>Ga0247757_10001135_pt1 | contig 19065 bp, 14 predicted proteins | sample UWRJL126311R4_FD_180929 | JGI IMG/M metagenome (GOLD analysis project Ga0247757, IMG submission 180929) | Plant litter microbial communities from Arlington Agricultural Research Station in Wisconsin, United States - UWRJ-L126-311R-4 | ecosystem: Environmental > Terrestrial > Plant litter >... | reverse complement strand
AGCCCGCGAGCCGCCGGCGCACGACCGCGCCGCGCACCGAGAGCCAGATCGTCAGGCCGAAGACGATGAACGCGAGCGGCACGTGCACCGCGACGAGGCCCCGCACGCTCTCGATCGCCTGGCCGATCCCGACCTGCGCGACGAGCAGCACGGCGAGCACGATCGCCGCCCCCATGAGGCCGGCAGCGGCCTTCCGGAGCGCCACGATCGCGATGACGGCCGTCACGACCGCGAGCAGGATCGCCGCGTAGCCCACGACCTGGTGCACCGTCACCCACGGCGCGCCCGCGTCGCTCCCGCGGAACGACATGAAGATCCCGGCGCTGATCGCCTGAAGGAAGATCGCCAGGGTCGTGACCCCGGCGAGGACGTTGAAGACGCGGATGCCGCCCGGCGCGGCCGAGGTCGTGGTGCTCATGCGCCCGACGGTAGTCCTCGACCGCAGGGCCCGGGTACTCCCGGGGGAGGTCAGTGCTCGACGATGACCTGCCCGCGCGACACGATGCGCACGAGCCGGCGCGGGGTGCGCACGTTCACCTTGATCGCGAGCTGGTGCCGCTTCGCCAGGATCATCGCGACGACGATCCCCGCCGCCGCGGGCACGAGGCCGGCCACGGCGAACGCGACCTGCGCGCCGAACGCCTCCGCGATCCCGCCCATCACGATGCCGCCGAGTGCCTGTCCGCCGGTGATGATCATGATCCAGAACGACATGACGCGGCCGCGGATCGAGAGGTTCGTGGAGAGCTGGGTGAGCGACTCCCCCGCGGTCATGAAGCTGATGCGCGTGATGCCGATGCCGACGAGCGCGGGGAGGAACAGCGCGTAGATCGGCGCGGATCCGGCGAAGGCCGTGACGACGCCGTAGACGCCGATGAGCGGCACGATGATCCGCAGCCGCAGCGACCGCCGCCGCGTCGACAGGAGCGCGCCCGCGAAGGCGCCGGCCGCGCACAGCGAGGTGTAGAGGCCGTACCCCGCGGATCCGGTGCCCCAGGTGTGATCGGCCGACGCGGTCAGCAGCACGGGCAGGTTCATGCCGAACACCCCGACGAACGCCACGAGCACCATCGGCCAGACGATCGTCGGCTTCGAGCGGATGTAGCGGAGCGCCTCGACGATCTGCCCCTTCTGGGCGGGCTTGCGCGGCGGCGCGGTGAGCCGGTCCGCGTGCATGAGGAAGAGCGCGACGATCGGGATCGCCGCCGTGAGCGCGCAGATCGCGATCGACCAGCCCGATCCGAAGGCCGCGATCAGCACCCCCGAGATCGCCGGCCCGAGGAACCCGCCCAGGTGGAACATCGACGCGTTCATGCTGATCGCCTGCGGCAGCCGATGGGTGCCGACCATCTCGCTCACGAACGCGGAGCGCGACGGCCCGTCGATCGTGATCGCGCAGCCGACGATCACGGCCGCCACGTACACCTCCCACACCTGCACGACGCCGGTGAGCACGAGCGCCGCCAGGATGCCGTTGACCAGCACCGACACCCCCTGCGTGATCTTCAGCAGGTGGCGGCGCGTGACGCGGTCGGCGATGACGCCGGCCCACGGGCCGAGGAGCAGCGCGGGCGCGAACTGGAGCGTCACCGTCAGGCCCACGAGGGCGACGTTGTGGGTCAGCTGCAGGACGAGCCAGTCCATCGCGACCCGGTTCATCCATCCGCCGGTGTTCGCGAAGAACTGGCCGACGAGGTAGAGGCGGTAGTTGTGCTCGCCGAGCGCGGCGAACGAATCGCGGAAGCGCGGCCGCGCCGTGATGACCGGGATGGGAGCGGTGACGGTCGCGGGGTCGATACCGGCGGCCGTCGTCACCGTTTCAGGCTAGAAGGACCTCGTCCATTACGCGCGCGAATCGACGCTATAAGTAGCATTGGATTCTCGAATGAGAGGCGTCCCGTGTTCGACCCCGCACTGCTCCGCACCTTCGTCGCCGTCGCCGAGACGTCGAGCTTCACGCGTGCGGGCGAGCTCCTGCAGTTGAGCCAGCCGACCGTGAGCCAGCAGGTGCGCAAGCTCGAGGCCGCCGCCGGCCGCCAGCTCGTCGCGCGCGACACCCGGGCGGTCGCGCTCACCGACAACGGCGAGGCGATGCTGGGATTCGCGCGCAGCATCCTCGCGGCGCACGACGAGGCAGCCGCCTACTTCACGGGCTCGGCGATGCGGGGCCGGCTGCGCTTCGGCTCCGCCGACGACCTCGCCCTCACGCAGCTGCCGCAGATCCTGCGCGACTTCCGGCAGCTCTACCCGCAGATCAACCTCGAGCTCACGGTCGGCCAGTCGGGCGTGCTCGCCCGGCGACTCCGGTCCGGGCAGCTCGACCTCGTCTTCATCAAGCAGGAGCCCGACCTGCCGGACGGCCGGATCGTGCGGCGCGAGCGCCTCGTCTGGGCCGGGCACAAGACGATGCAGATCGACGCCGCGGGGCTGGTGCCGCTCATCGCCTACCCGGCTCCCTCGATCAGCCGCGCGGCCGCGATCGACGCGCTCGAGGTGGGCGGGCGCAGCTGGCGGATCACCTGCAACGTGCGCGAGGTGAACGGCGCGCTGGCCGCGGTGCGGGCCGGGATCGGCGTCGCCGTCATGCCGCAGAACATGATGCCGGGCGACCTCATCGCCGTGCCCGGCCTGCCCATGCTCGGCGAGGTCGACTTCGTGCTGCTCGACAATCCGCGCGCGCCGCGGGAGCCCGTGGAGGCGCTCGTGTCCGCGATCGTGGGCCGCGGGGTCCGGGCGTCTGCGTGAGCTCCGCGCCCGCTCAGCTCGTCGGGATCCAGACCCGCATCGCGCCCGGCGCGCCGTTGCCCCACGTGGCGTAGGGGCGCAGGCGGAGCGCGGCCGGCGCACCCGCCCCGCGCACCGCGTACGGCGCGTAGAGCGGCGCGTCGGCGTCGCCGGAGCGCACCGTGCCCGTCGCGCGGAGGAGGGGACCCAGCTCGGTCGCGTCACCCGTCGGCTCGGGCGCCGCGGTCGGGTCGACGGACATCGCCTCGACGTCGCCCGCGTTGTCCGTCTGTTCCAGGCAGTAGACGACCGGACCGCGGCGCACCGCGACCGTGCCGCGGATCGCGTCGGCCCGCGGGTGCGCGGCCACGACCTCGGCCGACATCGGCAGTGTCAGCTCGACGACCGTCCCGGCGCGGAGCCCCTCCTCGACGACCAGCCAGCCGTCGACCGGCGCGACCTCCCGCGCCGCGCCGTCGACGCGGAGCTCCGCGCCCGCGGCCCAGCCGGGGAACCGCAGCGCGAGCGGGCCGCCCGCGCCGGCGGTCACGCGGATCCGGACCGCGCCGTCCGCCGGGTAGGCCGTCTCGATCTCGAGCGCCGCACGTCCGGCCGGGGTGTCGAGCGAGATCCGCGCCGGCGCGTAGTTCACGATCCCGACGCCGCCGTCGCGCGCGACCGCGAGGTAGCTCTCGATCGACGCGAACGTGCGCATGAGGTTGGGCGGGCAGCACGCGCACGCGTACCAGTCGCGGCGGCGGGCGGTCGCCTCCTCCTGGCCGGCGATGTGGTCCGCGCGCAGCTGGAGCGGGTTGCTGTAGAAGAAGTGCTCCCCGTCGTCGGAGACGCCCGCGGCGACCACGTTGTAGAGCGCCGTCTCGAACGCGTCGCCGAAGCCCGCCTCGCCGGTCGCGAGCAGCATCCGCCATGCCCAGTGCAGGAGCGCGATCCCCGCGCAGGTCTCGGCGTAGGCGCGGTCCGGCGGGAGCTCGTAGGCGTCACCGAACGACTCGTCGCGGTGCCGCGACCCCGCGCCGCCCGTGATGTACGAACGGCGGCTCAGGAGGTCGGCCCACTGCGCGCGCATGACGGCCAGCAGCTCCGCGTCACCCGTCTCGATCGCGACGTCGGTGGCGCCCGCGGCGAGATAGATCGCGCGGACCGCGTGCCCGCGCAGCACGGTCGTGTCGCGCACGGGGACGTCGTCCTGCAGATAGCCCGAGCCGAAGTGCGCCGAGCCGAGCCATCCGTGCCCGCGGCGGTCGATGAACGCGCGCGCCAGGTCGAGGTACTCCTGGCGGCCCGTGAGCCGGAAGAGCTCGACGAGCGCGTACTCGATCTCGGGATGCCCGTCGACCGCGCCGGAGTCGGCCGCGCCGAAGCGCGTGACGATGAGGTCCGCGAGCCGCAGCGCGACGCCGAGGAGCCGGTCGTCGCCGATCGCGCGCCGGGCCGCGATCGCCGCCTGGATCAGGTGCCCGGCGACGTAGAGCTCGTGCCCCGCGGTGAGGTCGCTCCAGCGCTCCTGCACGCGGTCCGCGCGCTGGAACGCCGAGTCGAGGTAGCCGTCGTCCTCCTGCGCCTCCTCGAGGAGCGCGACGGTCTCGTCGTAGAAACGGCGCAGCTCCGGGTCGTCCCGGCGCCCGAGCTCCCAGGCGACCGCCTCGAGCGTCTTGCCGATGTCGCTGTCCTGGAACACCATCCCGCGGAACGGCGCATCGGATCGACCGACGAGACGGCGCACGTTGTCGAGCGCGCCGTCCCGTTCGAGCATCCGGATGCCGTGCGGGATCGTCGTCGCGCGCGTGCGTCGCTGCCAGTGCCCGAGGACACCGCCCGCGAGCGCGACCTCGTTCGGGCCGAGCGGGACGACCGCGCCGCGCGCGGTGTCGACGGGGCCGGTCACGATGCCACGGTCTCGGCGGCCGGAGCCAGGCCGAGGTGACCGCTCGCCGATCCCCACGACTGCAGGGCGGCGCGCACGTCGTCGCGGGTCTCCGCGGTGAGCGCGGCGGCGTAGGCGTCCTCGAGCACGTCGGCGATCCGCACGGTGGCGCGCCGCTCCGACGACAGGATCGCGGCCTCCACCATGGCGAGGCTCAGCACGTTGGCGTGCACCTCGCCCGACGGGGTGCGACCGGTGCGGAGCGCGTCGACGAACTCGGCGAGCGCCCCGCGGATCTCGGACGGGCCCTCCGCGATCGGCGCGTCCGGCAGCGAGCCCGTCACGAGATCGAGGCGCGGAGCGCCGTCGCCGTCCCACACGGCCGTGCCGTTCGGACCGCTCGCGCGCCAGTCGCCGTTCCAGGAGGTCTCGAAGCCGGGGCTGCACCAGCTCCCGGAGTAGCCGAAGCGGGCGCCGTCGGCGAACTCGAACTGCGCCCAGGCGGAGGCGTCGCCGCGGTACCAGCTCCAGGCCGGGTTGAACTCGCGGGCGTCGACGGCGACCGGCTCGGAGCCGAGCAGCCGGCGCGCGACGTCGAAGCCGTGGATCGCCATGTCGACGAGGAGCACGTGGTCCATCTCGTCGCGGAACCCGCCGAAGCGCGGCGCCTTCGCGAAGTTCGTGGTGAGGATCCCGACCCCGCCGAGCGCGCCGAGCATCCGCGCGTACTCGTCGAGCGCCGGGTAGTACCGCCGCGACTGGCTCGTCATCAGCAGCCGGCCGGTCACCTCGCTCGCCGCGATGAGCGACAGGGTCGCCGCGACCGTCTCGGCGATCGGCTTCTCGCACAGCACCGGGTAGCCCGCGAAGAGCGCCTCCGTGTTCACCGCGTGATGCGCGGGCGGCACGGTCACGTCGAGCACGGCGTGCGCGTGCGCCTGCCGCGCCACCTCGACGGCGGAGGATCCGATGACCACGTCGAGGCCGGACTCCCGCGCCACGGTCGTCGCGTGCGGCACGTCGATGTCGACGAGGCCCACGAGCTCGACGTCGGCCGATTCGGCGAGGGCGCGCAGCCAGGCGCGCCCCATGTTGCCGGCGCCGACCTGGACGATCCGGATCGGCTCGGTCGCGAGGGCCTCGCTCACTCGTCGTCCCGGTTGTGCATCGCGCCCTGGTAGCCGTGGCCGGTGAAGAAGTCGCCGGTCTCGTACCGGAGCAGCACCGGCGACTCGCGCCGTGGGCGGTCGGACGCGACCCACCCGACGCCGTTCGCGATCACCCGGCGGACGTCCCGGTGGTGGTACACGGGGAAGTCCTGGTCCCCGGGGCTGAAGTAGAAGATCCTCCCGTTGCCGCGCCGGTACGTGATGCCGCTGCGGAAGACCTCGCCGCCCGAGAACGAGCTGATGAAGATGATCTCGTCGGGCTTCGGGATGTCGAAGCGCTCCCCGTACATCTCCTGCTCCGGGATCTCGATCGGGTGCGGCACGCCCTGCGCGATCGGGTGGGTCGGGTCGACCGTCCACACCAGCTCACGGTCGTGCTCGCTGCGCCAGCGCAGGGTGCACGAGGTGCCCATGAGCTTCACGAACAGCTTCGACCAGTGCCCGGAGTGCAGGACCACGAGGCCCATGCCGTCGAGCACGTGGCGGTGCACCCGCTCCACGATCTCGTCCGCGACCTCGGCGTGCGCCGCGTGGCCCCACCAGGTGAGCACGTCGGTGTTCGCAAGGCGCTCCTCGCTGAGCCCGTGCTCGGGATCGTCGAGCAGGGCCGTCGAGACCGTCGCGTTCGCGCCGTGGTGCTCCTCGATCGCCGAGCGGATCGCGTTGTGCATCCCGTCGGGATAGATCTCCGCGACATGCGGCTCGGCCTGCTCGTGCCGGTTCTCGCCCCAGACGACGACGCGCAGGGGGTTCTCCGGGGTGGGGTTCATGCTCTTCTCTCTTCTCGGGTGGTGCGGGTCACTTGATCGCGCCGCCGATCGCCCCGGCCGCGATGTAGCGCTGCGCCAGGATCAGCAGGACGGCGGCCGGCAGCGAGGCGAGGACGGCGGTCGCCATGACCGGGCCCCAGTTCTGCACGTTCGAGCTCAGGTAGTTGTAGATGCCGAGGGTGACGGGGCGGACGTCGGGCTTGCTCGTCAGCGTCAGGGCGAACAGGAAGTCGCCCCACGCCCCGAGGAAGGTGAACAGCGCGGCCGTGATGATCGCGTTCCGAGAGATCGGCACGACGATCGAGATGAAGGCGCGGAGGTTGTTCGCGCCGTCCACGAGCGCCGCTTCGACGAGGCTCTGCGGGATCGAGGTGATGAACGCCCGGATCAGCAGCACCGCGAACGGGATCTGCGCCGCGCTGTCCGCGAGGATCAGGCCCAGGTAGTTGTTGAGGAGCCCGATGTCGTTGAAGAGCGTGTACAGCGCGTTCGCGATGACGATGGTCGGGATCATCTGCGTGATCAGCAGCACGAAGAGGAAGACCGGCATCCCGGGCATCTTGAAGCGGCCCAGGCCGTAGGCGGCCGGGGTGGCCACGACGAGCGTGACGACCACGGTGCCGAGAGCGACGATGATGCTCGTGACGAGGTTCTGCCCCTGATCCTGGATCGCACCGATGTAGCCCGCGAACGTCGGCTGGAAGGGGAACCAGGTCACGGTCGCGGCGCCGGCCTGCGCCTGCAGGCTCGTGTTGATCATCCAGTAGACCGGGAAGATCATGATGCTCAGGAACAGGATCCCCAGGATCGTCATCGGCCAGCGGGGACGGTGGTGGCGGTGCGCGACGGATGCGCCGCCCGCCTCCGCGACCCGGATCGCGCGCGTCGCGCTCATTCGTCGACCTCCCGTCGGTTGAGGTAGAGGTACACGACCGCGAACACCAGGGAGACGGCGATGAGCACGTTGCTGACCGCGGCGCCCTGCCCGAAGTCGAACAGCACGAACGACTTCTGGTAGGTCCAGGTGGCGAGGGTCTGCGTCGAGTTGGCGGGACCGCCGCCCGTGAGGCCCAGGATGAGGTCGAGCACCTTCAGGGTGTAGACGACCCCCAGCACGACGACCACGCTCACGACCGACCGGATGCTCGGCCACGTGATGTACCAGAACGCGCGCCAGCCGGTCGCGCCGTCGAGGGATGCGGCCTCGTACAGCTCCTCCGGCACGGCCTGCAGGCCGCTGTAGAGGATCGTCGTGTTGAACGGGATGCCGAGCCAGATGTTCACCCCGATCACGGCCACGAGCGCGAGGCTCGGGCTCACGAGCCAGGGGGTCGGCGGCACCCCGAAGAGTCCGAGGAACTGGTTGAGCGCCCCGCTGTCCTGGTCGAGGATCCACTTCCACACGGCGCTCGAGGCGATGATCGGCAGGAGCCACGGCAGCAGGAGCAGCGAGCGCAGGAACCCCGAGAGCGGGAAGTGCCGCTTGAAGAACAGGGCCAGCAGGAGCCCGATGATGAATTGCAGCACGATCGAGCCGATCGTGAACAGGCCGGTGTTGATGATCGTCGTCGAGAACAGGCTGCTCGCGAAGATCGACGCGTAGTTCGCGAAGCCGACCCACGGCGCCTCGCCGGTGTAGAACGTCGTCGTCGTGTAGTGCTGCAGCGACATCGTCACGTTCTTGACGAGGGGATAGCCGAAGAATACGGCCACGAACACGACCGCCGGCACCACGAAGAGCCAGCGCGCGAGTCCGCGCACGAAACGGATCCGGCCGCGACCCGGCCGTCGCGATCCGGTGCCGCCGCGCAGTCGTGCGGCGGGCAGGGTCGCAGTGGTCATCGTCCCCTCCTCGGGGTCACGGGGCGGGCGAACGCCGGAGCGTCCGCCCGCCCGGGTCGATTCCTAGTCGCCGGCCTGCGCCTGCTTGAGCGCGGCGGCGGGCTGGGCCTTGCCGGTCAGCGCGAGCTGCACGGCGGTGTAGATCTTCGTGGCGGCCTTGGGCCAGTCGGCTCCGAGCTCCCCGGTGCGGGCACGGGCCGTCTTGACGACCGTGACGAACGAGGCGACCTGCGGGTGGTCCTTGGCCCAGGCGTCCGCGGTGGCGGAGTCGGACGGGACGTTGCCGGTGGTGCCGGCGATCTTGGTCTGCGTGGACGTCTTGTTCAGGCATCCGACGAACTTGCCGGCGAGCGCCATCTTGTCCTTGTCGCCCGTGACCGGGACCGTGAACGCCTCGCCGCCGAGCGGCGACGTGATCTTCTGCGACGCGTCGCGGACCGGGATCGGCACGCTGTCGAACTTGAGGTTCTTCGCGGCGTTGAGCGCCGGCAGCTGCCACGGGCCGTTGATCATCATGGCCGCCTTGCCCGCGATGAACTGGTTGTTCACGTCGGCCTGCGCCCAGCTGACCGAGCTCTTCGACATGGAGCCGTCGTTCTGCAGGTCGACGACGAACTGCAGCGCCTGGGCCGCGCCGGCCGAGTCGATGTCCTTCTCGTCGCCGCCGTTGGTCCAGAAGAACGGGAGGAACTGCCACGCCCCCTCGTAGGTGTTGATGTTGCTCATCGCGAATCCGTACTGGCCCTTCGAGGGGTCGGTCAGCTTCTGCGCGGCGGCCTGCAGCTCGTCCCAGGTCTTCGGGGGCTGGACGCCCGCGGCCTGGAGCAGATCGGTGTTGTAGTACAGCGCGATCGAGTTGATCACCGGGGCGAGGCCGTAGAGCTTGCCCTTGTAGGTGCCGGCCGCGGTCACCGCCTTGACGTCGCCGCCGGCATCGAGGCCGTAGTTCGACAGCGGCGAGAGCGCGCCCGTCGCGGCGATCTGCTGCACGTCCGGGTTGTCGAGCATGAGGACGTCCGGCAGCGTCTTCGAGGAGGCCTGCTGCAGGACCTTGGCGATGAGGCCGGCCCCGGCGACGTGGTTGATCGTGACCTTGACGCCGACCTCCTTGGCGCAGATCTGGTAGTTCGGGTCGTACGTCTTCGTGTAGTAGTCCTCGATGGTGAGGGCCTTGCCGCCGCCTCCGCTCCCGCCGGATCCGCCGGCGGAGCAGCCGGTGATGGCGAGCGCGACGGTCGCGACCCCCGCGAGGACCGCGGCGATGCGTGACTTCTTCACGGATGAGCTCCTTTGCGTCATTCCAGTGCGATCGTCGGGGTGACGAGGGCACGCGTGGTCAAGCGCTTGACCGAGACACCAAAGAAAAGACCGGCAGGTCTTCATCGATGCGCCGGCGAGTGCTACCCCGCAGTCTGGGGGGATCACGCGTCGAAAGTCAAGCGCTTTACTGGCGGGGTGCGGCAGGATGTCCCGAAGGGAGGCCGCATGGTCACGATGCAGCAGGTGGCGGACCGCGCGCGCGTGTCGATCTCCACGGTCTCCTTCGTGGTCAACGGCACCAAGCCCGTGACGCCCGAGACGCGGGATCGCGTGCAGGCCGCGATCGACGAGCTCGGCTACCGCCGCAACGCCATGGCGCGGGCGCTCGCGACCCGGCGGTCTCGGATCATCGCCCTGCTGCACCCGATCATCGAGCGCAACATCAACGCCTTCATCGAGTCCGCCGCGACCGCCGCCGCCGCCGCCGGCTACAGCCTCGTGGTCTGGCCGCTGCACACCGACAATCAGGCCCAGGAGGTGACGACGCTCGCCACCTCGGGGATGGCGGAGGGCGTGCTGCTCCTGGAGGTCCAGTTCGAGGACGAGCGCGTCACCCGCCTCGAGGCCGCCGACGCCCCGTACGTGCTCATCGGCCGCACGCGCGACCTCGCGGGGCGCGACTACGTCGACATCGACTTCGAGCAGACCGTCGCCACGGTGGTGGAGCGGCTCGTCGGCCTCGGCCACCGGCACGTCGCCCTCGTCGTCGAGGATCTCGCCGGCACGCCGCTCGCCGACTACGCCCCGCCGCTGCGCACCGCCGATGCGTTCCGGGAGGAGGTCGCGCGCCATCGGATCCACGGATCGGTCTTCCCGGTGCGCAATTCGGTGAGCCCCGGCGCCGGGCTCGTCGACCGCATCGCGGAAGACGCCCCGGAGACGACGGCGGTGCTGCTCATGATGGGCGACGCGGCCTTCGGCATCGTGCACGACCTGCGCGGTCGGGGACTCGTCGTGCCGCGCGATCTGTCCATCGTGGTCATCGGCGGCTCCGCGGCGTCCGGGGCCCTGGTCGACCCGCCGCTCACGACCTACGAGACCCCGGCGGAGGAGATGGGCACGCGCGCCGCTCAGGCCCTCATCGCGCGGCTCGAGGGCGCCGATGCCGAGGCCACGCAGGTCCTGCTGCCGTGTCGTCCGGTCTCCGGCGAGTCGCTCGCACACGCGCCGGTCGGACGCGGGTCGCTGCGGGTGCTGCGGGCCTGACGGTCAGCCCGCGACGGCGGCCGGGACCGCGCTGACGGTCCGGTCGATCGTGCACTGCCCCAGCACGCGCGTGCCGCGGTACAGCACCGCGCTCTGCCCCGGTGCGACGCCGTCGAGCGGCGCCGTGGGGCGGATGACGAGCTCCCCGTCGCGGACGATCGCGGTCGCCGGCACCGGCTCGCCGTGCGCGCGCACCTGCACGTCGCACGCGAAGCCGTCGGCGGCATCCGCCGGCGGGAGCCCGGCCCAGCTGATGCGCGCGCCGGCCAGTTCGGCGACCGCGAGCGCCTCCTTCGGTCCGACGACGACCTCGTTCGTGCGCGGGCGCACCTCGAGCACGAAGCGCGGCCGCCCGTCCGGGGTCGGGACCTTGATGTCGAGACCGCGGCGCTGGCCCACGGTGAACGCGTGCGCGCCCGGGTGGGTGCCGATCCGCTCCCCCGCCTGATCGAGGATCGCGCCGTCCTCGGCACCGACCCGGCTCGCGAGCCAGCCGCGGGTGTCGCCGTCCGGGATGAAGCAGATGTCGTGCGAGTCGGGCTTCTGCCCGACGGTCAGGCCGCGGGCGGCGGCCTCGGCGCGCACCTCGTCCTTCGACGGCGTCGCGCCGAGCGGGAACATCGCGTGCGCGAGCTGCTCGGCCGTGAGCACGCCGAGCACGTAGGACTGGTCCTTGGCCCAGGCGGCCGCGCGGTGGAGCTCGCGGTGGCCCGCCGCGTCGACCCGGATCTCGGCGTAGTGGCCGGTCGCGACCGCGTCGAAGCCGAGGGCGACGGCGCGCTCCAGGAGTGCGGCGAACTTGATCCGCTCGTTGCAGCGCAGGCACGGGTTGGGGGTGCGGCCGGCGGCGTACTCGGCCACGAAGTCGTCGACGACGTCGAGCTGGAAGCGCTCGCTGAAGTCCCACACGTAGAACGGGATGCCGAGGAGCATGGCCGCGCGACGAGCGTCCATCGAGTCCTCGATCGTGCAGCAGCCGCGGGCGCCGGTGCGGACCGTGCCCGGCTGCCGGCTCAGCGCGAGGTGCACGCCGACGACGTCGTGCCCGGCCTCGACGGCGCGCGCCGCCGCGACGGCGCTGTCGACGCCGCCGCTCATCGCCGCGAGAACCCGCATGCGTCCAGGGTAGGCGGGTCCGACGGATCCGGTGCGCCTCGAATCGTGCGAAACGGCGGGTGCCGAGCGCCACGACCGACGCTTTCGCACGATTCGAGCCGCGGGTCGACGCGAGCAGGCGGGGGCGAGCGGATCCGCGCTATCGGCCGAGCGTGGGCTCCCGCGACGAGAGCCCCGCGGTCCGCGCCTGCGCGACGACACCGGGCAGCGCGGCGACGAGCGCGTCGATCTCGGCGGCCGTCGTCTCGTCGCCGAGGGTGAAGCGGAGGGCGCCGCGCGCGATGTCCTCCGGGACGCCCATCGCCGCGAGCACGTGCGAGGGTTCGCTGACGCCCGCGGCGCAGGCGGAGCCGGTCGAGACCGCGAACCCGGCGACGTCGAGCAGGAAGAGCAGTGCGTCGCCGTCGCACCCCGGGAACGTGAGGTGGGCGTTCGACGGGAGGCGCCCGGTCGGATCGGGGTCGCCGCGGAGCACCGCGTCGGGGACGGCGGTCCGGATGCCGGCGAGCAGCCGGTCGCGCAGCTCCGCCGTGTGCGCGGCGCGCTCCGCGAGCGCGGAGCTCACGCGCGCCGCTGCGACGCCGAACGCGGCCGCCCCCGCGGCATCCTGCGTCCCGGACCGCGCCCGCTGCTGCGCGCCCCCGTGCAGCAGCGGCTCCACGGTCGCGGTGCGCGCGAGGTACAGCGCGCCGGCCCCGACCGGTCCGCCGATCTTGTGCGCCGCGAGGCTCAGCGCGGCGAGGCCGTCGAGCGATCGGACATCGATGGGCACCTGCCCGTAGGCCGCGATCGCGTCGAGGTGCAGCGGCACGCCGTGCGCCGCGGCGAGCGTCGCGATCTCGTGCACCGGCTGGATCGTGCCGACCTCGTTGTTGGCCCAGAGGGCGGTCGCGAGGGCGATGTCGTCGTGCGCGGCGAGGGCGGCGGCGAGCGCGTCGAGCCGGATGCGGCCGAGCGCATCGACGGGGATGCGCTCGAGGATCGCGCCCTCGTGGCTCGCGAGCCAGTCGGCGGCGTCGATCGTGGCGTGGTGCTCGGCGTCCGGGACGAGGATGCGGCGGCGGGGCGCGCGCGCCCAGAACAACCCCTTGAGCGCGAGGTTCACCGACTCGGTGCCGCCGCCCGTGAGCACGATCTCCGCCGGATCCGCGCCGATCGAGGCCGCGACCGCGTCGCGCCCGGTCTCCAGCAGCTCCCGCGCGGCCTGCCCCGCACCGTGGATCGACGAGGGATTGCCGACCACGCGCAACGCGTCGACGTAGGCGTCGAGGACCTCGGGCGGCATGGGAGATGTCGCCGCGTGGTCCAGGTACACGCTCACGCTGAATAACCTAGATCGCATGCCGTCGTCCGACCCGCTCGCGGATCTCGGCGTGCGCCCCGTCGAGGGCGGCGGCGAGCTCCGCGTCTGGAGTCGGCGCGCGACGACCGTGGAGCTGTGCGTCTTCGACGAGCGCGACCGCGACTGGGTCGCCGACTCGGTCGCCCTGCGCCGCGACCGCCACGGCGTCTGGAGCGGCACGAGCGAGCTCCTCGTCCCGGGCGCCTACTACTCGGTGCGCGCGAGCGGCCCGAGCGGACCGAGCGACGACTTCGACCCGTCGCGGCACCTCCTCGACCCCTACGCGCGCGGCCTCGGCCGGGCTCCGGACGGGGCGTGGCGCGGCTACGTGCAGGACGGCGCCTTCGACTGGGGCGGCGTCGCCAAGCCCGGGACCCCGCTCGACCGGACCGTCGTGTACGAGGCGCACGTCAAGGGGCTCACGATGCGCAACCCGGACGTGCCGGAGGCGCTCCGCGGCACGTACGCCGGGCTCGCGCATCCGTCGACCATCGCCTACCTCCAGGATCTCGGCGTCACGGCCGTGGAGCTCCTGCCCGTGCACCAGCACGTGAGCGAGGAGCGCCTGCAGAAGATGGGCCTCACGAACTACTGGGGCTACAACACGCTCAACTTCTTCACCCCGCACGCCGCCTACGCGACCCGCGCCGCGCAGACCGGCGGCACGGGTGCGGTGCTGCGCGAGTTCAAGGGGATGGTGCGCCGCCTCCACGAGGCCGGCCTCGAGGTGATCCTCGACGTGGTCTACAACCACACGGCCGAGGAGGGCCGCGGCGGCCCCACGACGAGCCTGCGCGGCCTCGACGACGCGAGCTACTACCGCCACCTGCCCGACGGCGCCTACATCGACACCACCGGCTGCGGCAACACGATCGACTTCTCGCAGCCGGCGGCGCAGCGGCTCGTGCTCGACTCCCTCGTGTACTGGGCCGAGGAGGTGCAGGTCGACGGATTCCGCTTCGACCTCGCCGCGACCCTGGGGCGCGACGCCGCCGCCACCTTCGATCCGCACCACCCACTTCTCGAGGACATCCCCCTCGAGCCCGGCCTGCAGGGCGTCAAGCTCATCGCCGAGCCGTGGGACGTCGGGATGGGCGGCTGGCAGGTCGGCAACTTCCCGAAGCCGTGGTCCGAGTGGAACGACGGCTACCGCGACCGGATGCGCAACTTCTGGCTGCGCGACATCGCGGCCGGGCGCGACCACGGTCTGCCGTCGCAGGGGATCGGCCCGCTCGCCCGCCGCCTCGCGGGCTCCAATCACGTCTTCGCCCTCGAGCGCGGTCCGCTCGCGAGCGTGAACTTCATCACCGCGCACGACGGCTTCACCGCCGCCGACCTCGTGGGCTACGACGAGAAGCACAACCTCGGCAACGGCGAGGACAACCGCGACGGCTCGAGCGACAACAAGTCGTACAACCACGGCGTCGAGGGGCCGACCGACGATCCCGGGATCATCGCCGCGCGGGCCAAGGCGATCCGCAACCTGCTCGGCACGCTGCTGCTGTCGGCCGGGATCCCGATGCTCACGGCGGGCGACGAGTACGGCCGCAGCCAGCGCGGCAACAACAACGCGTACTGCCAGGACTCGGAGCTGACCTGGCTCGACTGGACCGGCCGGTCCGAGGAGCAGAACCAGCTGCACCGCGTCGTGCGGGAGCTCATCCGTCTCCGCCGCGACAATCCCGCGCTGCGCCCCGTGCGCTTCGGCCGCTGGGGCGAGACGACGCGCGGCGCCACGCAGATGGACTGGTACAACAAGCAGGGTCTGTCGATGTCGCTCGAGGACTGGGACTCCCCCGCCGAGCGCACGCTGCAGTACCTCGCGGCGTCGACGCCCGAGATCGAGTCGTTCAACCGGATCCTGCTCGTCGTGCACGGCCTCGAGACGCCCGTCACGGTGACGCTGCCGGAGCACGAGGGCGTCGCCGGCTACACGCTGCTGTGGGACTCCTCCCGCGACGACCTCGCCGGCGCGGACCGGGAGCACGGCCCGGGCGACGAGCTGGCGGTCGGGCCGGCGTCGATGCAGCTGTTCCTCGCGCGCTGACGCCGGCGGGCCACAGCGCACCGGATAGCATCGAGCCGTGACCGACAGCTCGCAGCCGATCGCCGGCTGGTATCCCGATCCTGAGAACTCCGCCGCCGAGCGCTGGTGGGACGGCGCCGCGTGGTCCGACCACCGTCGTGCGTCGACCGTCGCGCCGGCGGCGCCCGCCGCGCCGGAGGCGCCGGTCGCTCCCGCGGCCGCCGCACCCGAGATGCCGGCCCCCGCCGACGGCACCACCGGTTTCGCCGCACCCGGTGCCTCGCTCAGCGGCTCCGCCCCGACCGCCGATGCCGGCACGCCGTCCGGCGCCGCGACCGTGTCGCCGTACGGCACGCCCGCTCCCGTGACCACGCCCGCCTACGCGTACGGCTCGCCCACGGCACCCGCCGCTCCCCCCGCGCCCAACCCCTACGGCGCTCCGGCCTACGCCCCGGCCGCGCCCTCGAACTCCCTCGCGGTGGTCGGACTCGTGCTCGCGCTCGGCGGTCTGCTCATCAGCTTCGGCGGGCTCACGCCGCTGGCCGGCGGCATCATCTCGACGATCGCCCTCCGCCGTGCTTCGAAGATGCGCGCGCGCGGCGAGGCCGGCCACCGCTGGGGCATGGCGCTCGCGGGGACGATCTGCGGCTATGCCTTCTTCGTGCTCATCCTCGGTCTGATCATCTTCGCCATCGCCTTCTCGGTGAGCCAGTCGGGCAGCTCGTACAACGACTTCTGATGAGTGCGACGCCCGCGACCGTCGCACTCCGGGTCGCGGGCGTCCCGTTCGCGGAGCACGTGTACGCGCACGACCCGGCCGCGTCGGGCTTCGGCCTCGAAGCCGCCGCCGCGCTCGGCGTGGAGCCGAACCGCGTGTTCAAGACACTGCTGGCCGAGGTGGACGGGGCGATCGTGGTCGGGATCGTGCCGGTCACCGCCCGGCTCGACCTCAAGGCCCTCGCCGCCGCCGTCGGCGGCCGGAAGGGCGCGATGGCGGATCCGGCGCTCGCGCAGCGCCGGACCGGCTACGTCGTCGGCGGCATCAGCCCGATCGGGCAGAAGACCCCGTCGCCCACGGTGCTCGACGAGACCGCGGAGCTCTGGGACACCGTCTTCGTGAGCGGCGGTCGGCGCGGCTTCGACATCGAGATCTCCCCCGCCGACCTCGTCCTGGCCGCGTCGGCGACGATCGCCGCGATCGCCCGCTGACCGTCGCGGACGGCCACCGGGACCTCGACGATCAGCGGGATGCGCGCCCGCCCGCCGGCCGACGCGTTCCGCTCACCCGACGGGCGTCGCGATGAGCCCGAGCTCGGCGCTCGAGGCGAGGGACGGATGCCGCGGCACGACGCGCACGGTGTACCCGAACGCGCCCGCCCGCTCGAACTCGATCGAGCCGCCGTAGACGGCCGCGCCGTTCGCGTTCGCCTCCCACGCCAGCGGACGGTGCGACACCTCGGTGAGGTCGTCGTCCTCCCGGGCGCGGCCGGCCACGAGCTCCACCGCGACGTCGTCGGGGGTGAGCTCGCCGAGCGCCACGTACGCGCGCACGCCGAGGGTCTCCCCGACCTCCGGGGTCGCGTCGACGCCGCCCGACTCGACGTGCGTCACATGCACCTGCGGCCAGGCGGCCTGCACGCGCGCCTTCCATGCGGCGAGGTCGCGGGCGGGCCTGTAGTCGGCGCCCGAGATCGCGCGCTCGGCGCGGGCGGCGGGCAGGTAGAGGCGCTCCACGTACTCGGAGACCATGCGGTCGGCCGACAGCGCCGGGGTGAGCGTCTGGAGCGTGTGCCGGATGCCGGCGACCCAGCGGGTCGGCACGCCGTCCGCGCCGCGGTCGTAGAAGCGCGGCGCGATCTGATGCTCGATGAGGTCGTACATCGACGCCGCCTCGAGCTCGTCGCGCTCGGCCGCGTCGCCCGCGGAGTCGGCGGACGGGATCGCCCAGCCGTTCTCGTCGTCGAAGTACTCGGCCCACCAGCCGTCGAGGATCGACAGGTTGAGCGAGCCGTTCAGCGCCGCCTTCATGCCCGACGTGCCGCACGCCTCGAGCGGGCGCAGGGGGTTGTTCAGCCAGATGTCGGTGCCCGGGTAGAGCCGCTGCGCCATGCCGATGTCGTAGTTCGGCAGGAAGACGATGCGGCCCCGCACCTCCGGCTCCATCGAGAACTCCACGAGCTTCTGGATGAGGCGCTTGCCCTCGTCGTCGGCCGGGTGCGACTTGCCCGCGATCACGAGCTGGATCGGCCGCTCGGGGTCGGTGAGCAGCCTCCGCAGACGATCCGGATCCGTGAGCATGAGCGTGAGCCGCTTGTAGGTCGGCACGCGACGCGCGAACCCGATCGTCAGGACGTCGGGATCGAGCAGGCGCTGGATCCACGCGGGCGTCGACAGGCCCGGGTTCTCCTCCGCCCAGGCCGCGGCCTCGCGCTTGCGGGCGTCCTCCACGAGCTGCGCGCGCAGCCGCGAGCGCAGCCCCCACAGGTCCGCGTCGCTCACGGCGCCCTCGCTGTAGTCGCCGTGCAGCTTCCAGACCTTGGGGTCGGTCCAGGTGGCGGCGTGGACGCCGTTCGTGACCGAGGTGATCGGCACGTCGTCGGCGTCGAACCCGGGCCAGAGCGCACCGAACATGTGCCGGCTCACGTCGCCGTGGAGCTTCGAGACGCCGTTCGCGCGCTGCGCGAGGCGCAGGCCCATGACCGCCATGTTGAAGGTGTTCGGGGTGCCGCCGTCGTAGTCCTCGGCGCCGAGCGCCAGCACGTCGGCGACCTCGACGCCCGGCAGCAGCTCCGTGCCGAAGTAGCGCTCGACGAGCGCCGCGTCGAAGCGGTCGATGCCGGCCGGGACCGGCGTGTGCGTCGTGAAGACCGTGCCCGCGCGGACCGCCTGCAGCGCCTCGGCGAACGTCAGGCCCTCGCCGACGAGGTCGCTGATCCGCTCCAGTCCGAGGAATCCGGCGTGGCCCTCGTTGGTGTGGAACACCTCGGCCGCCGGGATGCCCTCCAGGCGCGTGAAGAGCTTGACCGCCCGCGCGCCGCCGATGCCGAGCAGCAGCTCCTGCAGCAGGCGGTGCTCGCCGCCGCCGCCGTAGAGCCGGTCGGTGACGCCGCGGAGGTCCTCGTCGTTCTCGGTGATGTCGGTGTCGAGCAGCAGGAGCGGCACCCGACCGACCGCGAGCCGCCAGATCCGCGCGGTGAGGCTGCGGCCGTCCGGCAGGGCGAGCTGCACGTGCGCCGCCGTGCCGTCGGGGTGGCGCAGCACGCGCATCGGCAGGCCGTCCGGGTCGAGGACGGGATAGCTCTCCTCCTGCCAGCCGTCGCGCGAGATCGCCTGGCGGAAGTAGCCCGCGCGGTAGAACAGCCCGACGCCGACGATCGGCACACCGAGGTCCGACGCCGCCTTCAGGTGGTCGCCGGCCAGGATGCCGAGGCCGCCGGAGTACTGCGGGAGCGCGGCCGCGATCCCGAACTCCGGCGAGAAGTAGGCGATGGTCTTCGCTGTGTCGTCGCCGAGCGACTGGTACCAGCGCGGCTGCTCGAGGTACGCGTGCAGGTCGTCGCGCATCGCGTGCACGCGACCCACGTAGTCCTCATCAGCCGCCAGCTCGGCGAGCCGGCTCGGCGGCACGGCGCCGAGGACCCCGATGGGATCGTTGCCCTGGCTCT
>Ga0247757_10001134_pt1 | contig 19067 bp, 19 predicted proteins | sample UWRJL126311R4_FD_180929 | JGI IMG/M metagenome (GOLD analysis project Ga0247757, IMG submission 180929) | Plant litter microbial communities from Arlington Agricultural Research Station in Wisconsin, United States - UWRJ-L126-311R-4 | ecosystem: Environmental > Terrestrial > Plant litter >... | reverse complement strand
GTTCTCATCACCGGCATGATCCTCGGCCTGGCCGTGTTTGGCGCCACCCAGACCACCAATCCCCATTGGGCGATCTTCTGGATCTCCGTGGCGCTCGGCGGACTCGCGGCGGCCGCGCCCGTTTGCTGGTCCCTGCCCTCGCTGATCTCGCCAAAGGGCGGCGTGGCCACGGTCGGTGGCTTGATGAATTTCTGCAATAACATGGCGGGCGCCATCGCGCCGCTCGCGACCGGCTACATCGTCGCGCAGACGCAGTCGTTCACCAACGCGTTCGTGGTCGCCGATCTCGTTCTGCTGGGCGGGATCGCGTCCTTTCTCTTCCTGATGGGCCGGATCGAGCCCATCCCCGATCGCCCGGCCTGATTCCGAGAATGTAGGTCGGGCTTCGCGCCCGACGGGTCGGGGATAAACCCCGACCTACAGGAAGGCGGGCAACTTCGGACTCTACTCCGTCACGTGCTCTGGCGTTCCGTCAGGCGGAAACCCAGGTCGATCCGGTTCTTGCGCGGGTTCTCCTTGTTCAACACCTGCAGGAGCAACTGCGCGGCCTCGAAGCCGATCTGGTAGCGCGGCGTCGTGATGCTGGTGATGTTGGGCGCCGTCCACGCGCAAAAGGCGAGGTCGTTGAATCCCGCGATCGCCAGCTTGCCCGGCACGGCGATGCCGCGCCGCTGGCATTCGAACAGGGCGCCCGCCGCCAAGTCGTCGTTGCACGCAAAGATCGCATCGCACTTCGGATCCACCTCCAGAATCTGCGAGAGCATCCGCGCCCCCAAGCCCACGCTCGACGGATCGGGCACCATCACTTCCGAGAACTTGCAGCCCTTCCCGGCCTCCTTGACCGCCCTTTCCAAGCCGTCGCGCCGCTTGAGCACGCGCGGGTCGATCTGGCCGGCAATGTAGACGATGTTCCGATAGCCGCGGTCGACGAGATACTTCCCCATGGCATAGCCGGCCTCCTGCTGGGAAAAGCCCACGGAAAGGTGCTTTGGGCTGAGATCCATCATGTGGACCATCGGGATGCCGTTGGCATCGGAGATCGCCTTGAGCCGCTGGGTGCTGTCGAAGCCCGTCATCAGGAAGCCGTCGGGCCGGTGCTCCAGATAGTTGAGGAAGAGTTTCTCCTCGATCTCGGGCGAATAAAGCGTGTCGCCGATCATCATCTGGTAGCCCCGCGGCAGCAGGAAGTCGCGGATGCCGGCCAGCACGTCGACGAACACCTCGTTGGAAAACGAAGGCACCAGTACCCCGATCAGCTTGGACTGCGAGGAGGCCAGCGTGCGCGCCGCGTGGTGCATCACGTAGCCCGACTTCGCCGCCGCCGCCGTGACCCGCGCCCGGAGTTCCTCCGACACCGACTCCGGGTTCTTGAGGGCGCGCGACACGGTCATGGCGCTGACCTTCGCCGCCGCCGCGACATCCTCGATGGTGACCCGGCCGGAGGAGCGTTTGGATGATTTCTGCGCCATCTTTTGTTTCGCTAATCAAATTGGCCCCGCCAAGGAAGCGAGCAGTTTTGCGCGCCCCTGGCCGGCCCACCGGTGCAAGCTGCCCCGCAGGTCACAGCTCCTTGATCATGATGTTGCGAAATTCCACTTCCTCGCCGCGGTCGCCCTGCAGGCCGAGGAAGCCTTGGTGCGCCCGCTGGCTGACCGGTTTGTACTGGCGATGGTGCCCGTGCAGCACCGTCAGTTTGTCGAGATCCAGGTGCTGGGTCTCGACGCCGTTGGTCACCACGATAAGCGCGGAGCCCTGGCAGGTGATTTCCATGGTGTTCCATTCGCCCACCGGCTTGTCGGCCTTGCGCAACGGCGCCTCCTCGACGTAAAGGCTGCCGGTCAGTTCCTCGGGCGGGCGCTGGGCGTTGTCCGGACTCGCGTCGTCCAGGATCTGGATCTCCAGGCCCTCGTGCGCCGGTTCGCCCTCCGCCGGGTAGCGCAGGCCGACGCCGCTGTTGCCGTTCTTCGGAATCCGCCACTCGAGGCGCAGCACAAAGTCGCCGTACGGCCGGTCGGTGGTCAGCCAGCCGCCATCCCCCTTCGGCGCCTTCCGCACCCGCAGGATTTCGCCATCGGCGTGCCAGACATTCGCGTGGTTCAGCTCGTCCTTCACATGCCAGCCGGCCAGGTCCTTGCCGTTGTAGAGCGGGGTAAAGTCCGCGGCCATCACGGAGGTGGCAGCCAGCAAGCCAGGGATCAGGACGGGGTAAACGAAGCGCATAGCGGGGTGGATTGGGGGTTGAAACGATCACCCGGAGGCCCGGGCGCGCGCCTTTTTGGTAGCGCTACCATTTTCGTTGTCAACCCCCGAAACCACGATCGTTTTTGACCACGGATTGCCACGGATGGTTCGGGGTTTTGCTCGCCGCCTAGCGACGAGAGCGTAGCTTGCGCTTGTTCACGGGCCACGTGTCCGCCGTAGCGGAAACAATACCTATGAACAAGAATGAGATGCTCCACGCAGAGCTAAGCCACGCGATCCTTGGCGCTGCCATGACAGTGTCGAACGGTCTTAAACCAGGGCTCAACGAGAAAGCCTATGAGAATGCACTGGTGATTGAATTCGCTCGGGCAGGCCTGAAGGTCGATCAGCAGCGTCGCTTTGACGTCCGCTACCGGGGCGTGTTGGTCGACACCCTGATACCCGACCTAATCGTAAACGATTTGGTCATCGTGGATCCAAAGATGGCAGAGGATTTCACCCAAACGCATGTCGCCCAAATGACGGGTTATCTGACGATCACCGAGTTGCGCCTGGCTCTCTTGCTGAACTTCAAGCACGTCGATCTCCGCTGGAAGCGTGTGGTCCGTTGATCTCCATCCGTGGCATACGCCCCCACCCTACATCAAACTCATCGGATCCACATCCAGCACCTGCGTGACGTCGTCGGGCCAGTTGATCGTGGCCTGCAGTTCCACCAGCTTCGGCACCACCGCCGTGGCGCGGGCGCAGAAATACCATACTTGGAAACGGTACTCGTCCTTCACCTTCTCGATCGGTGACGGCGTGGGTCCGCGAATTTCCACCGCGCCGCCCAGCGCCTGGGCCGCCTGCTTCACCCACTGCTCGGCGAGGAACTTGATCTTCTCGGGATTCGGTCCCCGAAACAGGTGGTGGATCAGGTGGCGGTATGGCGGATACGCGAACTTCTGCCGCACTCCGAGCTCGACCTCGGCGAAACCGTCGAAATCCGCGCGTTTCGCGAACTGGATCGCATCGGACTTCGGCGTGAAGGTCTGCACCACCACCTCCCCCGCCCGGTCGCCGCGGCCGGCCCGGCCGGCCACCTGCACGATAAGCTGGAAGGTGCGTTCGTTGGCGCGGAAGTCGGGCACGTGCATCGACAGGTCGGCGTCGACCAGGCCGACGAGCGTCACGTTGGGAAAATCCAGTCCCTTGCCGATCATCTGCGTGCCGATGAGCACGTCGATCTTGCCGGCGCGGAAATCCCCGAGGATCTGCCGGAAGCGATGGCGCTTCGCCATCGTGTCCGTGTCCATGCGCTCGAGCCGCGCGCGCGGCAGCACGCGCCGCACCGCCTCCTCCACCCGCTGCGTCCCGAGGCCGCGCCAGCGGATGTCGGGCGCCGCGCAGGCCGGGCACGCCACCGGCGCACCGCGCTGGTGGCCGCAGAGGTGGCATTTCAGGGTTTCGTCGGAGCGGTGATAGGTCATCGCCACGCTGCAATGCGGGCACTCCTCGACGTGGCCGCACTTCCGGCACTGCATGCTCGAGGAGTAGCCGCGGCGGTTGATGAAGAGGATCGTCTGCTCCCGCCGCTCGAAGCGCGCCTGCATGTGGTTCACCAGCAGGCGCGACAACGTCACCATCCCGCGCTGGCGCATCACCTCGATGCGCATGTCGACGACCTGGATGTCGGGCATTTTCTTGTCGTCGACGCGCTTCGTCAGCACGTCGAGGCGGTACTTGCCGGCCTTGACGTTGGCGAACGATTCGAGCGACGGCGTGGCCGAGCCGAGGAGGCAGGTCGCGTGCGCGAGCTTGGCGCGGTAGACGGCGACGTCGCGGCCGTGGTAGCGCGGTGTCTCGTCCTGCTTGTAGGCCGGCTCGTGCTCCTCATCGACGACGATGAGCCGCAGGTCGCGCACCGGGGCGAAGACCGCGGAGCGCGCCCCGACCACGACGCGGGCCTGGCCCGACGCGAGCGCGGTCCAGCCGTCGAGCCGCTCGCCCTCGCCGAGGTGGCTGTGCCAGACGACCGTCTTGTGGCCCGCCGCCTCGAAGCGCCCGCGCAGCCGCGCGACGGTCTGCGGCGTCAGGGCGACTTCCGGCACGAGGTAGATCGCACTCCCGCCCGCGGCCAGCACCTGCTCGACCGCGCGGAGATAGACCTCGGTCTTGCCGGAGCCGGTAACGCCGTGCAACAGGTGCGTGGCAAATTTCCGTTTCTCGAGGCTCGCGGCGACGGAGGCCACCACCGCGGCCTGTTCGTCGTTCAGTTGCGGCGGCTGCGCCGCCACGATCTCGCCGCCCGCCCAGCCGTCGGCATAGGCCACGCGCTCGACATGGCGCGCCTCCTCGCGGACGAGACCGCGCTTGACGAGGGCGGACACGACCGCCGCCGTCACATGGAGGCGCGAGAGCACGAGCGCCTTCTTCACCGGTTGGAACTGTTGCTTCAGGAAATCATACGTGCGCGCCTGCTGCGGGGCCTTGCGGTGCAGCGCAGCGAGTTCGTCCGCCGTCGGCGTGCCCGCGGCGGCGAGATATTTCTCCTCCTTGAGCCGCGTGCCGTCGCGCACCGCGCCGGGGATCATGGCCTCGAACACCGACTCCATGCGGGCGGCGTAGTAGCCGTGCATCCACTTCGCGAGAGCCAGCAGGTCGGGCGTCAGCGCCGGATAATCCTGCATGACCGCGGCGACGTTTTTCAATTTCGCGAGCGGCACATCGGCGACCGCGCCGACCTCGAGGACGAGGCCCGGCTGGAGCCGGTTGAGGATCGGCACCTCGACCAGCGAGCCGGGCCGGATCGATGCCTGCAGGTCCTCCGGCACCTTGTAGTGCAGGAGTTTGTCAAACCCGGCCAGCGGCTGGACGCCCACGATCATGCGCGTGAGTGAGAACGTGTGACCGGGCGTGGCAACGCGTTTCGGACCGAGCCATTTTAAGCCACAGAACACACGGAACACACAGAAAGTGAGTTGATCCAGCCGGCGCCTTGACTCGTTTTCGGTGTGTTCCGTGTGTTCTGGGGTTAATGCGGGTTGGGTGTAGAGGGACGCCCCACTTTGCTTTTGACACGCCCGTCAGCCCCCGCCGACATTTCCGCCAGTGAGTCACGATACTGTCCGCGAAAAGTTCATCGCATTCCTGGCCGAGCAGGGCCACCGCGTGACCAACCAGCGCCTGGCCATCTTCGACGCGGCCATGGCCCAGAAGGAGCATTTCACCGCCGAGCAACTGCTCGTGCACGCCAAGGCCATCGACGACTCGGTGTCCCGCGCCACGGTTTACCGCACCCTGCCGCTCATGACCGAAAGCCACGCGCTGCGCGAGGTGGACATCGGCACGGGCGAGAAATTCTACCTGCGCGTCACCGCCGGCAACAACCAGGTCGCCCAGGTGGTTTGCGTGGATTGCGACAGGATTTCCGAGATCAGCGCCCCGTTCATGGAATGGTACGGCAGCACCGTTTCCCTGAAGCTCGGCCTCAAGCCCATCTCCCAGCGCCTCCAGGTCAGCGCCCAGTGCATCGCGTTCCGCACCACCGGGAGCTGCCCGAACCGACTCAAAGCCTAGTTATCTGATGAAGGTTATTCGTTATTGGTCCGGCCCCTGCTGAAATCCCAATAACCGATAACTCCCCGCCAATAACTTTCCTCTCCATGGCCGCCAAGCATTCCAAGCCCGACCCGCTGTTCGAAATCGAGTTCTTCGAGGCGATTTACCGTCGCTGCCCGGATTACACCGAGGTCGTCGGTCTGCTCGGCGGGCTCTACACCAAGGTCGGCCGCGTGGCCGACGGCCTGCGCATGGATCGCAAACTGGTGAAGCTCGAGCCGGCCAACCCGACAGCCCACTACAACCTGGCCTGCAGCCTGGCGCTCTGCAAAAAGCGTCCCGACGCCCTGAAGTCCCTCCGCACCGCCGTCTCGCTCGGCTACAACGACCGCGACTGGATGGAGCAGGATCCCGACCTCGAGATCCTCAAGAACGACCCGGAGTTCCGCTCGCTGCTCGGGCAGCTCAAGCCGCAAAGCTGAGCGCCGCCCTGCCCTCCGGGCGGCTCGAAAGCGATGAACTCGCACCAACCGCGTTCCGCCCGGCGCTACCTGAAGCCCGCGCTCGCCTGGCTCGCACTGGTCATCGTGCTGATGTGGGCAGGCTGCGGGACGGCGCGGCGCAGCCTGCTGTTTCATCCGACCCACGGGACACATACGGCCGGACTGACTCCCTGGCAGGAGAACGACGCCTTGATCGGATACGCGCAGCTTACGGACAACCCGGAGACCGTCTGGCTTTTCCTCCACGGCAATGCCGGCCAGGCGGCCGATCGCATCTATGCGCTGTCGGCGTTCTCGCCCAAGGATTCCGTCTACATCATGGAGTACCCGGGGTACGGGCAGCGACCGGGCGCACCCGACCCCAAGTCCATCAACGCCGCGGCGGAGGAAGCGTACCTGGCCTTGCGCAAGGCGCATCCGGGGAAGCCGGTTTGTGTCGCCGGGGAATCTATCGGCAGTGGCCCCGCCTGCTGGCTGGCCCGGCAACCGATTCCGCCGGACAAACTCGTCCTCGTCGTGCCATTCGACGAGCTGAACTCGGTCGCGGCCGACCATGCCTCGTTTCTGCCGGTGGGACTGATCCTGGGGGAAACCTGGAACAACGTGGAAGCCCTGGCCTCGTATCGCGGTCCGCTTGAAATATTCGGGGCCGAGAAAGACGGGGTGATCCCGGTCAAACATGCCGAAGCGCTCGCGGCCAGCCGGCCGCAGGCCCGGTTTCATCTCCTCCCGGGCGGACACAACAACTGGTCCCACCAGCCCGAAGTTCGCATCCGCAATCCTTGACGGGTTGGAGCAACCAAAGCACCCGGTCAGCGGCGATGTCGCTCGGAAAGATGCGACCTGTTTTGGCGGCCGTCTTCTTGGCAAACGGAAAACTTACGTCGGGTCTCTTGACCCGACACCGCGACAGCCTACATTTTTCGCATGACCGCCACCGCGTTTCTGGAATTGAAGCAACAGGCTTCAAAATTGCCTGAAAAAAAGCGGCGCGAGCTCTCCGCCTTTCTGATCCGACTGGGACAGCAGCGAACCGACTGGAAACGGGAAACCGCCCGCCGGTTGGACGCGATGGCAGCGGGCAGAAAAATAACCACGGCCGAACTGCGCAAGCAGTTGGGCCATGGCTGACGGTTCCGGCTATCGCAGCGTCCTTTCCCTGGAAGCGGCCGTCGTTCTTGCTTCGCTTCCCAGTCGCCGGCAGAGGCAGATTCTCGATGCGGCCGATCGGATCGCGGCCCATCCGTTCCAACCTGGCGACTTCCGCTCCCGCGATCAGGCGGGTCGAACCGTCATCAACCTCTTGGATCATGGCTGTCTTTTTAGCTACTGGGTCGACCACGCCAGCCGGGAAATCCGGATCACGGAAATCACCCGAATCTGAATGTATCGGACAGGCCGGTGCGAAGACTCTCCCGCCATTCGGGTCATCCCGTGGCCAAAAATCCACCGAATCGAACCATTACCTCAGCCCGAACACCAGCTGCAGCATCGTCTGCAGGTCGGAACCGGGCGCCGGCGCGCCGCCGCGGGTGCGGATGAGCGACTTGCCGCGGAAGTTGCGCAGCGCGGCGCTGTCGACGGAGAGGATCTGCACCTCGCCGGCGCGCAGCCCCACCACGTCCATCGGGCTGAGCGGGGTCCAGGAAAACGGCAGGCCGGTGACATCGCACTGCACCTCCCACCCGCCCACGAGGCCGTCGATCGGCTTGCGCAGCAGCGCCGGGTAGCGCCGGATGAAATCGGGCACGCGGGTGGTCACGACCCGCAGGCGCACGGCGGAATCCCGCCGCGCGAAATACTGGTCGAAACTATCCACGCGCCGCGTCCGCCATTTCTCGAGGAAGTCGCGCGGGTCGATGCCCATCAGGTTCATGCCGTTCCAGAGGCCCTGCTGGTTGGGGCTGCCGAATTTTTTCCAGGCGTACCAGGACGGAAAATCCTGCGTCAGCATCAGCCCGATCTCGAAATGGAGGTGCGCGCGGTCGACGGGAATGTTGCCGCTGGAGCTGTGGCCCATCGTCGCGATGACCTGCCCGCGCTTCACGCTGGCCCCTTCAAAGATCCCCGGCTCGATGCGCGCCAGGTGGGCGTAGAGGGTGTACACGGCCGGCGTCACGCCGGGGTGCTCGATGACGATGTAGCGACCGTAGTTGCTGGCACCCGGACTCGTGCTGATGTTGCGCACCACGCCGTCCATCGCCGCCGTGATGCGGTCCAGCGGTTCGCCGCGCTTGTCGCGCGAGACCGGCTTAATGTCCAAGCCCTCGTGAAACTGCATGCCGTTGCTGCGCACGGAACCCCAGAGTCCGGAGGTCGGTTCGCCCGATACCGTCGGCTGCACCCAGCTCTCATAGCCGCGCCCCCGCGCCCAGGCCTCGTTGGGCGTTGGCCAGCTGATCTCGACGCGCTCGGCCACGCCGGCCACTCCCGAGGCGAGCACGGCGGCAATGAGCAGCAGCTTCCGCATGAGCGTTATTTCGCGTGCTGCGCCAGGATCTCCGAGGTCTTCCGGATCCGGTCGGCCAGGTCAGGCAGCTCCGCGTCGTTCAGCTCGACGAACATCGGCAGGTTGCCGTCGCTGACCACCTGGTCGAGGCGAAGCGCGCCGGCCGGCTGCCCGTTGAGCGTGAGCACCACGCGCTGGCCCTGCACGGCCAGCGACATCCGGTAGAAGTCGCGGCGCGCCGCCGGCGTGAGCTTGAACACGAGGCACCATCCGAGATCGAGCCGGGCGAGGTTCACCGAGGTGATGTCGTACTCGGTCAGCACCGGCTTGGGGTTGACCTTGATCGCCACCCGGCTGACCGGCAGGTGCAGGATCGTTCCTTCCTCGGCCGGGCCGCTTTCCAGGAAGAAGCGCACGATCACCGGTTTCACTTCCCGCTTTTCGGGTTTCGGTTCGGAACTGCAGCCCGCGAGTGCGAGCAGGGCGCAGAGCAGCAGGCCGGCGCGGATCATGACGCCACCCCTTTGGGCACGGATTCGAATGCTTCCATAATTTCAGCGCCGACGGCGTCGGCCAGCAGCCGGCCGCGCGGCGTCAGGCGGATGCGCCCCTCCGGGCTCGCGTCGAGCAGCCGGTCGAAAAGCAGGCGCGGCAGCAAATCCTCCAAGCCGGCCCAGGCGGTCGTGGGAAAACGCCGGCGCAGGCGCGGCAGGGAGACGCCCTCGTTCAGGCGCAGGCCGAAAACCACCGCGTCCGTGGCCAGGACCTCGGGCGTGAGAGCCAGGCGATCGGCGGTCGCGCGCCGGCCGGCGGCCGTGTCGGTCAGCCATTGTCCGAGATCCGACGGGTTCGCCGCGCGCCAGCCGTCGTGCTGCGAGGCGGCCGAAGGTCCGAGCCCCACCCATTCGTACATTTCCCAGGTATTGAGGTTGTGGCGGCAGGCGTGGCCGGGGCGGGCAAAATTCGACACCTCGTACTGCGCGTAGCCGGCGGCCGCGAGGTAGTCCCAGGTGCGCTGGTAGAATACGGCTTCCTTGTCGGCATCGAGCTTCACCTTGCCCTGCGAGAGCTTCACCCAGAGCGCCGTGTCCTCCTCGAAGGTCAGGCAATAGGTCGACAGGTGGTCGGGCGCCAGCCGCATGGCCTCGTCCAGGTCGGCGCGCCATTGCTCCTCGGTCTGCCCGGGCAGGGCGAACATCAGGTCGAGGTTCACGCTGGCGAAACCCTTCGCCCGGATCAGTTCATAGGCGCGGTAAACCTGGGCCGGGGTGTGTTGGCGGCCGAGCGCGTCGAGCAGGCCGTCGTTGAAACTCTGCACGCCCAGCGAAACCCGCGTCACGCCGAGCGCCTTGAGCACCGCGAGGCGGTCCTCCGTGACCGTGGCGGGCGCCAGTTCGACGGTCCACTCGGCGGGCGGGCCGCCAAAAAGCAGCATGGTGCGGCCGAGGCGCTCGAGTTCGGCCGGTTTCAGGAGACCCGGCGTGCCGCCGCCCCAAAACGCCGTCGCCGCCCGCCGGTCGCCCCAATTCACCAGGCCGGCCTCGGCCTCGATGCCCTCCAGGAAGCGGATTACCGCATCACCCTTGGGCACGGTTTGGTAGAACGCGCAGAAATCGCAGGTCGTCGCGCAAAAGGGCACATGCACGTAGAGGCCCAACGGCACCTGCGCTTTTTCTTGCCCTGAGGGAAATTCGGCCATTATTGGGGACTCTTCAAATTGCGACCGGCCAAGGGGCTGCGAGCCTCCGGCGATCCACTTTCACTCAATGCAAAAGACTACCCTTTCTCAAGCGAGCAGAATCTTCTCCGCCATCGCTGCGGCCGCCATGCTTCTCCTGCTGGCCGGCTGTAACCTGACCATCACCAACCTGACGCCGGCAACCGTCCCCGCGAACCCCTCGCAGATCTACACGATCACGGCGAGCTTCCGCGCCTCCGGCCAGATCGAGCCGTCCAGCGTCTCGCCGCGCATCGTCATCGACGGCCAGCCACACCCGATGAACCGCAGCAGCGTCAGCGCGGACATCTGGGAGTTCGACTTCCAGATCCCGGCCGGCCGCACCTCGGCCACGTACTACTTCATCTGTGACTACGCCCAGAAAGGCAACGCGCAGAGCTCGGAGGCCTATTCGGAACTCCAGCGTCTGAACATCTCCGGCCGCTATGTGCTGAAGCCCGAGGCCAACCGCGCCCCGGTCGGCGCACGCGTCAGCATCCTCGGCGCCGGCTTCACGACCTCCGACCTCGTGTACTTCGACGAGAACCCCACCCGCACGGTCTTCGAGTCGCCGAGTTCGCTCAGCTTCTTCGTCCCCGCCGTCACCCCGGGCCACAACTACAAACTCACGGTCCGCGGCGCCGGCGCCACGCTCGATGCCGGCACCTTCCGCGTCGATGCCGTTTACCTCCAGGTTTCGCCGTCCGCGCTCTCCCTCCGCACCGGTGAGACGCAGGAAGTCAGCTTCTCGATCGCCCAGCCGGCCCCCGCGGGCGGCATGCTCATCGAGGTCACCACCGACATCAAGGAAAGCGTCATCATGCCGGAGGTCATCGTGCCGGCGGGCGGCACCTCCGTGTCGATCCCCGTGCAGGGCGCCAAGCCCGGCACCGGCAGCCTGTTCTACCGCAGCAGCGCGGGTGAAGGCTCCGTGGCGATCACGGTGACCGCCAAGTAATTCTTCCACCGCTCCACATGGCCTGCTCCCGTCCCGCAGCAGTCCTTGCCGGTGCCTTGGCCGCCCTGCTCCTGCTGGCCGCCGGTTGCACGACGCCCACAGATTCGAAGCCCGGTCCAGCCACGCCGTCCGCGATGACTGGCCCGGAAAGCTCCGCCCCGGCGCCCAAGCCCGCCCCGGTCGTCGTCGCCAAGCCCGCCTCGATCACCGGCTCCGAGGAAACGAGCACGATGTTCGACAACTTCACGGCCTATGTCGCCGCCATCGACGGCCAGCCGGTCGCCGCGGGACGCACGGGCTGGAACACCCCCCTTCCCCTGCCCGCCGGTCCGCGGCGGCTGACGGTCGCCTTTATTCGCGGCGTGTTCACCGCCCAAGCCGACGTAAATTTCCCGGCACGCCCCGAGGCAGTCTATCAGCTCAAGTTCGCCACCGACGCCCAGATTTTCGGCAAGAGCAGCTACTGCGAATTCTGGATCGTGGACACCGCCACCGGCGAAAAGGTGCTCGCGCCCACGCGCGTGCCGCTGGCGAAGGCCGACACGGCGAAGTAGAATCACGAAGGCGATCAGTGGCGGTGTGTCCTGTTGTTCGCTGCTGCGAACCCGGGACCAGTCGCGCAGCCTACGCTGCGGCTGGGAAACCGACGCCCACCTTCCCACCGTCCGGAGCTTGCCCCGCCCGCCTGTCGCGGCTTTCCTCGCGGCCATGAACGACCCCGCTGTCGACCGGCAGATCCAAGCGATCGAGCGTCCCGACCCGTCATTGCTGAAATACTACCTGCTCAGCGCCATCGCGTTTCCGCCCGCCTTTCCGTTTCTCGTTCTGCCCCTGTACTTCCGCTACCACACGATGCGATATCGCTTCACCGATGACGGCATCTCGATGAGCTGGGGCATCCTGTTCCGCCGCGAGATCATCGTGAATTACGCGCGCATCCAGGACATCCACCTGAAGTCGAACATCGTCGAGCGCTGGCTCGGCCTCGCCCGCATCCTGGTCCAGACCGCCTCCGGCAGCAGCTCGGCCGAGATGACCATCGAGGGCATCAAGGAATTCGAAGCCCTGCGCGACTTCCTCTACGCCCGCATGCGCGGCGTGAGGGACCACCACGCGCCGGCCGCCGCGCCGGTCGGCGCCGGCGCCCCCGCCGGCGAACCCGACCAGCTGGCCGCCGCCCTGCGCGAAACGGCCGCCGAACTGCGCGCCCTGCGCGAGGAACTGGCCCGCCGCCACTAAGCGGCGGGCAAACTCCAACTGCCAATGGCCAGACTCCAAACAAACCGGGGCAACCAATCCAAATTCCAAGCCATGCAATTTGAATCTTCGTCTTTATCTGCCCTTGTTTGGCATTTGGCGCTCTGGCGTTTGGCATTTTAACGATGTACCAGCGCCTCACCCAAGCCCTCCTGCGCCTGCTGCGCGTGCCCCATGAACCGACGCCGCCGCACGGCGACCCGGCATCGCTGCGGGTTTTTCGCGCGGGGCGCAATCACCTGAGCCTGAAACTGATTGGCTGGGGCGCAACGCAGCTCCTGGCGTTCGCCGGCATCGTGTTCTGGGTCTCCATTTTCATCGACGTCGAATCGGAGGTCCGCGCCCGGCGCCAGCCGCAGGCTGCGACCACCGCGCCGCTGACTGTGGAATCCTTCGCGAAATCGATCGAAAATGCCGGCCGTGAGGCGGCCGCCGCCGAACGGAAGGCCAAGTATCGCCCGCGCTTCCGCGCCACGAGCTGGTACAACGGCACCAAACAATTCCTCGTCCAACTGACGATGAACCTCCCGCCCATCGCCTTCGTCGCGTTGTGGATCCTCAAGATCATCGGTATTCTCGCGTACTTTGCGCAATTGCCGGTGACCTACCTGATCGCGCGCCTCGACTACGAGTTGCGCTGGTACATGGTGACCGACCGCAGCCTGCGCATCCGCTACGGCGTGTGGAAGATCGCCGAGTCGACGATGAGCTTTGCCAACATCCAGCAGGTCGTCGTTTCCCAGGGCCCGCTGCAGCGCCTGCTCGGCCTCGCCGACGTGAAGGTGCAGTCCGCCGGTGGCGGCAGCGGCGGCCACGGTGCGGAACACCACGGCGGCGATGAGGAGATGCACCTCGGCCTGTTTCACAGCGTCACCAACGCGCCGGAAATCCGCGACCTGATCCTCGAGCGCCTGCGCCGTTTCCGCGAAAGCGGGCTGGGCGATCCGGATGAAAAGACCGGTTCCATCACGCCGCCCGCACCGGCCGCCCCGTCGGATGTGCTCGGCGCCGCGCGCGAGTTGCTCGCCGAGGCCAAGGCCCTCCGGGCATCACTGAATTGAATGTAGGGGCGGAGCTCGCTCCGCCCTTGATCGGCGCATCGTCAACGCCGGGCGGAGCAAGCTCCGCCCCTACGCCAGGCTCGCCCTCACGGCGACACGACCTCGATCTTGGCGTGTTCGGTGTCGCTCGAGCCCACGCCGAGCTGCCGGGCAAACTCCAGCATGCGGGCGTCATCCTCGGAAATCGGGTCGAAGCCGGTGCGCTTCCGGGCCGCGTTGATGCGCATCAGCATCATCGCGTCCAGCAGCACCGGGTCCGAACTCATCCAGAGTTTCGGTTCCGAGACCGTGTAGAGCGAATTGAAGTAGGGGCCGCCGATGAACTGGTAGAGTTGCAGGCTGACGATGGTCAGCGCCCAGGTGTCACGCAGTTCCGGGATCGCGGCCATCTCGGCCACCGCCGCGGGCGCGGTCGCGGGGCTCTTGAAGAAACGGAAGGTGTTGCTGGCATTCCAGAGCGTGGCGTTGACCAGCGCGCCGTTGACGCCGAGCACCGGGTGGTCGGTGTAGACCGGCAGGTTGATCCAGAAGTCGGCGTCGAGGAACAGCGGCGTCGCGAGGAAGCTCTTGCGGTCCTCCTCGACCGTCGTCTCCGCCTTGCCGCCGGCGGCCTTCTTTGCCGCCTGCTCGTTGAGGATCGAGTCGAAGCGCGCCGGCAGCGGGCTGTCGTAGAACCAGGCCGGGTCGTAGTACTTGTTCGATTCCAGCACGAAGATCGGATGCCCCGGGAACGGGAGGATGCCGCTGGAATAGGACGGCAGGAAGCCGGTGAGGCGCAGGCGCAGGGGATTCAGGCCGACGAGGAAGATGTTCTCCTTCTCGAAACCGCGCTTCTCCAGGGCGGCGATCACGGCGCGGACGAGGCCGAACGGCGTGGCCAGGCCCGGGCCGGAATCAGCGTAAATCTTGAGGCCCACCTTCTTCTTGGGTCCCGGCACCAGCGGCCGGTGGTTCACGGTCTCGTACTGCTGGAGCAGCTGCTCCACCGCGTAGCGGTAGGCGCCGTCGCTGTAGTCGGTGAGCTTGTGCTCCCAGATCGGGGCGTCCGGCGGGGTGGGATCCGCGGCCCGGAGCGCGACGGCGAAAAACGGGGCGAGCAGGAGGGAAATTTTCTTCAGGAATCGCATGGAAGGAAGTCGCGCACCGACCGTTCGAGAGCGGAGGCGGAACGTGACAGACAGCATTGGCGGTTAAAAGTTTAAATATTCCGGCGTTTCCGCGCCTCAGTGTCGGGTCGCCGCTTGCGGTGTCCTCGCGCATGAGGTCGGCGCAAGCACCGACCCTACCAGGCAGAAGTCCCACCGCACGCTGGACAAACCCCGCGGGTTGTTCTCCCCTTGCCTCCCGTGCCGGTCATCAAAGCCAACAGCATCCGCGACCTCAAGAACCGCGTGAACATCCACGACGTGGTCATCCGCGTGGTGGCGCTGAAGAAGGCGGGCAGCGGCCGGTTCAAGGGCTTGTGCCCGTTTCACTCGGAAAAGACGCCCTCGTTCAATGTTTCCGCCGACAAGGGATTCTACAAGTGCTTCGGCTGCGGCAAGGCCGGCGACATGATCAACTTCGTGATGGAGACCGAGGGACTCCAGTTCACCGAGTCGGTCGAGGCCATCGCCCAGCGCTTCGGCTTCACGCTCGAGTACGAGGAAGGCTCGGGCGGTCCGTCGAAGGAGACGCGCTCGCTGCGCCAGGAGATCTTCGAGATCCACGACCTCGCGGCCGACTACTACCGGCAGGCGTTCCTCGCCGCGACACCCCACGGCACCTTCATTCGCGACTACTGGGTGAAGAACCGGAAGTTCACGCCCGAGCTCGCCGACGAGTTCAAGATCGGCTTCGCGCCGGTCGACGACACCGGCCTCGCCGGCGCGATGTTGAAACGGAAGTTCTCCGAGGACGCGCTGCGCCAGTGCGGGCTGTTCTTCATCCGCGACGGCGTACTCCCGACGCTCGGCGGCATGCGCTGCCGCTTCCGCGGCCGGCTGATGATCCCCATCCGCGATCACCAGGGGCGCGTGGTGGCCTTCACCGCCCGCCAGCTCGAGCTCACGCCGCAGGACGATCCCTCGCACGAGGCGAAGTACGTCAACTCGCCCGAGACGCCCATCTTCACGAAGAGCAACCTGCTCTTCAACCTGGACCGCGCGCGCAGCCATGCCAACGAAGGCCACCCGTTCGTGCTGGTCGAAGGCCAGCTCGACGCGCTGCGCTGCTGGAGCGTCGGCCTGAAGACCGCCATCGCCCCGCAGGGCACGTCGATCACCGAGGGCCAGCTCGCGCTGCTGCGCCGCTACCACGCGCAGGTCGAGTGCTTCTTCGACAGCGACAGCGCCGGCCAGAAGGCCGCGCTGCGCTTCCTGCCGATGGCGCTGAAGGCCGGGCTCGAGGTGCGCTTCCTCACGCTCGCCGGCGCCAGCAAGCTCGACCCCGACCTGCTCTTTCTCGAAAAGGGCCTGCCCGCCTACGACGACCTGAAGCGCGACTCGCTCGCGGCGATGCCGTTTGCCAAGCAGGCCTTCCTCCCCGACCCGGCGCGCGCCTCTTTCAACGAGCGCATGAACGCCGTGCGCAGCATGGTCGAGATCGCACTGCAGGCCGACGGCCAGATCGCGCGCGATGGCTACCTCCAGCAGGTGTCGTTGCTGCTCGGCGTGCAACCCGACGCGATTCGCAGCGAGGTCACCGCACTCGAACGCCGCAAGTTCACCAAACCGTCCGGCCCGGAAACGGCTCCCGTGGTCCGGCCCGACTCGCACACCAAGGGCGACGAGGAACACCTGCTCTACGTGTGCCTGCACCACGAAGGGTTCATGCGTGAGCTAAGCTCGCACTTGGCGCCGGAATGGATCGACACGACGACCACGGCCGGGCGGCTGCTGGATCGCGTGCTCGCGGAGGTTCAGCACAACGGCTGGAACGGTCGCGAGTCCCTCGAGCAACTCCTTGAAACAGAGGAGGAAAAGTCACTTGTCGCCTCCATGCTTTTCCAGGCCCCCGGCGAGGAGGATTGGGCGAAGATCGCGAACGAAGGTTTACGCCACTTACAGAAGCGTTTCTTGGAGCCCAAGAAGCAGCAAATAGAACTTGAAATAGCCTCGAAAGGCGCGATAGGTGACCCGGCCTTACCGTCCCTCTTGAAACAGCGCGCAGAAATCACCCGTCAGCTCCTCAATCCACCGAGACTCTCGTTGGCTTCGTGAGGAGTTTGGACACACCCTGTTTGCGCCGCAGCCCACCCGGGACACTCTAACTCCGTTATGTCGAGCAAAGCCAAGCCCGCCGCACCCGCCGCCAAAAAGTCCGCCAAGGAACACGCGCCCGCCAAGCCGGCCGCGCCTGAAGTGGCCAAGCCCGCGGTGGAGCACGGCAAGGCCGAGCCCACGAAGCACAGCGCCCCCCTCGCCGCCGCCGCCAGCGCGACCGAGAATGCGACGAAGGAATTCAAGGAGAAGGCGCTCGAGAATCTTTCCGGCGACCTCAACGACAAGATCCGCTACCTGATCCGCCTCTCGAAGGAGCAGGGCTACCTCACGTACGCGGACATCAACGAGGCCCTGCCCGAGTCCGTCGACAATCCCGAGGACATCGAGAACGTCATCTCCGTCCTGCAGAACCTCGAGATCGACATCCTCGATCCGCAGGAGGTCGACAACTACAAGCAGCGCCAGGAAGAGGCCGAGGAGGAGGAATCGCGCACGTCGAACAACGACATCCTCGACGACCCGGTGCGCATGTACCTCAAGCAGATGGGCCAGGTCCCGCTGCTGACGCGCGAACAGGAAGTCGAGATTTCCAAGCGCATCGAGACCGCCGAGATCAACGCCCAGGCCGCGCTCTTCGCGCTCGGGCCGGTCGGCAAGCACCTCTCCGACCTCGGCGAGAAGCTCCTCCTCCGCACCGAGCGCTTCGACCGCCTCGTCATCGACAAGAAGATCGAGAGCCGCGAGGCCTACTTCAAGAACCTCGAGAAGCTCGTCCAGACCACGCGCGACAACGACGCCGCCGCGACCGAGGCCTGGAGCGATGCCCTGAAGGCCCGCGACGAGAAGGCCCGCAAGAACGCCAGCATCCGCTTCAAGAAGCGCGACAACGTCCTGCGCGGTTGCTACGTCAAATATTACTTCAAGCTGAAGGTCTTCGAGGACTTCCTCATCGAGCTGCGCCCGAAGATCCACGAGGTGGAAAAGTGCTTCTCCGACCTGCACAAGGCCAAGCACCCGAAGTCCAAGAAGGACGCCGCGATCGACGTGCGCGCCGTCAACTCCAAGCTGAAGCAGCTGGAGACCGAGCTCCGCATCGTGCCGCAGGCGCTGATCGACACCCTCAAGGTCGCCCGCGGCCACATCCGCGAGGCCCACCAAGCCAAGACCGAAATGGTCGAGGCCAACCTCCGCCTCGTCATCTCGATCGCGAAGAAGTACACGAACCGCGGCCTCTCCTTCCTCGACCTCATCCAGGAGGGCAACATGGGCCTGATGAAGGCCGTCGAGAAGTTCGAGTACCGCCGCGGCTACAAGTTCTCCACCTACGCCACCTGGTGGATCCGCCAGGCCATCACCCGCTCCATCGCCGACCAGGCCCGCACCATCCGCATCCCGGTCCACATGATCGAGACGCTGAACAAGGTGATGCAGGTCCAGAAGCAGCTGCTCCAGGAATTCGGCCACGAGCCGACGCCGGAGGAGGTTGCCGAGGAGATGAACCTGCCCGTTGAGCGCGTGCAGCAGATCATGAAGATGGCGCAGCAGCCCATCTCGCTCCAGTCGCCCGTCGGCGACGGCGACGACACCAGCTTCGGTGATTTCATCGAGGACAAGTCCGCGGACAACCCGTACGACATGACCGCGTTCTCGCTCCTGCGCGAAAAAATCATGGACGTGCTCGACTCGCTCACCGAGCGCGAGCGCCGCGTGCTCACGCTGCGCTTCGGCCTTGTGGACGGTTACAGCCGCACGCTCGAGGAGGTCGGCAAGCAGTTCAAGGTCACCCGCGAGCGCATCCGCCAGATCGAGGCCAAGGCGCTCCGCAAGATGCGCCACCCGACGCGCATCCGCCAGCTGCACGGCTTCTTCGACGCCGAGCAGATCGACAACCCGCAGAACCTGCTCAAAAAGCCGCCCGCAATCCCGCCGCAGTTCATCAAGCAGGGCGGCCCGCTCGTAAAGTCGCTGTTCCCGCAGAACTGAGCGAAACACCGGCCGGCTTCGGGCGTCATATGTCCCGGATTCGGCCTTTACTCAACTTCCCTCCAACCTAGCCTACTGTCATGTCCCTCACTCTCCTGTCCCTCGCCGGCATCCTCGGTCTCGGTGGCCCCGAGCTGATGATCATCCTGGTGATCCTGCTCCTCCTCTTCGGCGGCGCCAAGCTGCCGGCC
>Ga0247757_10001132_pt1 | contig 19115 bp, 20 predicted proteins | sample UWRJL126311R4_FD_180929 | JGI IMG/M metagenome (GOLD analysis project Ga0247757, IMG submission 180929) | Plant litter microbial communities from Arlington Agricultural Research Station in Wisconsin, United States - UWRJ-L126-311R-4 | ecosystem: Environmental > Terrestrial > Plant litter >... | reverse complement strand
GGAACGCGACCTGGTTGGCGATGTAGTCGACGATCGCGCCCGCCACGTCGAGCTGGGTCGCCTCCTCGATGCCCTGCAGGCCGGGCGAGGAGTTGACCTCCATGACGAGCGGCCCCTCGTTCCCCTCGAGCATGTCGACGCCGGCCACCCGCAGGCCCATGATCTGGGCCGAGCGGACCGCGACCTCCTCGTACTCGGGCGTCAGCTCCACGCGCTCCACGCTCCCGCCGCGATGTACGTTCGAACGGAACTCGTCGCCCTGGGCCCGCCGCCGCATCGCCGCGACCACCCGGTCGCCGACGACGAGCGCGCGGATGTCGCGCCCGCGGCTCTCCGCGACGAAGCGCTGGATGAGGACGTTCTGCTGCGTCGACTGCAGCGTCTCGATGATCGCCTCGGCGACCTTCACCTCGGGGGCGAGGATCACGCCGATCCCCTGGGTGCCCTCGAGCAGCTTGATGACGACGGGCGCCCCGCCCACGAGCTCGATCGCCGGACGCACGTCGGCGCGGTTGCGCACGAACGCCGTCGCCGGCATGCCGATGTTGTGGCGGGAGAGGATCTGCGTGGCGCGGAGCTTGTCGCGCGCGTTCGAGATGCCGTTCGCCGTGTTGGGCGTGTAGACGTCCATCTGCTCGAACTGGCGCACGACGGCGGTGCCGAAGTAGCTGATCGAGGAGCCGATGCGCGGCAGGATCGCGTCGTAGTCGGAGAGCGGCCGCCCGCGGTACTGCAGGTCGGGCTGCTCGCCGGTCAGGTCGATCCCGAATCGGAGCGTGTTGAGCACCTTCACGTCGTGGCCGCGCTGCACGGCCGCGGCGCGCAGGCGCTGGGTCGAGTACGCGCGGGGGGCGCGCGACAGGATCGCGAGTTTCATGCGGGGCTCCCGGCCGGTCGGCGCTGACAGGATGGGGTCGTGAGCCCCTCCCCCCATTCAAACACCCGGGCCGGGTGGCGCGAGTGGGTGCAGCTGCCCGACATCGGGGTGCCGTGGATCAAGGCGAAGCTCGACACCGGCGCGCAGACCTCGTCGCTGCACGCATCGGGCATCAAGCCGTTCGAGAGGGACGGCGAGGAGTGGGTGCGCTTCCGGGTGCGGCCGTGGCAGGACTCGGCGGAGGACGACGTCGTCGTCGAGCTGCCGATCCTCGACCGGCGCGTGGTGCGCAGCTCCAACGGGCACGTGCAGGAGCGGATCGTCGTGCGCATGCGGATCGTGCTGCTGGACCGCACGATCAAGACCGACGTGACGCTGAGCAACCGCAGCTCCATGGGGTTCCGGATGCTGATCGGGCGCCGGGCGCTGCGGCGCGGCTTCGACGTGTCGTCGCGCGACTCCTACCTCGGCGGGCGGGCGCCGCGCGAGGCGCGCCGTCGCAACCGCGGGGTCGACGAGAGCTGAGCCCCGCGGGACGGCACGGGGCTCAGACGAGCACGCGCAACGCCCCCGGCACGAGCTCGATGTCGACGGGCGCCGGACCGAGCCGCTCGCCGTCGCCGTAGACGACGATCCCGTCGGCCTCGATCCGGATGCGGCGCGCGCGCTCCATCCGCACCTCGGGCAGCGTCGTGTGGGTGCCGGAGAACACCTTCGGGAAGATGCGGAGGAACTTCACGCGCCCGAGCGGCTTCACGATCATCACGTCGAGCAGGCCGTCGTCGAGGAGCGCGTCGGGCGTGATCTTCATGCCGCCGCCGAGCGAGATCCCGTTGCCGATCGAGACCATGCTGCCGTCGACCTCGATGACCTGCTCGTCGAGCGTCAGGCGGTAGTGGATCGGCTTCAGCCGCGCGAGCTCGACCATGATCGCGATCGTGTAGCGGCTCGGGCCCTTCGGGTGGTGCATCGAGTTCGCGCGCTCGTTGACGATCGCGTCGAAGCCGGCGCTGATCGCGCAGGCGACCCAGCGCTCCTGCCCGGAGCCGTCCTCGTCCGTCCAGCGCACCTTCGCGGCGTCGATGGTGCGGGGGTCGCGCGTGAGGGCGTCGCCGAGCGCGCGGATCGCGGCCTCCGCGTTCTCGTAGGGGATGCCGAGCGAGCGCGCCATGTCGTTGCCCGTGCCGGCCGGCACGATCCCGAGCGGCACCCGCTTGCCCGCGAGCACGTTGACGCCGAGGTGGACCATGCCGTCGCCGCCCACGACGACGAGCGCGTCGGGGCGCTTCGCAACGGCCGCGCGGGCGGAGGCGCCGAGCGACTCCCAGTCCGGCTCCTGCAGCGACGTGACCTCGTGGCCGGACGCGCGGAGGGTCTGCACGAGCGCCGGACCCACGTCGCGGCTCTTGCCGAACGACGCCGAGGGGTTGATGGCGACGACGACCCGTTTCGGCTTCGGCGGCTTCGGCGTCGTCGTCCTCGGCGGCATGGCACGAGTATGGAGCACGTGGACCGTCCGCCGCGCCCCCTCCGTGCGCGCGTCACCGCGCCGTCTTCGGGGGCCGTGCCCGCCGGATTCGAGCGGATCGGGCTCGCCGGCGTGCTCGACGGACGCGGCGGTCGCGGGCGGCGTGCGCGCGCGACGCGGGCTCCGGGCGCGCTCGTCGCGCGGGCGTGGCGATGGACGCTCCTCGACGGCTGGTCGCCGCGCTGGTGGCCGCAGGGCGTCGCGATCGGCGCACACGACGGCGCGCCGGTCGCGCTCGTCAGCTGGTTCGCGCAGCCGTGGGGGTGGCGGCGCGATCGCGGCGCGCGGGTCACGGTCGTCGATCTCCGCGATGCCCGCCGCCCGCGCTACCGGCACGTCGAGCTCGTGACGCTCTCGCCCGAGGGAGCGCTCGCCCCGGTGCCGATCCATGCGGGTGGGATCGCGTGGACGTCCGACGGCGCGCGCCTGTACGCGGCGGCGACGTTCGGCGGGATCCGCGAGTTCCGGCTCGCCGACCTCGCGCGCGCCGGGCGCCGGCTCGTGCTCCCGCAGCACGCCGAGTTCGCGGCGGAGGGCGAGCCGCGCGAGCGGATGCGGTACTCGTTCGTCTCGGTCGCGTCGCCGGGCGAACTGGTCGCCGGCGAGTACCGCACCGACGATCGCGGCCGGATCGCGCGGCTGCGCGTCGACGACGACCACGCGGAGATCGTGGAGCTGTTCCGTCCCGGCATCGTCGCGATGCAGGGCGTCGCGCTCGATGCGGGCGTGTGGTCGATCAGCGCGAGCCGCGGGGATCGGATCGGCGGCGACCTCTGGCAGGGACAGCGCAACGCCCTCGTCAGGCACGCGGGCGCGCTCCCGGTCGGGCCCGAGGACCTCGCGCACGACGCCGCGGGGCGGCTGTGGGGCGTGAGCGAGTTCCCGCGGCGGCGGTGGCTCTACGAGCTCAGCGCGACCACCGCATCCGCCGCAGCAGCTGCGCGTTGAGCGCCACCACGATCGTCGACACGGACATCACCGCGGCTCCCACCGCCGGGGGCATCACGAATCCGACGCCCGCGAGCACGCCGGCCGCGAGCGGCAGGCCGAGCACGTTGTAGCCCGTCGCCCACGCGAGGTTCTGCAGCATCTTGCGGTAGGCCGCACGGCTGAGCGTGACGGTGTCGAGCACGCCGCGCGGATCGTCCGAGGCGAGCACGACGTCCGCCGAGGCGATCGCCACGTCGGTGCCGGCGCCGATCGCGATGCCGACGTCGGCGCGCGCGAGGGCGGGCGCGTCGTTGACGCCGTCGCCGACCATTGCGACCTTGGCGCCGTCCGCCTGGAGCTTCGTCACGACGTCCGCCTTCTGGCCCGGCAGGACCTCGGCGTGGACCTCGTCGATGCCGAGCTTCGTCGCGACGGCCCGCGCGACCGCGTGCGCGTCGCCCGTGAGCATCGCGACCCGCATGCCGGCCCGGTGGAGCCCCGCGACGGCCGCCGCCGACTCCGGCCGCACGGCGTCGCCCAGGGCGAGCACGGCGAGCGCGCGATCGCTGCCGTGCCCATCGGATTCGAGCAGATGCACGATCGTCGCGCCCTCGGCCCCCAGCTCGCGCGCGGCGTGCACGAGCGACGGATCGAGGAGCACGCCCCGCTCGGTCACGACCCGCGGCCCCACGACGGCCAGCACGCGACCGTCGACCGTCGCCTCCGCCCCGCGCCCCTCGAGCGCCCGGAACGCGCTCGACCGCGGCACGCGGACCTCGCGCGCCTCCGCCGCCGCGGTGATCGCCCGCGCGAGCGGATGCTCCGACCGCTCCTCGACCGCCGCCGCGAGGCCCAGCGCCTCGCCCTCGTCGACGCCCGACGCGACGGCCAGGCCGACGAGCTCCGGCCGCCCCGCGGTGAGCGTTCCGGTCTTGTCGAAGAGCACGACGTCGACGGTGCGCGCGGTCTCGAGCGCCTCCCGGTCGCGCACGAGGATGCCGCGGCGCGCCCCGATCGCGGTCGTCAGCTGGACGACGAGCGGGATCGCGAGCCCGAGCGCGTGCGGACACGCGATCACGAGCACGGTCACGACGCGCTCGAGCACGAACGCCGGGTCGTCGGGACGGATGAGCAGCCACACCACGAGCGCGATGGCCGCTGCGCCGAGGGCGACGTAGAAGAGGATGCCGGCCGCCCTGTCGGCGAGCAGCTGCGCCCCCGAGCGGCTGGCCTGCGCCTCCGCGACGAGGCGCTGGATCCCGGCGAGCGCGGTGTCGTCGCCGACCTTGGTGATGCGCACGGTGAGCGCCCCGCCGCGCACGATGCTGCCGCCCACGACCGTCGCGCCCGGCGCCTTCGCGACCGTGGCGGACTCGCCCGTGAGGAGCGACTCGTCGGCCTCGGACTCCCCCTCGGTCACCTCGCCGTCGGCGGGCACCGAGCCACCGGGACGCACGATCACGAGGTCGCCGACCACGAGGTCCGCGCGGGCCACGCGCGTGCCGTCGGGGCGCTCCGCGTCGTCGGGCAGGAGCTTCGCGAGCTCGCCGAGCGCGTTCTGCGCCCCCATCACGGCGCTCATCTCGATCCAGTGGCCGAGCAGCATGACGTCGATGAGGGTCGCGAGCTCCCACCAGAAGTCCATGCCCTGCACGCCGAGGAGCACCGCGACCGAGTACCCGAAGGCGACGAGGATCGCGAGCGAGATGAGCGTCATCATCCCCGGCTGCTTGGCACGCAGCTCGCTGACGGCTCCGCTCAGGAACACCCGGCCGCCGAGCGCGAAGACCGCGGCGCCGAAGGCCGCGGGGATCCCCTCCGAACCCGGGAACCGCGGTCCGGGCAGGTGCAGGATCGCCTGCAGCCCGGTCGAGAAGACGAGCGCCGGGATGGTCAGCGCGAGGCAGACCCAGAGCAGGCGGCGGAAGACGTTCGGGTCGTGGGCGCTGTGGTCGTGGCCGCCGTGATCGTGGTGCTCGTGATCGGCGTGCTCCGCGTGCTCCGAGTGCTCGTCGACGGCCATGCCGTGCTCGTGCTCCATCACGCCGCTCCCCTGTTGTTCTGCAGCTCGAACACGGTGAGCAGCTCGTCGACCGCGTCGTCGCGCCGGCTGCCGCCCTCCTCGAACATGTCGGTCACGTGGGTGCGCAGGTGGTTCTCGACGAGGAGCTTGTTGAGGCTCCGCAGCGACTTCTGCACCGCGAGGGTCTGCGTGATGATCTCGACGCAGTACGCCTCGTCCTCGATCATCTTCTCGATCCCGCGGAGCTGCCCCTCGAGGATCCGGGCCCGGTGCAGCGCGCGCTTCTTGATGTCGTCGATCACGGCCTCCACCCTACATACCCCCCTGGGGTACTGGAATGCTTCCGGCCCGGAATGGTTGGACCCACCATGACCACATACGGCATCATCGGCGCAGGCAACATCGGCACGGCGGTCGCGACCGCCGTCATCGGACTCGGGCACGACGTCGTGATCGCGAACTCCCGCGGTCCCGAGACGCTCGCCGACCTCGTCGCCCAGCTCGGCTCCAAGGCGCGCGCCGCGACCGCGCAGGAGGCGGCCGAGGCCGCGGAGGTCGCCGTCGTGACCGTCCCGCTCAAGGCGATCGACCGGATCCCGGTCGAGCCGCTCGCCGGCAAGATCGTGCTCGACACGAACAACTACTACTGGGAGCGCGACGGGCGCATCCCCGCGCTCGACGCCGGCGAGACGACCACGAGCGGCCTGCTCCAGGAGCACCTCCCGACCTCGAAGGTCGTCAAGGCGTTCAACCACATCGGCTCGGCCGACATCACCACGACCGGCTCCCCCGCGGGTACGCCCGGCCGCCGCGCCCTCGCGACCGCGAGCGACTTCCCCGAGGCGGTGGAGCTCGTCACGCGGCTCTACGACGAGATCGGCTTCGACACGGTCGACACGAGCCCGCTGAGCGAGTCGTGGCGCGTCGAGCGCGACCGTCCGGCCTACGTCGTCCGCCAGGACAAGGCGGAGCTGGAGGCCAACCTCGCGAAGGCCCCGCGCACGATCTGACCGGAATACAGTCGCAGACGTGAAGGTCACCAAGTACGAACACGCGACGCTCGTCGTCACCACCGCCGACCGTCAGCTGGTCATCGACCCGGGGATGTTCCTGACGCCGCCGGAGTTCGGGAACACGGTCGCGGTCGTGATCACCCACGAGCACGGCGACCACTGGACCGAGGACAACCTGCGCCGCATCCTCGAGATCAGTCCCGACGCGAAGATCTACGGACCGCAGGGCGTCGCCGACGCGGCCGCGGGCTTCGACGTGAACGTGGTCGAGGAGGGCGACACGGTGGAGGTCGAGCCGTTCACGCTGCGCTTCTTCGGCGAGAAGCACGCGGTCATCCACGAGTCGATCCCCGTGCCCGACAACGTCGGGGTGCTCGTGAACGACGAGCTCTACTACCCGGGCGACTCGTACACGGTGCCCGCGGGCGTCGCGGTCGGTACGCTCGCGGCGCCGGTCGGCGCGCCCTGGCTCAAGATCGGCGACGCGATGGACTTCGTGCTGGCCGTGAAGCCGCAGCGCGCGTTCTTCTCGCACGAGATGACGCTGTCCGTGGCCGGCAAGAGCATGCAGGCCGACCGCCTCGGATGGGCGACCGAGCAGAACGGCGGCACCTGGATCCCGCTCGAGGTCGGCGAGTCGGTCGACCTGTAGCGGTCAGTCCTCCGCAGGAGCAGCGACCCCGTCGGCACCCGCCGGCGGGGTCGTTCTGTGCCGCAGAGCCCGCACGACCATCTGCACGACCGCCCCGAGGATCAGGATGGCGAACAGGATCGTCGAGACCCGCGGGGGCAGCAGGAAGGCGAGCGCCGATCCGCCGAGCGAGGCGACGGCCGCCGGGATCCCGACCAGCAGCCCGTCGCGCAGCGTCACGAGCTGCGCGCGGACATTCGCGATCGTGCCGGTGACCGACGCCGGGATGATCGCGAGCAGCGAGGTGCCCTTCGCGAGCAGGTCGCTCGCGCCGAACAGCGCGACGAGCACCGGCACCACGATGACGCCGCCGCCGATCCCGAACAGCCCCGACGCCACGCCCATGACGAGGCCGAGGGCGACGAGCCCGAGCACCGCGTACCAGCTGTACTCGATGCCGGATCCGCGGCCCGGGACCTCGAAGAACAGCCGGACGGCCACGACGATCAGCAGCGCGATGAACAGCCACCGCAGCCAGCCCATCGGGAGCGTGCGCAGCAGGCGCGTGCCGATCAGCGAGCCGACGATCCCGCCGACCGCGATCGCGACGCCCGCCACGACGTCGAGGTGGCCCGCGACGCCGTAGGTGACGGCGCCGACGACGGTCGTGGGCGCGATCGCAGCGAGGGACGTGGCGGAGGCGCGGCGCTGATCCATGCGCGCGAGGGTCATGAGCAGCGGCACCATGATGATCCCGCCGCCGACGCCGAAGAGGCCGGACAGGATGCCGCCGAGGATCCCGACGAGCAGCAGGGCGAGGATCCGGCGCGACGTCATCGCCTCCGACGTTAGCGGTCGCCGCGCCTCCCCTAGGCTCGCCGCGTGAGACGGAGGGTGGTCGCGGCGGTCGTCGTCGTGGTCGTGCTGGCCGGGGCGATCATCGGGCTCGGTCTCGCGGGCGGATCCGTCGGCGGGCTCCCGGCTTCGAGCGGCGCGCCCGTGGCTGCGACATCCTCGCCCGCCGTGTCGCCGCCCTCCGCGGGCGGGACGGACATCCGCGCCCTCTTCGACGCTCGCCGCAGCGGAGTCGAGGTGGACGGCAGCGGCACCGTCGCGCGCGTCCTGCCGGACGACGACGACGGCTCCCGGCACCAGCGGTTCGTCCTCGCGCTGCCCGACGGCCTCACGGTGCTCGTCGCGCACAACATCGACATCGCCCCGCGGCTCGACGGCCTCGGTGCGGGCGATGCGGTCGCGTTCCGCGGGGAGTACGTGTGGAGCGAGCAGGGCGGCACCGTGCACTGGACCCACCACGACCCGGGCGGACGGCACGCGGACGGGTGGCTGCGCTGGAGCGGCCGCACGTACGGCTGAGCTAGACCGCCGTCGCCAGGTCGCCCTGCACCGCGACGGCGAGAGCCGCCTCACGCGGCAGCGTCACGGCGATGCGCGCACCGCCGTACGGGGAGTCCTCGATGACGATGCGGCCGTCATGCGCGTCGACGATGCGCCGGCAGGTCGAGAGGCCGATGCCGAGACCGGGCACGTCGTCGCCCGCGGCGCGCTCCATGACCTCGAAGACGCGCTCGCGGGCGGCCGTCGGGACGCCGGGGCCGTCGTCGTCGACCGTGATCTCCCACGCGTCGGCGCGCTCGACCGCGGTGACGGCGACGCGGGGCTCCCGGCCGGCGGCGCGACCGAACTTGACCGCGTTGGCGACGAGGTTCTGCAGCAGCATCCGCAGCATCATGGGATCGCCCACGACGCGCACGTCGGCGTCGCCCACGACGACGGCGCCGGCCTCGGCGATCGCGGCATCGAGATCCTCCCGGACCGCGTCGACGACCGCGGCGAGGTCGACGTCCTGCCGGCGGGGCTTCGCGCCCGCCTTCGCGTAGGCGAGGAGGTCGGTCACCATGTCGTTCATGCGGCCGGCGGCGCCGTCGGCACGGGCGAGCGCCAGGGCGGCGGTCGAGGCCGGGTCGATGTCGGCGCTGTCGAGCGCGACGTCGAGGAACCCGATGAGCGCCGAGAGCGGGTTGCGCAGATCGTGGCTCACCTGGCCCGCGAAGAGCGTGAGGCGCTGATTGGAGTGCGTGAGCTCGCGCGTGATGCGCCGCAGCTCCAGCACGTCGACGACCTGGCGCGCGAGCAGCTCGAGCCCCCGGGCCTGGGTCGACGTGAGCTCGTGCACGGCGTCGTCGAAGACGCAGAGCGTGCCGATCGCGACGCCGTCGGGCGTGACGAGCGGGCTCGACGCGTAGAACCGGACGTCGGCGATGGCGCCCGTGACGAAGGGATTCGCGGCGAACCGCGGGTCGGCGCTCGCGTCCGGCACGACCACGCTGCGGCCGCCCTGGAATACGACGGCGCACATGGAGTCCTCGCGCTCGCACACCGCGGCGTCGAAGCCGAGCGCGGCGATCTGGTGCTGGGAGCGGTCGTCGACGATGTTGATGACGGCCTTCGCGACGCCGCACGTGCTCGCGGCGAGTTCGACGAGGCCCTGGAGGTCGACGGCCGGCGCGTCGATGAGCCGGTAGGCGGCGATCGCCTGCAGGCGCGCCGCATCGCTCGGTGTCGTCACCGTCCGCCCCCTCAGCTCAGCCGTCGCGGCGGCGGGGCCGCGACATCCCCACGCTACGCCGACGGACGCGTCGGGCACGCGCCCCCGAGGGAGGTGCACCCGAAGAGGAGGCACGAGGGGCGCCGGGATCGTTTCAGCTCAGCCGCTCGAAGACCATCGTCGCCTGGATGCGGTCGCCCCCGCCGACGCCCTTCGATCCAGAGGCGGCGGTGGTGATGGTGTGGAGACGGTACCCCAGGGCCGCCTGGGCGTTGATGGCCTTCTCGAGTTCGGTGAGGTTGCCGGATCCGGTGCCCCAGAACTTCTCCCGCAGGACGACCTGGAGCACGACGTAGCTCATCCCCGCGCCGGCGGGTCGGGGCTGCCCCGTGGCGGCCACCCGGAAAATCCCGGACGATGCCTCGGGAAGCGCGAACGGGGCGGGCACACGGGGAGAAGAGCGAAAAAGCCCCGCCAGAGCGGGGCTTTCGACGAAGCTGGGGTACCTGGACTCGAACCAAGAACAACTGAACCAGAATCAGCCGTGTTGCCAATTACACCATACCCCACGGTGTGATCCGGGCGACCGGACCGAGGAATGACTCTACCGTACGGAGCGCGCTCCTCCCGCCGCGCGCGGGTCAGGCCTCCGGCACCCAGCGCCGCAGGAACTCGCGGTAGCGATCGAGGCGGGCGAGCGTCTCCTCCTTGTCGAGGATCTCCATCGACTCGAACAGCGGCGGGCTGATCCGACGACCGCTCAGCGCGGTGCGCAGCGGTCCGAACGCGAGGCGCGGGTTGAGGCCGGCCCCGCCCTCCTCCACCGGCGAGGTCAGCGCCGCGCGCAGCGCCGCCTCGGTCGCGGCGGCCGAGAAGTCATCGAGCGGCTCGAGGGCCGCGTAGCCGGCATCGAGCACGAGCTGCGCCCGGTCGCGGTCCTGGGGCTTCGGGAGCGCGTCGTCGTCGTAGCGGATGGCGTCGCCGGGGGTGAAGAGGAAGCCCAGCATCCCGCGCGCCTCGCCGAGCACGTTCATGCGCTCCTGCACGAGCGGGGCGGCCTCGCGCAGGATGGCGGCCTGCTCCGGGGTGGGCGGATCGGCGACGAGGCCCTCGAGGTACGGCAGGATCCGGCGCTCGAAGTCGTCGGCGGCGAGCAGGCGGATGTGGTCGCCGTCGATCGCGTCGGCCTTCTTCTGGTCGAAGCGGGCCGGGTTCGCGTTGACGTCGTGGATGTCGAACGCCTCCACGAGCTCCGCCCGGCTGAATACGTCGCGGTCGGCCGCGATCGACCAGCCGAGGAGCGCCAGGTAATTGACGAGCCCCTCGGGGATGAAGCCGCGCTCCCGGTGGTGGAAGAGATTCGACTCCGGGTCGCGCTTCGACAGCTTCTTGGAGCCCTCGCCGAGCACCAGCGGCATGTGGCCGAAGCGCGGCACGAACGTCGTCACGCCGATGTCGACGAGCGCGAGGTACAGCGCGATCTGGCGCGGCGTGGAGGAGAGGATGTCCTCCCCGCGGATCACATCGGTGATGCCCATGAGGGCGTCGTCGACCGGATTCGTGAGCGTGTAGAGCGGCGAGCCGTTCGGGCGCACGAGGACGAAGTCGGGGAAGCTCCCGGCGGCGAACGTCACCTGACCGCGGATGTGGTCCGCGAAGCTCAGGTCCACGTCGGGCACGCGCAGGCGCAGCGACGGCTGCCGGCCCTCCGCGCGGAACGCGGCGCGCTGCTCCTCGGTGAGCTCGCGCTCGTGGTTGTCGTAGCCCTGGCGCGGATCGCGGCCGGCCGCGCGGTTGCGGGCCTCCATCTCCTCGGGCGTGGCGTAGCTCTCGTAGAGGTGGCCGGCCTCCTGCAGGCGGGCGATCACGTCCTGGTAGACGTGACCGCGCTGCGACTGGCGGTACGGCTCGTGCGGGCCGCCGACCTCGGGGCCCTCGTCCCAGTCGAGGCCGAGCCAGCGGAGCGCGTCGAGCAGCTGGAGGTAGCTCTCCTCGCTGTCGCGCTCGGCGTCGGTGTCCTCGATCCGGAAGACGAACGTGCCGCCCGTGTGACGCGCGTACGCCCAGTTGAACAGCGCCGTCCGGACCATGCCGACGTGCGGGGTCCCGGTCGGCGAGGGGCAGAAGCGCACCCGGATGTCGGATCCGGTCGCGGTGGAGAAGGGGAGCTCGGACACGACTCCGAGGCTAGCCGAGCGCCGGCCTAGCTCAGCGCGAGCACGACCGATGCGGCGAGCGCGAGCACGACGCCCACGATCTGCAGCCAGCCGAGACGCTCGCGCAGCACGAGCAGGGCGAGCAGGATCGTGCCGAGCGGATACAGCGCGTTCAGCACGCCCATGACCGCGAGGTCGCCGAGGTGCAGCCCGATCACGAGCAGGATGTTCGCGACCACGAGGAAGAGACCGCCGAGCAGCGCCTGCCCGACGACGGTCCGCTCGCGCAGCACCGCGAGCTCCGCGGGACCGCGGCGCAGCCGGTTCACGGCGAGCGCGGCGATGAAGATCGCGAGCCCGGTCACGAGCTCGACGAGCAGTGGCATGAGCCCGGACGCGGTGCTCGTGCGGTCGAGCAGGATCAGGTACCCGCCGTACCCGAGCCCGGCGATCGTGCCGAACAGGATCGCGCGCGGTGTGAGCCGCCCGCCGTCGCGCTGCCGCGGCACGGCCAGCAGCAGCGCGGCGCCGACCACGACGACGAGGGCCACGTATCCGAGCGGCGTGAACCGCTCCCCCAGCGCCAGCCCCGCGATGGCCGGCACGACCGCGTAGATCATCGCGACGCCGGGCGACACGATGCTCATCGGGCCGATCGCGAGGCCCGCGTAGAACGACCACGTGCCGATCCCGCCCAGGATGCCGGCCCCGATCGAGAGCAGGACGTCGGGGACGCTCCACACCGGCTGCTCGATCGCCACCGCGATGCCCGCTCCCGCGACCGCGACCACCCCGCCGACCGCGCTCGCGAGCAGCGGCGACATGCGCCGCGCGGCGAGGCCGCCGAAGAAGTCGGAGGCGCCGAAGATCACGGCGCTCACGAGCCCGAGAGCAGCGACCATGACCGCGCCCGACTACGCGACCGAGACGGCGAACGGCACGAGCAGGGCGAGGCCGAGGATCACGACCCACCCGATCGCGCCCGTCGCGAGGGCGCGCGGCCCGCTCCGCACGAGCCGTTCGAGGCGGAGCGAGGCGCCGATCCCGAACAGCGCCGCGGCGAGGAGGGCCGACTGGACGGTGTTCGCGACGTCCCAGACGACGGGCGGCATCACCCCGCCCGTGAACGTGCGGATCAGCACGGCGAGGACGAACCCGCCGATGAAGAGCGGCACGATCGGCGGCAGCGGTCCGCGCACGTCCTCGCCCGCGGCGCGCATCCGGCGCCGCGTCGCGACCGAGGTGATCGCGACCATCGGCGCGAGCATGAGCACGCGCGTGAGCTTCACGACGACCGCGGCGGCGAGCGCGGCGGCCCCTGCGGAGCCGGCGGTCGCGACCACCTGACCCACGTCGTGCACGCTCGCGCCCACCCAGTCGCCGTACGCGGAGCCGTGACCCAGCCCGAGCGGGACCGCGAGCGCCGGCAGCACGACGATCGCCGCCGTCCCGAACAGGGTCACCATCGCGGTCGGCGCCCCGCCGTCCGCCGGGTCGGAGCGGCGCGCCGCGCTCATCGCGCCGACCGCGGAGACGCCGCAGATCGAGAAGCCGGCCGCGAGCAGCACGGCCTCGTCGCCCGGGAGCCGGAACGCGCGGCCGAGGAGGTAGACGACGAGGAAGCCGACCGCCACGAGCGCGACGATCACGAGCACGGCGATCCAGCCGAGCCGGGCGATGTCGACGAGGCTCAGCTGCAGGCCGAGCACGACGATGCCGATCCGCAGCAGCCGGCGCGACGCGAGCGCGAGGCCGCGTTGCAGGACTCCGTCGAGGTACCGGCGGAGCGGCGGGATGCATCCGACGATCACGCCGAGCACGAGCGACGCCGTGAGCCACGGCACGATCCCGTTCGGCGAGACGGCGTGCGCGACCCAGCCGAGCGCGGCTCCCGCGGCCGCCAGCAGGATGCCGGGCAGCCAGCCGGGTCGCATGCTCACGCGCGGCTCACGCGTCGCGGTTCCGGGCGGGGTTGCTCAGCCGGCCGATGCCCTCGATGTCGATGTCGATGGTCTGGCCGTCGACGAAGCCGCCGAGACCCGACGGCGTGCCGGTCATGATGATGTCGCCCGGCAGCAGGGTCCAGACGTCGGAGATGTACTCGATGAGTTCGGGGATCTTGTGGATCAGGTCCTTCGTGTTGCCGTGCCGACGGGGCTCGCCGTCGACGAAGGTGTGGATCTCGAGATTGGTCGGGTCGAGCTCCGTCTCGATCCACGGTCCGATCGGCGCGAACGTGTCGTAGCCCTTGGCGCGCGCCCACTGCCCGTCGGCGAACATCTGGTCGCGGGCGCTCACGTCGTTGCCGATCGTGTACCCGAAGACGTAGTCGGCCCAGTTCTCGGCCTTCACCTGCTTGGCGATCCGGCCGATGACGACGACCAGCTCGCCCTCGTGGGTGATGCGGCCCTCGACCGGCGGGATCCGGATCGCGTCGCCGGGGCCGACGACCGCGGTGTTCGGCTTGAGGAAGATGAGGGGGTTGTCGGGGGCGTCGACGCCCGCCATGTCGGCGCGGTGCTCGGCGTAGTTGAGGCCGACGCAGACGACCTTGGAGCGCGGGATCACCGGAGCGAGCAGCCGGACGCCCGCGAGCGGGATCCGCTCCCCCGTCGTGCCGAACCCGGCGAAGAGGGGGTCGCTCTGCAGGACCACGACCTCGTCGTCGTCCACGATGCCGTACCGGGGGTCCTCGCCGTCCACGGCGAAACGCGCGACCTTCACCCGTCGAGCCTAGCGTTGACGGTATGCCCGACTTCCTCTCCGACGGACCCGACGACGGGCCGACGCTCCTCCTCGCCCACGGTGCGGGAGCCGCGATGGACTCCGCCTGGATGGACGACATGGCCGGCCGCCTGGCGCGCACCGGCCTCCGCGTCCTCCGCTTCGAGTTCGCCTACATGGCCGCCCGCCGCGACGGCCGCCGCCCGCCGGCGCCGCGGGCCGATCGCGTGCTCGACGAGTACCGCGCCGCGTGGGAGGAGGCGGGCCGCCCGCCGTTCATCGGGGGCAAGTCGTACGGCGGCCGGGTCGCTTCGATGCTGGCGGATTCGCTGGGCGGCCCCGACGACGGCGTGCGCGGACTCGTCTGCCTCGGCTACCCGTTCCACCCGCCGGGCCGGCCCGAGCAGCCGCGCACGGCGCACCTCGAGCACCTCGCGACGCCCGCCCTCATCTGCCAGGGCGAGCGGGATCCGATGGGCACCGTCGCCGACGTCGCCGGCTACGCGCTCGCTCCCACGATCACGGTGTCGTGGGCCCCCGACGGCGACCACGACCTCCGCCCCCGGAAGGCGATCTCGGGACGCACCCTCGCGGAGAACCTCGACGCGGCCGCCGCCGCGATCGCCTCCTTCGCGCGCTGACCCCCGCTCACCTCCACGAGGTGACGCAAACCCGGGGTCTCACGGGACGAAACGCCTGATCCGCGTCACATCGATCGGCGCGCAGGGGCGGTGACCGCGGCGCGTGAGACGGTCGAGGACACGTCGGACCACGCGCTCCGGCTCGCGGAAGAGCTCGTGCTTGCGCACGTGGACGACGAGCCACCCGGCATCCACGAGGCGTTCGTGCCGGTCCGCGTCGCGATCCGACTGCCCCGCGTGCCACCATCCGTCGTACTCGACGGCGACGCGATCGATCGGCCACGACAGGTCGGGGATCGCGATCCGGCCGTCGCGGAGCTGTACCTCGGCGTTCAGGCGGGGCTCCGGCAGCCCGGCATCCAGGAGGAGCAGGCGCAGCAGCGTCTCCGGGCGCGACCATGCGCGCTCCCGCAGGTGCGGCAACGCGGCCCGGGCGCGCACCGCACCGGGTACGCCGCGATGGCGTTCCACGGCGTCGACCAGGGCGTCGCGCGTCGTCAGCGCCGCGCTCCTCCCGTCGCCGCCGATCAACCGGTCGCCGACCGCCACCAGGTCCGGGAGTTCCAGAGATCGCGCCAGGGCGATCCAAGTCGCCTCGCTCGCCAGGACCGGGAGCCCGGCGACCGGCACGACGTCGCCGGCGCCCCGGGCGGTCCCGACGATGCCCGGGCGTCGCATCGCCCGCTGGGGCCGCCGTGACGACACGTGCAGCCGGGCGTCGCGTTCGAGACGCAGCGGGAGAGGGAGTCCGAGGAGCCGGCCCGCGGTCGGCCCGGTGAACGCCTGCCCCGCCGACATGAGCGGCCGGAGGGCGGCGCAGAGCGCGACGAAGTCGGCCGGCGGCGGGCACCGCGCGCCATGGTGCAGCCGGACGAGATCGCGCGCATCGAGCCGGTCCAGGCTGACGCCGGCCGCCAGGGCGTCACGGACCCGGAACGGCCGACCGTGAAGCTCCTGCGGCAGAGTCGTTCGTCGCGTCATCCCCCCACGATGCCCACGCCCATGCCGAAACCACGGTGACGGGCTTCGGTCGGTGTGACGGGAACGGGGCGTTCGACGTGGGGAGGACTCCCGATTCCCGTCACACCGGCGGGCACGCGACGCGCGCTACGCGTCGAGGCGGGTCAGCCACCCGTGGCGGTCGTCGGCGCGTCCGTACTGGATGTCGAGGAGCTCCGCGCGCAGCTGCATCGAGACGCGCTCGCCCTCGGGCTGCGGCATCCAGATGCCGAAGTCGGGGCTCTTGATCTCGCCGATGGGCGTGATGACGGCGGCGGTGCCGCACGCGAACGCCTCGACGATCTCGCCCGACGCCGCGCCCTCGCGCCACTCGTCGATCGACACCTTGCGCTGCTCGATGCCGTAGCCGCGGTCGACGGCCAGCTGCAGGATCGAGTCGAGCGTGATCCCCTCGAGGATCGAGTCCGAGTCCGGCGTGATGAGCTTCTTGTCCTTCGTGACGAGGACGACGTTCATGCCCCCGAGCTCCTCGAGGTACTTGCCCTCCTGCGCGTCGAGGAACAGCACCTGCTGGCAGCCGTTCTCGGCGGCCTCCTGCTGCGGCAGGAGCGACGCGGCGTAGTTGCCGCCCGTCTTGGCGGCACCGAGACCGCCGTGGCCGGCGCGGGTCCAGATGGTCGAGAGCCAGATCGAGAGCGGCTCCGGACCCGAGGTGAAGTACGCCCCCGCAGGCGAGGCGATCAGGTTGTAGTTGACCTTCTTCGCGGCGCGCACGCCGAGGAAGGCCTCCTTCGCCCACATGAAGGGGCGCAGGTAGAGCGAGGTCTCCGGCTCCGTGGGCACCCACCCGCCGTCGACGGCGATCAGCTGCTTCAGGGAGTCGAGGAAGTACTCGGTCGGCAGCTCCGGCAGCGCGAGCCGGCGGGCGGACCGCTGCATGCGCGCCGCGTTCTGCTCCGGCCGGAAGGTCCAGATCGACCCGTCCGCGTGGCGGTACGCCTTCAGCCCCTCGAAGACCTCCTGTGCGTAGTGCAGCACCGCGGCCGCCGGGTCGATCGAGATCGGCCCGTAGGACATGACCCGCGGACGGTGCCACCCGCCGCGCTCGGACCAGCACAGGTCGACCATGTGGTCGGTGAAGTAGTTGCCGAATCCGGGCGCCTTCAGGATCTCCGCGCGCTCCTCGGCCGTCTTCGCGGCGTCGTTCGGGATGACCTGCCAGAGCAGGTCCTGGTTCGCCATCGGAAGGAGGTTGATCGCCATGGGTGCGCCTTTCAGGAGAGTCGGGAGCGGATCGCGTCGCCGGTCGCGCTCGTCGAGCGGGGGGCGGAGCGGTCCGCAAGATCGGCCGTCACGGCGGCCTCGATCCGGCGGGCGGGCTCCGGCAGGCCGAGGTGGTCGAGCAGGAGCGCGGTCGACAGGATCGCGGCCGTGGGATCGGCCTTCTGCTGCCCCGCGATGTCGGGAGCCGATCCGTGCACGGGCTCGAACATCGAGGGGAACGCGCCGTCGGGATTGATGTTGCCCGAGGCCGCCAGCCCGATGCCGCCGCTGATGGCGCCGGCCAGATCGGTGAGGATGTCGCCGAAGAGATTGTCGGTGACGATCACGTCGAACCTAGCAGGGTCGGTGACGAAGAAGATCGTCGCGGCGTCGACGTGCAGGTAGTCCCACTCGACGTCGGGATGCCGCTCCGCCTCCGCGCGCACGATCCGGGTCCAGAGCTGGCCGGCGTTCACGAGCACGTTGGTCTTGCCGACGAGGGTGAGCCTCTTGCGGCGCTTCTCGGCGAGCTCGAATGCGTAGCGCACCACGCGCTCCACGCCGTACGCCGTGTTGATGCTGACCTCGGTCGCGATCTCGGCGGGGGTGTCGCTGCGGAACCGGCCGCCATTGCCGACGTACGGGCCCTCGGTCCCCTCGCGCACGACCACGAAGTCCACCTCGCCGTGCTGCGCGAGCGGCGACGCGACGCCGGGGAAGATGCGCGTCGGGCGCAGGTTGACGTAGTGGTCGAACGCGAACCGGAGCTTCAGGAGCAGGCCGCGCTCGATGATCCCGCCGGCGAGCTTCGGGTCGCGCGGATCGCCGCCGACCGCGCCGAGCAGGATCGCCTCGTGCTGCTGCAGGGCCGCGAGGTCGCCGTCCGAGAGGATGTCGCCCGTCTCGAGGAAGTGCCCGGCACCGAACGGGTACTCGGTGGTCGCGATCTCTACCTCGGCGCCGACCGCCGCGCGCAGCGTCGCGACCGCCTCCGGCACGACCTCGCGTCCGATCCCGTCTCCCGGGATCACGGCCAGATCGATGCGGCGGGTCACGTTCACGGGCTCCGTTCCGTTGCGGTCGACCGAACGCCCAGGCGACGTCCAGACATGCTCGGCAGGCCCGGGATTCCGGGGGTCCGGCCGATCTCTCCAGCCTATCCCCGCGGGCCGGGGCGCTCCTGGATGAGAGGCCGCTCATGGAGCGCTTCTAGCGTCGGCAGCGTCCGGAGGAGACCCCGGACGGAAAAGGAGTCGACCATGGTCGTCGGAGGAGTCCTGCTGTTCGTCGTCGGAGCGATTCTCGCGTTCGGCGTCTCGTTCGCGGTGCCGGGGGTGAGCATGTGGGTCATCGGCATCATCCTCATGATCGCCGGTGCCGTGCTGTTCATCGTCGGGCTGGTCGCGATGATGCGTCGCCGCGGCGCGACCACCGTCTCGCGCACCGCCGTCGACCCGGCGACCGGCAACAGCGTCCGGAGCACCACGACGGACATCGACCCGCCGGCCTGACCCGACGGCTCCGCGAGATCTACGCGTCGACGATGTCGATCTCGCGGAGTTCGTCCGCGTCGATCGCCGTCCGCACGCGCTCCAGCACCTCGTCCGGCACCGGCGAGTCGACCGTCACGATCGACAGGGCCTGGCCGCCCGCGCTGCGGCGCGCGATCTGCATGCCGGCGATGTTGATGCCGGCCTCGCCGAACTCCTTGCCGTAGACCGCGACGATACCCGGGCGGTCGGCGTAGAACATGGCGATGTGGTGGTCCGCGAGCGGCACCTCGATGTCGTAGCCGTTCAAACC
>Ga0247757_10001131_pt1 | contig 19117 bp, 9 predicted proteins | sample UWRJL126311R4_FD_180929 | JGI IMG/M metagenome (GOLD analysis project Ga0247757, IMG submission 180929) | Plant litter microbial communities from Arlington Agricultural Research Station in Wisconsin, United States - UWRJ-L126-311R-4 | ecosystem: Environmental > Terrestrial > Plant litter >... | reverse complement strand
AGATACGAGAGACCGCGCGGTACGGATCCGTCGGCCTTGATGTTCCCCTTCTTTCCAGGGACGTCTAGAAAACCAATCAGCGCTTGGCCAAACCTTGGAACAGCTATTACTACGTACTCGTTACTACATCGGCCTGTATGCCGTCGGAAAATTGCCCCGAAGCAGTTGGGTCGATTACAGCCTGGACCGGGCCGGCGCCATCCTTTCGGTTCTAGTTAGCTGGATTCTTTTGTCTGCCATTGTTATTCACATACTGTTGTGACGATGTGGAATACTCCATCGATGCTACCACCTTCGCTGACTTGCGGGAGGGTTGTGCCACTCTGGGCCATGGCAGAGCTCAGATCCGCGGCCTTGTTTTTGCCTCCACCAGTCGTCCTACCCAAACCGTCGGTCGCAATCTTGGTCTTGCCAAAGACGGTGGTGTCGACCTCAGTGACCTTGTTACTGCCAGTTCCAGGGACGATGCCACCGGTTATGCCAAGGGAAGTTCCATTTCCGCCAGCATCGCCAGTGGCGACAATGAGCTTTCCATGGGCAGAAACAAGAGTCGGAGCAAAAGAGAGGGTTGCGATAAGAAGGGTGTTGAAGTACATGGTTGGTGGTAGTTGAAGAAGTAGCAACTATTGATTGGTAACCGGACACCAGGTCGATTGAGAGAAAGTGTGATGCGACGAGTCAATCGTGCTAAGAAGGCAATAAATCAAGCCCGAGGGCAACAAGGAAGTTAAGAGAGGGGATTGGCAGTCGATGATGAATCCCTTCTTGTCTACAACCCCTTCTTTATACATGCTCTGCACGCTTGGGGCTTCTACATCGTATGAAGGTTGATGTGGCTAGCTTGGGATTCAAAACGCTTGCACAGACTATGTTGCCTCATGGTGTGGTAGGCCCCCGGCATGGGCGGTAGATGTGGAGTTTCAAGCCCAAAATCTGCGGCACCAAGGCCCATCAAGGCTTGTTGCTCAGTGGGGACTGGTAAGTGATAGTTGTAAGGCAGGTCAAGCTTTCGACAAGCTTCAGCGTAAGCGCTGCCCTGGGCGTTTGGTTTCTAGTTCCGTGAGCACCTGTTTGCGCCCAGCGCGCCACGACCAATGGTGATAAGACTTTTCTGCACGACTTGTCTTCGCAATCCTATTCCCAAATAGCTTTTCGAAGGACATTTTTTTGCTCACTATCGCGAGAATGAAATGGCCGGCCTCATGGTGTGGCAAAGATAGTTCACCTGCGCTTCTTGTTGAGATCAGGGTACATCGTTTACACTTGCATGTTTTGATATTTCCCTCGGCACTTCGAAACTGCATAGTAGCTGTGTAATTGGCGCATAATGTTCCGTGTTCTATTGTTGTAAAACGCAATACATATTTTTTATAAGGGTAGGTGTTGTGCTCGGCGCCTACGCCTCGGGTGCTGAAACAGGCGAAACGCCGACCTCTCTTCAAGCATGGTCCATCTACCACACGACCCCATCACCAGTGCTGGGTCATTTTGATTCGTATATGCTACCCTGGCGTCTAGGGCTCTGTTACACGTCCGTATTCTCTACGATTCCGCTCTGCGGCACTCGTCGAACGCTGCAGACCCAAGGCACAGCGTTTAAATTGTTAGGGGAGAGGTTGACATATGTGTGGTAATGAATGTGCAGTACACTTGTAAATTCAACCGAACAGGGGCAGGGTGCGTATAGTGGAGTCCGTGACAGCTGTCAAATTTGACTGACGTGGCACTGGTCAGGTTTCACCTGGTGTATTGTGTTAACTACAAATATTGACAGTGACGAGGACAGGAAGAGCCCTGCAGATGCGAGCCTTGAAGTATTGGTCCGGGGGGATTTTTGAGAAATTGAGATTATGAATTACAAACTAAGGAATCTTATCCTAAGGATCCCCGCGGGCTAGGCCCTCCCATAGCTAGCTGCCTTATCTGGTTCATAACTCCGTGATTTCGTAACTTGGACGATACTTAGAACTTCTATGACGACCCTGCATTGCGACGGGCCGCACTTTCAGTGGTACTTTTGAGTGCCGCCGGTGCATCATCCCAAGGCATGACCAGCTCCACAAACCTTAACTTTTGAGTATCTCCGCTCGAGAATTCTTCATCCGCGAACAACTCATCGACTTGCTGCTTGGTTTCTACCCTGTATGTAAGTGCCTGGTCTTTTCTGGCGCCAAAGGCGGCTGGCAGGTCTTTGTATTTCCATTCTTGAATATCGTTGTAAGGGTCCTGCCAGCCGTGTATAAATCGTTCGATAGTGTATCCGTTGTTGCAGATGACAAATATGATTGGTGTAAGATCGTTGCGGAGCATTGTACTCAATTCTTGAGCAGTTAGTTGGAAAGACCCGTCGCCAGTGAATAGAATAGTGCGCTTGATGCCTTTTTCCTTGGCGGCCAAGGCGGCGCCTTGACATGAACCAGTCGCGTAACCGATGCTGCCCCAGAGAACCTGAGAAATGGCTGTCACATCGCTTGGAAACCTCGTCTCCCAGATACCGAAGTTGGCAGTGCCAGTCTCTGTGATGACAACGTCTTTGGACTGTAGCCACTGGCCCAGACGCGGCCAGAACCACGCTTGCGTGATCGTAGGCTCGGCGGACTTGATCTCTTCATGAGGAATGTCGTTACTGGGCTGAGGTCCTTTTTCGATGTTCAACTGACCGAGTTTCTCCGTAACTTTCTTTAGTACACCGTTCATGCGCACACCTGGATACTCTGAATATCGGACCTTGATACCGTAACTGTGGAAGTCGATGGTGTTTAGCTGCGAGATACGGTAGGTAAAACCTGCAGTGTTAAAATCCGACTTTACCGCACCGATACTGAGTATCAAGTCAGCAGACTCGACACGTTGTCGTACGCTCGCGTGACTCCCGTCTCCTGCATAGACGCCACCGTAGTTTGGCAAAGTTTCATTTACAGCGCCTTTTCCCATGGGGGCGACGAATACCGGAATGCCAGACTTTTCGATGAAGTCATGCGTCTCGTCCAGTGCACGGTGACGGATAGCGCAGGCATCGACTAGAATGACCGGATTACGGGCTGCATGGAGATACTTCAAGACAACGTCGACTACATAGTCTTCCTTCTCAGGATCGTTGGGCGGGTAGGACACATCTAGTGGTGTGTTTAGCCTGTCCCCGTCTACCTTCTTCTGCACCATGTCGGTGGGAAGGCCGATGTAAACGGGGCGTGAGTGCAGGATGCATTCGCGGATGGCGTTGTCGATCAACGTGGCAGCCTCATGTTGGTGGTTCAGCATGGACACGGCGCACGATATTTGGGTAGACATCTTAGAGAAGACATTGAAATCGCCGTTGCCAAGGGTGTGGTGTAGGAGCAATCCATCTCTTTGGGCGACTGTGGTGGGATAGCCGACGATGTGGATAACGGCTGGAGACGGCATTCAGTAAGATAGGGCGAGGCTGCAGAGAGTGGACGGTCGAGTACTTACGGACGTATTCTGAGTAGGCGCCCGCAATTGCGTTGACAGCCGAAAGCTCACCAACGCCGAAAGTAGTGACAATGGCAGAGATGCCATTCACACGCGCATAGCCGTCAGCTGCATAACCTACGAGAGAGTTAGAGGCAGATGTTGGAGGCAAGACCAGATACGGGCCACGTACCAGCATTGAGCTCGTTGCAGTTTCCGACCCAGTGCAGACCAGCTGGTTTGATGTAGTCGAGAGCGACCAGATTATAATCACCTGGCACGCCGTGAATGGAGCGGATACCAACTTGGTGGAGTCGCCTAAACAGGTACTAGATAGGACGGGAAGCCAGTCAGCTGTGGCGCAAGCCAATGATTGCACAGAGCACTAGACTGACCTCAGCGACGTCGACGGGATTGCCGATTTCCTGGGAGCGTAGATCTTGTGCCATAGCGAGGAGAGGAGAGAGAAGAAGTATTGCTAGTGCAGGTGCTACTATGTTGCTGCGCGGGTGCTGGGCCGGGTGCTGGCGGGTCAGTTTAATAGTCGAGTAGAGAGTGTCTGGCCGTGTGTCGATAGGCTGCCCATGACGACGGGATTGCGGAACCGCGATTTAGTCAGGCACGTTAGTCGGCCGATGTGGTGTGACATATGCTTGGATAGTGGGCGTGGTCGCTCTGTAATCCCAACAGTATCTACTGCATGGTGCACATTTCACACTGTGTCGTGGCATGATCGGATACACGGCGGCAGCGCCTGATGGCTCGCGATCAATTGACGATAACGCACAGCTCCCGAGCCGGCCATGGATGATAACGTGAGAGGATGCTGTCTTTTCGAGGCGTTGGGCATGCCCGTGCCTGCTGCGACTGCATGCGGACCGTGGGTAAGGGCGAGGGACCATGCGGACTGGCAGCGATGGCCAGCCAGACTAGAGGGGCAGAGGGGCAGAGGGGCAGAGCGGCGGAGGGGCGGAGGGGCAGAGAGGCAGAAGAGACTCGGGATACGCAGATGCGAGGGCCCTGGGCTGCGTGATTGGTGTGGCGCAGGCAAAGCCACCGCCTCCCCAAGACTCAAGACTCCAAGAGCGCAAGAGCGCCCGCCCGCCGCTGCCGAATCAGGCGGCCCAGCCCGAACAGCGCTACTGCTCACATCTCACCTGCCAGCCTGCGCTCGCGCTGGGGCGCCCACACGCTCGCTCTCAGCTGCACCCACCACCTACACCCGCCAGTCTCTTCACTGTCCTCTTGCTGTGGCCGCTGCCCTCGGTGCCTTTCCATCCCGACAACTGCGCCGTGCTGGCTGCTCCGTTCCTTGTTCGCCTGTACACCCCCCCAACAGCAACCGCGACGCCTGGCCTCGCCCCAAGCGCCGTGCCCCAGATCGAGCTCTGCAGTCCGCCCATTCAGACGTCGCCTCATCCCCATCCTCGCCGCCAGCCTCTCTCTCTCTGCTACAAGACCCGTCTTTGATTGCCCTTGCGACGCCGTTGCCAGAGTCCCACCAGCTCTCTGCGAGCCTGACCCACCCAAGAGCTCGCTCACTTTGCACGACATAGCCCAGTCGCCCGTCGAGTCACCCTGCCTCGCGACAATCTTCTGCAGCGTCGTCATGCCGTGACGCATTATTCGTCCTCTCACACAGCCCAATGAGTCGGCTTTTTGAGGTCCAGACATGACAATTGCCTCGCGACAGCGCTCTTCGTCTTCCATATCGAACCCTTCCGACCACTTAGCTCGCCGCGGCCCTCCTACGCCTTTGTCTGCTGCCCGCGCAAACCTCGCTGTACCCGATCACGACTTGCAAAGCATAACCTCTCCCCCGCTTCTCGCACCCTCTGCTGGCTCCGCCTCCTCGTACTCGCTGTTGTCGCCCGCCAGTCCTTACTCGACCAGTCCACGAGGTCGCGCACACACGGTTGCAGACCCCAATCTGGTTCAGCGCCAGCAAGCCTATCTACAGCAGCCAACCATGCATCAATACAACATCCCTCCACCGCCTCCCCAGCCCACCTCTAACCCCGCTGCTCACAATTTGAACCTTCCACCCCCGCCTCCCCGGCCTTCGACAAACTTGGGGGGAATATCTCTTCCCCCTCCACCTCATCGAAACTATGGTGGCTGGGGGCCTGCACAACAGTACACACCCGCTGCGTATCATGGCTATCACCACGGTACCATCCCACCCCCTCCTAACGTACCCCCGCCTTTGCAGCAAAACCTCGAGCCACCTCTGACTTCTGCGACATACATTCCGGGTGGAGAATCCTTTGGTCCTGGAGTCGGTATCCCACCTTTACATACATCTAGGCAATATCAAGAACCAGCATTCTATAGAGATGACTCGTACTCAGCAACCGCCGAAGTACCGGCCCCCAATTTCCCTGTGCAAGACTACCCAAGCAATCCAGGCTACGCTCCAAATGGTCGCACGCATTTGAACATCCCCACAGAACGAGCTCAGACTTACGACGCTCCTGGTCCGCCGACTGCGACGTTGCAAAACCCAAATCCGCAAACATCTGGGAGTCTCTACTACCGTAATGAAAGCTCGGGAACCACACCCATTTCACCCCATGATGCCGCCACCCAGTGGCCCGCTGAGCGGGTGCAAATATGGCTGGCCAGTAACGGCTTTTCAAGAGATTGGCAGGAAACCTTCAAGACGCTCGGCCTAGAAGGTACAAGGTTTCTAGAAATTGGACGAGGCCATGGAGGGAAAGGCAATGTTGCTATGATGCACCAGGTCATTTTCCCACAACTCGCGAAGCAGTGCACCGCAAGCGGAACTGGATGGGACCAGAACAGGGAAAGAGATGAAGGCCGAAAGCTGCGCAGACTGGTCCGTGCTATCGTTGAGACGGGTAGTTCAAGCAATGTGCGGATGCCTCAGCGCCAGGACACCGGTATAACGTTAGCCAGTGCAGGAACCGAAGGTACACTGGAAGGTTCGCCATTCCTACCTTCACGGATGGACTTCCCTACCCCTACGACGGCTGGTGGCGGCGAGGAGAGCCCAGGGCGCCAAATGCCGCTCAACTCGCCAGGCTCTGCGACTGCACCCCGACGCGTCTCGACCCAACGCAATTTCACCATACCTGGCCTTGGACCACCTCCTGATTATACCGAGGCGGCTGGTCGTAGTGCTTATTCCAAAGAGATACTCCGCGATTTGGATTCCAAGCCTAAGCGCCATAGTCCTAATGCTTCAGGTGAATTCGCACCGTCATCGCTTGGTGCTCAGAATCATCGGGAAGCGATGAGGCAAACGAGTCCGCAGCATAGCCCTGGACTACCATCAGCGCGTCTTGCGACCAACGGTGGTCAGCTCAGTGCCGGATTGAGCTCATCCGCACCAAGATACTACAGTCATCACATTCGTGGTAATAGTTCGGAATCTAACCTCTCGACGAATGCTACCGCTGGTTCCATCAATGGCAATTCTGGTCCTCCATCGGGACGATCCTTTGATAATAGAGCCGAAAGTCGTAATGATGCCAAGAGGAATGGCTATGATGGATCCCGACCTGGCACAGGCATGTCTCGGCATGACAGCGCAGAGATTCCTACCAGTGCAAAGGAGCATAAGGGTTTTCTCCCTAAGTTTATGCGAAGAGACAAAAAGAAAGAGGATGGACATCCTTCGCCCGATGATACCAGCCTTGATTCCCCTACAAGCCCAGCCAGCCACCGACACTTGGCGGGAGGCTCGCTATTCGGTAGATCGGGCATGAATTCCAGTGAAACGTCATTGAACGATCGTCCTGCCTCCCGCCGCTCAGCCCAAACCGATTCAGAGAGCCGGACAGGTTTGCGTGGCCGAGGCTCTTCTACCAGGGAAAGCGAGCGGAGATTTGCGTTTGTTACTCCCGATGGCTGGAACTATCGACTTATTGATATTTCAAATGTCCACACCGCTGTGGCATTGAGAGAGGTCGTCTGCGAGGAGCTTAGTCGTGGCTTAAGCCGAACACCTGGTGTGCAGCTGTTTTTGACGTCTCCTGGGCAGTACGAGCATGATGATCCACTAAACGACTCTAAACTTCTGAAGGCTCGATCTCAGCACGGAAACCGGCTAGGGGATCTAAAGATTTATGTCCAGATCCCGCAAGAGGGCCAGATACCACCATCTGCTGGTCTAGGTGTCTCTATTCCGCCTCCGATCGGCAAGCCTATTGATGAACCTACCTATGCTCGTTTGAATGCTGACTCACAGCTGGATTCTCCTGACGTGAAGTCTGGCGAATCCACTCTTGTGCCTGACAAGAGCCAAAAGCTGCGTAAACTAACTGAACGCGAGGAACTGACCCCAGAAGCAGTAGCAGAGCGTTTGAATGGTGGTATCAGACCTCCCGAGCCTTCATGGAGAATAGGTGATGACCTTCCAGAAGAAGAACGTCAAAAGCTTCTGCAAGCTGCATCTGAAGAGCATCAGCGTGAGACTAAACGTAAGCAGCAAGCTTATCTTGCGTCGCGTCAGGAAAAGCTCAAAAAGGATTCTTCGACCCCTTCGTCTTCATCTAATGACGTTGGGATCCACAGTCCTGGTGTAATTGACTTTGACGAACGACGCACGTCACCTTATGAAGACAAAAAGTTCGATGAACGCAGGAAGAGCAAACAGTTGGTTCCTCTCAGAGAACCTCCCCCTGTACCAGCAGAGTCGAGTACATTGTTGAAAGCGAACTCGCTCTCAAAGAGTAAGAAAGATCGAACGTCATGGCCTGAAGCGGATGAGCTCCAGACGAAACGGCGCTCTACCGAGGCTGAAGTATCAAAACGCAAGGCAATTCCTCAGGGTCCAACCGGTCTGTCCAGTATTGCTGCGGCTATAATTGGAGCCGGTACTGTGGGCAGTTCAGTTGGTGCCGCGACCAAGGCACCTCCGAAATCACTCTCAAAGGGCGGCCGGGATATGTCTCCCGAGAGCGTGCGGCCCTCACAACGAGTCCTTCAAGACAATGGCTTTGGGTCCATGTCCGGGTCTGGAAGGAACAGTCCAGGTGGGTCTCCTCGTAGTCCCGGGTCTCTTACTATGAGCAAGGGCAATATACCGTTCAAAATTCCTGACTATGCGGAAGATGTACCCGATGATATCGCGCTTGACAAGCCGACTCTCACATTAAAAATGCCGAGCGCTCCCACGAATCCGATTATTTCGAGACTTAAAGACGGCCAATTTGCGCAGAACAACTCCCCTGACGTTAGCCCTCACTCGGCACACCCTCCAGCCTCAACGCTCTCTCGTGAATCCTCAAGAATTTCCGTTCATGGACCCACAATTGACTTTGAGGAGTCCCGTGTGTCGTTCCGCTCCAAATCCCCCATGCTTGACCTCGTTAATTCTGATGATGATTCTGATGAAGGGCTGTTTGCAATGCCTCTCGCGAAGGTTGGGCCACCGACTCCCGCCAAGAATGGATTATCGTCATTGCATGATTCCCGCAGCCAGAGGCCTAACCTTACCCTGAAAACTTCTCGATCTAAGAACTCACTTGACAGAGTTGCCGAAAGATCAGGCGAGCAAAGCGCAAACACCGAGGACACTGGCATCTCACAGCCTAGTGATTGGCATCCCGAATCAGCAGCTTCTGCAGCCACAAGCTCTCCTGACGACAACAGCAGATTCATGCGTCGAGAATCTTTTGCGAGTGACTTATGGGCAAACCGTCCTCCAGCGGAAGCGCTCGTAGAGCACTTGGATGAATTCTTCCCAAATGTCAATCTTGACCAACCGATGCTAGAAGAGGATGTGAATGATAACGACGCGTCAACCGAAGTGACGCATGAATACTCCAAGGATAATCATTCTGTGGCGCCAATGTCTTCTTTTGAGGATACGAACACTATCAACGGTTCAACATACAGCAGGGCATCTGTGCAGTCGATGGCGCAGCGCAATATCCGCAAATCAGGTGGTTTGGGTCGTACGAAGTCGATCCGTGAGGTGGTCAAATCGCAATACCAACCCCTGGAGAATAGACCTCTTCCAGGCCAGGTGGTGCCCGCTGCTGGACCCTCCCGTGTTACTACCTTGCGCAATAGCGCCAACATTGTTCGCAGGAAGTCCACTAAGATGTTCCACGCTAAGATCGAGCAAGTCAAACCTCCCCGAGGATCCAGACTAATTCAACTGGAAACGATTCCCCAAGACCACCTTCCGTTGCCAGAGCGTCAACCGACATTCAAATGGATGAAGGGACAACTTATTGGTAAAGGAACGTTTGGCAGGGTTTACCTTGGCATGAATATCACCACAGGTGAGCTTATTGCTGTCAAGCAGGTGGAAGTGAATCCCAAAGCTGCCGGCTCAGATAAGGATAAAATCAAAGAGCTCGTGAAGAGCTTAGATCAAGAGATCGACACGATGCAGCACTTGGACCACGCGAATATTGTTCAGTACCTAGGTTGCGAACGCAAGGAATACTCCATCTCCATTTTTCTCGAGTACATCAGCGGTGGCTCGGTCGGATCCTGCATCCGCAAGCACGGCAAGTTTGAAGAGTGCGTGGTTAGTTCACTCACTAAACAGACATTGGATGGCCTTGCCTATTTGCACAGAGAAGGCATACTTCACCGCGATCTCAAAGCAGACAACATCCTGCTTGATCTGGACGGGACCTGCAAAATTTCCGACTTCGGAATATCCAAAAAGTCGGACAATATCTATGGCAACGATATTACCAACAGCATGCAAGGATCTGTCTTCTGGATGGCACCAGAGGTGATCCGTTCGCAAGGGCAAGGCTACTCGGCAAAGGTCGACATCTGGTCGCTTGGATGCGTGGTGCTTGAGATGTTCGCAGGCAAGCGGCCATGGTCGAAAGAAGAAGCGATCGGTGCTATCTATAAACTCGGCAGTCTTAACCAAGCTCCTCCAATTCCTGAAGACGTGTCTAGGGTGATTGGAGTGGAGGGGCTAAGTTTTATGTACGACTGCTTCACCATGTAAGTCATAACTCGTCGGAACATTTTCTTTGCTGCATGCATGCTAATCACGGGGTTAGTGATCCTGCCGAGCGGCCGACAGCCGAAACCCTGCTTCGCTCGCCTTTCTGCTTCTCCGACCGGAACTACAACTTCCTCGACACCGAGCTCTACGCCAAGATCAGAGGCGCGTTCCAGTAGAAGTGTCCGCTCTTTGGTCCGCTCTCCAGGCGGACCGGGAGGTTTACTCGATTTCGATATTGTTTATGTCCTGCAATGTTTGTTCTCCTTTCGTCAGGATCTGCAGTGAGGAGGCACATATACCCCGCAATTTAGCTTTCTCTTACCCCCATTTGTTCTGTAAGATGCCCCTCGTGCTGTGTTATGGCGCGAGTGCTTACGAATAAATTTTGGGCTTTAGCGAGGCGTTCAGAAGGGGCAGTGCCTTGTTGCCTCGAGGTGTGGGCATGGACATGGACATGGACATGGATGGCTCATGGGGACTTGGCCTGAATGGCGCATCTTTCTTCTCTTGGGAATTTGGTTGCTATGCATGACTATCATATTTCTCGCACAGTGGGGCTGGGTGGAGGTGGCTGGGTGGGGAAGCACCTTTTTTTGTTATCGGCATATACTCAAGCAACATCATCACCGAAGGCGGGCTTGTATTTCCCCTTCATCTCCAGAAGTGAATCCGATTGTTTCGTCCGTAGGTGCAAGTTTACGTCGTTCGCGGTGAGTGTTGTGGGTGCCAGGGAAGGTATGACGTAGCCGGGATGCGAAAGTGCGGGCAAGCCCAAGGGGGCTGAGCGGCAGTCCCTTGGTGGGAATATGTAAGGTCGGGGCGTCGGTGCGCCGCGGTAACCGAACGATGGAAGATCAGGTGTCGCGTTCGTGCATCAGGTGATGGTAGGCGCGACTGTGTTCCACGGTTTTGGTATGCCTACCACTGGCTCTTACGTCTTGTCGCTTCTTGCCGGCCCTGCTTTTAGCGCCTACGTACGATGCGTCGACCCACCCATGTCCAATGCAAGGCTGGTGTATCCCGTCGCGCCCGTATATATAACCATCGAGTCATCGTCAGGCCACCCATTCCCTCCCACAGCATAAACAAGCATACCATCCCATCCCATCCCATCCCATCACGCTCCACCCCAACAGGATAATCATTATTGTTGAACCTGACCTCTTTGGCCATCCGCGTCCAACATCACACAAACTCACCGGTACCCTACCACTAGGCCGACTTCCTAACCAATCCAACACGTCCAACACAGAGACCACGCTTGGCGCTCGGGTTTACATATATTTCGAACCCTGCCAGCTCACAAGGCAATTGACTGCCTTTTGACATACGCTGCTTCGGTCCGAGACGACATTGAGCGTACCCAAGAGAAACGCAATCGCAAAACATACTGGGCTACCGTGCACCAGAGAACCAATTCACCATGGACACACCACCAAAGTCGCAGCCAAAGAGCGAGGACTTGGGAAACCCGTCTTTCAGCCTCTTCAATTCGAGCCGCTGGCAACAATCACCTCCCTCGCCGCCTGCGTCTCCACACTTTGATTCGGCTTTCTCCTCGATACGTCCAGCGTCGCAACCATCGCCGGCATCGTCTCCTGAGACACCACCTTCGGTGCAGAAAGTAGATGTGCCGGTTCGACAACTGAAGCCAAACAATCCCTATTTCCCCTCGCTCGCGGAGCTCGAGCGCGCCGAACAACGACGAGCAAAGCAACCAAAGCCCATTTGGACGCTGCCAACGCGAACATTGGCATCTACTCGCCGAGAGCCAGCAAAGCCAGCAAAGCCAGCGTCAACAGAAACACTCCCCACATCTCCTCTCACTGGCAGTCGCCTGCGGCCGCTGAAGATCAAGCTACCGCCAGGCCGACAGCGTGAAGCCGACGATGACGGCACCGTCGAACGCATGCCGGAGTCCACATGTTCGTCGACACCAATTTCCATCGACGCATACAATCGGGGCATGCACTCGCATCTTGTGTCAGACATGGAACGGAAGACCAAGACGGCGCCGTGATCTCATCATGGTCACGTTACGTTCCAAAAGCAGCGCGGAGTTGACATGGCTCTTGTTGGGTCGGCCGAGCAACGGTTTTGGGCAAATGTTTACATTGGGAAAGTCTTTTTTATTTTTGGATGTTCCTTCTCTTTTCATTTTTCGATGACGATTTGACGATAACCCGGTCATGATGGCATGATTTTTAGCAAAGGCGTTTTTTCATTTTTCAATTTTTTTTTTTTTTTTTTTTTTTATTTTTTTTTTTTTTTTTTTTCATAGCGACTTGAGCATCTTGGCTTGCGTACTTGCATAGATGGCATCGAAAGGCATTTCATAGGATGTGGCGTAAAGGGCATATTGATATTTCCGGAGTCATGCGGGGTACAATGATCAACGATCGAAATACCCTGAATGTTAATGAGATTCGCGAACATGGACAGTTCCGTGCCTGACCACTTGACTTGACCACCCAAAGGGACAGTGACGCAATCGTGCGCGACCTGCTATGCAGTACGTGTGGCGAAAAAAATAAATTTACTCTTGGCGATTTGGTGACGTGCGATCCGGCATCAGGAAGGTGCGGCGAAAAGATAATTTTCGCCGCTCGTGACCCAGCGTATCGAAGTTGAAGTATGGCACGTGGTGTTGAATTAGTTTTTACTGGAACTATGAGCTGGCAATCCAGCCGTGTGACTGGTCTCAAAAGGCCAGTTTAGGAAAGGTCCCGTGAACACAGCCACTTGCTTACCAAGGTACCTTCCAGCACTCGCTTTTCCAGGGTCCGTCTACTGACACCCGTTTGTAACCGTACACTTCATCCACCAGCTTATGTATGCACATGATCGGAGAAGGTGGAGGTAGGTAACAGAAGCCAGTCTGCGCGGTACGAGGCGGAGGTGCGCACAGGCAGGGCATGAAATGAGGAGAGCAAAGTCCGAAGGCGGCTAAGCTGCACAGCCGCAAACGTTGAGATGAGAGGGCGCATAGGGAACTAAGCACGGAAATAGGTGCTGTGAGACATGGAGTGAGGCGGAGATTCATGAGCTTTTGGCCTGGGCAGTTGCAACATGAGTATATTCCGGAGAGTAAGGTCCGAGTCAAGGCCTGTTTCGCTGCGTTTGGTTGCCTTGTTGGGGTGGAAGACTCAAAGCATGTTTGCCAGTTCGTGTTGAAGCTGCGAGTGCTGTACCGCTCGTCTTCCCAAACACGGGACGGCTCGCTTGGCTGCTGTGGCTTCTGTGGCTTCGAAGGATGTGGCGGGACGGCTGGGTTATCGAATAACAAAATCACACCGACCAGCACAACCTGCCGAGATGCAAGCACTGCTGGAAGAGTTGCGTTCGGTCCAAACCCCAAACAGGCATCCTACGTCTGTATGAGAGCAGCAGCACGCTACCTATCGAGATTGGAGGGCAGCCGAGCGTAGAGTCGGAGGTCGCAGACAGCAAGGCTGTGGTGGAGGGTGCGCAGCGGACTGGTCGCAAGCATGCTGGATGGCTCGTGCATGCAGTTGAAACATGCGGAGAACAGAGGCCCAGGATTGGCGGCCGTGGTCGAGGATGAAACGAAGTGGCTGCCACATCGGGCATGCAAATATGAAAGATCAGGTCTGCTTAGCCAAAGCGCCAGCGCAGAAATGAAGATGGGCGCCATTCAACTGTGTGAAGGTTGTGCATGAATGCACTTCACTTGTGGGGTGTTCAAGCAGCTCCGATTCCGTGAACGCGCCCCCGCGAGTCGTGGACGCTGGGTCGTTCTTGCATCTTTCGTCCTGTGCTATTCCTGATGCTGACGGCGGAGTCCGCTGGTGCAAGCGGTCAGCCTCTCTGCTGTGACGCCCAGCGCCGCTGTCGCATCTCTCGACCGACCTCTCCACCACACCTCGCCAGCAGCCCAGCAGCCCAGCAGCCCGTCCTCGAGGCCTGCCAATTACCGTGTCTGCTCCCGTCAGTCTTCTGGTACTTTTGGTCCATCAAAACACGGGTGAATGTCTGCAGACGAACGCTCCACTTCTGCCGGCCCTGGACGCCGCGATGCAGCACCCTACGCTGTATCCACGACCAGGCCCGGGCCCGCATTCGCAAATGCCCAAAGGAGCCACAAAAGCCATCTTTTCCGGCTTAGGCCAGGGGCATCACGGCCGCAGATCGTTGCTCGGTAGCGTACCTACGTTCCCACGGGCCACCAGGCGTCCAATCGCCTCGCCATCCCTGCTCGACTCCACCGCTTGCTGTCCAAAATGGCAGGCCTCGGGGTCGAATCCAGATTTAGGCGCGTATATGACCCTGACGCCCGCCGACATGCGCTTTGCTTCACCACTGTCAATCATCTCTTAATTTTCTGTACCTCTTGACCTCGAGGTTTGCCTTTGCGACCTTGTCTCTCTTTTCTTAGACTGGGGACTTGTCCACAGTCGTTCCACTCTTTTCGTCAACCCACCATTAATCGTTTCCTTCTTCCTTGGTCTTTTCGTCTCGTCGACTCCGACCCGTTTCGTCTTTCGATTAATTGAATTGCATTCAAGAGGAGGTCGTCATGGCTGCTTTTAGCAAGCCAAGCTCGCTCATGAGTATATTGCTCACCGTTTTTGTCCTGCTCCAAGTCACTGTCGCCTTCAAGCATGGTGCTCACAAACACCTTTCTCATTCCATGAATGTGCCCGTCGACCCCCGATCAGCTCTCGTCGACCGTGCCAGTAAAGTCGTTGTCAAAGGTGCCCCCGGACAGTGCCCTCGTTTGGAAATTCGTGAGATGAAGAAGAACGCCGACCAGTGGAACTTGTTCCTTTTGGCAATGGAGAAATTCCAAAACAAGCCCAAGAATGACCCCATGTCTTATTACCAAATAGCTGGCATCCACGGCCGGCCCTATGTACCGTGGGACGATAACCCCATTAAGCACCCTGGCGGCAACTGCCCTCACAGACATCCTTTGTTTGGCTCCTGGCATAGGCCCTATCTTGCCGTCTATGAGGTATGCTTCTAGCACATGTCCAGGAGCTTGAACTGACAGTCTATGTAGCAAGCCGTCTACCAGAATGCTCAGGAGGTTGTGGCTTCTTTCCCCGGTAACCAGCAAGGTCGATGGCAGAACGCACTGAACTGCCTACGTATTCCCTACTACGATTGGGCCGCTGAGCCTCCTCGAGGCGAGCCTACCATTCCCACTTCGATGCGCGACCAGACTGTCAGTGTCACTAAGCCTAACGGTAAGGTGTCCATCCGCAACCCACTTTATTCGTACACATGGGGGAACTCCCTTCCCAGCGAGATGGGCTGGGGCCCTAGCAACAGTTTCCCAACTACCCTTCGCCGCCCCGTCTCGAACCCGACCCGTAGCAACAACGATGCTGTGAATGCCATCTTCAGCCAAGCTCGCATTGGTTGGCGCCAGCGTGTCTTCGCTCTTTTTGCCAGCAAACAACCCTGGGGCTACGCTTCCACTGCCGCCTTCGGTGTCAAGACTCTCCGCAGCAATGGCGACAGCTTTGAGTCTATTCATGATGATATTCACGGTACTGTCGGTGGCACGGATGGCCACATGGGTTACCTCGATGTCGCAGCTTTCGACCCGTTTTTCTGGCTTCATCACGCCAACATTGACCGTCTCCTTACCATGTACCAGCTCATCGTCCCTAACACCTTCACTGTACCTGGAGTAATCGACCACGATATGGCTCAGTGGGATGCTGGCCAGAGAACCGATGTCAACACTCCTCTGCTGCCTTTCAAGAAAGACAACCGTGGCAGTTCCTACACGAGCAACGATGTCAAGGACACCCGCGTCTTGGGCTACTACTATGGAGAGACAGAGCAACGCTCCCGCCAGCAGGTCATCAGTGCTGTGAACAGACTCTATGGCCAAGGCGAGCGTGCTATGTCCAAGCGCGATGGCGAGGACGCTGCTCCCATCTACCCTGGACGACCCTTCAAATCGGGTGATTACGACACTGTTCTCTCTGTCGTTGGTGACAAGTATGCGATGCCAGGATCTTACCAAGTGCATTGCTTCCTTGGTGCTAAGCCCGTGAACCACACTGGTCCTGCCCATCTACCTGGTCCCTTTATCAACTCTACTTCTCCTGTAGATGGCGGCAAGGATGGATCCAAGGGAAATGGTACCAACAACCATGAATACGGCTTTGACTCCAACTATGTCGGTTCCCACACTTTCCTCGGTGGCTCTGTTGCGCACGGTGGCAATGGCAGCAGCCCCGCCATGAACGAGGGTTGCATTCCACTTACCGCTGCTCTCCAGGAGAAGGAAGCTAACGGTGAGCTTGCATCTCTACACCCTGACCACGTCGAGCCATACCTTAAGGAGAACTTGAGCTACCAAGTCATCGGGCCCAATGGCGAAGAGTTTGCCCCTGAGAACATTCCCAACTTCCACGTGCAAGTTAAGAGTTGTGAGGTCCAGCCTGCTGAGGGCGACGAGCTTCCTGAGTACAAGGACTACACCGAGTTACCTGCCGTTGATCTTCCTGCTAGCGAGCCCTGGACTTACACTCCGGGCCCGCTCGAGACCACTCCAGAAACGCCTCCGGTCTCCGATGAGGGATACTGCGTCAGCCAACAGACAATTCACTATGTCGACCCTGCCGGCAACTTCTTGTATGAAGAACTTAGTGGGATGTAAATATGTACAAGTGCAGGGGTTATAGTGTAGAAATCTGAGAGTGGTGTGTATATATGGAAGCGTGTGTATGCAATGCATATGTTGGCACGACAGGTCCTGGGCAATGACGACTTTGATACCCACTGGTCAGCGTGGGTTTATTGTGAGCAAAACACGCACAATTAATTCTCTTTGCTTCACTCCAAGGCATTTAACGGCGTTTTTTTCATTTATATTTTTGACTTTTGTCAATGGCAGGCGAAGCAATAGTTTCATCGAAGGGGGGTTTTTCCTACGCTGTTTAGATCTTCACACCACCCGCTCGCCAATCTAATCAAAATATTCTGTTCCAAGATTGCTTCCTTGTTGTCCGCACCGTATCACACTTTGATACTCCTACGAGAGAGGCCCGAGTTTGGTTGTTATTTTGTTACTATATTGTCATCGGACGTATACCTTGATATGAGTACGGCTGATGCATCCTATTTATCTATGCTTTGCCAAACATGCAAACGCCCACGCAATGCAAATGCCAGTGCCTTTAGTACCCAGAAGGTGGTCTCGGCACAAGAATCATATATGCAACCAAGCAAACACGCAAACACTACCCCACCTAAGAGCCACGAGATTCGTTATCAACCAATTGAGTCATAGCACATCACCACATGAGACATGCCATCCCATCCCATCATTTCCTCTTACCTTTCTTACCGGCGCTCCCGGTCACCGACACAGGAGCCGCGTGCCCATCATTCTTGAGGTGTTTGAACAGCTGCGTCTTGCTGGCGAACCGTCCCTCGCAGGTCGCGCATTTGTACGACGAGTCGGACACGTCTACATCGGCCTGCTTCGCCGCCCGTTTCGCACGCTTCTTCGCTGCCGCACCCAATTTCTTGCCTGCAGGGGCAGCAGCATTGTCGGTGTCGGGAGGATCCACAGGAAGCTGACCATCAGGAGGGGCGGACGCGTCCTTCTTGCGGTAACCAGCCAGACGTGCCTCCACGTCAGCACGGGATGCGTACTCCTCGTTGTCGTCTGCTCCGGAATCTGAGCCGGTCGACGTAGCCTCGGTTGGAGCGTGCGGCTTATAGTCGGTGCTTCGTTCAGGGTCCGAGTCAGTGCTATGCGTCTCTAGCGTTTCATCGTCTGTGCTTGCATTATCGATTTCGACGTGAACGTTTTCAAGCTTTTCGCCGAGCTCGTCAAGCGAATCGTCCTGTTTATCCGCGCGCGTGGCGTGGTCGAGGGGCTGCTCGTCCCCTGGGGCTGGCGTAGCAATGCCGCTGCTTGTGGGTTGGTCGTCCAGGTGGAGGAACGTATCGTCTTTGCGCATCTTCTTTCTCAGCTCGTGGAGAGCCTTTTGATGTTTTTTGCTTCTCTCGTGCGCTTCCCATTGTCGTTCGCTCTTGAACGTCTTGCGGCAAGCTACGCATTCGAAATGCTCCTCCTCAACCTCCTCTTCCGATTCTTCTTCCAGCTCATCCGGATCTCGTACTTTGGCCCAGTCGGGCACGGCATCCGTCTGATCCTCCTTGATCTTGGCGGCATGGGCAGCTCTTGATCGCGCGGCCTGCTGGTTACGTGCCTCACGCAGCGCTTTTGCCTTCTCTTCAGCCGTCTGGGTATCCGGGGTGTAGCGTGGGTCTCTCTTGCGCACAAAAGCTACCAGAGTTCGTACAGCGTCATTGAATTTCCGTATACCCTCGTCTCTGTATTTCCTGTTCTCCTTTTCCATGAGACGGCGGACACGGCGGTCAGGAGCATCCGAGGTGCGGTAGACATCCAAGGAAGCAAATGACTTGACGGTAGCGAAGTCATTCCAGGAAGCGTAGAAGTTGCGCACCACATCGTCGTGGGTGTCCTTCTTGTGGCCAAAGGAGGGGTAGTCAGGCACCCTGACGCCCTCGTAGTCTCCTGCCCGCTCCTCCTCGTGAGCTAGCTGCTCAAATGTTTCCCTGACGAAGCCAAAGAAGCCGCTGGGCGAGTCTGAAAAATCGACGTTGCCCCTAAACTTGCCCATCATGCGCGAGATGTCCTCGGCGGTCGTCACCTTCATATTATACTCATAGTGCTCGTCGGCGCCCTTCTCGCCGCCACGCAGTATGTCGCCCTCGTGA
>Ga0247757_10001130_pt1 | contig 19132 bp, 20 predicted proteins | sample UWRJL126311R4_FD_180929 | JGI IMG/M metagenome (GOLD analysis project Ga0247757, IMG submission 180929) | Plant litter microbial communities from Arlington Agricultural Research Station in Wisconsin, United States - UWRJ-L126-311R-4 | ecosystem: Environmental > Terrestrial > Plant litter >... | reverse complement strand
ACCGGGCACGCGTACACACAGGACCCGTCGCTGCAACACGACTGGGTGATCACATGGGGCATGTGCCTAGGCGACCGAGGCGAGATGCTCGCGCTGGGGCTCGCTGCGGTAGCGGCTGGGTCGGCCGCCGATGCGGCACATGCGCCACACCAGTTTGGCGACGGGATTCATCAGGCCGGTGTCGTTGGCCAACATCCGCACGTCGCCGAACATGTCGCGCAGCATCTGCCGCGACTGCGGCGACTTGAAGAAGATGTCCTTGCGGACCTCGCGCGGGATGTCGAATTCTTTCCAGAACGCGCGCGGCGGCACGATGATCGCCGAGCACAGCACCCGCATCACGACCGGGACGTACAGCGAGAGCCAGAATCGCTTGCGCCGCGGCAGGTTCGGGACGCGCTTGCGCAGGTACTCGTGGGCGAACGAGATGTGGCGGGCCTCCTCGGCGACGTGGATGGCCATCACCCGCTCCATGATCGGGTGCAGGGTCTTGCCCTCCCGCAGCACGTTCTTCTGCGTGTGGTCGATGGGCTCCTCGCCTGCGAGGATGCCGAACCAGAACGGGATCGGCAGCGGGCCCGCCACCAGCGGGATCGCGGGTTGGACCCACTTCAGCAGCTTCGGCATGCCGGGCACGTCGGCGCCGATGCGGTTCACCATCTCCTGGAACATCAGGGTGTGGTTGCACTCCTCCACGGCCTCGTGCAGGCAGTAGCGGTACTCCGGTGACCCGTTGGGCGTCCAGAACGCGTACTCCATCAACCCGCGGATGAGGATCGACTCGAAGTGCAGACCGACCTTGGCGACGTTGGCCTGCCGCCACATCCCGATCTCGATCTGCCGCTCCCTGGCCTGCGACCGGTACCACTCGTGCCGGCCGATCGGATCGGTCGACGGCAGGATCCAGCGGTCGTCGTCGGGGGTGACCTCGAACTCCGGGGTGTCCCAGTCGATGTCGGTGTAGGGGTTGAAATTGCGCCGCACCGAGCCCTCGGAGAGGGTCTGCAGCGTGTTGACGTAGTCGACGTCGTTCGACACGTCCATGTTCCTGCGCCACCGGCGGATGAGCTTGGTGCGCGGTTCCTTGACAGTCATCGGGAGCCTCCATGCCTCGACTGAGGTTTACATTCATATGCTCGCTGTCCAACGACAGTACCCGCGGTCCCAGTAATTGACCAGGGTCGATCACCAGGTGTGCGCCAACCAGGTTACCCACGTCACATGTGAGCCGAATCACTCTCCCCCGCGACGTCGGTGCCCGGGTTCGGTTCCGGCCGTCGCCCGGTTCTAGGCTGGTCACATGGCCCAAGACCTGACGATCCCCGACGACCTCAAGCCGCGCGATGGCCGCTTCGGGTGCGGCCCGTCGAAGGTTCGGCCCGAGCAGCTGACCGCGCTGGCCCAGGCCGGGCACCTGTTCGGCACCTCGCATCGGCAGGCCCCGGTCAAGAACCTGGTCGGCCGCATCCGCGCCGGGCTGCGCGAGTTGTTCTCCCTGCCCGACGGCTACGAGGTGATCCTCGGCAACGGCGGCTCGACCGCGTTCTGGGACGCCGCGGCCTTCGGGCTCGTCGACAAGCGGTCGGTGCACCTCACCTATGGCGAGTTCAGCGCCAAGTTCGCCTCGGCCGTCGCGAAGAATCCGTTCGTCGGCGATCCGGTGGTCATCAAGGCCGATCCGGGCAGCGCGCCGACGCCGGTGTCCGATCCGTCCGCGGACGTCATCGCCTGGGCGCACAACGAGACCTCGACCGGGGTCGCCGTGCCCGTGCGGCGCCCCGACGGTGCCGGCGAGTCGCTGATCGTCATCGACGCCACATCGGCAGCCGGCGGCCTGCCCGTCGACGTCAGTGACGCCGACGCCTACTACTTCGCGCCGCAGAAGAACTTCGCCGGCGACGGCAGCCTCTGGATCGCCCTGATGTCCCCGGCCGCTCTGGCCCGCGTCGACGCCATCGCGGCGTCGGGGCGGTGGGTGCCCGACTTCCTGTCGCTGCCCATCGCCGTCGAGAACAGCCTCAAGGACCAGACCTACAACACCCCGGCCATCGGCACGCTGATCCTGCTGGCCGAACAGATCGACTGGCTGCTCGGCAACGGCGGCCTGAGCTGGGCGACCGGCCGCACCGCCGACTCGTCGGGGCGGCTGTACTCCTGGGCCGAGGCGTCGTCGTTCGCCACCCCGTTCGTCGCCGACCCGGCCCTGCGGTCGGCGGTGGTCGGCACCGTCGACTTCACCGACGAGGTGGACGCGGCCGCGGTGGCCAAGACGCTGCGAGCCAACGGCATCGTCGACACCGAGCCGTACCGCAAGCTGGGCCGCAACCAGCTCCGGATCGGCATGTTCCCCGCCGTCGACCCCGACGACGTGAGCGCGCTGACGGCGTGCGTCGACTGGGTCGTGCAACGGCTCTGACAACTGCCGCGTGTCGCCCCGGTAACGGGGTGATAACGCAGTAGGGTGACCGCGTATCGGGCTCGGCGCAGCCTGTGAGGAGGTCGCCATGCGGGAATTGAAGGTCGTCGGGCTCGAAGTCGACGGTAAGCGCATCATCTGCGAGAGCGAGGACTCGGGCGAGAAGTTCGTGCTGCGCTCCGACGAGCGACTCAAGGCCGCGGTGCGCGGCGACCGGGTCGCCTCGAACCAGACCACCATCGATGTCGAGGTGCGAAACGTGCTGCGCCCCAGGGAAATTCAAGCAAAGATCCGCGCGGGAGCATCGGTGGAGCAGGTGGCCACCGCAGCGGGAGTCGACGTCGGACGGGTCGAACGGTTCGCCCACCCCGTTCTGCTGGAGCGCTCGCGCGCGGCTGAGCTGGCCACCGCCGCGCACCCGGTGCTCTCGGACGGCCCGTCGGTGCTCACCCTGCTCGAGACGGTGACCGCGGCGCTGGTGGCACGCGGCCTCGACCCCGACGCGACGACCTGGGACGCCTGGCGCAACGAGGACGGCCGCTGGACGGTGCAGATGGGTTGGAAGGCCGGCCTGTCCGACAACGTCGCGCACTTCCGGTACTCGCCGGGCGCGCACGGCGGAACGGTCACCGCGTTCGACGACGGCGCCTACCAGCTGATCGACCCGACGCACGCGCGTCCGCTGCGGCCGGTCGCCCCGGTGCCGCAGCTGGCTCTCGAGGATCCCGAGCCCGTACCGGCCGAGCCCGAGAAGCCCGTCGCGGCGGCGCCGCAATCGGAGCCGGAACCGACGGCCAAGCCCGCGCGGCCGCGCAAGCAGCGGCCCGCGGTACCCGCATGGGAGGACGTCCTGTTAGGCGTACGTTCCGGCGGCGGCCAGCGCTAGCAGCCCGATCCACGCGGCGGCGACGCCGACCCCGGCACCCAGCACGAACCACCGCCACACCGGCAGCCTGCGCCAGCTCCACACCGTCGGCGCGAGACCGCCGACGGCGATCAGGTTCAAGCCAACTGCCAACAGCCAATGCACGCGCATCAACCCCACGCTGAGCACGATGATCGCGGCTGCCAGCACGGCGGCGACGAACGCGGCCACCGTCAGCCCGGTCGCCCAGGGTGTCCGCTCGGCGGGATCCGGGGCCGCCTCGCGCAGCCGCTCGTCGGGCGTCACCGCGCGAGCCTATCCCGCTCGTAGAACGCCAGCGCGGCAGCGGTGGCCACGTTGAGGGAGTCGGTGCCCCGCGACATCGGGATCCGGGCGCGCACGTCGCACGATCGCATGGTGTGCTCGGCCAGACCTGGCCCCTCGGCCCCGACCAGGATCGCCACCCGGCGACCCGTCAGCGCGCCGAGCGCATCGGCCAACGTCACCGCGCCGGGGTCCGGGGTCATCGCTACCGAGTGAAAACCGTTGTCGTGCAGCAACTTCAGGTCGTTCGGCCACTGCGTCGAGCGCGCGAAAGGCACCAGCAGCGCATGACCCATCGACACCCGCACCGCGCGCCGGTACAGCGGATCGGCGCAGCCGCTGCCGAAGATCACCGCGTCGACACCCAGCCCCGCGGCGTTGCGGAAGACCGAGCCGAGGTTCTCGTGGTCGTTGACACCCTCGAGCACCGCGACCGTGGTGGCCGCCTGCAGGATGTCCGGGACCGTCAGCTCGGCGGCGCGCGACGCCGAGGCGAGCACGCCGCGATTGAGGTGGAAGCCGACCACCTCGGCCATCACCTCCGGCTGCGCGCGGTAGTACGGCGCGTCGAGTCCGTCCAGGTCGGCCCCGAGTTCGGCCAGCCGCCGGTCGGTGCCCAGCAGGGCGCGGGGCCGGAACCGGGAGGCGAGCATGCGCTGCACCACCAGCACCCCCTCGGCGATCACCAGCCCCTTGCCGCTGGGCAGGTCGGGTCTACGGTCGACGCTGTTGAGGTCACGGAAATCGTCCACCCGCGGATCGGCGGGGTCGTCGATGTCGACCACGTGGACGGCGGGCGCTGACACGCCGATCGACTCTACCGACGCCGAGCCGGGCGCCAGCGCCGGCAACCGGGGCCATCGTCTACGTTGAACGCGATGACTCCGCCGCAACCACCCCCGCTGCCCCGCGGCCTGCTGGCGCCGTGGCCGGTGATCGTGGTCATCACCTGCGGATGGACCGTGGCCGCGGTGCTGGCGTTCACCGTGGCGGCGCTGCACGAGTGGCGGCCCGTCACCGTCGCCGGGCTGGGCGTGGGAGTCCTTGGCACATCGATCTTTCTGTGGCAACGTCACGCCGTGCGCCGCGGGTCCCGCGGCGCACAGAGCGGCCTGGACTGACCCGGCTGACCCGGCGGAGGGAAACGTTATGGCAGCGCCCATTTTGCAAGCGCAGGTCGACATCGACGCCCCCGTGGCCACGGTGTGGAAGTTGGTCGCGGATCTGAGCAAGATGCCCCGGTGGAGCCCCCAGTGCCGGTGGATGAAGCCGATGGGCGAACTGCGTCAGGGTGCGCGCACGATCAACATCAACCGCCGGGGGCGGCTGGTGTGGCCCACCACCTGCCGCATCACCGACTACGTCCCGGAGCGCAAGCTCGCCTTCCGGGTCAACGAGAACAACACCGTGTGGAGCTATGAGCTCGAGCCCACCGAGGCCGGCACCCGGCTGATCGAGACCCGGCGCGCCGACAACGGCACGACGGCGCTGTCCACCTTCCTGGTGGGCAAGTTCATGGGCGGCGTCCCCAGCTTCGAGAAGGAGCTCGTCGAGGGGATGAACGCCTCGCTGGGACGCATCAAGGTCGCGGCCGAGCGCTAGCCCTGTTCGTCGGTGCGTTCGACGAGATCGAGCACGCCGTCGTCGAACGGATCGAACAGCGGCGACCCGGTTCCCTGGGGCGCCGGCGTATCGGAGTGGGCGCCGCAGCCGTATTCGGCGTCCACGACGTGCCCGTCGGCCGAGTACTCGTTCGCACACACCCCGAACAACACGCCCAGCGCACCGCCGAGCGGAACGTAGAAGCCGCAGTCCCGGCACGCCCGGCGGGTGGCGCGGGCCATCGCCGAGTTCGGGCCGTGGTCGCCGTCATGCCAGCGCTGCGCCGCTTCGCTGCGCCCCCACAGGCTCATCACCTGACGCCGGCCGAGGCCGACCTCGACGGCGACCTCGTCGATCTGGGGATCGCCGGTGCCCGTGTACCCCGGGACCAGCCGCGGATCGTCCACCGGCGGCGCGAGCAGGTCACCGGGGCTCAGGTCACCGGCGCGGACGCGCTCGTCCCAGGGCACCCACTTGGGCGCCAGCAGCGCCGTGGGACCGGGCACGAGCACCACTTCGCTGATGGTCACCTGCGCCGCCCCCGGCCATGCCGCCACCACGACGGCCCACTGCCAGCCGCGGTACCCGGGCATCTCGGCGAGGAACCGGTGGGTGGCCGAGGTGGGGTCCTCGAGCGCGGCGCCCAGGTACTCGCCGACGGTGTCCCGCCCGCTGAACTCCACGATCGCCGCGCGGGCCGCGTCGACGGCGCCGAACAGCGTCGACGTCGACTCGGCAGGCACCGCCTCGGGGGCGCCTGCCGCAGGCCCGGCCTCGGGCTCGGGTGCTGGGGGTTCGGTCACGCTGTCCATCGGTGTTCATCTTGCCCGACCCGGTCGGGTACTAGCCACACCGGTTGCCTGCACGCGTCCTGTCGCCGCCATGGGGGAGAATCGACGCGTGACAGGAGCGCGGCGCGATCACCCGGACCCCGAGGGTTCCGCGGGCGGACGCTACTACCCGCCGCGCCCACCCGCCGGTGACCATCCGGGGATGGCGAACTATCCGAGCGATCCGCTGGCGGCGCCGGGCCGGCGCCGCGGGGGCGGTGAGAGCGCCAACCGGTGGCTGCCGCCGCTCGACGAGCACGACCGGCGGCGCAACCACGACCGGTTCGACGCGTCCGATCGCCCGGGCGGTGGCGAGAAGGTGACGGTCACCAGGGCGGCGGCACTGCGCAGCCGCGAGATGGGCTCGAAGATGTACGGGCTGGTCCATCGGGCGGCGACCGCCGACGGCGCCGACAAATCCGGTCTCACCGCTCTGACCTGGCCGGTGGTGGCCAACTTCGCGCTCGACGCGGCGATGGCGGTGGCCCTGGCCAACACCCTGTTCTTCGCCGCAGCCAGCGGGGAGAGCAAGAGCCGCGTCGCGCTGTACCTGCTCATCACCATCGCGCCGTTCGCGGTCATCGCCCCCCTGATCGGGCCCGCGCTGGACCGGCTGCAGCACGGCCGCCGCGTCGCGCTGGCGGCGTCCTTCGGCCTGCGGACCGCGCTCGCGGTGCTGCTGATCGCCAACTTCGACAGCGCGACGGGCAGCTTCCCGTCCTGGGTGCTCTACCCGTGCGCGCTGGGGATGATGGTGCTGTCGAAGTCCTTCTCGGTGCTGCGCAGCGCCGTGACCCCACGGGTGCTGCCTCCGACGATCGACCTGGTCCGGGTGAACTCCCGGTTGACGATGTTCGGGCTCCTCGGCGGCACGATGATCGGCGGTGGGGTGGCGGCCGCCGCGGAATGGGGCTTCCAGTTGTTCCGGATGCCAGGAGCGCTCTACGTCGTGGTCGCGGTGTCGATGGCAGGCGCGGTGCTGGCGATGCGGATCCCGAGGTGGGTCGAGGTCACCGAGGGTGAGGTGCCCGCGACGCTGAGCTACCACGGCGGTCCCGGTGAGCCGAGCCGGCCGGCACCCTCGGCGAAGGCCCGACAACCGTTGGGCCGCAACATCATCGCCGCACTGTGGGGAAACTGCACCGTCAAGGTCATGGTCGGCTTCCTGTTCCTGTACCCCGCATTCGTCGCCAAGGCCCACGACGCGAGCGGCTGGGAGCAGCTGCGCATCCTGGGGCTGATCGGTGCGGCGGCGGCCATCGGGAATTTCATCGGCAACTTCACCGCGGCACGGCTCACGCTGGGCCACCCCGCCCAGCTGGTGGTGCGCTGCGCGATCGCGGTGACCGCCATGTCGCTGGCCACCGCCGTGACGGGCAACCTGTTGGTGGCCGCCGCGACCACCCTGGTCACCTCGGGGGCCAGCGCCATCGCGAAGGCGTCGCTGGATGCCTCGCTGCAGGACGACCTACCCGAGGAGTCGCGGGCGTCGGCGTTCGGGCGGTCGGAGTCGCTGCTGCAGCTCGCCTGGGTGATCGGCGGTGCGACGGGCGTGCTCATCTACACCGAGCTGTACGCCGGGTTCACCACCATCACCGCGCTGCTGATCCTGGCCTTGGCACAGACCGTGTTCTGCTACCGCGGTGAGTCCCTGGTCCCCGGGCTGGGCGGCAACCGTCCGGTGCTCGCGGCCGCGGAGGGCGTGCGGGCCCAACCGGCAGGGGCGCGCGAGTGAAACGTCTGCTCGCCGTGCTGGCGGTGGTCGCGCTCATCGCCGCGCTGGGCACCGGCGTGCTGGTGTGGCGGCTCTCCCGCGACGAGGCCCCCCAGCTGCCGCAGATCTCGGCGTTCTCCGGTGGCCACCTGACACGGGTCGGCCCCTACCGGTACTGCCAGGTGCTCAACCCCACCGAGTGTCTGGGAGTGGGTGAGCAGGGCGAGTTGCCGGTGACCGGCCGCCACCCCGTGCAGCTGTCGATCGCGGCCTCGATCGCCAGGGCGCCGTGGGTGCTGCTACGGGCCTACGAGGACGGCGACCTGGTCGAGGAGTTCCGGCCGGATTCACGGCTGGCCGTGACAATCCCGACCGTCGACGCGCAGCGCGGCCGGCTCACCGGCATCGCCGTGCAACTGCCCACCCTGGTGCGCGACCAGGCGGGCAACGAGTTCCCGGTGCCGCACGCCGAATGGTCGGTACGCACGGTCTGGAGCTGATCAGCCTGCGCTGTGTCCGGCGGGCACGGCCTCGCCGTCGCGGGGCGGGCCGGGCGGCGTGCCATCACCGAAAGGCCTGCCGCCCAACGCTTCTCGACCGTGCGGCGTGAGCCAGTTGGCCAGATCGGGCCCCTTCGGCACCACGGCCGTCGGATTGATGTCGCTGTGCACGATGTAGTAGTGCTGCTTGATCTGCACGAAGTCGACGGTGTCCCCGAAGCCCGGCGTCTGGAACAGGTCCCGCGCGTAGGCCCAGAGCACCGGCATCTCGGTGAGCTTGGCGCGGTTGGTCTTGAAGTGCCCGTGATAGACGGGGTCGAAGCGCGCCAGCGTGGTGAACAGCCGAACGTCGGCCTCGGTGATGGTGTCGCCCACCAGGTAGCGCTGATCCGCGAGGCGCTCGGAGAGCCAGTCCAGCGCGGTGAACAACCGATCGTAGGCTCGCTCGTACGCCCGTTGGGATCCCGCGAAGCCGCAGCGGTACACGCCGTTGTTGACCTCGGTGTACACGCGTTGGGCCACCTCGTCGATCTCGGCGCGCAGCGGCTCGGGGTAGAGCTGCGGGGCGCCGTCGCGGTGATGGTCGGTCCACTCGGTGGAGAAGTCCAGGGTGATCCGGGCGAAGTCGTTGGTCGCCACCGCACCCGTCGGCACGTCGACGACAGCGGGCACCGTGACACCCTTCGGGTAGTCGGGGATGCGGCGGTCATACGCATCGCGCAGGAAGTGGATGCCCAGCACGGGGTCGACACCACCGGGGTCGAGGTCGAAGGTCCAGCTGCGCTCGTCGTGCGTCGGTCCGCAGAACCCGATGGACAGCGCGTCCTCGAGGCCGAGCAGCCGCCGCACGATGATCGCGCGGTTCGCCCACGGACACGCGCGGGCCACGACGAGCCGGTACCGGCCCGCCTCGACCGGGTATCCCTCGCGGCCGTCGGCGGTGATGCGCGACGTGATGTAGTCGGTGTCCCGGTCGTAGTCGCCGTCGGAGGCCGACGAATCGGCGACGTAGCTCATGCCGTCAGTCATACCCGCGGCAGCACCGATCGAGCACCGTATCCGGTGCGGAACGTCAGGCGTCGAGTTCGCGCGCGACGGCCTTGACGACCTCGGAGACCCGGCGGGCCACCTTCCGATCGGGGTAGCGCCCCTTGCGCAGCTCGGGCTGCACCGCGCTCTCGAGCAGGGTGATCATGTCCTCGACCATGCCGTGCAGTTCGTCGGGGGTGTGCTTGTGCTCGGCGGCGGTGGCCTCGCGACGGGTGCGGGTCAGGCTCGGCGGCGGGTCGATCAGCTTCAGGGTCAGCGCCTGGGGCCCGCGGCGCCCGGCCGCGACGCCGAACTCGACGCGCTGGCCCGCCTTGAGGCCCTCGACACCGGCGGGCAACGCCGAGGAGCGCACGTAGACGTCCTCACCGTCTTCCTGCGAGAGGAAGCCGAAACCCTTCTCCGTGTCGTACCACTTCACCCGGCCGGTCGGCACTGGTCTCACCTGCTGTCTTCTGAACCGATAGGTCTGCGGCCCGATCCTGGGTACAGACGCCTGCACGACCTCTACATAACCTCTACATAGAGGAAGCGCCCCGCCTGCGTCGGGACGCGTCGACAGAGATCCTACTCGGACGTCACCGCAGCCAGCACCCCCTGATGTCGGTAGGCTGCACTCACTGCGGGAGGAAGAAGATGCGACTGATCCTGAACGTCATCTGGTTGGTCTTCGGCGGTCTGTGGCTGGCGCTGGGCTATCTGCTCGCGGCGCTGATCTGCTTCGTTCTCATCATCACGATCCCGTTCGGTTTTGCCGCCCTGCGCATCGCGGTCTACGCGCTGTGGCCGTTCGGCCGCACCATCGTCGACAAACCCGGGGTCCGGCCCGGCGCGCTCGTGGGCAACATCATCTGGCTGATCGTCGCCGGGGTGTGGCTCGCGATCGGCCATGTCCTCACCGCCATCGCGATGGCCATCACGATCATCGGTATCCCCCTGGCGCTGGCGAACCTGAAGCTGATCCCGGTGTCGCTGATGCCGCTGGGCAAGGAGATCGTGCCCGCCGGCAGCACGTCCGGCGCAGGGGTCGGTGCGCTCCGGTGAGCGTCGTCGCGCTCGGGGTCCCTTCGGTGCGGGGCCCGGCGTCCGGCGCGCCGGCGACCGGCCCGCTGATCGACACGTTCGGCCGCGTCGCGACCGATCTGCGGGTGTCGCTGACCGATCTGTGCAATCTGCGCTGCACCTACTGCATGCCCGCCGAGGGACTGGACTGGCTGCCCGCCGAGCAGAAGCTGCACCGGCCCGAGTTGATCCGGCTGCTGGGCATCGCGATCACCCGGCTCGGCATCACCAGCGTGCGGTTCACCGGCGGCGAGCCGCTGGTGGTGCCCTACCTCGAGGAGATCGTCGCGGCGACCGCGGCGCTGCGGCCGCGGCCGGAGATCACCCTGACCACCAACGGGATCGGGCTGGAGGCGCGGGCCGCGGCACTGCGGGCCGCCGGCCTCGACCGCATCAACGTCTCTCTCGACACCGTCGACGCGCAGCGCTTCGCGGCCATCACCCGGCGCGACCGCCTCGATGCGGTGCTGGCCGGCCTGCGGGCGGCCAAGGCCGCGGGCTTGTCGCCGGTCAAGGTCAACGCCGTGCTCGATCCGGTGTCCGGGCTCGAGGACGCGGTGGCTCTGCTGCGGTTCTGCCTGGCCAACGGTTATCAACTGCGCATCATCGAGCAGATGCCGCTGGACGCCGGTCATGCCTGGCGGCGCGACCGGGCCGTGCGGGCCGACGACATCCTGGCCGCGCTGCGTGCCGAGTTCACGCTGACGCCACACCCGGAACCGCGAGGGTCGGCGCCTGCGGAGTTGTGGCAGGTGCGCGACGGCACGGCACCGGACGCCGCGGTGCTCGGCGACGTCGGGGTCATCGCCTCGGTGTCGCACGCCTTCTGCGCCAGCTGTGACCGGACCCGGCTCACCGCTGACGGACAGATCCGCAACTGCCTGTTCGCGCGCGACGAGACCGACCTGCGGGACGCGCTGCGCGCCGGCGCCGACGACGACGCGCTGGAGGCGACGTGGCGGGCCGCGATGTGGGGCAAGGCCGCCGGGCACGGCATCAACGATCCCGGCTTCGTCCAGCCCGACCGCCCGATGAGCGCGATCGGCGGCTGAGCATGGCCGTCACGGTGCGGTACTTCGCGGCCGCGCGCGCCGCAGCGGGCGCCGAGGAGGAGACGATCGACCTGCCGTCGGGCGCCACGGTCGCCGACCTGGTGGGTGGGCTCGCTGCGCGCGACGCGGGGCTGTCCACGGTGCTGGCACGCTGCTCGTATCTGTGTGACGGAGTTGCGGTGCGCGACCTGCTGCTTGTGCTGCACTCCGGCCAGACGCTCGATGTGTTGCCGCCCTTCGCGGGTGGGTAGTGCACCGGTTTGCCGATATGTATTCCGTGATTTGCGTCACATCACGGATTGGTCACGGGATGGCTACGGGCGGGTAGCGGCGATCGGCACCTGCAGGAACAACGCACCTTCCTGGAGGTTTAGAGATTTATTAGTATTTGCCGCGGTCAGCGACACGACGGTGACCTTGAGGTGACGGGATTCTGGCGAGCCGTTACGGTTCTGAACCAGGCCGATCGCCCCCACTTCGGATCGGCCCGCCGTATGCCAGCCGCGCCGAGCTCCATCCGCTGGCCAGCGGGGACGACGAGATACCACCTGGATGGAGGCGGGGGACCCACTCGGTCCACCGAATAGGACCAGGAACCGTTCGCGGTTCCTTGGGGTGAAGCCGGCACCGACGGTGCAGGCCGGGCAACCTCTCCAGCCCGAACCCGACAGCTGACCTCGCGGGCGCCAACGAGAGGACCACGCGCACTTATGAGTGGACGGCATCGCAAGCCCACTACTTCAGCAGTCAGCGTCGCCAAGATCGCCGTCACCGGCGCGGTCATCGGCGGCGGCAGCCTGGCACTGGCCGGCACCGCAGGCGCCGCGACCGACGGCGAATGGGACCGGGTCGCCAGCTGCGAATCCGGCGGCAACTGGGCCATCAACACCGGCAACGGGTATCAGGGCGGGCTGCAGTTCTCCCCAGGCACCTGGTCGGGCCACGGTGGCGGCGAGTTCGCCCCGGCAGCCCATCTGGCCACCAAGGACGAGCAGATCGCCATCGCCGAGCGCGTGCTGGCGACGCAGGGCAAGGGCGCCTGGCCCGTGTGCGGCGGGCCGCTCTCCGCCGCAACGCCGCGCAACGTCGTCGCGGACGCCCCACCCGCCCCGTTCGACCCGCTGGGCCTGAACGCCCTGCTGGCACCCCCTCCGCCGCCGCCGGCCGATCCGATGGCTCCGCCGCCTCCGCCCGCGCCTTTCGACGCGATGTCCGCGCCCGTACCCGCGCCGCCCGTCGACCCGATGGCCCCGCCGCCGGCCCCCGCCGCACCGCCGGCCGCGCCGATGGACGCCCCGCTGCCTCCCCCGCCGGCTGACCCACTGCCCCCGGCACCCGCCCCCGTCGCGGCTCCGGCCGCGCCGCTGGACGCCCCGCTGCCTCCTCCGCCCGTCGATCCGATGGCCGCGCCGCCGGCGGTGGACGTCGCCAACGTCGTACCGGCTGACGCACCGCTACCTCCCCCGCCCGCCCCCGACGCCCCGCCTGCGCCCGACGCGGCTCCGGTCGTGGCGATGGACGCGCCGCTGCCCGCCCCGCCCGCCGACGCACCGCTGCCTCCTCCGCCCGCGCCTGACGCGGCTCCGGTCGTGCCGGTGGCCGACTGGGACGCCGCCGCGGGTCCTGCGCCGGCCGATCAGCCCCAGGTCTGGGCGCTGCACGCCGGAGACCTGCCGCAGCAGCCCGCGCCGGTCGATCCCGCGCTGCCTGTCCCGGCACCCGCCCCGGCCCCCGGCCCCGCCCCGGTTCCGGCCGCGGTCGCCGCTCCGGCCCCCGACCCGCTGGCACCGCTCGGCGCCGCCCCGGTCCCTGGCCCGGCGTACGACATCGCCAACCAGGCGATCTCGGGTGACCTGCCGCTGCCCGACGGGATGCCGCACCTGGCCAGTCCGCAGAACCTGCCGCCGGGCACCACGGTCGACCCCAACGTGGGCGCCGATCCCAGCCCGAACGTCTCGTACCTCAAGGACATCTGGCACGCCATCCAGACGCAGGAGATCTCCGGCAAGGATGCGCTGCTCGCGCTGACCCAGCGCTCGCTGACCAGCACCGGTCCGGCGGGTTCACCCCCGCTGTCGCCGGTCCCGCCGCCGGCACCGGGCGCGCCTCTGCCGCCCGTTCCGGGTGCGCCGCCGGCTCCCGACGCGCTGGCGCCGGTGCCCGCCCCCGCTCCGGCTCCGGTCCTGCCGCCGTCCTGAGGTCGGCTCAGGCCGAGTTGACCCACTCGTCGGCACCGTCGGCGAAGAACTGGTGCTTCCACACCGGTAACCGCTCTTTGACGCGGTCGACCAGCAACGCGCACGTCTGAAACGCTGCGCCGCGGTGGTCGGCCGCGACAACGGCGATCAATGCCGCGTCGCCGATCTCGAGGGTGCCCACCCGATGGCTGACGGCGATCGCGCGCACACCCTCGCAGTCCGCGGCGACCGACGCGGCGACGTCGGCAAGGACCTGAGCCGCCGACGGATGCGCCGAGTACTCGAGTCGGGTCACCGTGCGTCCGCCGTCGTGGTCGCGCACCACCCCGGCGAAGGACACGACAGCTCCCGCCGACCGGTGGCCCACCGCCGCTTCGTGCTCGGTGAGATCGATCGGCCGATCGGTGAGCGCGGCGCGCACGACGTCGGTCATTGCGGGTGATCCCCTCCCAGCAGTTGGTCCAGTGCGTGGCCGAGGACGCCGTCGAGCACGCCGAGTCCGTCCCTGACCCCGCCGAGTGATCCCGGCAGGTTGACGATCAGCGTCCGGCCGGCGACACCGCAGAGCCCGCGGGACAGCACCGAGGTCGGTACCTGCGGCAGCCCGGATCGGCGGATGGCGTCCGCGAGTCCCGGGATCTCGTAGTCGAGCAGCGCGGCGGTCTGCTGTGGCGTCGCGTCGGTCGGTGAGATGCCGGTGCCACCGGAGGTGATCACGACGTCGTGGCCGTCGCGCACCGCGGCGCGCAGCGCGAGTCCGACGGGCTCACCGTCGGCGACCACGGCAGGCGGCGGCGTCGCGATCCCGCGATCGTTGAGCCAGGAGACGATGACGGGGCCGCACCGGTCGGCATACACGTCAGCGGCCGCGCGGGTGGAGGCGATGACGACCGCGCCCGTGCGGGCGGGGGTCATCGCGTCACCGCGTCCATGTGCCGGTCTTGCCGCCCTCTTTGTGCGTGACCCGGATGCCGTCGATCGACGCCGCCCGGTCGACGGCCTTGATCATGTCGTAGACGGTCAGGGCGGCGACGCTGACCGCGGTCAGCGCCTCCATCTCCACACCGGTCCGGTCGGTGGTCCGCACCGTGGCGATGATCCCGACCGCATCCGCGTCGAGGGTGAACTCGATGTCGACGCCGGTGATCGCCAGTGGGTGGCACAGGGGAACGAGGTCGCTGGTGCGCTTGGCGGCCAGGATGCCCGCCACCCGGGCGGTGGCCAGCGCATCGCCTTTGGGCAGGCCGTTGGTGCTGATCAACGCGATGACCTCGGCGCGGGTGCGCACCGAGCCCGCGGCCACCGCCACGCGCCTGGTGGCGTCCTTGGCGGTGACGTCGACCATGTGGGCGGCGCCGTTCTCGTCGAGGTGCGAGAGACGGTCCCCCATCACTACTTGTTGATGACCGTCGAGGACTGGACGAACGGCAGCTCTTCGGCGGGCAGCGGGAACGTGATGTCCCCGAACGGCGACAGTGCGCCGGCGCGGTCGGCGGCCAGCTCGCTGACGGGATGGTCGTCGGTGTCGCTGGTCGGCCACCCCGGATCGACGTATCGGTTCTTCTTGTCATCAGCCACGGACACATTGTGGCAGGCCGATCGCCGGCTGGCGAGCGTGGGAGCCTGCTTTACGCTGGTCAGGATGAGCGCGAAGAGCCCAGGCGTGCCGCTGGGGGTGTGGCTGGCCGAGCGCGACGACGCCGCCCTGATCCGGCTGCTGCGTCTGCGGCCCGACCTCACCCAGCCACCACCGGGGACGATCGCCGCGTTGGCGGCCCGGGCGGCGGCGCGACAATCCGTGCGGGCCGCCACCGACGACCTGGATTTCCTGCACCTCACGGTGCTCGACGCCCTGCTGACGGTGCACGCGGACAACGCCGAGGTGACGTTCGCCGACCTGCAGACGGCGCTGGGGTCGCGCGCCGAGGCCGCCCCGGTGCGCGCGGCAGTCGACGACCTGGTGGAGCGCGCACTGGTGTGGGGTGACCCGTCGGGCGCGGGCGCCCTGCGTGTTGTCGCCGAAGCGGCCGGTGCGCTGCCCTGGTACCCGGGACAGGCGACGCTCGAGCCGGAGCCGCGCTCCGCTGACGACGTCACCGCGGCACTGGCTGCGCTCGACCCCGCGGCACGCGACCTGCTGGACAAGCTGCTCGAGGGCTCCCCCATCGGCCGCACCCGCGACGCCCTGCCCGACGCCCCACCGGACCGTCCCGTGCAGCGCCTCCTGCACGCCGGACTGCTGCGTCGGCTCGACCAGGACACGGTGATCCTGCCCCGCCTCGTGGGGCAGGTGCTGCGCGGTGAGGTCCCCGGTCCAGTCGAGTTGTCGCGACCGGATCCGGTGGTGTCGACCACCCCGGCCGCCCAGGTGGACGCGGTGGCGGCCGGTGCCGCCATCGACCTGCTGCGCGAGATCGAGCTGTTGCTCGAAACCCTCAGTGCCGCACCGGTTCCCGAGCTGCGCAGCGGCGGTCTGGGGGTGCGCGAGGCCAAACGCCTTACCAAGGTCACCGGCATCGAGGAACGCCGCCTCGGCCTGATCCTCGAGGTGGCGCTGGCCGCGGGGTTGATCGCGGCGGGCCTGCCCGAACCCGAACCGCTCGACGCGGGATCGTATTGGGCTCCGACGGTGGCGGCCGACCGGTTCGTCGAGTCCCCGCCCGCGGTCCGGTGGCACCTGGTCGTGTCGGCGTGGCTGAACCTGCCCGGCAGGCCCAGCCTGGTCGGGACGCGGGGGCCCGACGGGAAACCCTATGCCGCGCTGTCGGATTCGCTGTTCTCCACGGCGGCCCCGCTCGACCGCAGGCTGCTGCTGACGCTGCTGGCCGAGCTGCCGCCCGGCTCCGGGGTCGACGCGGTGAGCGCATCGCAGGCCATGGTGTGGCAGCGCCCGCGCTGGGCGGCGCGCCTGCAACCCGCCCCCATCGCCGATCTGCTGACCGAGGCGCACGCCGTCGGCGCGGTGGGCCGCGGGGCGTTGGCCGGTCCGATGCGGCGCGAGCTCGCCGGCGACGACGACGAGGCGGTGATCGCCGCGATGGACAAGGCGCTGCCCGCCCCGATCGACTACTTCCTGGTCCAAGCCGACCTGACGGTGGTGGTCCCCGGTCCGCTGGAGCGCGGGCTGGCCGAGGAACTGGGTGTCGTCGCGACCGTCGAATCCGCAGGCGCGGCCATGGTCTACCGGATCGACGAGGCGTCGGTGCGGCGGGCGCTGGACACCGGCAAGACGGCGGGCGAGCTGCACGCCCTGTTCGCACGACACTCGAAAACGCCGGTGCCGCAAGCCCTGACGTACATGATCGACGACGTCGCGCGGCGCCACGGCCAGCTGCGGGTCGGTATGGCGGCGTCGTTCGTCCGGTGCGAGGACCCGGCCCTGCTCGCCCAGGCCACAGCGGCGCCGGCCACCCAGGCCGTGGAGTTGCGGCTGCTCGCGCCGACCGTCGCGGTGTCCCAGGCGTCGATAGCCGACGTGCTCACCGCCCTGCGCAGCGCCGGTTTCGCGCCGGCCGCCGAGGACACCACGGGGGCGATCGTCGACCTGCGCAGCCGCGGGTCGCGAGTGCCACCGCCGGGGCGGCGGCGCACCTACCGGGCCGCCCCGACCCCGACGGATCAGACCCTGTCCGCGATCATCGCCGTCCTGCGCAAGGTCGGTGCGGCACCGAACTCGGGCCTGCGGCTGGATCCGGCCGTGGCGATCTCCGAGCTCCAGCAGGCGGCCCACCACCAGGAGTCGGTGGTGATCGGTTACGTCGATCCGGCCGGGGTCGCCAGCCAGCGGGTGGTCTCCCCGATCAACGTGCGCGGCGGTCAGCTGACCGCCTACGACCCGGCCTCGGGGCGGGTCCGCGAATTCGCGATCCACCGGGTCACCTCCGTGGTCTCCGCGGATCCTGGATGACCGACGGTTAGCCGTGATCGGTGAATGTCTTGCTGGAGCCCTGATGGAGGTTTGCCGTAGTGAGGCGTGCCGCACGCTGTCCGCGCGATCCGGATAATGGATGAGATGACTTTCTCCCAGGTCCTGGTATGACCGACGGCCCGTTGATCGTGCAGTCGGACAAGACCGTGCTGCTCGAGGTCGACCACGAGCAGGCGGGCGCCGCGCGCGCCGCCATCGCCCCGTTCGCCGAACTGGAGCGCGCCCCCGAGCACATCCACACCTACCGCATCACCCCGCTGGCGCTGTGGAACGCCCGCGCCGCAGGCCACGACGCCGAACAGGTCGTCGACGCGCTGGTGTCCTTCTCGCGCTACGCCGTCCCCCAGCCGCTGCTGGTCGACATCGTCGACACCATGGCGCGCTACGGCAGGCTGCAGCTGGTCAAGCATCCCGCGCACGGTCTGACCCTGGTCAGCTTCGACCGCGCGGTGCTCGAGGAGGTGCTGCGCAACAAGAAGATCGCCCCGATGCTCGGTGCCCGCCTCGACGACGACACCGTCGTCGTGCACAACAGTGAGCGCGGCCGGGTCAAACAGATGCTGCTCAAGATCGGTTGGCCGGCCGAGGATCTGGCCGGCTACGTCGACGGCGAGGCGCACCCGATCACCCTCGCCCAGGACGGCTGGGCGCTGCGCGACTACCAGCAGATGGCTGCCGACTCGTTCTGGGACGGCGGGTCCGGTGTGGTGGTGCTGCCCTGCGGTGCGGGCAAGACGCTGGTCGGCGCGGCGGCCATGGCCAAGGCCGGTGCCACCACGCTGATCCTGGTGACCAACACCGTCGCGGGGCGGCAGTGGAAGCGCGAACTCATCGCGCGCACCTCGCTGACCGAGGAGGAGATCGGCGAGTACTCCGGTGAGAAGAAGGAGATCCGGCCGGTCACCATCGCCACCTATCAGGTGATCACCCGCCGCACGAAGGGCGAATACAAGCACCTCGAACTGTTCGACAGCAGGGACTGGGGGCTGATCGTCTACGACGAGGTGCACCTGCTGCCCGCACCGGTCTTCCGGATGACCGCGGACCTGCAGTCGCGGCGCCGGCTCGGGCTGACCGCCACGCTGATCCGGGAGGACGGCCGGGAGGGCGACGTCTTCTCGCTGATCGGCCCGAAACGCTACGACGCGCCGTGGAAGGACATCGAGGCCCAGGGCTGGATCGCCCCGGCCGAATGCGTCGAGGTCCGGGTCACCATGACCGACAACGAGCGCATGCTCTACGCGACGTCCGAACCCGAGGAGCGCTACAAGCTGTGCGCGACGGCGCACACCAAGATCGCGGTGGTGAAGTCGATCCTGGAGCGCCATCCCGGGGAGCCGACGCTGGTGATCGGCGCCTACCTCGACCAGCTGGACGAGCTCGGCGCCGAGCTGGACGCGCCGGTGATCCAGGGTTCGACCAAGAACGCCGAACGGGAGGAGCTGTTCGACGCGTTCCGCCGCGGTGACATCCGCACGCTGGTGGTGTCGAAGGTCGCGAACTTCTCCATCGACCTGCCCGAAGCCAGCGTGGCCGTCCAGGTGTCGGGCACCTTCGGCTCCCGCCAGGAGGAGGCCCAGCGGCTGGGTCGGTT
>Ga0247757_10001129_pt1 | contig 19133 bp, 15 predicted proteins | sample UWRJL126311R4_FD_180929 | JGI IMG/M metagenome (GOLD analysis project Ga0247757, IMG submission 180929) | Plant litter microbial communities from Arlington Agricultural Research Station in Wisconsin, United States - UWRJ-L126-311R-4 | ecosystem: Environmental > Terrestrial > Plant litter >... | reverse complement strand
CACATACCAAAAATTTGCAAAAGAGTTCGGAACCTTACCACTTTCCTACATCTCTCCTGTACACGGTTAGCAACGAGAGATTTTCTAAATAAATAAATTTTATAGCCGTACAAATGAGTAAGGGCAAAAATGACAAGCCATCTCTCAACAATCCTAAGGAACGAAATGCTCCCGTGTACCGAAATTACGCGCTCCAGTGCAAAAACTACTCTCACTTAAGAAAAAGCTCAAAATGTGACAAAACAAAATGCTGCTCAATGGATTCGAACCTGATCTACTTTGCAAAAAGGAGTTCAGTACGGCGGGTACCTACGTCTCCTCCTAGACCATTAAGTTAGTATTGTTCGAAAGAGAGGGAGGAAAGTGCCCGAAGGCGAAAGTCTCATCGAAATAAAAACTTTATATAGCAGAGCACTCAAGTACTGGGTGGACTGGATGAGCCCCGAGGCAGTGAGTGACCTGCGGACCGCGTTACTTTGCTGTGTCACACACAATGGCGGGGCCTCCAGCAGCTCGCGCCACTAGTTAGTTATCGGACTCATTTTTAACAAAGCTCGGCTTTCTGGGAACAGCGTGCATATGAGAAAGAATAAAACGAGCATTAACAGCCACACGTGGGACCATTGGGACCAAAATCAAGCCTTCATGCATGCCTCAAATAGCTACAGCTAACAGAAAATACTGCACAGAATGGACTACGCTTCCTAAGTTGTATGCCTCTACTGAGACAGTGTAGGCCATCAGAGAAGCTTTGACCAGACACTAAGGCAACCTTTTACTATAGAGAATGCCCAGGCAACCGCCTTCTGTCTTGTGCAAATCGCAGAGACAAATCTGGTAACAATTCTTTCTTAGAACCTCTACTTCCTCTCCGAAGCTTTCTTATTTCCGCCTACACACATTTACTACGCCTGTCTGCCTCCCAACGCGCCACAATGCCCACAAAGTACGCATTCAAAAAGCCCTCGCTCCGCTCTAGAGAGGTCTGTGAAGCCTACCTACGATTCTTATCCATATACTCGACGACTACTGGAGCCCAAAAATCACCCTCCAGACAAAGCCGTTGGCCTCTGGAGATACTCGTATCTTCGTCTTCAACAAGACTGATCCGTCCACTGAACCGCAATAAAACCGAACATTGGGCACTACTCAGAGTGCCATTCCCAATCACGAAGATCACAAAGCAACCCCATTCAGTGGAGTGGGTGCGACATACTGTTGGGCGGCGTCTTCGATTTATAGAGGATGAAGACTGCACGGTGGAACGATTCATGGCCGGAAGCCGCGAGATTAGTGAAGAGCGCAGCATAGGACTAGTTCTCACGAGATCGATTCCGGGTTCGCGATATTCCCCACATTGACAGTAGGCCTGGGCATCAGTATCAGCTTTTTCGAACAGCACCCAACCTCGAAATCCATTCTCTTGCTAAAGACACGATAATAGACCCCTATAATGAATCAAGCATTAAAAGCCGATTAATCTCTCGAGTTTGGCGGTTTTGACAGAGGAGTGGGAGCATGAACATGATCCTTCATTGGAAATAAAAAAATAAAGCAGAACTAGACGCTGACATAACTATAGAATTAAAGACACGCTCACGAATATACGACATAGGTCTTAAGCCTCTAGTGAAATAATCCCTAGCCAGCTGACCCACGCCCTTCAATACTGCGTTGTTTGCGCAACACTCTTGATGGAGACATACGTTTCATTCCCAGTCAGGGATGTGCGGTCTCTCCACACGCATGGTCTTCTTTCTGGTACCTTTGACCCTGAGAATGTATTCGACGTTGATCAAGATAGATAGAAAGCGGAACAACGTAAAGATATTACGCTCAGACAAAAGACTTTGAAAAATAAAATACGAGGTGAGTAGGCCAACCTCTGTTCTCGTTTTTTTTGTTTAAATAATCTTACTTTGCTCTGCACCGATTACTGAAGGTCTCTGTTGCAATTCGCTGTTTGCGCCCCAGTCTAATGTGGCATTGGGAACTATAGCCCTTTATTAGTCTTGTCAGCGCCTCTTATGGGACTATGATAAACTGACCTGATACATCCGCTCGCGCTAAGTGGTAATGCTAGTACAATGTCTATTATATTTCTCGTTGCCTTCAAATACTTCGCTTGAGTGTTTGAATCTCTACGAGAGAGAAGGGATCAAGTCTGAAATGTTCCTCAATCATTGTAGACATCATCGTTGGACATGATTGCTTGCCTCTCCTAAACGATCTTAGTCTGAGATTTCTGTTGATATTTCCAACGCTTATTTCTTATGCGTATAACTTCTGTTCATAATATGTTTTGATATTCTTCATATCTTTTAAACTCCCTATCGCTTTACTTATTATATGCTCGGGATCCCGCTCGATGCTTTACTTGGAGACAAGAAAGGTCGTGTTTGCTTCTCGTTTCGCGCATTTTTTTGGTAAGTGAGATAACCTCTGTCATTTTTTTTGTAGTAGCATGCAAACGCCTTCGTAGAAAGACCTTAATAGAATTGCGTATCGTATATACCAGACTCACAGCTTAAGGCATGACTGAGCCGCCTTTTTTGCATTTATTCATACATGGATGCAATAAGAAGACACGTAGTAACTCGTTTAAAGGTCTTCTCCAGTTAGTGTTTTGAAGAATTGTGTCAGGATAAGCGTTTGTGTCCGCCTGGGGTGTCTCCTACCAGCACTTTTCAAGGTCCCATGAGTGTGAATCTGAATGACGCTATAGAATGAAGACTGAATGAACGGACGCCTTTGTTGGCAAGATGAAATTAATGTGTCTCAGGACATTTATGAAAGAGAATGTTACCCTTATTGAGGAGTTGATTTAGCGGTTCTACTGTACTGCTCATCTGCTGCTTCGGTCAGCCTAGCCATCAAATACAAAGCCGGTATCTCTTACAGATATGGAAGCTCCGCGAGGCTCTTTGGCTCTATGGATGGCAGATACCTACGCATGCTCTGTCTCTGGAGGGTGAGGCACCAGGCGGCGTTTGCTCCGGTAAGTTGATGAGGGATATGCTCTGGGCCGTTGATTTGGGAAGATAGACTAAGAAAGCACAGTGAGTACTATGATGGGGCAGAACCGTAGTCTGGAGTGGCCCGTGTGTCGAACGTAGGCCGCTGACCAGCGAGCCTACCTCTTTTTTCATCTTCAGAACACAAAATATCCCGTGTGCAGACATATCCCATGATGATTTCTGACTGACTGATTAATAATTTTGAGATCAGGATATTAAAGTCATCGTACCTTCTTGCACAACGTAGTGAGCCTGGCTGTAGTGTTTCGCAAACACTCAAAGAAAAATAGGCAACCTCCCAACTTCACTTCACTCAAGCAAACTATCGCTATATCCGTACTAGTAAGCTGTTTTTCATGTAAAAAGGTATATAAGCAGGCAAACCCTACCCCACAACTCAAACTACACTCAACTCAACTCCAGGATGTCTGATAATACGGCTTCTTCGACCCCCCAGCAGCAACACACCAGCGAGGAGCAGGACATGGAGAACTCTTCCAACAGCTACGCCCAAACAACGCCGGGCACATCAAACCCTCAAGCGCATCAGCAGCCTGTACCTCCCGTGCGACAAGACGGCCTAGTCACATCACAAAAGGTAAGCACAAAACCGTCCTCGTGTGCCCACCGTTGCTGAGTAAAGCCAGTTCCATTCGCAAATCCTCTGGGCTTTCGATAGACTTTCTGATAGTGGCCCGACGATGCTCCACACTTTCGTTCAATCCCATGTGTATAATGACCCGCCGCCGAGGCACCCAGACCTCGACGAATTCTTTCTTCTTGAAAACCTTGGGGACGTACTTCAAATGGAAGAAGAGGACCTAGACGATGAGGACGAAGAAGACTACGAGCACTAGGATTGGTTTTCGTAGGTTGTGTGTCCGCGATCCGCAATCGGAAGACGGTCTAAGGTAGAAAGGAAAATAAGTGTTCGATAAGTAGTCGTAGACTCGAATTCCAAATGATAGACAATGATCAGAAGTTTCCTCCATTCTTCAGGATAACTAAGGATTACTCGGAATGATGCTCCGACTAAGGGTCGAAGCCAGAGTATATACACACCCTTGGAGAATCCCTCGGTCCGCTCCTCCGTCGAACAGCCTTTCACTAGAAAACCTAAAGGATACTCTAGAAAGCCGCCAGCTTGATGCCAGCTTGCCGCCGGAATGCCACTAGCTTTCTGGCTACCGGCCTGCCGCCAGTCCTTCGCTAGATTCTAAGAGAATGCTTCTAGTTTCGCCGTCGGAACGCCTAGAGCAAGCCGTCAGCCTTCCCTGCGTCGCTAGTCAGACGGATAGGCTATTACACAACAATATCTACGAGTACTACAGCAAGTGCTTGAACAGCTCAGGGTCGGCGTTAATGGAATATAATCTATCTAGAGATAGACCGTGACTCTTAGTGGAGAACATGCCGCTAAAGTATGTGGAATTTGACGTGAGAGTGCTCAAGACGGTCTGAAACTTCTGCCTGCCTATATTGAGTGTGATGATATGAGGGGAGGAACCAGTTTGAAGGTGATGTGGACTTTGCTAATTTGACGTGAGAGTGTTCAAGACGGTCTGAAACTTCTACCCGCCTATATTGAGTGTGATGATATGAGGGGAGGAACCAGTTTGAAGGTGATGTAGACTTTGTTAATTTGACGTGAGAGCGTTCAAGACGGTCTGAAACTTCTGCCCGCCTATATTGAGTGTGATGATATGAGGGGAGGAACCAGTTTGAAGGCAATGTGGACTTTGTTAGGTCTATTTGTCTGAGGTGACATGCTTTGATGCAGGTATGTATTACTTGGCTATCAAAGGCAGAGCGCTATGAGCTCTGAAGTGGATTTATGGGGTATCTTTATCGAGGACCCCAATCAAGCACATTAAGCATAGCACAACTATGCAGAGGAGAATTTTCTATTCCTATGAAGCCTTTTTGGTGCAGGCAGTCCCAAAATCCTATCCCAGGAACTCCCGTCGCCCTTTTCCCTTCTCTCACCCTCCGCAAGGTCCCAGGACTTCCCAAGCTCTAGAGACACAGAGAGACGGTTAAGTTGTGGGGAGAGATTTTCCCCTCGTATGGAAATCTCTCCAGTTCGAAAAGTCCCTGTAGCTAGCGGTCAAGAAGCCAAGCGGCGGACTCACGGCCAGCTCCCTCCCGCACTGCTAGACCCTCGCTTCCCCGTTCCGCCTGGCCGCTTGAATCTCTCATAGTGGCTTACTGGATGCAACTTCTCTAGTAAGTGATGACTTTTTCCTTATAGGGAAGCTCTTCTAACAGGTGGATTCCACAGGTTAACCCATCCAATTCGATATAAATTCCGGCCGGCAATGAAGAACACATCGTTCCCCGTTCAGATGCCAGTACCATTGTTTTCTGCTAGCTAGTGGATGAGATTATTTACCAAACGCACTTAGGGGGTGAGAGGTCGCGAGCTGGGCGGAGGCGGCAAGCCAGGCGGCGGTAGCGACGACAGTAGCGATGAAAGCACGCCGGGCGGAGAAGGCGGGGAAGAGGCCGCGGTACTAGTAGTGGGTAACACGTCATGGTGTTGACAAAACGGCGCGGCCAGGGAGACGGAGGCGCGCGAGCCGCATCCTACAGGGCGGCCGTGGCCTCCTGGGGAGACCAAACCGCCCTAGGGAGGGCTGCTTCGATGTTAACGTCGAAGTCCACATGGAGGTGGACGTGGCTGCTGGTGGTGACGGCGGTGGCCATGTTGACTACAAAGCTGTCAGTTACTGTCCAAGATGCTTTTGCATTTAGCGGGACTTATAGAGAGATGCCACTATTGAGCTCGAGGAGAGAAGTCCAGGAATGGCTGAGGAGGATTCTGGATTTATACTGTCCACTTGGGATTAAGACTAGGAGTGAAAGTGATATCAAGAGTGAGATAAGTCATCGCTTACCTAAGAAAATATTTTTAAGAAACAACCAACGGCTTTACGGAATGGAAAGCAGAGACACTGGTGAGAAGGCAGGGAGCTGGTCGACAATGGCTTTTCAATCCGTCCAGCCAAAACTCGGCTGCCAGCTGTTGAGGTTTGCCGAACAGGAGAGATCTGAACACGAGGAGATCCCGCACGATCACGGGCAGGAGAAGGCTGGACCATGTGATGATTAGTAGGCATAGAGTATACAGAAGCTCTCACCTTCTTGATGGTACGTTTTGCAGCCGTGCTTGCTTTGCCGGGAAATTCTCACTCAAAACTAGCGCTGCCCTTCGGGTGCTAGGGCACCTTCATTTTATGAGTAACACTTTAAGAGCGAATTATGTGTGACACTGAAGCAGATTTGAGAGGTCCAGCCAGTTTTTGAAGGACATAATCTTATTGCTATGTGGCACGTCAAGGGAAGAATTCTCATACCGCGTAGATTGGGTCGTGCTACTGACGTCTATATCGATGGTGCCCATTTGCTCTTCTGCCGTATTCTAGCGCCATATAGATAGAACAGGACAGGTACAGGAAGAAAAGCCAGGCAGACAAAGGCCAAAAGGCTACTTGCCCATGCTACACCAAGCTTTGTATACATAATGTGCGTGAAGAAAGGAAAAAATGCGCCAAAGAAACTACGAATAAAAGTGTTGACGGCAATGGCTGAGTTGGAGTAAAAGCCATAGACGTCAATCAGGTATGACATGCCCTGCCAGAATGGGACCATGCAGCCAAGACCAATTAGTGCGGTTGCAAGCACAGAAGGGACCCAGGTTATGTGGGGGCTGGACGTCCAACCAAACCAGAATAGCCCCACCGGGAGGCAGACAGCACCGATGATCATTGGAGGCAGACGTTCTTCCGGGACACACTTCCCGTGCTTGTGGTACGCGCGCGTGAAATTGGTGGCCGTACTATATGCAATGAGGCCAGCTCCCATGATAATACCGAAGATGAAGGCAGTAAAGGGAAGTTGTGAAACACCGAGGCTCCAACCACGTACCTCATGGTAGGCAACAGGGTACTAGGACGGCGTTAGCGTAACTAGTTAGGAATTGGGTTCGGCATAACTTGCAGCTTCGAAAAGCAGGTACACAATGCCGTAAAGAAAGCTCATATACGCGGTGACCAGGGCAAGAATTGGCTCCTGCGCCAGCATTTGGAACGGCCTAACCAAATACACGGTGACCACTCTTTCCAGGGTAAGCTTCTCAGCATCGGCTTTGGCGTGGTATTCCATGTTTCCGGTTTCTTTGCGCAACCTAGCGGCACGGAGCTGCAAAATTCTAGGCGCGCTTGTCTCTGGGATTACTACATAGGCTATTATGCCAATTACAGCAGCAAGAATCAGTGTGATCCATGACGTCCATCTCCAGCCGAGCCTCGACTCTGTGATGAAGCCTCCAGCGATAGGCCCAGCTACTGGTCCTGCAAAACCACCAGCAGCGAAAATACAGATGGCGTAAGCTCGAGGTATTGGGTCCCAGAGATCGGCTAGGATACCTCCAGTGACGGCCAAAGGCGCTGCGGCGAAGAAGCCACCCAGAAAACGGCCGATGCAAATGGCTGCCGAGCTTTGAGCGAGAGCGACGGGTACTTGGAAAATAGCAAAAATTGCAAAGCCCAAAAGCATAGGCGGGCGGCGGCCAAGGACCTCAGACATTGGAGCAAAGGCGATGGGCCCAAAAACAAAGCCCTACCCGAGCGATTAATCAGCAACCTGGCATTCGAAGCATAGTGAACAGGATGACGCACTAGTACAAAGAGCGATACCCCCAGTGTGGCCTCAACCTTGGAGACTGCGAACATTCCCTCGACGACCCCGATGTTAACAGAGAAGATGGAGCTAGCAAATGTAACATTGAAGACTAGGAGTCCAGCACAGACAGTGATCCCCCATCTTCTTTTGGACGACCATGCTTTAGGATTTCCTGGGTCTTCAGGGCCGTCAAAATCGACTAGGAAGCTGTCTTCGGCGTGCGACTCAGCGTGCGACTCGTTGTCCTGCGTCTTTTCGATGTCTGGAGGGCTCTGTTTCGCGGCCACGAAATCGCCCACGCTTCTCTGAGGTGCTTTGGCATCGTCGCAAGTGTAGACGTCATCAGTTGAAGGGCATGGCGAGGATGTGTGCGCCAGGCGGTTGTCTCCCTGGCCGGTGTTTTCGGTTACCATTGCTCATGGGGAGGCCGACGGCAAGTGTACAGCGAAGCCAACGGGGGGAGAGGTTGGCCAGCGTTTATAAGCCTGCATAGTTATCCACACCTTTGTTATATCCGTCAATGTGGGTCAGACTTCGACTAGTGCGGCACCAGAGGGCTACGTTCCGACTTGCCTTCGGCAAAAAGACGCGTGAGCCGGTACCTATGACCCTGTCCGCCCTGCATCTAGAAGATCAACCTTCTCTTGTTGGAAAATGCAGCAACATGCATGTCATTACATACCTACTCGATCTATGCCGCTACTTGCCCTCCATAAGGCTCGGGAGCGAGAGGACCGTCTAATCGTGAGGGTAGTCGGTGCTCGGAGTTCGGGGTATAAGGGTAAGCGCTTGGCGCAGCCCGCAGCCGGCCATTAGGTATATGTGATGACAAGCACACTGTCTTCTGGAATTTCTTCTCTTTCTTCGAGCTGCAAGGCCGATTTCGATGCTTAAGTCAGCGAGTGTTTCTTATCGGAGGGGAGCGCAGGCGGGAGTGCACGGCCGCGTGGAGGGCACGCTAAGTCAATCACCCCCACGGTCGCGCAACACTAACCAGCAACCAAACAGCCGAACATGCGGGAACCCGACACCTGCGCAACACGAAAGACAGCGTCACTTTAAACTTTCTAGGTAACCCCCAAAACCGCTATCATTTTCGGCTTCTCACTCTGGCACTGCACGCTATGAATATACTACCATCTCATCAGCACGCATGCAGACATGGCCACATCCAGCGGGTGCTCACAATCCCTGCCGCGAAAATTATTGCATAACGCCAGTAGCTTTTTTGATTACTAGAGACCGCAAACTACAGTGTGTGTGGTACCTCACTGGATCGCCAAAGCGCTGGCACATAAGGAATATGTTCTCCTGGCGGAGGAGGGATACCAAGGGTCTGCTAATCCTCTTGTTCAGATCTTGGGGCATCACCCATGTTCCAAACTATTGATACTAGAATACAAGACGTTGCACATACAAGATTGATAAAAAGGACCCTCCCGAATGCAGTCTAGCATGACCTGGAGCGTGTCATCAGCCATGAATCAAAGCTAAAAAGCTCTTAGGGTGCTGTGACAAGTCTTGTTAGGCCCACTGAAGAGGGCTTGTATGCCTGTTCCCAAGCTTTAGAACTTGTAGCGACGACTTGCAGTCTTGTGGCATAGGATATCCATCTTCATTTAGGGCAAGAATCAAACACTGTACATCTAGGACGTTTCAGTGTTTGACGGGTAACAAGTAGTAGTTGTGTATTCTTTGTTGTCGACTGTGATCCGGGTTTGGAGGGATGTAAATAGCATCGCTAGAGCCACACAACGAAAGTATAAACGTGGATCACTGTAGATATTGTAAAACTTGCCCTCCAAATCGTGTAATGATAGCACGTCATGTCTCACAGCCAAGCGGACGCGCCACGAGGAGCCTATAAGCCGAAGAGAAGACCGGAAGCGCAGTCACCCGATGGCCGTTCTTTTGTACGAATTGACAATTCTCAAATTGTACCATGAAGTCTCCTATTTAGGAGATCTAAAAAAGGAGCAAGAAGGTAGTGGATTGGGTGCCTGGAAAGTGAGTGGTGAGCAAAAAGGCCTGCCTATGTGCAAAAAGAAGGGCAGGTGTGAGAAAGGATCGAACTCTAAACCTCTCACAGGCAAAATTACAAAAGAGTTCGGACCTTACCACTATCCTACATCTCTATCCGACCTGTAAGCTGTTAGCACATGAGTTCTCTCCAATTAAATAATATATATAGTTGATAATCACGAGGTACGACTACTAGATGTATTACTTCCCTTAGTGTGACGTGCTTCTGCTACAGGTCAAAGGGAGACATTACGCGAAAGGCCAGTGCTCCAGCTGTGCTCAGAAAACAGCCTGCCCTAGCAACGCATGGCAGACTCGATGACTTCACTTGCAACCTCTACTCGGCCGCCCTCGGCTGAGTAAAGACTACAGCGGTACAAAAACTGAAGCCCACAAGCTCAAGATATGCGAAAAGCCCACAGATTATCTTCACTCTCTGTCACTGATGGTTGTCTGCTTGCATTCCCAGCTTGGGAGATCCTGCGCTTCAGTGTTTCCAGAGTGGCTGGCTGGGTCCTTGTGACATCAACAGGGCACACCTGGATGCACATTTGAGTAGTTCAGGCAAGAGTTAGAATATACATTTCCCAGCCTTCTGGCTGATACTGGGCTACTACAATTCTTCAAGACAGGTGGTCTGGCAAATGCTTTGATGGGGTTCCCGTGCACGCTCACATCCTGGGCGGTCCAAAAAGCGCAAAAAGAAGGCTCCGGAAGAGAGACTCGAACTCAAACAAAATTGCAAAAGAGTTCGGACCTTACCACTATCCTACATCTCTATCCGACCTGTAAGTTGTTAGTACATGAATTCTCTTGAATTAAATAATACATATACACCCTTATTATTCTCGTAGTAGGCGAAGTGCAGCCACCTGTGAGACGACTTGTGGGAGTCAGTGTCACGGGGGCACTTTGCACCCCAAGTGCTGCGTGTGCTAGTTGAACAAGGGAGCTCCAGTTACTGCGTCCCCTCTATTGTGGTACCCGTGTTGCCTTGACTTCCATCATTTTATAAGCTAATCTGTTGGCCTGTGCGACACTTCAATGTGCCCTTGGGCTCGAGAGCAGAACTACTTCAAGTTTCCATAGGACCCATTGCATGGCCGCTTCATCAGCCTGTTTTCTGCTGCACCAGTATCAAGATACCTGTGCCTGGCACTCTTCTTTCTCGAAAGTCTTGCTTTCTTGCGGCCATATGATCATTTTGGATCATATCCTTCTATTACTTGCTCGCCATTCTCTTGTGGAAGCCTCCCGCATTCTGGCATGCACTCTAGTTAGCCGGGGAAACGCAGTTCGCACGGCCCCCTCGGTACTTGAGGCCTAGCCTGCTCACGCACTACAGTACTCGCTCCCCTAGGTACTCTTGTCCCCCCGTTTAGACTCGAGCGCCTCCTCTTACACTAGCTCCGTCTTCCTCAATGGCTATTGATTACGCTTAAGTTACTAACTGTAGTCAACAGCTGTCGAGAATACTGCTCTTCAAACTTGCTCGGCACTATAAGTCAATCCCACCAACATTCGAACTTTGCTGACAAGTTGCAGCTAGGAATCTCCCGCGCTGAACTTTACCACCGTCGTCTCCTCCAAATACAAATCGTTACGCTTATATGACCGCACCAACCAAAGATAGCAAGCTTTTCTATACTCTTACTCATAGAAACAACACCGATGCTGCAGTCTCTCGCTTCTAAAAGCCTACAAACTCTAAACGCTAGTCTTTAGTCTCATAGGTCTGGCCGTGAGCTACGACAATCGCATGTTTGCCATCTCGAGCTAGAATTCTCAACCGCTGAAAACGATTCATTTGGGGAGGTGCTTGGTGAATTGATAAATAAGTGGTTATACTCACGCTGGTATTGGGCACCTTCGACAAAGATATTACCTTCTTCAGGCTTTCCTTGATGGGTAGTCTCTGCCTCCTATTGGCTTTACTGGTACTCAGTTGGAAGAAGGAACCAGAAAAGTTCAAAAGAAGATGGACACCACCCATCAAGGGAGGACCTGAGAAGGCAATAATAAGCCCAAAAGAGACAGGGAGTCACCTGAGAAGGCTACTATCCAAAGAGAGGATGCTGTGGAGTGCTCATTACTGCCGTACACTTACCCAAAACTGTGAGAATAGCCAAGGACTTCGCAAAAAGCATTGAAAATACACATAAATGAGTCTGAGTTATGGCAGAAAGTGTCCGTAACCTTCTGGGGAAGTCATCTAGCAAGAAGGGTCTTTTCACATCGACGCCGCCTGTCAACCTTGCGCCCTGTTGCAAGTGTTTGTTTTTATCACTGAAAAACAGCTATCTACCAACAAACGATGCGAACAATCTACACTACATGATAGTCGCCGAATCAAAAATCTCCAATCGCAAATTATCGAAGACACCGCTACCACGACTCTACCGACTTGGTCAACACTTCGACCGCGATTTTAACAAACAATGTTTTGAATGAGGTCTTCACGAGTATTTAAATACACCATTTCGTCGGTTAGCATGTCTAAAACTGGGGGAACACTCAGAAGGTGTTTCTAGGCACATTCACTAAGGCTATCTCAACTCAGGCATCAAGCCTGCTTCGTGCGAGTCTAGCTTTGAGCACTATCCCTTACTATCTTTCAAAGTATTTACGGAATCTTTAATACAAGCTTTCTTGAACCGTGACCTTTTGTACTCTTTAAATAACTGTGCTGTAATAATTCTCCCATTTCATGACTCAGTCTTCAGTGTTTCAAATGATAATTCAAAGCGTATCGTTGCTGATAGCATCCAAGAATTCTCCTGTATAATAGTACCAGATCTACTCAACAATCCCGATTATGTATCTCGATTTGTGCAATCTCTTCGGGAAGTAAGCCTGAATCAAACTCTTCGAGTAGCTTACAAACCCTTTTCGGGACCATGATCTGGATACCGCTCCTTTCAAATGAATACTTGACTATACGCTCTCCGTGCTACACGTATGCAGTAACAACCCAAACAACACAACCGATTTGTCTTATTGTCCTCGTAGCGTTATCATCAAGAATTTTATATTCATAGCTCAACATATTGTCCAATCTACCCACATGAAGAGGGAGATCAATTCCAGAACCCCATCTTCATTTCTATGAATTGTGTGAATCTTTTATACCAAGGCAAGCCCTTCTTAATCCAGATACTTTGGTTCCATACCTAGAGCCAGATTTGTAAGGTATCAAACTGTTGTCCGCTTCTCTATGAATACCCGTTGAGCCACTGCGTGCATTTTTCTCGGTTCAGTTGCGGGGATCGTCAATCCAAACAGAAGTACTCGTTCAATCTGGCCATTATAGGGGCTGCTGCTAGTTGCCAGCATATCGCTTGGCCTCAGAAGGCTTATTCATCTACCTACGAAGCAAACCCGAAGACGCACACACGCTATTCGTACTCTAGGTTCCTAAAGACTGCTTGAAAAATTGATCGGAACAAGTGTCAAAAAGACCGTCGAAAAACGAGCCGAGAAACGTATGAAACTCACCAGTCTAGCTCTGTCGTCAGCAGCAAAGTTGGTCGGAGGAGGAGACTAAGGGAAACCCTAGCTATAGGTGAGGCGTACCTCTCTAACCTGTAAAGGCATTGTCATTAAAGTCATTACCGTCTTGAGGCTCTGAACCGCAATGTTTTAGGGTGAGATAGAAACTCTGGCAAGCTGAGTTGATGTGTCGTAGGGACAAGTTCAACGCGCTCGGGGGGAACGCCAAGACCAAAATTTCCTGCTTTTACTATATAAAGGCAGCTTCCGCCCCTCTCAGTACCACCTTTACCTAAACACAACAACATTCGCAACCATAGCCACAAAAAAACAACTCCAAGTTCAAACTGCGCGCCATATCATCAAGGTGAGCTCGCCCGTCCGCCTTCTTGGCCATGTTCTCATTTCAATCCGCTCACACTTCGTATAGAAAGCCAGGGAGTCCACTCGTTGTAGTGGATACAGCGTTTTCGGTGTCGCCTTCTGACAGGATATGAAGCTTTAGCACATCATTCTCACGTGGTTCTGCAGGAGGGGCATAGTAATTGCCTTTAGTTGTAATCGGTATCAACACTGATATTGAATGCAATAAAAGGCATTACTATGCTCCTTCTGCAGAACCACGTGAGGATGGTGTGCTTAAGCTCTATATCCTGTCAGAAGGCGACACCGAAAACGCTGTATCCACTACGATGAGTGGACTCCCGAGCCTGCAGTTCTCCGTTTCCGGATCGTCGCCATATAGTAGTTACCATACGCCGTTGCCGCCGACCACCGAGAAAAGCGCATTCGCAGGCATTCGAGACACAATCGACATCACGGCAACGTGCTACCACCAGGGCGATTTCTCAGCATTGAAGATGAGCATTTTGGGAGGATCAAGCGTGGTTATTTCAAACAAGGGGTAGATCGGGTTGGACAATACATTCGGGGACGGTGAACAGGACAGTTAAATGGAATGGTTACCTAGTTTAGTTTGTGGGTGTGTTGCGATGCTTAAATAACTGAGGCATCTGGTGACTAGCAATAAAAGCCCTCAGTACATATAAATGGTATCCTTCTCTTTGTTCTGTAACCAAACGAAGTGCTGTTTTGTATGCTTTTTACTAGCAATAAATGGACTCAATAGTAGGCCATTATAAAGCAAGATCCATTATCATTCGTAACCCAGTTATACGTATATGTAAAAAGATTATAGTAGTTAATAGTGTTAAGTGTTTTGTATCGTTAACTTATAGGTATCATAAAAGATAAATAAGAACCATGCAACGTATCCTTTATAAACCAATAAAAAGATGTAAAAAATGGTAATCACTATAGTAATTAGCAAGGAAATAAATAGACAACGTGTCCAATATTAAGGTCGACACACGCTATTCTCGTGCTTGCCTAGAAGTTGAAAGAGTTAGTTCCTGCATCCATCCTCCCGGCGTTGACTTCGTCCTCAAATCATCGAAGAAAGGGCTTGTTGTCGCGCCCGTGCGCAGCGCGCGCCACTTCTGGCGCGCTTCTTACTGACGGCTGCGCTTCCTACGCTCCCTAAGAGCACAGTCCTTTAAGAGCGTTGCTTATACCGTACTCTAGCCGCAACAACCCTATAGGCCCTAGATATGCGGACCTGAAGCAAATTAGATATCAAGTCATTGAAGCCTCGGCGGATCCCAAAAAGCTGTACCGCTAGGACAACTTGGGGAAAACAAACTTGCAGCGCGACGGTCCAGATATTCTCTTCGTAGTGTGTTAGCGCTTGTGTTAAACAGTACCATCCATCTAACTCATAAAAGCTCCACCGTCTTCGAGGTAGATGGAGCTCTTTCAGGTTTGCTAAACTTATACAGGAAATATAAGAGTTTCGGTACGAAACCTAGTAAACCACGAGAGTTCTTATCACGACGTACAAGCTAAATATTTAATCTAAATAACAAGTGTCTCCACAAACTTGGAGGTGTTGAGTGGTTCTAAGGACTGGAAAACCAGGACAAACCATCTTATGCTTGCGGTAGCAAGCCATAGATAAGCCAAAACTTTGTGTCAGAGAGACGACAAGATCTCTAGAAGGTGTAAAGTCCTCCTTGATGACCGGCAATTCTGAGAGGAGGCGCTCGAAGTAAGAAGACACCATCCACCGCCCACTAGATTTGGGGCCTAGATCTTGCTTCTCTTAAATAAACGGCTCCAGATTACTCCTTACGATGTCCTACAAGATCGATCGGTTAAGAGACTTCACGGTTTTATTCATTGAGACGGCTGGTTTGGTTTCAAGGTCTTTATTTTCTAGGTAGCGATGGAGCACCAAAAGACGATCTGAAATATTCATCAAGTTGCCCCTCCCTCCACCAACTCACACACTCCGCTCCGCCTACCCGTTAGGCTTCCTCCTCCCAGTCGCCTCCTGTATCATAAGGATTATATGGATCCTCGCCACTAGGGCCCAGTAGGAGGGGGCGTGAATAGGTCAGTGGTGGACTTGGCCACTCCCTTGCTATCCACTCCCCTCACCCCCTGTACCGGTCCTCCGATCTACTCCAAAAGCGGAACGTCCTTACCAAGGCTGCTGAGGAAATGGGTTGTAACTTGGTACAAGACCCATCCCCCGATACCTTAGAACGGGCTACACCCCGGAGAAGCGACCCGTCGCTGTACGAGCCGGCTCTGCCACCGGGGAGTTAGTTGCGTCCCTAAGCAGGTTCTGCTTTTACGTTGTTTGTGTTGTATTCTCGAGACACCGCCCCCGTTGAGAAAGCACCGTATGGGCCTGGCTGAGGAGCACCACCATAATGTGGGCGCGCAGGTGACCACGTAGGTACTGTGGGGGCTGGCCATGTTCACCAGACTCCTCCTCGCCTAGGTCCACGTCCACCACGACGCGAACCGCGACCACCGCGACCACCGCTACCGCCTCCATAGCCACCACCACCCCATCCACCTCCCTGACCTCCACGATACCCATTGGAGTCGTTAGGGGCATACGACTCGCGCACTAGAGGAGCGCGGCCCTTGAGCTTTTTCTGGAGGGCCTCATATGCTTTGCGCATTTGGGCAAACCCCAGATGCATTTTGCCGTAGAAGTGGTCGGCCAAACGACGATCGTTATCCAGGCGACTGAGGTATGTGCCCCGATGCTGTGGATCGGGGACTTCGAAAGAAGGAGAAATGACGAACTGTGGTCGTCGGTGCCCCGATGCTGTGGACCGGGGACTTAAATGTGAGAATCAATGACGAGCTGTTGTCGTCGATGCGGAATGACGAACTGTCGTCGTCTGTACCCCGATACTGTCGACTGGGGACTTCGAGAAGAAGGAAGAAGGGCTGACGAACTCTGGTCGTCTAACCCCGGAAGAGAGGAAGAGGAAAAAGGGATGACGAACTGTGGTCGTCGGTGCCCCGATGCTGTGGACCGGGGACTTTAAGAGAAGGAGAAATGATAACTTGACCGAATCGGCTAAAGTGTCGTAGAGTGTACGCTCACCAACCATTGCGTCAATATTACCAATAAATAGCTCTGGTCTTCTTTGCCCCGATGCTGTGGACCGAGGACTTTAGGAAGAAGGGCTGACGAACTCTGGTCGTCGAACCCCGGAAGAGAGGAAGAGGAAGAAGGGCTGACGAGCTCTGGTCGTCGAACCCTGGAAGAGAGGAAGAAGAAGAAGGGATGACGAATTGTGGTCGTCGGTGCCCCGATGCTTTCGACCGGGGACTTGAATGTAAGAACGAGTTATGGCAAGCTGTGGTTGCCTGTGCCCCGATACTGTCGACCGGGGACTTTGAGGAGAAAGGAGAGGGAATGACGAGCTGTGGTCGTCGAAACCCGAAAGAGAGGAGGATGGATGACAAGCTGTGGTTGTCGGTGCCCCGATGCTTTCGACCGGGGACTTTGAGAAGAAGGAAGGAGTGACGAGCTGTCGTCGTCGAAACCCGATATTAACGACCGAGACGTAGCAATCTCATTGACGACGGCGGACATGTCGTACTTGGAGTTGATGGCGCGGAAGTATTCGATAGTGAGTGGCGAACTGTCGTCGCCTACCGCCCCCGATGCTGTGGACCGGGGGGAGGGTTTGTCCGAAGCTTCTCGATAAAGACGATCTTGTAGCCAGAGTTTGTCGAGGGATTCGTGAATGTACTCAACCTTGTTATAATAGCCATAGTACGCTGCGGTAGCGTGGGAGGTATTCACGGTAAAGAGCTTGCGCTCAATGTACGGCTCTAGGTCGCCGACATAGTGGATGCCCTTGACATCGGGCTGCGGCTACGCTCACGGCGACGCCAGCCGCGGTCGCGGAGGAAGCACCAGCTGGCGTGCGTGCAGATTCGCCCTCAAATGGTAACCAACACAGTTCGGCGGAGGAACTGCGTTGGTTACCATTGCAGGCGAATCCGGGTCGACGCTGAAGCTGGAAAATTGAATAGAAGAGGCTTGACGCCTCTTCATGGATTATGTGAGCTGTTCTAGGAAGATGAAGTTGATTTGATCTCCCCCAAGCTTGGGAGGCCATCGATCTTCCAAGAACATCTCGCACTCTCCGTGCAGAAGCGTCATCGCCAGGGAGGCGTGGAAAAAGCGTCCCGAGCAGCGAGTAGAAAGCTGCATCCGTGACTTTAAGAATAAGAATAGGATAAAAATAAGAAGAGAAGAGTGTGTGTAGGTGAGAGTGGGGGAGAGGAAGTTGACAGCAAAGAGTCTCACTATTAGAAATTTCTAGCTTTGCCAAGGCTTGCTGGCTCGCCCGCCTGCTTACTTGCTATGACTACACGTGTTGACGGACCTGCCTTCACTCTGACAAACCCGAGCCCGAGCCGAGCCCAGTCACTCTCCTAGCCGTCACCAGGAGAACAGTAGGGCAAGGCAGAACAGGACAGAAGACCCTTCCCAAGCAGTTTTTGCATGCTCAACTCCACCCCACCCAGCTCCTCCCCATGACGCGCCACACGCGCACCTCTCCCGACCTCAAGTCCTCCATCTTGAAGCTCTCAGGCTTGACCTTCCTACTCTCCCTGCCCTGCTCCCACACCCTCACCTTCTTCTTCCTACCGTCCCACTCCACCACAACGCCTACATGGTCCGGCCTGCCCACTTCCGTTGAGTACTTGGCGTGCATAGTGCCGTGCTTACCCTGGAAGCGGGCATTGCGGAAACTGATAATGTCGCCCGGCCGGATCTGGTCGTACTGCTGCGTCGAGGCGTTGGCGAGGTTGGCATACACCAGGGCCCCGAACGCACGCGTCGATACAGGCTTCAACGCGTCCTTGTACGGACGGAGCAGTTCGTCGACCAAGCCCTGCGGGGTACCGTTTCCAACAATCATGTTCTGTTTTGACTCAACGTCTTTAGCAATCCTGCTACCAAACCGTTCGTGCGCTGTCTCGAGCTGGTCCTGCCGCAAACGACCTGGCGGAGGATCATGACGCTGCTCGAGCTGCACTTTAGACGCATCATTTGTTTGGAAGCGAGCTGTGATGGTCGTCTGAGAGTAATCCATGTACAGGACAAACACGGCCTTCTCTATCGAATTACCAGACTTTGACTCATCCAACTCATACAAGATATCCTTAAGGCTTTGGACAGATGGAGGCGCCATCTTGGGCTGTGTCCACCAGTGAGTAGCCGGTCCAAGATCGAGATCGCTTGCAATAAAATCCCGACTTGCTGAAGAACGAGGCTGGTCTGCCGATCCCCGTCCCTGAGTTGACCGGTTGACATCCAAAGACTTTCGACCAATGGGTGGCCGAGGCTGTGATGATTCGGTCGGTGGCGCAAGTGGTGCCGACAACCCAGGAGGTGGAGGAGGGGCATGACGCAGATGAGGCGGCATTGCCGGCGGTGGAGGTGGCGGCCGATCGTGTGACTTACGTGGCGGGGGCGATGCATACAGTTCATCCTCATCCGACGATTCAGCAGCCTGGTGTTGCGGCACAGGAGGA
>Ga0247757_10001128_pt1 | contig 19134 bp, 16 predicted proteins | sample UWRJL126311R4_FD_180929 | JGI IMG/M metagenome (GOLD analysis project Ga0247757, IMG submission 180929) | Plant litter microbial communities from Arlington Agricultural Research Station in Wisconsin, United States - UWRJ-L126-311R-4 | ecosystem: Environmental > Terrestrial > Plant litter >... | reverse complement strand
GCGTTCAAATGAAGAACTGAAGAAAAGCGAGGAACGTTATTCCAAGATGGCGGAAGAAGTACAGGATTACGCGATCCTGCTGCTTTCTGTGGAAGGACATGTACTAAACTGGAACAAAGGTGCGCAGCGTATCAAAGGATATAATGAATCAGAGATCATTGGAAAGCATTTCCGTATATTCTATCTTCCAGATGACCGCGAAAGCAAATTGCCCGAATCATTGATCAAAAGAGCATCCGAAGAAGGTCGCGCTATGCACGAAGGGTGGCGGATCAGGAAGGATAATACCGTATTCTGGGGAAGTATCGTGATCACCGCCTTACATGATGAGCAGAACAATATTATCGGCTTTACCAAGGTAACACGTGATCTTACCGAAAAGAAACTGGCCGACGACCAGTTGAAACAATATGCGCATGAGCTGGAAGAACAGAACAAAGAGCTGGAACAGTTTGCGTATATCGCTTCTCATGACCTGCAGGAGCCACTACGCAAGATCCAGACTTTTACGGAAATCCTCGAGCGGTTTATTGATGATCCCGAGCAGAGAAAAAAATACCTGGAGCGCATCCAGTCTTCTGCACAGCGCATGTCGCAATTAATACGCTCGGTACTGGAGTATAGCCGGCTTTCTGTAACGGATGTCAAACTTGAGCCTGTAGATCTCAATACCATTCTTGATAATGTAAAAACCGATCTTGAATTGCAGATCAGTGAACGGGGCGTTGTTATTGAGCACGGGAAACTGCCTGTTGTAAAAGGCGTACAGGTACAATTGCACCAATTATTACTGAACCTGGTGAGTAATGCGATTAAATTTTCTGACCAGGACCCCAAAATCGAGTTGATTACACGTTTGGTGAAAGCAAAAGAACTCACCGGGTATCCCAACCTGCAACCCGGAATGGATTATGTGGAGATACTTGTACGTGATAACGGCATCGGGTTTGAACAGAAGTATGCAGATAAAATATTCACCATTTTCCAGCGGTTACATGGGCAGAAAACCTATCCCGGAACAGGTATCGGCCTGGCGCTCTGCAAAAAGATCGTAGACAACCACCATGGTTATATCCGCGCGGAAAGTGAACCAGGAAAAGGAAGCAGTTTTTTTGTTTACCTTTTGCCGGCTAAGACGCAATAAAGAGCGATATCTATCGGAGCGATATTCTTTTTCCTGTTTTTGCCGCTTCATAAATCGCTTCGATGATCCGCACATCCCTGCTTCCCATCTCTCCCGGCACTGGTGATGGCCGGTTCATTTTGATAGCCAAGGCAAAATCATCCATCTGTTTTGCCTGTTGGTTGATTTTGGGAAAGTTCATATCACCGTTTGATGTATGCCCTTTTAATCCATTGTACTCAAACGCCGGTGACAATTCAAACCAACCATTTTCCGCTTCTGCCCGAAGGAAATTATATTCTTCGCTATAGCTCGCTTTGCCTTCAGCGATCAGCCCGTTTGGAAATTCCAGTTGCCAGGAGATGGACTCTTCTACTGTTTTGAATTTTTCCGGATCATGCTTCACTCCTTCCTGCGCGGTTACCGCAACCGGATCCATGCCCAATGTATAACAGGCTCCCTGCACACAGTAAATGCCGAGATCCTGTAATGGACCACCTCCTGCCATTTCTTTATCCAATCGCCAGATGCCGGAGTCCGATACAAAACCAAAACCGGCAGCTACTTTTTTGACCGGTCCAAACACCTGTTCTCTCTCCAGCCGGACCATTTCAAGATTAAAAGGATCAAAATGCAGTCGATAGCCGATCGATAACAGCTTACCCGCTTCTTTACACGCAGCTATCATCCTGTTACAATCCTCCACACTTAAAGCCATCGGTTTTTCGCAGATCACATGCTTACCCGCTGCAGCCGCACGCAATACATATTCCGCATGCATCGAATTTGGCAGTACTACATACACGATATCGATCGCCGGATTGTCTTTGATCTTGTCGAAATTGTTATAGTCGTAAATATGATCATCAGGAATTCCGTACTGCGTTTTCCATTTGACCGCTTTCTCAGGGCTGCCGGTTACAATCCCTGCCAGGTAACAATCTTTAGTTTCCTGCAACGCCGGTGCAAGTTGGCCGCTGGCATATTGTCCGAGTCCAACAAGTGCAATACCGAGTTTGCGGGTGGTTTGTTGTTGCATAGAGGTAGTTGGTGAATAGTCAATGGTGAATAGTGAATAGTCAATGGACTATTTACCATCGAACTTCCTGAATTTACGACGCCTTTCTATAAAATAATTCCTTTGTTTCCGGTACAACAAAAAAAAGCAGCCCTTTCCTGCGAAAGAACTGCTGCGGGGGGTAAGTAAGCGGCAGCATAAGGCCGCCTATGTGTAAAGGGGGTTACGCTTTTTTACTTGCAGGCACTTTGATATAGCTGGTGCCGTACGGATATCGTTGTGGCCTGGAGAGTAATTTATTGGCTTCATGGTTGCCTTTAAATTGCTCCTTGATCGGATCCCAGTACAGTTTCTGGCCATTGAATTTCATCGCTGCATGCGCCACCAGGCAGGCGCTGCAGGAACGGTGCGCTACTTCTATCGGGCTGATATTGGGTTTTCTTGTTTTGATGGAATCAAGCCAGTTGCGGTGTTGTTCAGGGCTTGAATACAGGTGTACTTCATTCTTCCCGATCACCTCATCCCAAAGTTTTGGATCACTGGAATCAAACCCGCGGCTTTTTGCATTAGCCACCGGATCAGAGGCAGTAGCACCACCACCACTGCGTGTACAGAAGATCCAGCCTTTTGTTCCTTCAAAACGGATCCCATTCGGGAATTTTGGATTGATGATCATCTCTGCACCCATCGCATATTTCATATGCACTTCAAAATTACCATGCACATTGTGTAAACCCGATGTTGGAAACTCAACGTTCACACATTCCACTTCCTGCGGACCGGTATATTCGGTATTCATACCCCAATGCGCGATGTCGATGTGGTGAACACCCCAGCCGGTGATCATACCTGCGCCAAATTGCTCAAGCCTTAACCATCCCGGGCGGTCATTGACATTCTTTGGATGCACGCGGTCGTAGGTGTAATAGATATATGGTGTAGAGCCCAGCCATGCATCATAATTAAACCTTTCCGGGATCGGCATTTCCTCTGTTTTACCGCCGGGCGGATCATAAGGCAGACCGATCTTAACGGTTTTCAGTTCGCCGATACGACCGTTGCGTACCAACTCACATGCTTTTTTGAATTGCGGCCATGGATTAACAGAACGCTGCTGGCTACCCAATTGGAATACCACATTGGTTTTGCGGATGATATTGCTCATCGCCCGCCCTTCCTCTATGGTAAGTGAAGTGGGTTTCTGGCAATAAATATGTTTTCCCGCCAGCGCCGCTTCCGCCGCCACCTGTGCATGCCAGTGATCCGGTGTACTGATGATCACTGCATCGATATCTTTATTGGCGATCAGGTCCTGGTAATTATCATATTTCTTTACATCAACATAATTGGACTGGCCGGTTTTCTTTGCATAAAAATCCTCGATGTATTTTTTACCACTGTCTTGCCTGGCGCCGTCGTAGTCGGCCAGGGCGATCACACGTGCATCATCGTTTTTCATCGTTTCCGGAAGGTCATGACCACGCGCAATACGACCGATGCCGATCTGCCCGATATTGATCATATTGCTCGGAGAATTAGGACCGAATACACTGGCTGGCACAATGGTAGGGAAACCTGTTACTGCAATAGCAGATGCAGCGGTGGCTTTTGCAGAAGAGGCGATAAACGATCTCCTGGTGATTGAGGAAGTTTTTTCTTTTTTCATATGGTTGTTTGTGGCTTTGCGGTGTTAGGTTATTTGACGGATATTTTTGGTGCTGCTGCAAAATATTGCCAGGCGCTTTCTGCTTTGTCTTTGTCGAACCGACCGTTAAACACGACCAACCTGTATTTCAAGGTATAGGTCTTACCCGGCTCCAGCAGCCAGTTCTTATCTTTCGTTGGAGCGAAATTAAAAAACATATCTCCACGGCCATTGGTATTCTCTACCCAGATACGCATGGGCTCAGGATGGTCGTAGTTAGCAGGATAAGACAGGAAAGCAGCGCCACCATAATCGTTACCTGGTAGTTCGCCCTGTACAATGGCCCATCTTGCTTTGGCGCCATCTGTATTTTTACGGTTGGTGCCCTCAGAAGTAAGTACCTCACAGTTCTGGTTATTCCAGTATCCGGTGGTACGCCAGCCAAGGCCGCCGTAGCGATAGGCCACGATCAGGAAAGGACTTTCCGTGGCGCAGTTGAGTTTAGAAGTGATATCAACGATATAGTAATCGCTGTTATCAGCAGGCTTGTAAACGCGAACAGTTTGCAGTTCGTTCAGCGCCACTTTCTCCGTACCCGTTTTATTGTTGAATACCACATGTTCATGTAAAGCTTCGTATTCGCTGTACACAGGACCGCTGGTAACCGATACAAATTTCGAAAAGCGTACGGTGCCTTGTTTGCCGCGTATGTTCCAGAAATCAACTGTGTCTTTTTCAAATACTACATGTGTCCATGGGTTCCATATACCATAATGGTGGTAATGATCAGGTGCCTGTATACGCGTCAATTCCTGGCCATGTGGCGTGTACAAAGGATGGATGAAGCCACTGCGCTTATAGTTGGTGTCGATCTTTTCGGGGGGATATGCTCTTTTGTATACATAACTCAGCAGGTTTTTGAGATTGTCGCTGATGGTAAGCACACCGTCTTTTTTGCCTGAAGAAATAACCGGCATCAATTTATTATCTATCGATACCCCTTCCACCAATTCATATCTACGCGTGGATCGTTTATTGGCGGGTGCTGCCTGCCAATGGATAATGCGTGTATCCCTGGTTTCGATTTGAAAAGGGACAGGTATTCTTTTTCCATCCCGTACCTCTACAAGCGTAAGCATGCTATCCGGTAAAAAACTGATCGCATCGAGGTTAGCGGAAACAGGGATGTTTAAACCATTAGCCGGCTTATTTAATGTAACGCCGAAACTGGCAATCTTCTGTGCCCGGGTACGTGCACAATATATGAGCAGGAAAACGATCGAAAAAGCTAACCGGCAAAACTTCATAAACAGGCTGTTGGAATTTGCTATGATCTTATTGAACCGGTATTGGAAACACTGTAGTTGAAATGAGCACCATTCAGGCAACAGCATACACCTCTACCGCTATATCACAACGGTCAGCATTGCCCCACTAAAATAAGGGAATGTTTTGAAAATGCAATCGGTTTCATTTTTCATTTTTTTTGTGATAACTTACTAGTCTTATTCTGCCATTTCAAAAAAGAAAGACCATGCGAACGCTTGCCTGCACGCTTTTCTTCGGCATCATACTGGCGCTTTCCGCCACTGCACAAAATAACCGGGTGGGTATTTTTGACGATCACCAGGATATCGGCAATCCCAAACTGAAAGGGAACACTGTTTACGATGCCACTACCCAAACCTATACCCTATCCGGCGCCGGCGCCAATATCTGGGCGCGGGCCGACCAGTTCCAGTATGCATTCAAAAAGATCAAGGGCGATTTTATGGTGCGCGCTACGGTGCGTTTTATTGGCAAAGGCGCATTCAACCATCGCAAGATCGGTATCATGGCGCGCGATAAACTCACTACTGATTCGCGTTATGCAGATGCCTGTGTACATGGCGATGAACTTACTTCACTCCAATACCGCGGAGCCGATGGCGATACAACAGGCCAGGTAATTGTGTCTTCCTTTCATCCCACAGAAATAGAACTGGAACGCGTAGGCAACACGTTTACATTTTCCGCGGCAACTTTTGGTCAAACCGATCGTTCGGTGGTAAAACAAATGGTGTTGAATGAAGAAGTCTATGTAGGTCTGTTTATCTGTTCGCATCTTGAAGATGTGATGGAACAGGCAGTATTCAGCAATGTACAGGTGATCATCCCTCCTGCTGCCAACTATACTCCTTACCGGGATTATATCGGCAGCCATCTTGAAGTGATGGATGTGGCTACCGGGCATCGCCGCATTTTGCACAGCGCACCTAACTCGCTGCAGGCGCCCAACTGGACGCCTGATGGCAAATACCTTATTTATAGTGAAGAAGGGTTATTAAAAAAATACGAGCTGGCAACAGGAACCATTACCACACTTAACACCGGGTTTGCGAAAGCCAATAACAACGATCATGTATTATCCTTTGATGGAAAAATGATGGGGATCAGCCACCATGTTGGCCCTAAACGTATTTCTACCATCTTCACCCTTCCCGTAACAGGCGCTGATGCACCAACACAGATCACGATGGATACCGCTCATTCCTATCTGCACAGTTGGTCGCCCGATGGAAAAAGATTGATCTATACCGCGCAGCGCAAAGGTGATTGGGATATTTATGCAGTAGATATTGCCACCAAAAAAGAAAGCAGGCTTACAGATGGCGTTACACTGGATGACGGGCCGGAATACAGTCCCGACGGCAAATGGATCTATTTTAACTCTGTGCGAACCGGCACCATGAAGATCTGGCGGATGAAGCCCGATGGAAGCCAGCCGGAACAGGTAACCTTTGATGAATACAATGATTGGTTCCCGCATTTTTCACCGGATGGGAAATGGATCGTTTATCTTTCTTTTCCGAAAGACATGGATCCGTCGACACACCCGTTTTATAAGAAAACCTACCTGCGGCTCATGCCGGCGGCCGGAGGTGTACCGAAAACCATAGCCTATATATTTGGCGGGCAGGGGACCATTAATGTACCCAGTTGGTCGCCCGATGGGAAAAAGGTAGCGTTTATCAGCAATAGTAAAATGCCTTAAAGCGAGATTGACAGCTGAAGGTCTTCGACATTTTTGCCTTCCTCAACCCTCGGGACTAAAGTCCCGAACAGCCGTTCTGTCGTGCTTCCTACCCTGCTCTGAAGAGCAGGGCAACTGAAAGCTTATTTTGTTTTTGCAGTCCTGCGTCTTGTTTTTCCCAAACCCTCGGGACTAAAGTCCCGAACAGCGTTTCTATCGTGCTTTCTATCCCTGCTCTGAAGAGCAGGGCAACTGAAAGTTTATTTTCGGGACAAAAAAGTCTTTTTGTTTTTGTTATCCTCGGTGTTGCCCCACTCTTCAGAGTGGGGATGTTGATAGGTGCTATAGTTATTGCCGGGACTTTAGTCCCGAGGTTATTTGATGTGCCCGATCCCCAATACCAACTATTTATCGCCGTCGTTGATCCGGTAAAGCGAGTTCTTGATGGCGTAGATCGCAATACCTGCGGGTGTGCGGACATTCATTTTTTCCATGATCCTGGAGCGCAAACCCTCTACGGTACGTATCCCGATAAAGATGGAATCGGCGATTTCCTTGTTTGATTTTTCTTCGCAGATCAGCCGGATGATCTCCCTGTCTTTTTCAGTGAAAAGTTCTTTTTCCTTTAGTTTATATGGATTGAATTTGCTGTTGGAGATCATTTTTACCAGCCGTACAGAAGTGGATTTGCAATAGTAAGGATGGCCATTAAAAACGGTATTGATCGCATCGATGATCTCTCCTTTCTGTGCATTCTTAATAATATAACCGATGGCGCCGGCTTCGAGCGCTTCCACGATCAGGTGTTCACTGTCGAAAGTAGACAACGAGATGGCTTTTACAGATGGATACAACTTTGTCAGTTCCTGAATCGCAGCCACCCCATCCATCACCGGCATACGCAGGTCGGTGATCACAATATCCGGATGCAGCTCTGCCACAAGATCGAGCAATAATTTGCCGTTTGCCGCCTCGCCTACTACCCGGATACCGGGGTCTTTACTTAACAGTAATTGCAGACCGTCGCGGTAAACATCGTGATCATCGGCTATAACAACGCGTATCTGTTTTGTCTCGCTCATAGTGGGATTTCTATCGAATAAATGGTGCCTTTGCCTGGCTGGCTGTCCAGGTAAGTGGTTCCATGCAGCATATCAGTCCGGCGCATGATGTTCTGTAATCCATGTCCATTCTTTTTTTCAGCAAGCCCGGTGTCGAATCCTGCGCCATTATCACTGATATCCAGTTGCAAAATATTTTTTTTTGCGGAAAAACGAACATCGATGATGGATGCTTTGGCATGTTTCAATGCATTGTTGATGATTTCCTGAACGATCCGGTAAATATGGATCTGTATTTCGGGATCTACTTCCAATCCATTTACATCGCATTGGTACCGCACTTTCAGGCCATCTTTATGACCGATCATCTCTGTGAATTCAGCCACAGCATTGAACAATCCTTTCCGCTGCAGGGCTTTTGGCATCAGGTTATTGGAGATCTCGCGTATCTTCTGCATGGTGGTGTCGATGTAACCGCCGGTTTTTTCAAGGATAAGGGTGTCCTGTTCGCTAACTGTATCGAGACACTGCAGGTTCAGCTTTACCGCTGATATCAGTGCCCCGAGTTCATCATGCAGATCAGCTGCAATACGGCTGCGTTCGTTCTCGAGCAATAATATTTCCGCTACGAGTTTTTCATTTTCCAGTGCCATCTTTCTGCGCTGGTGACGGATAATGGTAATAACGAAAAAAGCAAATAACATGGCCAGAACGGCCGATGCTATCAGGATGGTATAGTAAATTCTCGTTTCTTCGGGATGCATAGAACGACTATCGAAAAAACTAAATTACTGATAAGATTGACAAATTGCATGATCGAAAAGAGCATCCGGTAAAATGCGCCTGAAAAAGATTTTTCCAGCAGATAAAATGATTCCACAAATGCTTTATAGCTGTAGAAACAGACAAATGTGACGCATGCCAGGAACATGGCGTTTTTCATCAGGTTCTTTTTCTCAAAAATGATCAGCTTATTGATCTGGTTTACGCTCAGGTAAAGGATGATCACACAGTAATAAACACGGAACTGGGAATTGATCGTTGTGAGCTTATGAAAATAAAAGTTGTCGAATACCCAGATCACAAGGCCAATGATAAACAGGACCGGGTATTTTCTTCCCTTCTGTCCCTCGTTCCATTTGTAAAACAACCAGAGTAATATCCCGAATTCGACCAGTACATAAATATTGGAGTTAATGAGGTTGTTCTTCATCCTGAGCACAAATATGCAGATCAGGGCAATGGCTTCAGTGATGGCGCCAATCCAGATAAACCAGAAAAAAGGCCGGTATGAGGCAAGCGAATGTTTGTACCTGCCAATGGTAGCAAAGGCAGGTACAAACATCGACACAATGGAAATGAGGGCTACGAGGTTCATGTCAGGTTTAATGGTGATGGTGCAGGACAAGAATCCGGGCAACGCATGGCGTCTTCCAGTATTTCGCCGTCACCGCTTCCGCCGGGTGCGTTTGGATAATCGTGAGATGGAAGGATGTCATTCCCATCTTTGTCTGCTCCAACCAGGATGGCATGTACTGTTTTGTCTGGATTCATGCCGTAATAAATCCGGAAATAAGCGCAACCGGGAGTGTCGAGTAACCATCTCACCGATTCAGCATGGAATGTTTCGCAAATGGGATAATTTTCTTCGCGGTTTTCGCGGTAAATCGCTGTCATGTCGGTTGCCCGAAGCAGCGTGATGCGGTGGCCTTCTGGGGAAATGCTCATATATAAGGGTTTTGGTTGACAGCAATTTGCGAGAAAAAACGGTTGTTGCCAACGTATGGCTACCTTTTCTACTGCGTAATAATACGTAATTATGTAACTAGTCTGTGGTCTGTAGTCTGTGGTTGCTGTTGTTGCAACCACAGACTACAGACCAAATAATTAGCCCCTTATCAGCTAAGGGGCTATTGTTTGGCTGCCTGCATCCCACCTCCCCCGACGTGGGTTGCCCAGGATTGATCATATGGTTGGTAATACGGGTATCCCTTCCATTGGTCATAGCATCATATGATTGCGATAACCCGATCAGCCAGTGCAGCGTTTACATTGCAATGTTATGGTTTGGTTTTGATCCTTTACAGCGTGGTACTACGGTTTTCATTGCGTATTTTCACGCAAAGTATGCGGCATGAACCGGGCGCCAGCGGGAAACAATTACCTGTTTTTGCGGAACGATATCGTGTTTTGGCTGGATTCTTGAATGCAACTAATGAATAGCGATTATTGTTCTATATTGACCGAATGAAACAGGCACTTTCTATTTTTATCATAGATGACGATCTTGATGACCAGGTTTTGATGCAGCAGGCATTTGAAGCAACACCAACCCCGGTAAACATCCGTTTTGCTACCCGGAGCGATGAAGCGCTGGAATTCCTTCGTTCCTGCACGGAACAGGAAAAACCTGATATTATCGTTTCCGATTACAATATGCCCCTGATGAATGGGGAAGAATTTTTACGACAGTTGCAGTCCGTAGACGATTACGCAAACACACCAAAAGTGATTGTAAGTACGGCCGCTTCTGCCGGTATTATTGCTGCATGCCTGGCAAATGGTGCATCGCGGTACCTGATCAAACCATCCGATTTCGAAAAACTGGTCAACCTGGCCACGGAAATCATTTCGCTGGCAAAAAAATAAACTGTTCTTTTGCACGATTTCTAAAACGGCATTTATTGCGGCCTGTTGATTACTGGCCCGGTATTGGTATCAACTTGAGTATGGTAAAGCAGAAAGAATTATGCGTCAAACGCTCTAAACTTCCCGGAGCCGGGAAAGGACTTTTCACCCAGACATTTATTCCCAAAGGCACAAAGATCGTTGAATACAAAGGGAGGATACATACCTGGAAGGAACTCAAAGAAGCCGATAACAATGGGTACCTGTTTTATGTGAACAGGAATCACGTGATCGATGCACTTCCCTATCAAAAAGCATTTGCGCGTTTTGCGAATGATGCAAAAGGTGCGGTGCGGCAAAAAGGTGTTACCAATAACAGCCAGTATATTACCGAAGGATTAAAAGTGTATATCAGTTCCCTGCGCGATATCCAGCCTGGCGAAGAAATACTGGTTGGTTACGGGAAAGAATACTGGGATATCATGCGTGAGAATCAACGCGCAAAAGACAAACCCGCTAAAAAATAAAAACTCACCACGCGCTAACATGGTGAGTTGGGATGTGACGCCTGATACATTCCCATTATCTAAAACTTGCTACTGCTATTTTTTCTTGGAGGCTCCCGGAGGGAAGTTTTCAAGGATCTGTGCAACAATTGCTGGGATCTCCGTTTCCGGATCCTTCAGCGGCTTATCGATCTCCTTGTTGCCAATGCCTTCCCATAGCAGGTTCTTGGTTTTCGCATCAACGATATCAATGATCAGCGAACCATCCTTATAATCCTGTACATTATAAGTAGTGTAACCGGTAGCTCCCATTCCCCCACCCCACATATATGGCCTGTAATAACCGCCGTACCCATAATAGTTGGTATTGGATGTGATAGACTGTTTGTCTTTCAGGATAACAGAAATATGCACCAAAGCATCCGGTGAATTGCTTTCTGTAAGCCCTTTCTTGATCAGGTCGGCTTTTACCGCGTTTACGGTTCGTACCTGGTTCAACTGGCTGATGGACTGGTTTAGCCTGAACGTATCGATCAAAAAGCTTTTATACTGCGAAAAATTAACCGCCTTATCATAGTCATGCGTCACTTTCAGTGAAGCACAGGAACTGACAATGGCAACAATCGCAAACAATGCGACAATCAGGACTGGATACCGTTTCATGGTTGGTTAGTTTTGAGGTTATCGTCTTAAAATGGGCTTTAAAAATAGGTGTACGACTTTAAGACAAACCTCGAAACATCTTTCTGCCATATCCATGCAAAAAAGCTGGAACCAACCGGAAGTTGAAAATTGTTACATCGATAAAAATGTTTTCTTGCTGTTTTCAGCATTCTTTTTTGGTAGATAGACCTCCGCGCTATTATTTTGCACCCGGAGAGATGGCAGAGCGGTCGAATGCGGCGGTCTTGAAAACCGTTGACTGTCAAAGGTCCGGGGGTTCGAATCCCTCTCTCTCCGCCTTATAAATAAAGCCCTGATTTTCAGGGCTTTATTTATTTTCAGGGTGATGATCCAAATTTTGTGGAGCAGTAACGGAGCCATTGCTTCTATTTACAGGAACACGACGGTCGTACGCTTATCAACCCGCAGAACGGATTGTTGGTTAAAAAGGATTTTATACCGCATACATACGCTGTCGATCACCCGGGATATGTCTTTCGATTGTTTATGATGAAATATCACCATACGACTCTGCTCAGTTATTAATTTTCCCGTGTTATAATCACGCCAGTTTCCGGTGGCCTCAATGGTGGTGCTTCCTTCCTGGAATACTTTGCTTAAGGTTGTTTCCTTAAAATCATTCCATTCTTTTTCGGTGATCGTGCTGCCATCGGGTCTGGATAAGCCGAAATACAGGTCGGTTTCAACCATTCTGCTTGTTGCGCAGGAACTGAAAAGCAAGATCACCAGCGCTAATGTATTAGGTCGCATAAGTAAAATTGTTGTGATTGATCAGCCAGGCACTTCAATTCCGGGCTTCGCTAATTTACTTTCTGCCATAATAATAGCAAGATTTGGAAAAACGATGCATTGAAAAAATGGCCGACCGGTATAAAGCTATACGGAAGATTAGTTGCTTCACTCATAATCAGCTAAATAAGAACCGTTTCTACGCGGGTTTTAACTGATTCGGTTATATCCGACCATAGTCATTTGTTTCTCTTGGCAGTTCGTACGGTTCAGTGATGTCTAATATATAAGCACAAGATCCCTAACCCGGATGCCAATATCCTATGCGTTGGAAACAAAACAACAATCTTTATTGCTTCCTGGCTGCGTACAGTTTAGGGGTAACCGGAATAAACGAAGCGGATATTGCTCATAACAGAACACTATGCAACCTGAAACGAGGCGGTTTGCCCACTTCCTGCATACAGCGATCCGGGGTGGCTGCCGGTTTTGCGGTAGTCACGGGCAGTTGTTTTTGATGTGTTCTGTTATCTGGATACTACAGGTTCATTCCGTCTTTTCGCAGGATACTGCACATCAATACATGAAATTTTCCCGTACGTCTGTCAACGTAGAAAACGGACAATTGACAGGAATTGACGTACAGATCACCAACAGAAACAAAAACATGCTCAAAACCAGGCTGACGATAAAAACTGATGAAGAACTGGAACTGGTATCCAAACAGGATGACACGATAAGCATACAACCGGGTCATTCTTATTTTCATTCTGCAAAGATCCACGTGCCGGTGCGCACAAGGGCCCAGGAGGGATTGCGTGTTGTGTTCGAACTCAGGGACAGTACAGGCCGGATGTTGGAGCAGCGCGAAGTGTTGGTATCGGTGAACGAATCCCGTAATGTTGATTTTTACATCCTGGAAAACACCCTTCAGATCAGGTATGTGCAAGACGTAGTTGTACTTGTCGTGCGGCTTCATAATACCGGAAATACCGATGAGGTGATCAGGTTGATGGCCAAAACACCTGTTTTGCCGGAAGACAAACGATACGTGACCAGGGAATTCTTTATCCCGGCATTTACGGACACGGTACTTGAACTAACCCGTGCAACCTCACGGATCGGTTATAGCCTCGGTAACTTCCAGGCTACCATTACAGCAACCTATGCAGATGGCGATATTGTGGGCATTGGTCTTGTAGATGTACAAAACCTGCGTACCAGTAAACGTTTTCACGAACAGCAGTCCTTTCGTTTTCTCCAGAATTACCAAAACGAAAACATGCTCGAACTGAATGGGCAGTACCTGTTCACCCAGTATGAGTCGTACCAGGTTGTTGGCGGCAGCAGCATGCATTTCAACAACACACTGGTCAAGTACAATGTCGATGCACAATTCTGGAAGGACCCCAATATACCTGCCTATGTACGTAATACCTACGTGGATATCCAGGGGGCTAAGCTAGGTCTGCTATTGGGCAATATCAACAGGAACTATGATATCGTTTTATCAGGGCGTGGGGCGGCCGTATCGTTGCAAAACAAAAGCAAGAGTACCAGGTGGGAAACAGGGTGGATGGAAGAGGACTACAACCTGATAGGTTCCAACTACGGTATTTATGTTCCGGGCAGGGCAACCTGGCTGAATAATATCATTCAAAAGCAGCATTGGAACAGTAACAGTACTTTGATATTGGAACGCAATACCATCCTGGCAGAAGATGATGCACTGGCTAGTACCAATATCTTCTGGAATGTAAACAAACACCTGCGGTTTAATTTGCTGGGCGGCGGTTCCTATTCGCGGAGTACGGCATTTGATTCGGCCAAATGGGGCGGATCAGGGGGCATTGTTCTTCAGGGGAGGTGGAACAAGGTTGGGTTTTCGACCGACAACCAGTATTACTCTGCTTACTACCCTGGTATAAAAAGAGGTGTGGCCAATTTCATACAGCGGTTTTACTGGACTCCCGGTAGATTTTCTTACGGTATCAATTATGCACTTTATCAATCCAGGCCGCAATACATCACGCCTGGGAACAGTTCGGTGAACCACTCGTTTTCCGAGAAAATGGAATTGAGTTTTGGCGGCCCACTTGGTGCTGATGCAAATTTTGTGGTGATGCCCAATTATTACCGGGAAATCAGCAAGTACTTTAATATCTCCAGTCAACTGCTTACTGCAGAAATACGCTCACTCGATGGTGGCTTGCAGATTAACTATTCGAACGTGCAGCGAAAAAGATTCCTCTTCATGTTAACCGAATTCGGTACTTACCAGGCACCATTGGTTAATGGTAATGAAAGTAAGTTTCACCTGAGGTTCTCGGGTTCGGTAAGGCTCTCCTGGTTAAGCCTTAGTGTATATCAGCAACTAGGTGAGTTTTATGCAGGCGATGTAGCCAACCGGTTCTTCCAGAAGACTCCTCCCACCAACCTGTTAAATGTAACGCCTACCCTACGCCACAAATTCTTCCGGCAAAAACTGGATGTAGAATTTGGGGTAACCTATACAAAAAGCAATCTTGGGTCAACCGGGAGCCAGCTTTACGGACGCACGGAATACACATTACAAAACGCCGACAAAATATATGTTTCCTTACGAAACTACCAATACCTGGAATATGGGGAAACAATGAACGATTTCCGCTTCGGTTACCGTAAATCATTGCCAATCGCCCGCGTGGCCACCGGCAGAAAAAGTATCTCTGTTTTTGTATTCCACGATCTGAATAACAATAACAAATTTGACCAACAGGTAGATTCGGTTGCAGAAGGCGTAGTGGTAAGTATCAACAAAGAGTTGCTTTTTACCAGTGGATCGGGACGGGTGGTCTATAAAGGGCTGCCTAAAGGAACATATACGGTAAGCGTACCTTCTATCAGAGGCTGGTATGGGGCCGAAAGGATTGTTGAAGTATCGGAGCGGACCGGGGTAGAGATAGCGTTACACAAAAATTGCATACTCAGCGGCAGGATCGAATACCGCGAGCCAAAAGGTTTCATATACGATGAGGCAGAAAAAAAAGAACAATTGCTGGTAAGGGCAACCGCAGCTGACGGCACGGTGTATTCGGCAAAAACAGCAGAGGACGGAACCTTTATATTTTACATCCCACCCGGTAAATATGATGTTTCGATATTGCCGAGCGAGTATTCCGATAAGATAGACTGCTTCGATTGCGTACAACCTGTGACATTAACGGATGGCGCTGCCACCAATATCGTTTTTCATATGGCGGTGAAAGAGCGGCAGATAAAGCTTCAAAAATTTGTTTCACCCAACATCAAAAAACAGTAAATTTATTATGCCATCTCACCTGATATTTCCGACATTTTTTTCTCACACTAAAAAGATCAACCAATGGAATCGATGAAATTCCGCGCTATTGCTATGCTGGTAATAGCTGGCTCCCTGTTGTGCCGCGGCACCATTTATGCACAGGCAAGCGACAATGCCACATTGAACGTGGTTCTGGCAGATGTAAGAAGCATTAAACTAAACCCTGCCCAAACCACTGTGCAACTCAACTTTAACAATGCCAGCGACTATCAGACGGGCGTAATATTGAGCCAGAACGCCCACCTGGAAGTAACCAGTACAGGTGGATTCCAGGTAAAAGTAAAATCGTCCGGTGCGTCTTTACAGAATGGGACGAATACCATTCCCGTCAGTACCATCACGCTGGTTCCTTCGCTGAGTTCGGGGTATACCGATATGGGCGCTTCGTTCCAAACCGTAACACTGTCATCCACGCAGCAGCAAATGATCACCACGCCAAATGGTTCTTCCAGGATCGTGTTTGATGTGCGGTACTCGGCATCAGGTGGACAGCCGTACATAGACAAGCCGGCAGGTACTTATGTAACAACCATCACATTTTCTATTGAGCCATCCTAGCAATGGGATTGTTCGGGAGTATTATTCCATCATTTGAATTATTCAAAAGCATTTTATGAAAAAACTATTCTTCACATCCGCGCTACTGATCCTGGTCATGTTTACAGGGTTGAATAGCTACGCGCAGGCCGGTATTACAGCAAGTCCGTCAAGACTTTATTTTAATAACACCGCGGCAGGTTCCAAATCACAGAAGATCGTTGTAACGAATCCGAGCGAAAAGCCACTTGAAATCGGTGTAACGATAGCGGACTGGGATTATGATTCGTTGGGTAACAACCGTATTTACGATGCAGGAAAACTGAAAACATCGGCATCCAAGTCCATTAAAGTACTGCCTGGCTCCTATTTCACGATCTTACCCAATGAGACCAAGGAACTGACCATTCAGTTCAAACCAACTGCACAAAAAACGCCTTATCAAACCGGTATGATTTTCTTTACACAATTAAACCCCGGCGCTGCGGCAAAAAGCAATGGCGCCGCACTTAAAGTAACCGTGCGGATAGGCGTGAAAGTGTACTACTCGTCTCAGGGAGAAAGTGCAGACGCTGCAATCGATATTAAGGATCTGAAAGATGTAGGCGAAGGCGCCGACAAGAAACTGCAACTGACATTGCAAAACAGCAGCGGTTCATGGGTAAACGGTAAATGCAAATGGGAAGTACTGAATACCGCCAGCGGCAGCAAAACGGCCTTGCCGGAACAGGAATTTTATACTTTGCCTGGCGACAAAAGGGTGTTGAGGCTGCCTGTACCTGGCACACTTCCCAAAGGAAAATATACGGCAACAGCAGTACTTACTTATGGTAAGGCTAAGGACGTAAAAGTAGCGGAACTAGAATTTCAATTATAGATGAACTATCCCGGTAAAAGGCCAGGCATCCTGCGACGGAAATGTTTAATGGGATTTCTGCTGCTAACGAGCTTCTCATTCGCAACCCGTGCATTACCACAGGCGTGTAACAGCGCCTACCTGGCTTCTTATGGCGGAAGTCCTATCCAGTTGAATACCTATAATGCCTTGCTTAATGGCGGTACTGCAGTGCAATATCTTGGTGCGCAGATTAATACATTCGCAGCAGGTGTATGCCCCTATTGGAAGCTGACCGTAAGAGCTACCGGTAATTTCAGCAATGGAGCCAAGGAACTTGATTTGCGTTATGTATCGATACGATTCAATACCGTAACAGGCGGCCCCAGTGGCGGACAGATCGGTATTCCTACCAATCCTTTCGTGTTGTCCATGAATGAAACAGTGCTCATCCCGCGATCCAATGTGCCTATAGATGTTACGAAGTACCAAACCTATCAGATCATGTACGATATGATCATACAGGGTGGAAATCAACTATTGGTGTTGACCAATGGAGAATATGCGACCAACCTTGTGTTCAACCTGTATGATCAAAATGGTAATCTCATTTCTACCAGCACCAACAGAGCAGTATTCCAGGTCTACTACGATGCGAACAATTCGACAAAAGTAGACCTCCAGAATGGGGCAGATAATATTTTAATGCAATTCACAACACCTTCCAGTATTGCAAATGGCGTCACAGTCAATATTCCCAACGGTCTTTCGGTTACATCGTACTCTTCGCACCAACTGATCGCGAAAGCGGCTACAAACAGGCTGGCTTCGGCGAGTGACCCCCTGAATTTTATTCCCATATCCACTATCCGGCTTTCGCTTTCCGCTGCGGGGCCATACAACAATATCACCTGTTACAGCGTGCCCTTGTCGGTCAACGGGCAGGTTGTTGCAGATAACCCTATGTCGGATTATACTTACCAGAATGTTTTTTATAACCTGGTATTTTCGATAGCGGGTAATGATCCCAATGTTATTGCCGCGCCCCCTGGCACTTACACTTCAAGTATGGTATTGACGCTCGTACCCAAATAAAACAAAAATCCCTCCTAAGCCGGAGGGATTTTGCATTATTATTTTAGTGTATCATTACTGTTCAGGGTTCAACACCGCTTTCACATAATTATTGGTATTGAGGTATTTTTTAGCGATCTGCTGCAATTCTGTTGTTGTTACCGCGTCCACCTTCGCCTGGTAACTGAGCAGCCATGCAGGATCATAGTTCTCAATAAAAGAGCGGGAAAGTTCATCGAGCCAGTAATCGTTCTCTTTGGCACGGTCATCATGTTGTTTACGCAGCGTCTCTTTTACTTTGGCAAGATCCTGCTGATCGATGCCTTTCTCTTTCGCATTATTGATGATATCAAAAAGTGCGGCCACCAGTTTGTCTACATTCTCCGGTCCGCAGGGGAAGCTGGCAGTGATCTGGTAACTGCCATAAGGACGTCTGTTGAGCGTGGTGCGCATACCACCGGTATACACCCCTCCCATTTCCTCGCGCAGTTTTTCCAGGATACGGATATTGAGCACATCCGCCAGCATCCTGAGTTTCAGTTCTTCGTCTTTGCTGTATTTTGCTTCACCGGTAAAGATCACATTTACCTGGCTTTGTTTGGCTGCTCCTTTTTTCACCGTCAGGTTCACTACTCCTTTTACCGGACGAAGTCCCACATCAGTAAACTTGTTCTCTTTTTGTTTTGATGGAAGACTACCAAGATAGGTTTCCAGCAGCGGTTTAATTTTGGCTGCATCAACATTACCTACAAACGTAAAGTGCAGACCATAGGCATTACTGAACACGCTCCTGTATATCTCCATCACGCGGTCCAGGTTAAGCTGGTCAAAAGACTCCGCAGAAGGTAGTCCGCTGGCCCATGGGTTGCCTCCGTACAATGTTTTGGTCAATGTATCGGAAAAAAATGCATTGGGGTTGGCTTTGATGTTTTGATAGA
>Ga0247757_10001127_pt1 | contig 19138 bp, 17 predicted proteins | sample UWRJL126311R4_FD_180929 | JGI IMG/M metagenome (GOLD analysis project Ga0247757, IMG submission 180929) | Plant litter microbial communities from Arlington Agricultural Research Station in Wisconsin, United States - UWRJ-L126-311R-4 | ecosystem: Environmental > Terrestrial > Plant litter >... | reverse complement strand
CCTTATATTCTTTATATCTTTATACTTAGTTAAACGATTTTTAAATAAATTTTAGATATAAGTATATTATAAGCTATATTATAGATAATAATAGATTATAACTAAAAAAAAAGAATATAGAAAAAAGTAATCTATAGTCAAAGTTTTACTTTTTTTATACTCTATATTTAGTGGTTTACTATACTACAAACTTACTAACTAATTAGGATTACTAATTATAAAATTAAGCTTCTAGTTTTTCTCTTTAAAATTCTAGTTTTCTTTTTATTATAGCATTCAAATTGATAGAGTTATAGCCTTTTAAAAATAATATCTTTTTTAATTACTCTTTTTTTTTATCACCCTACTGTATCGTCAAACAGTCAGCCAGCCGACGGCCTTATAAAGCTACTACCGAAACAACGCTATAAGAACTGGGTCATGCTACTGAACCTTATATAATTCCCTCCTACTTCTTCTTCTATAACCGAATACTAGAATACTTAGAGTTCTAACAGCGAGCCGATAGAATTCTAACAATAAACTAGCGAGAATTCTATATAGAATTCTAGCTCAGAACGCCGACGGCAAGCTGGCGGCATGCTAGCAGCTTTCTAGCGGCATTCCAGCGGTAAACCGACTTAATTCTATCACGAAATCGATCAGAATTCTATATAGAAAACTCGCTATACTCTATAGCAATTCCGGCAGCGTTCCTGCAGCTTTCCCGCAGCTTTCTGGCAGCTTTCTAGCAGCTTTCTAGCAGCTTTCTAGCAGCTTTCCTACAGCTTTTTAATGGTATTCCACTAGTAAACTAATAGAAAGTATATAAGTATAAGAAGAATAGAGACCTTCTCTCTATAGGCAGAATCAATTAATTACTTTAATTAAAATTATCCCTTTTAAAATAATAAGTAAGCTAATAGCTTTCTCTAGTCCTTACTATACTTAATAGAGCTATATGCTTATAAAAACGCTTAAATAAAGCACCTTCCTATATATAAAGTATTAAAAAGGGGAGACACCTCTAGAGATGTCTGAAAATATAAGGACCCTATATACACCGCGACGGCGGAGACTACCTACCTGGGAACTGCACCCGACTAAGAGAGACTGATCACCTCTTACTTTAATTTAAATACAGCTATCTTAAAATAGATAGAGGGGGACTTATAGTTAAATATTAAATCAGCTTTAAACTATTAAATATTAAATTAACTTTTAAATATCAAATCAGCTTCCAACTACGTTCGAAGCTGAAGGGGGTGTGTAAGCAGCCAAGGCCATATCACATGATGGGTTCTCGCTATATAAGGGCGTCAAACATGTCTGCTACACATAGACACCTACACTGAACTACACACTCAATCAATTCATTCAATTCTTCACTCGTGCCACATTCTTACACATTTGGTGCAATTTCCATACGCTAGATATACTAGATCGCACTGTCCATGATAGTCATATAACAACTAGTGAAACGGCTAAGCCATAGCTTTTGGGATCCCACTTCATTTATGAAATAATTCTGATTCGGATGAAATAAGATAGATGATTTGTAGGGTGAATAGATGAGACACAGTCACTTTGTTGCACGTACTGGGTATTTATGCGTTGATAAACGAGCAATAATAACTTATAGCGCTCGTAGCTGAACCACTGCGATCTTGATAACGTTTGGAAGTTGAGAGATTTTCCCTCAATAATCGATTACAGTATCCAGAAAATGTTCGCTGAAGTCCCAAAGCCCCCGGGACGCATCCAGTTTATTTACTAACACATCCTGCTCTTTGAGTGCGCCGAAAGGCATAATAAATTTCCCCTTGAGCTCGAACTCTCTTTTCCTGACGTCAGGGTGTGCTGCACACCACAACGGCGTGAGCGCTCCTTCGAGCGGTGTCCAAGAAGCTTTGTAAAACTCGCTTTCCGCACCCCAAACGTTTTGTAGCCCGGGTGTCGCAACAACGCCTGGATGTGGCGCTGTTACCAAGACTCCGACGCCCATTTGATCAAAGCGCCTTTGGAGCTCTTCAGTGAGTAGGAGGCCCGCTACTTTGGAATATGCGTAACGTTGTAGGTGTTGATCTGGATTCTCATTACCCCCAAAAGGGTCGTTCCATGCCTCTAGTGAGGCGAACGAAGTTATAGGTGGTGCAGCATTTATTGCGGTGCTGGATACATTGACAATGCGAACGTCACTCGCTGGGTCTGACTTTGCTGTCCTCTCCAATATGGGAAGTAATGTTTTGATCAAGACAAACGGACCGAGGTAGTTCGTGGCCATGACCTTGTTGACTCCAAAACAATCGAATTCTAGAGTGAGTGGGAAAATACCAGCGTTGTTGACCAAAATATCTAGCCTTTCCTCTTGCTCCAAAAATTTTTCAGCAGCGAGTCTCACTGCTGCATAATCTCCCATATCGGCAACCAGTGGCTTAAGGTTGGAAATGGAAATGGCGTGAGACCTAGCAAGCATCTCTTTGATGGCCGCTTTACACCTGTCGAGGTTTCGTGAGACGATGTAAACTTTGGCGCCCCTAAGAGCTAGTTGGTACGCTATGTTTCCACCTATGGAAGCTAAAGCATTGGCTCCTGTTACTATGGCGACTTTTCCTGTAAGTTGATGGAGTTCTGTTGTGGACCAGTCCAACCTGCGAAGGATTTCCCGATCCATTGGCTGTGATTGTACCATATTAGTCACACGCTGAGCTAAGCAGGAGATTTGATATAAAAATAGCGAATGAATGTAATAGTGGTGATGATGAATGTGGTTGTGTGCAAAATAGCCCTAGACATCGCATTTTTACCCTCCTATTATAGCTTTATATACATATTTTTACAGGTCTGATGGTATCGCTCATCAGACGAAAATTTGGACAGATTAACCTAACTTGAGAACAGTAGCGCTGGAGGTGAGTATCGGGGTTTATTCAAGCAGTCCGATTGAGTCTCGGGTAGTATTCCTGTTGTCCCATTGGGCGTATAAGGTGGGCCGCCGCTTTTTCTATTGGGAAAGATGCTTAGACAGTGTGGCAACTAAAATATTAAGCTAGTCTATTCTAACATACCTGGCAATATATATCTCGCACGATGTGAAGACAATGGAGAACTTTACAACAAGCAAGAAAAAGCAGGATATGCAAATATCGGATTCCATCATGGCAGTCTTTCTCCCTGTCTATTATATTATAAGGACTAAAGTCTCCACTACTATCCATGTCGTGAATGGTGGAGTAGGCTCTCAGTATATAATCTTAGTAACAAAACACTACGCCTGTATTCCTTCGCGGAATCCCTGGGGTGGTTGAGGATATATTTACAATTTGTGTCTTCGTAGCGTCCAAGTCGCAGACCTTTAAAGCCCGTGAAGTCGCCTTATCTGGCTTGAACACTTCGGCATGTTTGATTGTTCGGAAAAACTTGCCACGCTCAACGATCCTTCTGTGGACCACGTTTTTGGTGGAGCCAATTCTATGGTATTAGGTCGCGTATTAACCCTTACTAGGCCCGATACAGGCCACGTGCCAAACCAATCTCTTGGATTTAGCAATATCTGGTAAATGCGTAACAAAGAGCATTCACAAAAGTCTGCTCGGCGCCCCTTGGTGCCGATGCCCTCAAATGTGTTTCCAGTGTAAGAGGGAAGTTTTAAATCTCATGAGCATATCGAAGTACAACTCTCAAACGCTGAGCGAACTAGCTTGTTGATGGGCTATATGGCGCACGACCATCAGTCTGCGTACGAATATTCGGGTCAGCGTGGGCCATCTCGGGATCGTGTGAATGTTCATCTCTAGAATGGGAAGGAGACGTTTTGGTCAGCCTCCTCTCAATCCATTTTACAGCTCGCTCAAGAATATCCATGGGTAACATTTTCCTGAGAGCGCTAGTGGAACCTGGAAGCGCAGCGCAGCAGATGGTCACGCTACTTTCGATCATATTCCAAAGACAGGGTTTGACGAGAGAAAAAGTGAGATCGTCGAGGTCAATGTTGAGCGTTGTCACATAACGTTTTATCGCTATGCAACATGTTCTATGGTTATAAGCTGCGTTCGCCCAATCCCAGATAGAACTTACATGATGCCCACACCAAATAGAGCTAAAACACCAACTTGCCTGGCACGAGATTTGCGAGTGTTGGCACTCTTCCACAGGAGAGGTAGCGGAGCAATCAATATGGCGAAGTCGGTTACAATCCAAGGAATTGGCGTTCCGAGATACTGGACCCGAGCAACCTTGTGGCTACAAGAACCTTGGTCAGTCACCGACCATCTTGTGCTGACGGGATAGCAGATAAAGATGTCGAGGAGAACGGTGCATAACCACCAGCAGATGATGACGACGGCAAAGATACGAACCACCTTCCGAAATGCAATATTTGCGAAAATGGAGTGCAGTAACGATAACAACGACAGCTTTGCAGTTGCGTAGCAAGTGGGCATTATGATGCCGGAAATGAAGTAGCTTTTCTTGAAGAAGACAAGCTGCTCATCAGATACGTAGGCGATGTGGTGTCCGAAGCCGCCGCGGTCGATTGCTCCGTAGGTTTAGCTGGCGGGACCGGGCTTAGAGTGGAGCAGGGCTCACCGTAAACGAACAAAATGTTCATGGCCATCATTTGTACAGTCGAGGCCAGAAGGAGATGATCGTCGGTCGCTAAACGTCTCCACTGTATCAGTTTGGAAACGATTCTCAGAGCGACCATAACCAGGGCCAGGCCAGACAGAAAAGCCATATGCTGGATAATGTCCCATTTGTTGTCGAGTTCCACGCGACTGTGCGGATACATGTTTTGAGCAGAGGCGGTGTTTGCAGAACAAGACAGGGTCGGCCGGCAGATGGTGAAGAAAGCTTCTGGTCCCATGGGGGAAAGCATGGGGCAGCTTGGACCCATAGAGCCGCGGGAGCGGCACTAGTCATGATAGGCGGACGAGCAACGCTGTTACATGCATTTGGCCGCCACACCACGGCTCAGCGGGCTTTCGGGCCGGGTATGATGAGGATGGCAGGCCGGTGGGTGGGTGGCAGTCTGGATGCCGACGGCAGGCCGTGTGCATTGAGAGCAACGCAGATGGCCGGGTCGCCAGCGTCGTCTGGTGGATGGGGACGACGGCTTCGCGCGCGGGCAAGACGATGTATGCACATGCGATGGGACGGGGGCATCCGTGATGGAAGCACGTATAAGAAGGCGAAGGCGTCTTGACTGGATACGGCCGGGCACTGTCGTCTCTTGGCGAAGGAATCGTCACGCGTTGCTGGAAAGTATGGAGGGCGTCCCGAGGAAGACTAGCCGGTTCTAGGCGTTGCGCAACGCTCCATTTCCAAATCTCACCAACACCACCTACTAAGCAGGACTATGGTAGGCCGTCAGCTTGTCCCCCGGCCCTTGCGATCTAGTGCCCCGCACATATTTACCCCCGCTCTCCTCCCGAGGGCTGGCCTCAGAGGCTGAGGCCATTTCAAGGTCCTCGCAGCGGTTGAGCACAGTCATGTCCTTTGAAACGAGAAAGAACACCCTGAGGTGACATGGGTTGCAATTCCGTCTGCGTTTGAGAGACGCTACAGTGTTTGTTTAGTAGCCAACGGCCGTATCGTTCGCGGGCCCACCCTCTTGTCTCCTAGGCTCTGGCCTTCCTACAGTACGATTAGATCTCTCTCTGCTCTTTCTGGCTTGGGGTTCTAGTCTGTGTTTGCAAGTCTAGCAAGCGTTAAAAACAAAAAGATAACGAACAGGTACAATAGGAAGGAAAAGAAGGTTGAAGACAACACACAGGGCTGCGTGACAGCCGACGCTGGCCGCTCTCCGCAGACGCTTCTGATGGCGACCTAGCAACGCCGACACCGGCGGCTACGGCTGGATGTGGATTCCAGCAACGACTTGCCGCGGCAGGCAAAGATGAAGTTGTTGGAGACGCAGAGGAATCGAGCAATAATGCACATTTGAAAGTTCGTTGTTGCAATGGGCAGCCGAGAAGCGCTAGCCGCTTCCAGCCGCGCGTAGAATCCCTACATCGACGCCGACGGCATGGCATCAGCTCTCCCACGCACCGCACTAGGTCTTTGTACCATCGCCAAAATCACGTTACTAGCCTAAAGAACCAATGGCTGCTTCCTGTCCTGCGGCCCGATGCATTCTCTACGTTTGGCCCGTTGCAGCATCATAGGTGCATGCCGACGGAAGCCGAGCTCTCCACGTCAAACCACAGGTCCGGCCACGGATGGCTGTCAGTGTACCAAGGAACCCTCACTATAAGAACAGCCCAGCGGAAAATGCTGAGCTGCAGTTTTCTATACCACTGTAAGACCGCCCACGCCCACGCCCGTCCCGTCCACCATGCCACCGCCACGGACCCGTCATATCTACCGTTTGGATGCTCTCTACCCGCGCCAGGTGCACCATACCCTTAGCCATCGTGCCCATTTTGTACACTCGAGCTCGCGCCGCCATGTCTCTTTGCCCTCGACGTCTCCGGCAACTGCACAGCTGCTCTCAGCGACTCAGTCTCAGAAGCAATCTCCTCCCAAAACCACACTCTCACGTCTCCCGACGTCATCCGTTCTCCGTTCTTACCTCATCACTCACATGTCATCATCGCCTACTCTGCTTTCACTGTGCTTCGCCATTCTGCGGAAAATGCTCGACTCCAAGTCCTACATCATGAGCATTGAACGCAATCCAGTACTCGCTCAGCTGCTTAAGAGCACCTTTTATGCCCAATTCTGTGCTGGAGAGAACCAACAAGAGGTCAGACAAAAGATGGCCGCCTCTCGCGAGCTCCTTGGCTACGATGCCATCATGCTAGAATTTGCTTTGGAGGTACTTGGAGGAGCAACGCCCACGCCCGAGGAGACGGCCAAGGAGATCGAGACCTGGCGTAAGGGAATGCTAGAGAGCATCGAAATCGCAAAAGAGGGTGACTTTGTCGGACTCAAGTAAGTCATTACGCTCTCGTGAAACCTTGTCTCACGTGCTGACTCTTTCTGTAGGTGGTCCGGTTTGGGACGTGCAGCCCTACACCTCCTAAAAACTCGACAAGATCCATCACCCGATATGCTCACAGCCATAACAGCTGCTTGTGATGCCGCGGCCGCCAAAAACGTGGTTCTTCTTCCAGGCGCCGAGGAAGAATCCTCTAACCGCGGCTTGGAGAAATGGACGCTGGATTTGCAACGCAAATACAATACGGCCTCGCGTGGCCGGGCTGTCGTCTACACTACGTACCAATGCTACCTAAAGGGAACACCCACGCGATTGGCACACCACCTTGAAACGGCTCAGAAAGAAGGCTTCATCGCGGGAGTGAAGCTCGTGCGAGGCGCGTATCTGGCGAGCGAGCCGCGCAACTTGATATGGGAAGACAAGGAAGGGACTGATGCGTGCTATGATTTGTGTGCCGAAGCGCTCCTTAAGCAACAGTGGACTCCCGACATTTCGGCATCTTCTCCCGGCACTCCATTCCCGTGTGTGGACATCATCCTTGCAACGCACAACGCAAGCACAATCCGAAAGGCCCAAAACATCCGTACACAACAGCTCTCCTCCCAACCCCCTGAGCTATTGCCTCGCCTCGCCTACATCCAACTTCTTGGAATGGCGGACGAACTGTCTCAGGCGCTCGTGCACGATCAGGGCAAGTCTGCGGATCCCCAGGCACGGATAGTCAAGTGCATGACATGGGGTACCACAACCGAATGTCTCAACTTCTTGCTGAGGCGGGCGAGTGAGAACAAGGAGGCTGCTATGCGGACCGAGGATACGCGAAGGGCAATGGGCATCGAATTGTGGAGGCGGATGAAGAGTGTCTTGGGACTGGCTTGAATTGAAAAGTTGGGCGATCTGATATTTACAATGGAGCATGGCTCTAAGCATATGAGGAAAGCGCGGCGTTGGGTGTCCGGAATGGTATCGGTTTTACAAACGTATGATATAAGGTAACCAACGAATATCATGAATGCGCATATATTCCCGGTGAGAGGGGATGTATGCTTTGTACCGTATGCTGTAGTTCTACCGTCCGTCTATACCGCCCCGTCAGCGCTAGCCTGTACTTTTGCGCCGTCAGCACCTGGCTTGACGTGCATTCTTGCACCCTGCTCTGCTTTTTCACCTTCAGACAGCTTCTTAAATGCTTGCAGGAAGTCGTCTCTCAGATCTTCCCAGTTCTCCACTCCTACACTAACTCTCAATAACGTCTCGTCGACTTCCGAGTCAGACATACGTCTCCACTCAATCAGACTCTCCACGCCGCCTAAGCTTGTAGCATGGTGGAAAAGACGCAGATACGTCGGCAGTTGTCGTGCAAGCTCTAGGGTCTTCATATAAAAAGAAAAAACGGGCCCAAAGCCGCCACTCATCTGATTTTGCAACCATACCATGTCATCTTCTTGGAGGCTGGCGTGCGAAACTCTTCCCACAACCTTCTTCACCGTCTCGCTGCCTTGCCCCTTGCCACTAAGCGCGTCGTTCATCCACGACACGATATTAGTGGCGTTGGATGACTGCCGTTGGACACGTAATTCGAGGGTGCGGAGACTACGCACTCCAAGCCAGCCTTCGAGGCTGCCTAGCACAGACCCCAGGAATATGCGTTCTTCTCGGAGTTTCCTAGCCATCTTCAGACCCTCTTCGCCTCTCCTGATGGCGAGGATGCCGCATAGCATGTCGCTGTGCCCGCCGATATACTTTGTGCCACTATGTAGGACGACATCGGCCCCCCATGCAAAGGGATCTTGCAGCCCCGGAGGGCCGAAAGTAGCATCGATGGAAAGGATGGCGCCGCGGGCGTGTGCCCTCTTGGCGTACTTCTGGATCTCAAAGGCTTCTCCCGTGGGGTTGAGTGGGGTCTCAAGATGCACAACGTCCCCCTTTCCCAGGCCAGCCTCATCCCACGCCTTGTCGTCGGCATGGAGGTCCACCGTCTTGAGTCCATGCATCTTCCGGTGCAGGCCAACGACTCCGTGGCACCCGTGGTAGCCGCCTGAGATGGCAACCACCTTGGGCACAACGTTTACAAGCAGGGCATGAAAGGCACTCAGGCCGCTGCTGTAGCTGACCACGTGGTTGCTCAGCCGCGCCAGATCCGAGTCCGGGGTGGCCGGGTAGAGGAGGGGCGTCAGTATGGTCTCGAGACGGTTGATGTTGGCAGAGGCCAGGCGCGAGTAAACGAGGGGGGTCTGCAGGTCAACAAACTCGTTTTCGTTGGGTACAGGCTGTAGGTCGGTAGCATTGCGTGAATAGCGGAAAGTGGTCGACGTGTGGATGGCCGGGGCGACGTCGGTCAGGACGTTGAGGCTGTCATCGGCGTGGATGGCCGAGGTCGCAGCAGCTAGCGGTCGTGCCATAGCAGGCTTCACGGGGGGGAGGTATGTCAGGTATGTACGAGCCTACGTTCCATGACACTGCATCGCCTACGATTTTGATGTGTCGAACTCGCTGGCGAGCCATGACAAGGTAGGCATGGTCGGCAATGACGAATCCTAATGGCGCAACATGACGAATGCGGGTAGTGCGGGGTTGGATGCATTCAATGGATTCTGGTGAGCTGAGCTGAGGCGGGTGGGGTGCGAGAGACGAGAGTAGTTTGACCTGCCCCGCCCAAAGGCAAATTTGCATGCTTGCTTTGCAGCTGGAGCCCAAGACGTCGCGATTTTGGCCATCACGGACATGATATTATTATATGCCTAGGTCAGGAAAATTAGGGCAATCACCATGTGGGCAGAGTCACTGTAATGGCAATGGGCACAGGAATGAAAGACGTTGTGTGTGGTGTCGGCAACCCAGATAGCCCATTGCTTGTTGCTACTCAAGTTCATCCGCTACGTTTTAATACCCATCGGCAGCACGGCTGACCTGACGTACCCGTCGCATTATCCACTATGTCTCAGGCGCGCGCTTAAGCCTGGCCAGCGGCCGAGATGGTGGGCGGCTTGGGGTACTTGATGGAGCCCGAGTTGGTGCCGCAGGCCTCGATGGCTTTGACGACGCGCATCGACTCAATGTCACCAGCGGGGACGCGGCCGAAGACAACGTGCTTGCCGTCAAGCCACGAGGTAATGACCGTGGTGATGAAGAACTGAGAGCCGTTGCTGCAAACAGGTCAACCGTGAGCGCAGGGCAAGGCAATGGCATCAAAACTCACGTGTTGGGACCGGCGTTGGCCATAGACAGGAGGAAGGGCTTGTCGTGCTTCAACTTGAAGTTCTCATCGCTGAATTTCTCGCCGTAGATGGATTTGCCGCCGGTACCCTGCGCCTGTGTCAGCTGGTGGTAGGGATGGCACCGGGCCCTGGAGAGATGGTGGGCGCGGTGAGGACAAACTCACGTTACCACGGGTGAAGTCACCACCCTGGAGCATAAACTGGGGGATGACACGGTGGAACTTGGAGCCAGAGTAGCCGAAACCCTTCTCGCCCGTGCAAAGAGCGCGGAAGTTCTCGACCGTCTTGGGGACGACATCGTCAAAGAGCTCGAAGTTGATGCGGCCGGTCTGGTCTGGGGAGGCAGGTCAGCAATGCGGAATCAATCAAGGACGGAGAGATGGGGGATGAGAGATGATGAAATAGCTGACATAGCGATGCAGACGGCAGCTGCGGATGGAGAGGGGATGCTCTGCTTACCCTTGACGTCGCCGGTGGAGGTCACCTTGCCGTTGCTGTCGACCTGGACCTCAGGGCCAGTCCAAGTGCAGTCGAAGTAGGTTTTGATCACCATGTTGGTAGCTGATGGAGTAAAGAAACGCTTGTTGAGAGGAGCTCGGAGTGTGGTGTTGTAGGAAGAGCGGAAGGGGGCGAGCAGAGCAGAAGAAGTCCTGAGGTGGGGCATGGCGATGGCGGGGTACTGGAACGCGTCTTGTCAGTGGCTGACGCCGGACTTGGCGTCCGCACCCATGCGGCCTATGCAACGCAGCAGGCCAGGCCGACGCAGCGCTCGCTATGAATTGCGCGCAGCCAGCCATGCAACCAGCCCCTTCACGCGGTGAATTGTGCGGGCGCGGGTGCGAACAGTATGCGAGGACGCTCACCTGGTGGAGGCTACGGAAGACAATCTAATGTGATGTAGGTGACGAGTAGAGAGGCAGGCGCGAGGTAAGAAGGGAGGAAAGAGGAAGGCGCCAGCTACTTGGCTTTGCTTTGATGCAATTGTGCAAAATACAAAACACGAAACGAAACGACTATGGTACACTGCAGGGCAGACGGCGATGCAGGCTGGCGGTGCTTGCTGCAGACGGCGGTGATGCAATTGATGGATACAAAGGAGAAGCGGAAATTTTTCGACAGCTCCAGAAGCTCCAGCTTTCTCCCGAGTCCGGGCGCCAGGACAGCGCCGCGGTCATGGCGCATCATAGGTTTGGGTCCTTGGGTCCACCACCAGCGGCCAGGGCATGCCCTCAATACATAACGGGAAAGAAAAAATGTACCGCGTACACGGTTGACTAGAATATAGTCAGTAGGCAGTCGTCTGGGGCGCCATAGATGCATACTTGACCGTACTGTGCATATCCATGAACTTCAATCAGAGTTGCCAGATCACGTGTTCTTCCTTGCGCTCAACTTGGCCCAGCATCACATTGTCTCCTGTCACAGTCAAATCCATCCTCAGAGCCGTCCGTCTGCCCTGCTCCTCTTTGATCCTCGCATATCACTACAGTGCTACATCGCTACGCCACGTCTCTTCTGCCACGTGCACTGCCGCCCTCAGGCCAGCTTTCAAGACCCTTGCCATTCCCGAACCACGAGCCTCGTGTTCAATAATAAGCGGCCACTTCACCATCCCCAACGGCAGCCGTCGAACCGCTCCCCCACACCCGCCGCCATGGATTTTGCAAGCCTCAAGGAGCAAGTGAGCAATCTCACCCTCTATGACCTCAAAGCTGGCGTGCGCAAAGTCCAAAATGGTACGCCAACTTCATCATACCTCCAGTCACTATACTAACGCCCCAGCGCAGCCGTCATGAACTACACCGAGATGGAGGCCAAGGTGCGCGAGGCCACAAATAATGAGCCATGGGGTATACATACGGCCTCCCGCTACCCGCATCCTCGTACTGACGTTTGCAGGCGCATCCTCGTCGCTGATGCAGGAGATTGCCAATGGCACCTTCAACTAGTAAGTGGAATTGTTCCCATGTCCTCCCCCGTGCTGATCCAAAAGCCAATTACTCAATGAGATCATGCCTATGATCTATAAGCGTTTTACAGAAAAGGCCGCCGAAGAATGGCGCCAGATATACAAGGTTGGCCTGGCCTAGACAGCTACAATCTTACCTCCGTACTAACGTCTGCAGGCCCTCCAGCTGCTCGAATTTCTTATTAAGAATGGATCCGAACGTGTCATAGACGATGCGCGTGCCCATGTCTCCCTTCTCAAGATGCTGCGACAATTTCACTTTATCGATCAAAACGGTAAAGACCAGGGCATCAACGTACGGAATCGGGCCAAGGAGCTTGCCGAGCTGCTGAGCGATGTTGACCGCATCCGTGCCGAGCGCAAAAAGGCCCGGGCGAACAGGAACAAATTTGGCGGAGTGGAGGGTGGGATGGGTATGGGAGGTTTCTCTGGTAGTGGTGGCTTCTCGGGTGGTGGTAACAGCAGCAGATACGGCGGCTTCAGCAGCGAGGATGCTAATGCGGGCTATGGCGGCTACAGCGGTGGCGTATATGGAGATGGTGGGGGGTTTGGAGGCAACGAGTCGGGTTTTTCAGACACACAAGCGCGTCGAGACCGCTTCGAAGAGTACGACGAAGACGACGACGCTGAGATGGCTGCACCGCCACGCAAAGCTCAGCTACCACCTAGTCAGGTCAAGCGAGAACCCAAAAAGGAGGAGCCAAAGGCAAAGGCGCCGGAACCTGTCGCGGATCTACTGGCGTGGGACGATGAGCTGGCGACACCTTCAGTAGGAAAGCAACCCGTTGCACCAGCGACAAACGACTTTGGAGATGACGATGACTTCGATGATTTCCAGTCCGCAGCACCGGTAGCAAAGCCAGCTGCAGCCCCCTTCATCGCTCCGCCTGCTTCCACATCCACTGTCAGCTCGTCGACACAGTTCGCGGCACCCCAGCCGCACTCCGCAGCCCAGAACAATAACCTCAACGATCTGTTTGCTACCGTCTCCCCACCGCCAGGAGGAAACAGACTGGCTTCACCGCCGATTACAACGCCAACTTCAGGCACGTCCAACATCAGCCAGCCATATCGCCCGTCGGGATATGAGGCGACGGGACCAAATTATTTCACGTCGGTACCTGTTGCTTCAAACGGCATATCACTAACGGGGTCCTCATCGTCGGTCAAGTCTCCTGGCATGGGTGGGAACAAGATAGGGCCAGCAGCGCCGAAGAAAGCAGGTGGTGATGCCTTTGCATCTCTCCTGGCAGGCTCCGCGCCGAAGAAGGCGTCAGCTCCACCGCAAAAGGTCACCATGGCCGACATGGCAAAACAAAAGACGAGTCAGGGACTCTGGGGAGCGCCAGCTTCGGGCGCTAGCACACCAGCAGCGCAGCCTCATGACGGAGCGAAACCAGGCGGTGCGCTGGGAGATTTACTTGGTTAAGATGCAGACAGTGAGTTTAGCAGGACTGGACATGTAGTAGAGTGACTGCACTATGGGGGTAGCAGACATTAAAACGAGACAGGCCATGCGAAGCTTGGACAGTTCTGGTTGCGAAGACGTGAGTCTGTTAATGTGACGAGGGTGCTCTTGTGAGGAAGCAGAAGCCCTGCACGGTAAGAATGCGGACGATTAGCGCTGTGATTGGTCGCCCCTAACGGGGATGCCCACCAGGGCCATCACCTCCCCGACGCCCCGTATCCCTTGTGCGCCGTCCAACTTCCGCCGCCTTGTCTTTCTCCGATGATGCCTCGATGCAGCACTCGCGCTTTTTATCCTACCTTGCACTCACCGTGGCCCCAGTAGCCTTCATCGGTACAATATGGCTGTACTTGTATCCCTTGTTCGACACGGCGTGCAGCTTCCCCGAGCCCGTGAATGCAACAGCCCCCTTCAGGCTCCTCGCACTCGGTGATCCACAGCTCGAGGGAGATTCGTCGCTGCCCAAGACCGACGCGCCCATCTTTCGCTCATTGGGGTCGCTGACCGAGCATCTGCAGGAAGCCGACTCACTGTCAGATAGCTGCCGCTTGGTGGTCGACGCGCTAAGAGGCGTGCCAATAGACTTGGTGAGGGCCGCTGAGGGCTACATACGGAAGCCTCTCGACATCTGGGGAAACGATTGGTATCTGGCCCACATTGTGCGCACGTTACGCTGGTGGACGCGCCCCAGCCATGTCGCTGTCTTGGGCGATTTGCTTGGGAGCCAGTGGGTCTCTGACGACGAGTTTGCGCGGAGGTCGCGAAGATACTGGGGCACTGTGTTCAAGGGCATGGTGCGGGTACCCACCAGCATCACAGGTGGCAAAGAAGACAAAAGAGAACACGAAGAGGGAGGAGTGCGAAAACAGAAGCGCTGGGGAGGTACCGTCGAGCAACTTGGGGACGACCCAGCGTGGTCCACGCGCGTCATTAACATCGCCGGCAACCACGATATTGGATATGCCGGCGACATTGACGATAAGCGTATCGAACGCTTCGAAGATGTGTTTGGGAGCGTCAACTGGGACGTTGTGTTCACACTTCCAGGCACCGACGATTCACCTAACGCGCCCGCCTTGCGCCTCGTCATCCTCAACTCGATGAACCTTGATACGCCCGCCTACGCCGAACACCTCAGCGCGAGACGTACGATTTCATTAACCACATCATCACCACCTCGCGTTCTGTCACGGACAAAACTCACGCCACCATCCTCCTGACGCATATCCCACTCCATAAAGAGGCCGGTGTATGCGTTGACGCGCCACTCTTCCATTACTTCGACGGCGGTGGTATCAAGGAGCAGAATATGTTGTCCGAATATAGCTCCAAGATGATGCTGGAGAGCATCTTCGGTTTAAATAGCAACCAGCACGCTCTAGGGAATGGCTTCGGGCGCCGTGGCATTATAATCAATGGCCATGATCATGCCGGGTGCGACGTCTTGCACTACATTACCCAACCTGGTATCAAGGGTCAGTGTCCAGAGAATATTGGCGAGCACGAAATTCACTTACCATCCATTATCACGAATACAACCACCTCCCTATCCGTTGGGAGTTGTGCGGGGAATTTGCTGGCCGCGAACGGGAGCATCCCGGAACCAGACCGAGAGGATGAGAACCGGCAATGGCAAGCGCAACGCTTTCCTCACCTTCCCTATAAAGCAAATGAAGACGGCGAATGCATCGCCTTGCACCATGTCCCTCGTATGCGCGAGGTCACTCTGAGGAGTATGATGGGCGAGTTCTCAGGCTATGCTGGTTTTCTTTCAGCATGGTTTGATCCGAGTTTAGGAGAAAGGGGTGAGTGGAGGCTAGAGCTCAATACATGTGGGCTTGGGGTCCAACATTGGTGGTGGGCTGTACACATCATCGACATTGTGCTTGTACTAGTTATCGTAGCGAGAGGTTTGGTGGCATTTTCAGAGATCAGCCAAACATCCCGAGTCGAGGATACTAAGAAAAAATCAAATCAAACGGACTGACAAGCGCAGGGATGACTGGAAAAGAGTCAGGGCCGCAATCGGAGTTCAGCATAAACAATGCAGGGGAAGAGTGCCGTGCTCGGTCAACATTAGAGCCAAATTGAATCGCTTGGTTATATCGTCTGCTATTCCTGAGACCCTGTTTTAAAGTAAAGCAAAAGCAACTTTCAATATGGCACTACCCTCAACCTCTGGTATCCTGTGGGCAATTACAAGGCGGGAAATTTAGGTCAGATAGCTTTCCTGCACACCACCGCCGCCTAATTAGCCGTGAAGTTTAAACTGCAAGCTGTAAAAAATACTTACATTGCTCCAATTTTATTCAGGCATTTTATGTGTCCTCTCTTTATAGCCTTCATTTCGACAGATCGGCATACACGGCATTGCTGCTATGGCGTCAATGTCTGTCCCAAGAGTCTTTTTCCTGCTCAAGCGGAGTAAATACTAAAACAGAATCGCTTGTCCGCGCCACCATGTTCACTCTGATATCCATTCCTAGTTCGATTCGTTCGTCGACAAGCATCGCCTGCATCCGCGTACTGGAATCGTATGGTTGAACAGCATCTTTATCCTCCTTCGCACCGCGTAGAAAGTTCTTCACCCTGCAGTCAACCCTTCGTGCAGTGCCTCTTCTATTCTATAGTAGGGAAGAAGATATTGATGTCCTGGGCCATGCCGACGTAGCAAACTCGGGCTCTTCAGACGAAGGGTTGAGTACGGATTGGCGAGAAGCATTTTCCGAGTTCTCTGCGGTGGCATAAGTATCGAGACCGGATTTAAGAGGGAGGTGCGTGTTCATCAAGGGGATGGTATCAAGCTGAAAGGACATTAGGTGATTGATGTACCCGTGACCCGACTCAGCATGAACCTAGCCAATGATCACGACTGTAGAGGTAAGCTATAAAGCATATCGGGAGGCCCATAGACGTATGGGCAGCAATATAAAAAGAAATCGGCGGAGTGGTACGACGGGCGTGGCCTAGGGGAAATTGCTGCAAACGGTCTTTCCTACAACTGTACGACCAACATTCGCATCCTTTAGCTGTGAGAACTCTACTGAGCTTCAAGATTGACAACTGAGGAGTGTACAAGGAGAGAAAATGAGGGGGGATTGGGATGATAATGTTCCAAGTACTAGCAGCGATGCAAGTGGCATATGCCTTTACCAGAGGCCAGATGTGAGACACAATTTCCAAGCTTAGTCGACTCCATCTTCTTATCCTCTGCAGCCAAGCCAGCTGCTCAACTAGGCCACCCTTGCCTCCGACTCTAGTCGATTAGGGTCTCTTTTGTCGCAGGGGTTAACCGGTAGTCTTTACTGTGCTATGTTCAAAGTTTTCTTCATCGCGAATAGGTTGAAACAGCCTCGGTCGACAACGCCATCTCTTGCATAGGTCGTAGACTACACTCGACCCTTACAGCGGCAATGGGTGGCTACATTCGAAGTCCAAACCGTGTGCAATGACCTACTTTTTTCTTTCTTTCTAAGGGTATGTATCTGCCTCAACAAGCCTAGCGTGGTCAGCCGCCTGCGTATGACTCCATGCAACCATTGTCCCAACTCCCGTGCCATATTCGACCACTCTCTATCCAAGGTAATCAAGATATCACTGGGTCTACCAGCTCTCGCCTTCTATCAAGTGGGCCCTGATACCCGCTTCCGACGATGTACTACCCACTGCGGGGCTGTTCGGACATAACGGGCAACTGACGTCGTTAGTACCTGGCATTGTCATCCAGGGTCCACGCAATTTTTTTCATGATAATGCCAGACATCGGCGAAGAAGCGGCAAGCAAGACGTTTAAAGCGCGCAGTCTGCACAATTATAGGGCTGCACACTGCCTCCGGCCTCCTCCTTTCCCTCTCGTGTCCTCGCCATCTGTGAGCAATACCTGCTTAGACCCTCATTATCTGTTCCTGAACCCCTAGCCTTTGAAATTTCATCGACATGTCTTCAGCTCCTTCGCCCACCTTTGAGGGCTGGGTTGCCCAAGACCCCTCCGCGGCCAAAGGCGACATGAAGTGGAGCGACTATGAACCAAAACCCTTCCAGAACACCGACATTGAGTTTGACATCACCCACTGCGGCGTGTGCGGGTCTGATCTCCATACTTTATCGAGCGGCTGGGGTCCATCCGATTACCCACTTGTCGTTGGCCACGAGATCATTGGTTATGTATCTCGGGTGGGAAGTGCTGTCAAAGGTCACAAAGTCGGCGACCGAGTAGGCGTCGGCGCCCAAAGTGGTAGCTGTCTATCATGTACACGCTGCCAAAATGGCCATGAGACACAGTGTAAGAAAGCCACTCATACCTACAATTCAAAGTACCCCGACGGAAGCAAGGCCTTTGGTGGCTACGCGAAGAAGTGGCGAGGTCCCGGTGCCTACGCCATAAAGATTCCTGACTCCATTCCTTCCGAGATTGCCGCGCCTATGCTCTGCGGCGGCGTTACCGTTTACAATCCCCTTGTCGCCAACAGCGCAGGCCCTGGCAAGCGCGTTGGTGTCATCGGTCTAGGTGGTTTGGGCCACTTTGCCGTCCTGTTTGCTAAGGCACTCCAATGTGACAAGATTGTTGTCATTTCTCGTACGTCTAGCAAGAAAGAAGATGCTATGAATCTGGGTGCCGATGAGTTCATCGCTACCGGTGAAGATCCCGAATGGTCTACCAAGCATGCTGACTGCGTTGATGTTCTTGTGTCCACCGTCTCCGGCCCTGGCCTCCAAGTCGACAAGTATCTGAACCTCCTAGATGTCGGTGGTATCCTGGTTCAGGTCGGCGCTCCTGAGGACCCCCTTCCTTCCTTCTCCGCATTTTCTTTAATCGTCAAGAATTTGAAGCTTGGAGGTAGCTTGATCGGAACGAGACAGCACATTAAGGACATGTTCGACCTGGCTGCCACACAAGACATAAAATCATGGGTAGAGGTCAGATCTATGAGGGATGCCAACCAAGTGCTCATCGATTTTGAAGACGGAAAGCCCAGGTATAGATACGTCTTGGCAAATTAAGTGGAGCGATATCATTTGGGTCTACTTCGCCTATAGTTTATAGCATAGCGTAGATATACCTTTCCATATTCACACCTCTGTATACTATCTCCATCGAGAACATAGCCAGTGAGTAACATTTGGTCCTTGTACCATTAGTTGCGTTTTTATGCGTGCGTACGGGTATAATGCACACAAGACGATTTAGTTCTGTGCCTTCAAAGCTATGTTCCTAATGTTACGCCCAACGCTGCTATGTTTTTGCATCTTTGAGACCCTGTTTCCCTACGGTGCAGGCAGTGCTCGACTAAAAGTAACGCAGATAACGAACCATCACCCTTGTATCACTTCGAGGCGATGCTACATATCTTGACGGCGGTAAATTATATCTCGAATTTGAGGTACCTTTCCGCTAACTGCATTTTGGTCAAGAACCAATGCTATTCACAGCCTACTATTACATCCATTCATAATTAGTGGCGTTTTAGAGTGAAGGTCTGGGCTGTTTTATTTTCCACCTTCCCTTAGTAATAGCGTTATTGCGTTGATACTACCAACCCTATAAACATCACTAGCAGACGTCA
>Ga0247757_10001126_pt1 | contig 19151 bp, 21 predicted proteins | sample UWRJL126311R4_FD_180929 | JGI IMG/M metagenome (GOLD analysis project Ga0247757, IMG submission 180929) | Plant litter microbial communities from Arlington Agricultural Research Station in Wisconsin, United States - UWRJ-L126-311R-4 | ecosystem: Environmental > Terrestrial > Plant litter >... | reverse complement strand
GAGTCTATAAGCGGAAATCTCATCTCGTGTTTTATTCTTGCTAAGGATTTATCGAAACCTGCCTCCCTCTCCGATGGTCAAGGTTTAACCTCTTTCCTGTTCTGAGTACTTTGTACGGTGATAGACCGGTATTCTCGTATTAAATTGAGTGCGGAGTATCTTAGAAAGGTATTAGAAATATTTCGCGGTAGCTATAGTAAGGAATAGCGATTTTAACAAAATTGTGATCGCTCAAAGTCAAAGTACCCTTCGTCTGTCTCATAACACCGTGCATCCCATGATGTAGGGATGTACCTTACATATGTAAGATTCTAGTAGAACGGCATACTGTTCTCTCGCTCTCGGATTGATTTCATAGGACGGCGATGCAGATAGACTCCCAACAACGATTATTGCCTCCTAGTCCTTTTTTATGCCATTTTTGTCGCCGCACCCGGGTTCGAACGTTGTATCACTAGGTAGGTGAAGTGCACTGCCAACCCACTCGACCACACAACCTACCCTACCCTTAGAATATAGATACAGAGAGGGCTTCTCTGAAGCGAGGCGACGAGCGACGGCGAAGAGACGTTGATAGGATGTCGAAGGTACGAGCCTCGTAGGTACCGGAGGAGGGTTGTAAGCGGCCTAGAGTGAAGGTTAGGCCCTAGCCGTACAGCTGGCCGTTTATTCACTCCTCTAGCGGCTACTATACGCCTATTTTAGCGCCTTTTAGCTACCAGCAGTTTTCGAAAGGGCGTATAAATCTTTTTTAATTAGTAAAAACATCATCAAACAAATCCACCTCGGGAAGTTGCATAGCACGAAGCGACTTAGGGCTAGGGCAATAGCGAAACCCCGCACATCCGCTGGGGAGCTTCGTAAGAGGGCTGCAAATGGACACCCACATGACTGTAGAGACGTCTCCTCTGTGGATCCGACCCTAGGTAACGCCTCCTGGATCGCTACCGGAGGTAGGAGCAGCAGAGGTGCGATTTGATGAGAATTAGCGTACTTTTTTCTTTTTTTTTTTCTTACCTGGAAGTTTCGGTGAGATATCTTAGAAGAAAGGAAACACATAAGATTATAGAAGAACGTCATACTGTTTCCTCGCTCTCTTATTGATTTCATAGGACGGCGATGCAGATGGACTCCTAACAACAACCATAATACCCATCTTTTCATATCGCCCAATCACAAGCACAAATTATGCATCACTGTGTAATAGTTATCGAATGCGCGTAACATTTTCATATATGTATTGCCACTTGCGAAAATGCTAGCCGAGCGGTGATAGAACTCCATGGTAAAAGAAAAACTAACATAACAAGAGGGATATAGTAAACTAAAACCATACAGTTCCTGCCTACTATCCCCCCCCCTTTCCTACCACATCCTCCTACCTAGCTCGCACTTTTCATTCTTATCGAAGAAGCCGTTCTCAAAACAAAAGAGCTGCTCTTCCCTCAATCCCTCCGCCTCCCAACACTCCCTTCGAAGTTTGTCCTGTTGCGTAGGATGTTGCTGCATTTCATGAGCAAAGCAGGCCATTTGTATACGCTCCTTTCGCAACCAGTCCTTCAGCATATGATACTGCTGCATCTCATGAACAATAGCGGCCACTGACATAGGCTCATTCCAAAACTGGTCCTGTTGAATATACTGGGCGTTGGTGGCCGCCATCCTGTATTCCATGGTCAACAATGACTCGTTCTGCGCCCGCTCCCTTTCATCTTCCTCTGACCCATAGCCATACATCGCTTGAAATTCGTCCTGGTTCACAAAGTATTCTTCTTCCTGAAGGTCCTGGTACCATTCAATAAGGTCATCTTCCTCAAGGTACTCCTGATCAAGGTACCGTTGATCAAGGTACTCCTGACCAAGGTACTGTTGATCAAGGCACTGTTGATCAAGGTACTGTTGATCAAGGTACTCCTGATCAAGGTACTCCTGATCAAGGTACTGTTGCTGCAGGTACTCTTCCTGTTCCTCCAGGAATGTTGCCTCCGCTACTTTGTAGGCCCACCAGTACATTGGACCAAACTTATCGTACGGCCAATACACCTGTCCGTGAATCGACGGGGCGTTTTCTGGATCCAATAGGTAGTGATACTCAACATTTCCCTCAAGTGTGACCCAGAACGCGAAGCCATAGTCCATGCAGTAGAAGTATTGTCGTTCCGGATTCCACTCTGCAAAGTAGTGGTTGGAGTGGCCGCGCGTAGAATTCAGACCCTGAAAGACCCACAAACCAGGACAGTTCGTCACAGAGACCCGGGGAAGACAGGTCTGTGCAACGTACAATTCCTGTGTGGAGCCGTCCAAACCAGTGAAAGTACCATGGTTAATTATGGAGACCGTACGGGCGACGTTGTCGAAGCCTGGGAGGGCAGCATAACTACCTTCACAAGGTGGCGGAAACCACAGGGAAGCGTGAAATGCGCCCTGGTGGAGATTAATTATCTCTGCAGCACCCATGCTAGAGGGGGATTGAAGGGTTTGGTCAGAGAGTAGTGAAAACTTGGGACTGTTGATTTGTGAATCACTGCTAGTTTTTTGCGGAGGTGTGAGCGCTGGTGGAAGAGCCAACATAAGAGGTAACTCGTGGTCATGGGCGTCCTGTGTTTTGTCGATCCAGGCCTCGATCTCCGTTATGCGGGTAGGTGAGATCTCATAACAGATATGTCTGAAATTTTTTTGTGGTGGTTGTTTCTTAAGTGTCTTGTAATCTGGGCCCATGAAGTTCCATGAGGAGAACATGGAAGACATTTTCTTAGTTCCTTGAAGTTTGCTAGTGGTGATTGTTTCCAGGAAGCGAGGTTGTCTCGGTCTTTGTTTGGGGATCAAACCCAAGTTTGAAATTGCTATGTTGGAGTAGTTATATAGTAATGGTAGACCTAGTCTTCGTTGTCCATGTAATTAACAAGAGTTGCAATTTCTTGTTAAATACTACACAATGTTTGTGTGTGGCGACTGACAAAATAGTGACTGGACAGCGGGTGCGGGCTGACGAAGCTTAAATACACTAAGAACAACAGGAGTACACGGGGAAATTTTGATTATGATTATAAACAATACGAATGTCAGTCAATGGTTGTAAGAGCATTTTGACGTTTGGGTTAATAGTATTGCAAGACAGAGATGCATTCGCAACTAAATGACGACTTGGTTTGCGTTTTTCGACTCACAATATACGGTACTATCATCTTTTGAAACTTGAGATGCATTTTAGAATATTCGCTGTTCATATTTACACAAACTCGAATATATCGGTGAACAATGCTAGAGCATCAGCAGACCTTATGTCTAACAGATGATGTTTTAGAGCCATTAGGAACAGAAGACGTTGCTTTGAAACCGTGGACACTATCAAGCTTGAAATTTTCCGTCCGATGCATTATATAACAATCTTGTGTGATTTTTGCTCACATATGGCAGTTGATCAACTCTTATCAGAAGCACGCTACAACGATATCAGTTTTGGAGAGGTCGGTCTGCATAATGTTCCACGGTTCTACTGAGTTTGAATCGGATGTTTATCATTGTCTTTTTAATCTTTTTTTTAAAAGTAATCATTCAGAGGGCATATTGAAAATTAATACTACTGACCATGCAATTCCAAATTGTAAAATTGTAAAATTGGTTCTAAGTCTCAAAAGTGCGCTAACCGGAAAGAGGCGAAATCCTTTGGAACGGCGGAAATCCTTGCGTTTTCAATGGGGCTTGCAAAACCTACCCAAACAGGCAATAAGATGGAGGGTCTATGTGAAAAGGTACAACGCGGTTGCGCAACTGTATGCTGGGCGATGCGCCCTTGATTAATAACTCATCCATTTCTATCAGTCGCCGTAACCGTAGTAGGGTGGGGCATCGATCTGGTGCAACCGTAGCAGAGCCGCGCTGTCTTTCTCCCAGCATCTTCGGCGCTGGTTTGCTGGTCTCCTCCCCATCCGCTAATACCGAAGCGACTGTCACTTACAGGCATACCGCATAGAGAACATATAGGCGTTAAGCCAGAAACAGGTGTAGCTTCAAGTTTGCCGGTAGTTCTTACGACATTAGAAACGATGCTAGGGAAGTTCTCTTCTACTGATTCGAAATACTGCTTCATAAGGTCGTCGATGGTGGTGTTTTTGGAGCTGATGGATGCCTGAGTAGGTAAAGATTCACGGACTATGGTTGACAAAGGAGGTCCATTGATGTCTGTGTAGGAGACTAGCTCTTTCTTGAGCAGATCACGGAGTGGATAATTGAAAGTCAATCCGAAGGGTGACTCGCCGTCTGCTACCTGCCATGGAAGAGAGAATCCTCGCCCTTTGGCTGTCTCAGCCAAAGTCTTCTCGGCAAGCTTTGTCGTGCTGTCGCCCCATAGGACGCCTTCGCAGCCTGTGGACTTGGCGTGTTCCACGATCAGCTTGGTTCTTAGCGTCGAGACGACATCTGCACGCGCTGTGGCAGAGTTTAGTGAGGCGAGTAGTTGCTCAAGCTTATCGCCAGAGGAAGAGTCCTTCGGCATTGAAGTAGGAAGCAGGGTGAACAGGTCATCCTCGGCCGCCACCAAGTCAAAAATATGATCAAGGGGCAAGGAAGCAAATTCGTAAGTGGGATACGCTTCCTGCGCCTTGGCGAACAGGTCCTGATACAAAGGGGCAGTCTCAATGCTCTCTGTGTCAACGAAAAGCACGCGAAGTGCGAACCCTGCGCGGCCGGTCTTGCTCATCTGCGTTTTTAGTTGGTGATCTAAGATGTGAAGCAATGTCACAGAGGATACACCAAATGAGAGCGGCAGTAACAGCTGTCGCTGATGATCTGGTGAAGCGTTCCGAACCCTGAATGATTCCAGGCGTTTTATAGCCTTGGTATGAACATATCTGATGAAGCACTGTCTACAACCCAGACCAGTCAGCGAGAAAACAAATGCGATGCAAGATGATGGCTCGGGCAAGACTTACCGGCAGAGAGGATCCTTGCGCACGACGAGAATGGCGGCGTTCTCACCGCATCGTCTACAAGGCTGATCCGTAATACTTGAGTTGTTTTTGTCTGGCATACTGGCGGTGTTGAGCCTTGACAAGGCAGCGTGGGGTATCTTGGTGGACTTTTTGCGAGATCAGGATGGTGGGCCTGCGCCACACCTGTCGGGGAAAGTGAGCCCAGTTGCCCTGCCCGATTTGAGCGCGCCAACGCTAAGAGTCTCTAGCCAGGCCGTGTCAAGCTATTGTCCATCGAGCTCTCACCATCTCGACAGGCGGCCGTTCTCTTATGCTGTCTCCGTCGCCATACTTCCTTCTCGATCTCTTCTCCTTTATTGTTTGCCTGTGAGCTGATATCGGCCGTGTTTTCCGCCCCCTCCGCCAGCTGGCATCAAGGCTCCAAGCCACCATGAATCCATGGCTGCGCGCCGCCGGGCTGCTGCTGTCAGTAGTAACAGCAGTAGCCGCCGTTGATGTGACTATTGTGCGCTATTCCGCTGCCATAAATCCGTCCATTACTGATGCTGCCCAGTCACAAGACGATATTCAGAAATGCTCGGGCATGTACAGCAAGAAATCCTGGGGCGGCGCGACCGACCCCTTCATCTTCGTCAAGTTCCTCGATACCGACAAGAACAAAGATATCCAAGACCCTACCGTGGCTCTCATTGTATTTGAGTGGAGGGACTGGAATTTGATCGGAAGACCCGCCGACCCCAACGGGGAGACGGTATAGTTGCACAACCACCCATCTTCTGTCACCAACTTACAGCCTGCAGCGAGAATTGTTATGCGACGATAAGAACGTTGAGAAGAACTATTGCAGCGAGACAAACAAAGGCGAATGGATTCTAGTCGAGAACGCCACCACGCTGTCCAAAACCCCCATTCGCACCGCCGCAATACACCTCAACGACAAGCAAGTCATCAAGTACCCTGTTTCCGATGATGCGCAGCAGAAGATCCCACTCAAAACCGGATATTACTGTGTTGCGACTATTCCATATCCTGATAATGTCCAGTACGAAGCTATTGTAACATTCCGCAATGCGTACGGAGAGCTTCCGGCTGCACAGATAGCGAAACTACCTTTCTATGGAGGTATTACCATCGCCTATTTCCTTGTCAGCACATTCTGGGGATTCCTGTATTTCCAACACAGACACGATATCCTCGCTGTGCAGAACTACATCACGGCAATCTTGATATTCCTAGTCTTGGAAATGCTTATGACTTGGGGTTTTTATGACTATCAGAACCGTCACGGTAACAATGTCGGTGCCAAGGTTCTGATGATTGTCGTTGCTGTTTTGAATGCGTTTAGGAATTCATTCTCATTCTTCCTGCTCCTTATTGTGTGCATGGGGTACGGGGTGGTCAAACATACGCTGGGTAAGACTATGACCATTGTAAGATGGCTGGCAGTGGCGCATTTCGTCTTTGGAGTTATCTATGCTGTTGCGTCTCTTACGATTCGACCGGATGACGCGGGACCACTGGTGCTTCTGGTTATACTCCCGCTTTCCGCGACACTTACGGCTTTCTATATCTGGACACTAAACTCATTGAATCTCACAATGAAGGACCTCCTAGAAAGAAAGCAACATGTCAAAGCCGACATGTACAAAAAGCTTTGGTGGTGCATTCTCACAAGCATCATTGTCATCTTTGGGTTTTTCTTTATCAATAGCTTCACGTTTGCTGGTGCTTCGAGCCCCGATTTTGCACCTACCCACTGGCAAACTAGGTGGTTTGTCCTAGACGGCTGGCTTAACCTGGTGTATTTTGTTGATGTATGTTTCGTTGCATACATGTGGAGACCAACGGCGAACAACCGAAGGTTTGCTATGAGTGACGAGGTAAGTTAACGTTCGGCTACTCCTAGATTTATCACTCACCGGTCCACAGATCGCACAAGATGATGAAGGATTCGAGATTGCGTCGCTCCGCGACTCACTCGATGATGAAGAGCGTACTGGAGAGCCTGCGTATGATCCAGCTCCCAGACACCGTAGTCCGCCTCCTTTTAACCGTAATGTCTCACCATTACCGGCGCCTAAGCCACAGAAACCTGTTGTACCCCCCAGGGAAAGCTTGGATGGCGACACGATCTTTGCAGTAGGAGAGGACGATAAATGGAGTGATGACGAAATGGAACCTGGCAGCGGGGATGATGAGCATGAGAGGCTGACGACAAGGAAGAATGACTAGGAGGAATACGGTATTGGCGCTTACAATCATCATTAACAGGTTAGATGCGGGTGTGGATCAGCTTGCTGGGCTGGGGGCGTCTGGTGCTGATGTATCTCTGTATTGTGTAAAGGTTCTGGGTGTATGACATTAGCAGGTTCGCATATCCGGCGTCTTTGTATTCCATTCTGTGTATCTTCCGAACCCCTGTCTTCACATGTGCATCTACTTACTAAACTGAACCGGTAGTTTGTCCTCTACAAACACCCTTCAATCGCAGTTGCCACCCGACTGGGTGTGCTACTAGTTCATCCCGCTATACATTCATCACTGCCGCGCTCCTAGCAGATGGGTCACATCCTAAAGGGAGATCTTAGACATAGATTCGACGAAGTCAAATCGGAGAAAGTTAATTGGTGCAAATCATGCAGTTATGGACCAAAAGTTCCGTGTAGTGGTCTCGAGTACATTTTGGATTGTATTTATTTGCGCTAACCCCGGCGCTATGTCTTAACACCGAGGTGCCTTAGCTTTTCGTCGCAGCTTCCGATTGCCTCCATCATTACACATCCCACCATGGCGTACCTCATTGCTCGCGCCAGACCTCAGGCACGGCCAATACTTTGCGGAGCTTGCCAAGCTCGTATAAATAATCCTCGTCAAGCCTCTCTGTCTACGAGAATCCCAGCCCAATGCATCTCGAACGAAACGCTATCGTTTGCCAGCAAAAGATCGATTGCGCGTTTTGCATTTCCATCGACCCCCGTGAAATCCACCTTCCATCCGACACAGTCTGCCTCCCGTAGGTTCCATACATCACCCGGGGAGCTTGAACCTCCGTCTAGCGGAGTGTGTCAGCTATACAAACGACGTTTAATATATCTCGGCGGACCCGATGCTGCAAAGTTTTTGCAAGGTCTGATAACCAACAATGTGGATCCGGACGATCACAAATCATTCTACTCTGCGTTCCTTGATGCGCGGGGAAGGGTCTTATGGGACGTATTCATCTGGAGACCCTCAAACTCAGATCAAGATAGAAAACATTGGTCCTGTTATATTGAGGTTGATAGCGAAGAATCGGGCGCTCTATTGAGTCACTTGCGACGGCATAAACTCAGAAGTAAGGTCGAGCTCCGCTTGGAATCGGAGAAAACTTTAAGTGTATGGGCTGCGTGGGGTGGAAAAGTGAATGAAGATCAATATCATGATGAGCATGTCGTTGCATCTCTAGTCGATCCGCGCTTGCTCGATCCAAAGCCGGTCCTCCGACGGATGCTTGTTAAAGGAGAAGGACGGCCTGTATCAGATGTTTCTGCGGGATCAGAGAATGAATACGATCTTCTTCGTTACACATATGGCATTCCCGAAGGACCTAACGAAATCCTAAAAGGAACCGCGCTACCGATGGAGTGTAACATTGACCTCAGCCAAGGCATTGATTTTAAGAAAGGATGCTACGTTGGGCAAGAACTCACTATTCGCACAAAGCACACCGGTGTAGTACGCAAGAGGATACTACCCGTGCAACTCTACTACCCGGACTCCCCACCAAATGAGAAATCTCAAATACCCGTATTTAATCCCGAGTGGGCTGTCTCCAATGATATGCCTGAAATTGGCGCAGATATCAAGCAATTAGATGAGCAAGGGGCTATCAAGAAAGGAAGAGCAGCGGGCAAGCTCATAGCCAGAATTGGAAACGTTGGCCTCTCGCTATCTAGACTGGAAATGATGACTAGCATGAAAGTTAGTGCTGAGGGTGGCAGCTGGAAGCCAGGTATGGAGTTCGGTATGCAAGAGGAGAATAGTGCAGTGGTCAAGGTAAAGCCGTTCGTGAGAGATCACTTCAGGCTTCTAGAGAGGAATATGTGGGACAAGAATCGCACCAAAATATGAAGTCGGTAATTTTTCCCTGAAATCTGCCTTGGGTCGTATATGGAGCACCACGTCTGCAAATATAGGGGCTGTGCGGTGGCGCAGTTGCACGTGACGTCATCTAGCCGTCCACAAATGCTCAATCAACCTTCAACCACATCTTCGACAATACTCTTCTTGATTGCTCCTCAAAGATTTATACTACATTTAGAGAACTACGCGTTGAAATTTCAGTCATACAAGGCTAATACCGTTATGGTCATGACCATGCTACCGGGGTCATCTAACCATTCCCAGTCGCATTCTATAATGTCCAAGTTTCTATCCAAGATTCGCTCAAAAAGGAAAAGCAAACCGGATTCCCAGCAGGAGACGCCAAAAAAACCAAGGCCGCCTCTCCGCTCTTCGCCTCTCCCTCTTGTTCTCCCAGAACATCAACAAGCCTTCACAAACCTTGGCTGGACAACTCTAACCTTCCCTTCTCCAGCTGGCGACTCAGACCCTGTCCCATCACCAGGTCCCCATCCCCTAAAATCAGCATCAATAGCTCTGTTTCACGCTGCGCAGGTCTTCTTCGACCAGCCCGATGAGGCAAAAGTAGCGTGGAAGCATCGCCTTGGCACCGAAGAAGGCTGGTCGAAAATTCCTGGAGAGAAGGAATTCATCACGTTACGCACGCTCGCGTATACGCCTGATGTGCTAAAAGACCCCGCGCGGAGATATTGGGAGCTTATGGGCGGACAGTTATCTAGTTCACTTGGACGCGTTTCAGCCTCCTTAGGTCTCCCTGATACAGAAGATGCTGGACTGAGGAAATTTGTGGGCCCGTGTAGCATCATGGGTGAAAAGGAAGAGGATAAGACGGCAACTATGTTGCGTATATTTAGGTACGAGGCCAGTGAGGCCAAAATTGTTGCGGAACCGCATGCGGATTTGGGCTTGATGAGTGCGGTTGTGGGCGATGTGCCGGGGCTGGAAGTTTGGGATGGAAAACAGTTCTTTGGTGTTGAGAAAGGTTACGATAGGGGGCAGGCGACGGTTCTAGCCGGACGGCAGCTGGAGCGCTTATCCAACTTTCGATATCCAGCAGGTGGACACCGGGTTGTTGCATATGGAGACGACAAGCCTCAAGACAAGGCCATGGCCGAGACAGAGGGGAAACCAAAGTTCAGACATAGCATCGTGTTTGTTCTCAGAGCGCATGAACCTGTCATGATTGAGTCGAGCGAGCTAGAGACGGATATCACAGGAAAATGGGTCGAGAGCATAAGTGGTATCACGGCAGGGATTCTGTACGACGAGATCAAGAAGCGACATTTCAACATCAACATTGGGATGGAAGAGAGAGAGAAACAACGAAGACTTGCGGCAGAAGCGAAGAATGCCAAGTCAAAGGAAGAAGCGAAAGGACCCAGCTAATCCCTTCTTTCGATATAAGCTCCTGTTGACATTGATATTCTTAGTTCTAAACGGATTATTTAGCTACGAGTATATTACCCCATTCATACCATCTCTTCTGCCCCTTCCCCTCATCCAACTTCCAAGATTATAGCCTTTTCCCCCCTAGCCTCTCTCCATTTATTCGTCCCCCTCATCATCTCGTCACATCCCTTCAATAATGTGCCCCACTTCCTGGCAAACCCCTCGCTCACCTCCCAGCTCCCTACCTCCCACGGCTCGCCCCACACTAGCAGCCCCCTGCTCTCGCACTCGTCAATCCCTGAATACAAGCCCCCACACACATCATTGCAAAGTGCATCGCTATCCCAGTCCTCTTGCGTCGCAGCCAGTATCATGTTGTCGCGAAGTGTGGGGCATGGCACACTCGCGATCCATGAGGGAAACGTGACGCAGAGCTGCAGGGGCGTTGGGGTAAATATGGGAGGGGGTGTGGATGGAGGATGGTGTAGCAGAGGGAGCGTGTGAGCGACGTCACATTCAGGGGGCATCGTGATGTTGACGAGGAGGAAGTTAGTCAACATAGCACGGAGAACGTTGTATTGGATAAGAGTTATGAGGTAGTGGTCTGGTGCGAGGGGAAAGCGGAATTCCAAAGGGGAAGTGCGAGTAGTGGAATCGCCATAGGGGAGAAGAGGTGGGATGAGGGGACAACGGCGTGAGTTTGCCTTGGGAGACGGCCAGGACAATGGATGCGGTATATTAATGAGGATATGGGAGATGGTGTTTCGTTGGGTGGCTTGTTCTTTATGTCGTGAAGTGTAAGACTTGGACGATAGGACGGACTGGACTGGAGATTCAATAATGGATGCGACCGCCGCAGAAAATGCTGCATCAAGGGCGTCGCATGTATGTTCTCCTTGGGATCTATGCGTATATTCAGGACGTATCTCTTTCACTGCTTGCTGACAGCCTTTGCGTCGTCCTTGATACAATGTAAGTCTCGAGCCGGAATACGCGGTACAGTAACTCACGCCAGGCCCTCTGGTGCAGCCTATTCTGAATCTTCCTTCTATCCTTTGCAGATGTAACGCCTGTCCAATCATCTTCATATTTACGTGCCTGATCTCCAATGAGCACCGTAAACGAACTACTAACATAGCCGCAGTCCACGCTTACCTCTTTGAGCTGGGATTTCTCTGCAACTGCAATCGTCCGCTGTTCCGTCGGCATATTGAACCCTTCCGTTTAGAGACACTTCAAGAAACCCCAATAAAATTGCCTTAGATGAAACGGCTGAAGAAAGCGACCATCCTGACCAAGCGAGAGTCGAGCAGTGGCGCTTCATTCCCTTTGTATGCGAGATGCTTATGCTCTCTATACCCCTTTCACTCTAGCGCTCCCACGAGCATCTTCGAGATGCAATGTGCTTACGCGCTAAACTCTCTTTGGCTTGGGATGTAAACGAGTGTTCACCACCAACCAATTGGAGTTAAAGATCATCTGTGCACTTCTAGAGCTCTCCAGACGGACTCATACTCAGGAAGTCGAATGGTGTGTTCGGTCTAAGCCACGGAGGGTGGGAGTTTTTCGACCGTCATGTTTGTCCGTCTTAAGAAAAGGGGATAGAAAGAACCAATTTATATTGAAAGGGCACTGCACCCATGACTCTACTGGAGCATCACCAGTCGCATATCCGTCCTCTATTCAGACATTTTCAGCTCTTCGTATCCAGATTTCTCGACTAGAATCCGTCTCCATTGTTCCACCGATTGTCTCGAGACGCCCGCTCCTCTCTCTTTCTCTCTCTAACAGACTGTGAGCATCAGCCTGCAATTCACCCAATATGTCGATTATGAGAGGGAAGACGATGGAAGGGCGAACGGATTTTAACCCTGAGAAAGAAGTCCCCTCGCTTGAGGGCAAGGTAATCTTCATTACCGGAGGTACCGTCTCCTGACTCCATTTTCAATCTCAACCCCGTCTGACTATTCGTACCAGGGACCGCAGGCATAGGCGCCGAAACCGTGAAAGCGCTCGTCCCCCATAGACCTTCACACATCTACATCTCAGGCCGCAACCAAAAAGCCGCCGAAAAGCTCATCGCCGAAATCCACGAGCACCATCCCTCTGCCGCTATAACGTTCCTCTCTATGGATCTCAGCTCCATGGCATCCGTCAAGAAAGCCGCCGCAACAGGCTTCAAGCACGACAGACTCGACCTCCTGATGTGCACCGCCGGCATCATGGACGTCCCTCCCGCGCTCAGTAAAGACGGCTACGAAATCCAATTCGCAACCAACCACCTCGGCCACGCGATGCTCATCCAGTGCCTCCTCCCCCTTCTCCTGCACACTGCCGCTCTCCCTGGCGCCGACGTCCGCGTCCTGAGCACCAGCTCCCTAGGCTATGGCATGCACCCGCAACCCGGCATTTGCTTCGACGAGCTCGATGCGGGAAGCGTCATGCACCGCGTGCTCTTCGGCGGAAACGTCCGCTACGGCCAGTCGAAGCTCGCGAATATACTATACGCCTCGGAGCTCGCGCGCAGGCACCCGCAGATCACGTCCGTGTCGCTGCATCCCGGTGTTGTGCTCACGGATTTGGTGTACACGCAAAGGCGGATTAAGTTGTGGTTCATGCACTTAGGCTGCTGGCTTATGGGTATCGGATATTTGACGCCGCAGCAGGGGTGCTTCAGCCAAGTGTGGTGCGCGACGGTGGCGAAGAAGGAGGAGCTGAGGAATGGTGGGTTTTATTACCCGGTTGGTGTGGATAAGACAGAGATGTTGGACGCTAAGGCAAGAGATGGAGATCTAGCGAAGAGATTATGGGAGTGGACTGATGGTGTGCTGGCGAAGTTTTAACGAGCGTAGCGTAGGCGGCTGATGAGGGGGGTGGGCCTAAGCCATTATTAAACAGTTTTACACTATAGGGAGAAATATCTATTGCATACTGTCTTCAGTTAAGATCGTTGATTTGAGCTAAGCAATGAGAGTAGGTGGAGTTTGAACAAGAGCAGGAAAGTACCTATGATTATCCATTACTATATAACAAAGGGACCTGATCCTGAGCATAAAGATACGCTTTTCCGTAGCAGTAAATGAGAATGGAACAAAAGCAGTGGCTTCTATTTAGAAGACAGATATCCAAGGTAGAAAAGTGGATTTATATGATAGCAGCCCACATGGCGCATAGTTGCTTAAGAACAGAGATTGGTTATTACAATCGTGTTACAGGCTTCAGGTCTAAAGGAAAAGATATAGAATGCAGACCATCGAAGTAGATCAATGACGTCTGCTACTCTTCGTTCCATTACGGCTCGGCCTTTCATCCCTGCGTGAGCCGTGAGTGTCGCGGGGGAGACCCATCTCCTCATCTGAGATCCTGTCGCGGCGGCCAGAGTATGCACGAGTCGGCTGTCGAACATCGTCATGATGGGATTCAAAGGTAGCCCTACGTTCCTCTTCTTCATCTGAGAAGTCCTCATAAACAGTGGCAGGTCGTGGTCGGCGGGCAGGATCCATCTTTGATTCTCGCTGGCGAAGCTCATCTGGCTTGTACTTCCTATCAAGATGCTCTTCGAGTAGTCGCACATTCCTCGAGTTGCAGCGGACAGCAGCGTCGGCAAGGTCGCCGATGAAGGGAATCAATCCAACAAGGAAGTCGACGAGCAGGTTGATGGCCATTCGGATCTTGACATTACCAGGTAGGCCGCCGTCGACCTTGTCCATAGTACGCATGAGTCGGTAGGCGAGAGCGAAATCGAAGAAATCGCCAGCAGCAGGGACAAGACCAATTACAGAGGACCAACCAAAGCGGATACCGAGGAAGTTGAAAAGACAGCAGTCGAGCTTGTAAGCAGTCTTGCGTGACCGGGCAAGAATGCTTGCATCGGGCTCCGGGATATAGGCAGGCACTTGCTTCTTGACCTTCTTCATCTTCCCCGGCTTCTTAGGATGGGGAATCTCCTCATAGAAGGGATCCTGTTGTGATGTTAGTCGACGTTGATGGGGCAGCTATTCCAAAGCCGAGGACTTACGTATTGGCCAGCCGGCTTCTTATCCTTGTACTTGTTCATCTCGCTCGACAGCATCTTCCTCGCTGCATACTTTGCGATGACTTGCGTCATGATGGCGGTGATAGTCGCTTTCTCCGGGAATGCGGCTCTGGTAAAAAAGAAAACGGGCTGATTATACAGAGCACGAGACTGGCGATGGGGTATTTAACAAAAATGCGGCTCTGGGCGAGTGCAGGTGGGCGGCTGGTCGCGCGGCTGTCTCGTCGTGGTATGAGTCTGTGGTTGGCGGGCGGCTCTTCTCCTCAGGATATCTGAAACGGGCGCGTCGCCTGCTATGTATAGGAGAAGGCGCAAGGACTGTCGACAAACAAAAGCTGGCGGCAGCAGATTGCACAGACAAACAAAGGAGCGGAAGGAGGGCGATCACCAGTAGTTTTATGCTTGGGGCATATGATGGGCGATGTGCGCTGGCCTGGTCTCGGGTTGGCCGTCGATGCTTGTATTTCTTGTTCTAGAGCCCTAGAGCCCAGACGTCATCTGTGCTGCGCCACTGTCCGTGGCGGTGCAGCGCCACACGGCGCGCTGGCCGACTGATTGTCCTGTCAACCTGGACATGCACGAAACTTGAGCTCGCCCATTCTACGCGCGTCCACGTGCTTGCTGCATTCCTCCGCCTTCTTTGCGCAGCCAGTCCATCTGCCTCAACACGCCCTCACTTGCCCGCCCGTCCGTACACTCCCCTCGCTGCTCCTGTCTGCGCGCCCGCCCGAAGCTCCCCGCGCCCACCTCACGTCCTCGCTGCCCAAACGGCATGCAGCTGCGCGACACCGGCCAGAACCACCATGACAGACACCGATCAAAGACTACTTGACTGGCTCGACGACCTGTGCGTCCGCTTCATCGTCAACCTCCCCCACGAAGAGCTGCAGTCGGTCGAGCGCATCTGCTTCCAGATCGAGGAGGCGCAATGGTTCTACGAAGACTTCATCCGCCCGCTGGATCCCAGCCTGCCGTCCATGAACCTTCGCATCTTCTCCCAGCGCATGTTCCAGCACTGCCCGCTGTTCGCCGGCTTCTCCGAGCACCACCATGCCGAGGCCTACCAGCACTTTCTGCAGTACAAGACGCGCGTGCCCGTGCGCGGCGCCATCATGCTCAACCAGGACATGACACACGCTGTGCTAGTCAAGGGCTGGAAGAAGGGTGCTAAATGGAGCTTTCCTCGCGGCAAGATCAACAAGGACGAGCCTGACCTAGACTGCGCTATACGGGAAGTCTACGAAGAGACGGGCTATGACTTGAACGAAGCTGGCCTTGTGCGGCCTGAAAGCGAGATGAAGAGTATTCCCGTCAACATGCGCGAACAGAGTATGCTTTTGTACGTCTTCCGCGGTGTGCCCATGGATACTTATTTTGAGCCGCGCACGAGGAAAGAGATTTCGGTATATCTTCTCTCTGTTTGTTAAATTGAAAGCATATAGCTAACCGAAATAGAAAATCGACTGGTACAAGCTCAGCGACCTCCCCACTCTCAAACGTAAAAACCAGGTCCAGCAAGGCACCGGCCAGGACCTGCTCAAAGATAACAGCTTCTACATGGTTGCGCCATTCCTAGGCCCTCTTAAGGCTTGGATCAAGCTTCAGAGGAAGCTTGACAGACAGAAAGCCCACGCTGGCTCGCATTCAGCACCACCTCCGATTGCACCCATCACTGATACAGAGGGCTTGGAAGCAGATTTTGGTGAGACAACTGCTGACGAGGCTGCTATGCCTGAAAGACATCTCGATAATGGGAACTTTGCTGAGTTAGTAGCGAACCTAGGACGGGGCCACCGCGCCAGTGATGCACTCCCCGAGGTCTCTGTGGAGCCAATCTCTGCCATGGATCCTGCAGCAGAGCTCAAACGGCTGCTCCAGGTCGGCTTTGGCCAGCCTCAGCCGGCAGAAGCACCCCTATTACAAGAGTCACAGCATCCTCTTTTGGCGATGCTGCATGGTAATAGTAGACCGCAGCCAGACCAAATGCCCAGGACGCCTTTAGACCACATCATGTCGCAGCCGCAAATACCTCAAAGTCCCCACGGCCAGCATCACCCAAGAGCGCCGCATCTCGATCAGATGGCCCCACCACCTCCTTACCCCTTGGATCCATTGGATCCCTTGGACCATCGGCAAGCGATGTCTTCGCATGGAAACACTCATCAATACATGGTCCCTCCACAGCACAACGGAGCTTCCATGTCGATGCATTATCAATTCCCTCCTCCCCAACCTCACTCTTTTGGCTATGTCTTCCCAACGCACACGCCAAATACTCTGCAAGCTCACAGCCAACAAGGGCCGCGACCCTACCAACGCACCGGTGATCCCCAGTTTGCCCAATCATCACAATTCTCTAACCCTGCTATTCCGCCTGCCTCGAGGCTTCCTCCGCCAAAACTCAACGCGCATACGCTGGGCTTGTTGAATGCGTTCAAGATGAACGAAAAGCCTGCTATAACATCACCTGTGGCGCAGACGAAATCAGTACAACTCTCAGAAGCTCACCCGCCAATGAAACAGGAACAGCCCTCACATCAACGACCGGGCCCGATCACCTCCCCCAAAGTCCTTCAGAGCGCACACCCCCATGCACCTAGTCCGCCTGCTTTCCAGTCCCCTCCACCTGTTGCGAACTTCCAGCCTGTGCAACCTAAGCCGCGCAATGCCCACCAAGATAATTTACTAAGCCTCTTTCGAGCCCCATCTGCCACAGTCGCTACTCCCCCACCAGAAAAGACGATTAGCCAACCAGCGGAGCTTTCGGCTTATCCAACTACCCCAGGCAACATTAAGATCGATCATAGGACTTCTATAGGTCCTCCAGTACCAGACATGAATGCGAAGCCAAACTTGCTGGATGTGTTCACTTCGCAACAAAAGCCTGGCTTGACCTCGGCTACCGTCCGTGGACCAGTTAATGCGCCCGATTTTGATACAGTGAAGAAAAATACCCAACATTCCCTTAATAGTCAATCTCGTGGACCTTCGCCGGCGCATATAAAGCCCGAACAGAAGATGTTCATTCCGCAGCAAATTCTAAGACGTGACATACCAACTCCGAACCCAAGAGTGCCGGTAGAGGGAACGAACAGAAGTTCGAACACCAGCCCAGTTACAGTAGTCCCTGCAACAATGTTCAAGCCACAGATCCTCAAGCGGGCGCAACAGCCAACCGGGCAGGAGCCCATTCCGAATGCCACTACACATGCACAGGATCTGTTGAACTTGTTCAAGACTCAGTCTCCTAAGCCGCCCTTGACACAGGCAGTACCACCTCTGCAACCACTGGTCCCCGCGACGCAGGCATCTTCTTCTTTCGACCGTAGAGACACTCTTCCAGTTGACCAAAAGAGTGCACTATTGTCGCTTTTCAACAAGCCATCTACCGCCTCGCCAACACAAGCATCGAAATCTCCCTTCGCCCCTAGTGCTGGAAGTCCTATTCCACCATCTCGATCCCCCCAACCACCAACACCTAAAATGCTCATGTCCGGCGTCATTAGTCCTGTGAGTCCCCTGCCAGAAAAAGGAAGCCAGACAGAAAGTCCCGCGAACCTTAACTCGCGATCGCGCATCTCGAGCATCGGCGAATCTATTCCGCCAAGCATTGTCATCCCACGGTCTGCGGCGCCTACTTCCTTCCCCCAACTCGCACTGGGTCACCAAGGCAACGGCTTTGCCCCCGCGGCAGACGACGGCTCCACCAGTCCCGCCGCAGGAGGTCTTTCGGAGCTAGCAGTGCACACAGGCACTTCCAGCGCAGGCAAGAGCCCCGTTGATAAGAACTTCTTGTTGGGATTCTTGAACGACGTGGCAAGGAAGGGGCGTTAGGGATACTAAAGCATGAGCATGTTCGCAAGCGAGGTTTCACTGGGGAAAAAAAAAGGATATTGCATTTTCAAGGGCTTCGGATGCACTTCGGATCGGTTGGTATTTGGTGGCTTTGGCGACCTTTGAGACGCGTTGAGCAAACATATGAGGTGTGGGATTTGCATGGCGTTTGCAAGTGCGATGTAGCTGACTTGGTCTCTTTTGCGAATGCTTCGGATTATGAGGAGGGATGGGACAAATGGGATAGGAAAGGATGGGTGATGGATTCTACTCACGTAGGAGATGAGTACCCTGCCAATAAAAATCGGATGGAATACGGCTACTTTTCTTCCTCGTGCAGTGTGGTGTAATACACTCATGGTGATAGTTCTGAATTCGGGAATCCGTAGCATGAGCTGAGGCTTTCCCATGCTGTTCTATTAAACCTTGTTTTCTCCATGTTTTTCGTTTTTGAAAAATAGCTTTTTTTAATCATTGGTTGCTTTTCACTCCTCTAACCCCCTTTTCTTACACCCTTCCTCTACTCTACATCTCGTCCCTTCACCTCTCCGCATACTCCTTGTTAAACGCCCTCCCGATCACCATCCTCCTCACCTCGCTCGTCCCCGCCCCGATCTCATATAACTTGGCATCCCTCAGTATCCTCCCCACAGGCACCTCGTTCATGTACCCCATACCGCCCATCAACTGGATCGCATCGGCGGCGACCTCGCTCGCGCGCTCAGCCGCATACAAGATAGCGCCCGCGCAATCCTGGGTGCGTACCTCCGGCTCAGCGTGCGACTCATCGACGGCGCGCGCCACGCTGTACGTGAAAGCCGACGAGGCGCGGTATTTGG
>Ga0247757_10001125_pt1 | contig 19187 bp, 19 predicted proteins | sample UWRJL126311R4_FD_180929 | JGI IMG/M metagenome (GOLD analysis project Ga0247757, IMG submission 180929) | Plant litter microbial communities from Arlington Agricultural Research Station in Wisconsin, United States - UWRJ-L126-311R-4 | ecosystem: Environmental > Terrestrial > Plant litter >... | reverse complement strand
ACCAGCTGGAGAAGGTCCTGTCCTACATCGAGATCGGCAAGAGTGAAGGCGCGCAGGTGGTCACCGGCGGTGAGCGCGCCCAGCTCGGCGGCGACCTCAACGGCGGCTACTACGTCGCGCCGACGATCTTCACCGGCAACAACAAGATGCGGCTCTTCCAGGAGGAGATCTTCGGGCCGGTCGTGGCGGTCACCTCGTTCCGCGACTACGACGAGGCCATCAGCATCGCCAACGACACGCTCTACGGTCTGGGCGCCGGGGTGTGGAGCCGCGACGGCAACACCGCCTACCGGGCCGGCCGCGACATCAAGGCCGGCCGGGTCTGGACGAACTGCTACCACCAGTACCCCGCGCATGCGGCGTTCGGCGGTTACAAGCAGTCCGGCATCGGCCGGGAGAACCACAAGATGATGCTCGACCACTACCAGCAGACCAAGAACCTGCTGGTGAGCTACAGCGACAAGGCGCTCGGCTTCTTCTAGACCCTGCCGAACCCGCAGCCGAACCCCCACCGAACCCGTACGGATCCCCCCGATCCGTGCGGGTTCGGGTCTTTTCGGCCATCGATGATGGACCAAAGCCCCTGATCGGCCGGCGCATTTCGGCGTGGAATCACACCATGACCGAGAACACGATGCGCGCCGCCGTTGTCCACCAGCTGGGTTCTCCGCTGACGATCGACGAGATCGAGCTGCCCAAGCCCGACCACGGGCAAGCCCTGGTGAAGCTCGAGACATCCGGGGTCTGCCACACCGATCTGCATGCCGCACACGGCGATTGGCCGGTGAAGCCGACCCCGCCGTTCATCCCGGGCCATGAGGGTTACGGCACCGTGGTGGCGCTCGGCGCCGGAGTCGAGGATCTGGAGGTGGGGGACAAAATCGGCAACGCGTGGCTGTGGTCGGCCTGCGGGCGCTGCGAATACTGCCGCACCGGCTGGGAGACGCTGTGCGAGGACCAGCGCAACGGCGGTTACACCGTCGACGGCAGCTTCGGCTCCTACATGCTCGTCGACGCCGCCTACGCGGCACGCATCCCTGACGGGGTCGACCCGGTCGAGGTCGCACCGATCCTGTGCGCCGGCGTCACCGTCTACAAGGGGTTGAAGGTGACCGACACCCGGCCCGGTCAGTGGGTCGCGATCTCCGGCATCGGAGGGCTCGGCCATGTCGCGGTGCAGTACGCGATCGCGATGGGGCTGCGCGTCGTCGCCATCGACATCGACGACGCCAAGCTGGCGCTGGCCACCAGGCTCGGAGCGGAGGTCGTCGTCGACGCCCGCACCGCCGACGTGGTCGCCGAGGTGCAGAAGGCCACCGGCGGGGTACATGGCGTCCTCGTCACCGCGGTGCATCCCAAGGCGTTCGGCCAGGCCATCGGACTGGCGCGGCGCGGCGGCACGATCGTGTTCGTCGGCCTGCCCCCCGGGGACTTCCCGGCGTCGATCTTCGACATCGTGCTCAAGGGGCTGACGATCCGCGGCTCGATCGTGGGCACCCGTCAGGACATGGTCGAGGCCATCGACTTCTTCGCTCGCGGGTTGATCCACCCCGTGGTCCACACCGCCGGGCTGGAACAGATCAACGATGTGTTCGCCGACATGGAGCAGGGCCGCATCGACGGCAGGGTCGTGATCGACTACCGATGAGGGCGTTTTGACCTGCGCCGACGCCCACAGGTAAGCTCGCTCGTTGGCGTGCGCTGTGCTGTCGAACCTCGGGTCTCCGTCGGTCGCCGAGGGCAACGAGAGCGTACGCCTGACCGGCACCCGGATCGTCCGGGAACCACCCGAGAAGAAATAGAGGTAGCGCTGTGCCTACGTACACGCCGAAGGCGGGTGACACCACACGCACGTGGTACGTCATCGACGCCACCGACGTGGTGCTCGGCCGGCTCGCCGTCGAAGCAGCCAAGCTGCTCCGGGGCAAGCACAAGCCGACGTTCACGCCGAATGTCGACGGCGGTGACTTCGTCATCGTCATCAACGCCGACAAGGTCGCCATCAGCGGCGACAAGCTGACCAAGAAGTTCGCCTACCGCCACTCGGGTTACCCCGGCGGTCTGCGCAAGCGCGCGATCGGCGACCTGCTGCTCAAGCACCCGACCCGCGTCGTGGAGAACGCGATCATCGGGATGCTCCCGCACACCAAGCTCAGCCGTCAGGTGCAGAAGAAGCTGAAGGTGTACGCCGGCCCGGAACATCCGCACGCCGCGCAGCAGCCGATTCCGTTCGAGATCAAGCAGGTGGCCCAGTGACCGAACCCGAGTACACGACGGAGACCGTCGAGACCCCAGAGACCGGTGCCGTCACCGAGGCCGAGGCGGCCCCGCGTGAGCCCGTCATCATCGACCGTCCGATCCAGACCGTCGGCCGCCGCAAGGAGGCCGTCGTCCGCGTCCGCCTGGTGCCCGGCACCGGCCAGTTCCACCTCGACGGCCGCACGCTGGAGAACTACTTCCCGAACAAGGTGCACCAGCAGCTGATCAAGGCGCCGCTGGTGACAGTCGATCGCGTCGATCATTTCGACATCTACGCCCACCTCGATGGTGGCGGCCCCTCGGGACAGGCCGGCGCGCTGCGTCTGGCCATCGCCCGGGCGCTGATCCTGGTCCAGCCCGAGGATCGGCCCGCGCTCAAGCGCGCCGGCTTCCTCACCCGTGACCCGCGCGCCATCGAGCGCAAGAAGTACGGCCTGAAGAAGGCGCGCAAGGCGCCTCAGTACAGCAAGCGCTGATCAGTCCACCCATGGCGCCCGGTCGCTCTTCGGAGCGGCCGGGCGCTGTGCTGTCGGCAGAGCTGTGCTGTCGGCAGCGAAGTGCAGCGAAGGCGAGCCGCCCAGGCGTTAGGTTGCTCGCAGCATCGTGTGAGAGGTTGTCACCATGGCTCGACTGTTCGGCACCGACGGCGTGCGCGGAGTCGCCAACCAGGACCTGACCGCGGAGCTGGCGATGGCGCTCGGTGCGGCGGCGGCCCGGCGGCTCACCCGGAGCGACACCACGCGCAGGCGCGTCGCGGTGGTGGGACGTGATCCGCGAGCCAGCGGGGAGATGCTGGAGGCCGCGGTGATCGCCGGGATCACCAGCGAAGGCGTCGACGCGTTGCGGGTCGGGGTGCTGCCCACCCCGGCGGTCGCGTATCTGACCGCCGCCTACGACGCCGATTTCGGCGTGATGATCTCCGCGTCGCACAACCCGATGCCCGACAACGGCATCAAGATCTTCGGCCCCGGTGGCCACAAACTGGACGACGACACCGAGGACCGGGTCGAGGAACTGGTGCACCAGGGCCCCGGTCAACGGCCGGTCGGCGCCGGTATCGGGCGCGTCGTCGACGCGAGGGACGCCCTCCAGCGCTACCTGCGCCACGTCGGCACGGCGCCCGGCGTCCGCCTGGACCCGCTGACGGTGGTGGTGGACTGTGCGCACGGCGCCGCGTCGGCCGCGGCGCCGATGGCCTACCGGGCCGCGGGCGCCAACGTCATCCCGATCCACGCCGACCCCGACGGCCTGAACATCAACGACAACTGCGGTTCGACGCACATGGAGTCGCTGCGGTCGGCGGTGGTCTCCTACGGCGCAGATCTGGGGCTGGCGCACGACGGCGACGCCGACCGCTGCTTGGCCGTCGACGCGCACGGGCGCATCGTCGACGGCGACGCGATCATGGTGGTGCTGGCGCTGGGGATGCAGGAGGCCGGCGAGCTCACGCGCGACACCCTGGTCGCGACGGTGATGAGCAACCTGGGGTTGCATCTGGCCATGCGGGCGGCGGGTATCGAGGTGCGCACGACCGGCGTCGGGGACCGATACGTCCTGGAGGAGTTGCGGGCCGGTGCGTTCGCGCTGGGCGGTGAGCAGTCCGGCCACATCGTGCTGCCGGGGTTCGGCACGACCGGCGACGGCATCGTGACCGGGCTGCGGTTGATGGCGCGGATGGCCCGGACCGGCCGGGGTCTCGCCGACCTGGCGGCGCCGATGCAGACGCTGCCCCAGGTGCTGATCAATGTCGAGGTGGCGGACAAGGCGGCGGTAGCCGACGCCCCCTCGGTCCGCGACGCCGTGGCCGCCGTCGAGGCCGAACTCGGGGACACCGGACGAATCCTGTTGCGGCCGTCCGGTACCGAACAGGTGGTCCGAGTGATGGTCGAAGCCGCCGACGAGGACACCGCGCGGCAGATGGCGGTCAGGATCGCCGACTCGGTCAGCGCTCAGCACTGATCGGTGGAACCGCGACGCCCCGTCGTGCGTCCTATCTCGTATGGGGACGACAGGTGTTGACGCGGGGCTGCTGCACTCGATCGCGCGTGAGTACGAGACGGTCGCCGGCATGGTCGAGGGTGTCGCACGAGACCAGCTGAGCGCGTTGGCATTCGGTGCGTCGACAGGCGGGCGGGCCCATGTCGCGCATGCCGAGGAGCTCCGCGCTGCACTCGACGGTGTGGTGAGGGCGCTGCGGCAGTGGTCCCGTGCGGCCGGTGAGGTGGCCGCGGCGTTGCGGGCGTCGGCGACCCGGTACACCGATGCCGACGAGCGGACCGCCGGGCGGCTCGGCTGATGGCGGAGACGTTCGATGTGGCGGGCCGGCTGGCGCAAGGCAGACCCGCGGTGGAGACGGTGTCGCGGTACGTGTGGGCGAGCCATCAGGTGGGCTACCAGCATCCCGACCTGACGCTGCACCCCGGTCAGGTGGGCGACTGGTACGGCACCGAGGACGGCCTGGATCTTGCTGCGGCGCAGCGTGATTGCGATGCCTTCGGTGCTGCGGCTCGCCTGGTGGACGACGCGTTGGCGACCCAGCAGCGTCAGGTCGCCGCCCTGCCGGGTGCGTGGCAGGGCGCTGGCGCCCAGGCCTCAGGGGAGTTTCTGCACCGCCAGTCCGTCGCCGCGGCGCAGGTGGCGGCAGCGGTGCGCGGCGCGGCCGAGGCGCTGGCGCGGGTCGTGGAGCAGGTCTGGCGGGCCGTCGACACCAAGGTCGACGCCGCCGTCGGGATCGAGGCCGACGCCGCAGCAACGCGGGCGGACTGGTTGGCCGCGTCGTCGACCGTCATCTCCGGGGTGGGGGATCGGGCCGCGGCCACCGAGGTGGTGGACACCGCGGTGAAGCCGTTCGTGGACACCGTGATTCGCACCGAATGGCTGTCGTCCATGCGGGCGGCGAGCGCGGCGGTGGCCGACGCGTATCAGGATGCCGCGATGCGGATCAGCGCGCAGTGCCGGGTGGTGTTCGAGATACCGGAGGTGCTCGGACCGGTGGCCCCGATACCCGCTGCGGCGCCGTCGCGTCGCGACGACCCGGTGGCCGATGTCGGTGTCGCCCAGCCGGTTCGGTCGGTGGCCACGGTCCCGTCGGCGTGGGAGGTGCCGGCCCCTGCTCCGGCCCCGCTGGCGGCCGCCGCGCCCGCCAGTGCTCCGGCCCCGCCGCCCGCCCCCGCGCCGGCGTTCCCGGGGGCGCCCCCTGCACCTGCGGGCGCGCCGATGCCCGATCTCGGTGGCGGTCTGCCCGGCATCGGCTCGGGGTTCACCGACGCGTTGAGCGGACTGCTGGGCGGTGGTGGGGGACTCCCCGGTCTGGATGGGGCGGGCTGGGAGCCGCCGAACGTCGACCCCGACCCCGACCCCGCCGACAAGACCGAGGACGACCTGCCAGACGAAGACCCAGACGAAGACCCTGACGAGGACCGCGACGACGACCCCGACGACCCCGACGAGGAGGATGCCGAAGCGGACGACCCCGCGGACGTCGAGCCCGCGGCGGAACCCGTCATCGAGTCGGCCGAGGCCGACGTGCCCGCGGATCCACCGCCCGCGCCGACACCGCCGCCCCCGCCGGCCGAAGCCCTCGACGACGCACCGCCACCCGTCGAGGAGACCGAGGAGGCCGAGGAGACGCCGTGCGCGATCGCCGCCGACGAGGTCCCGCAGGTCGGCGCGCCCGCGGGTTAGCGCGAGCGGGCGAGGTGACGGCTGATGACCAGGCGCTGAATCTGGTTGGTGCCCTCGAAGATCTGCATGATCTTGGCTTCGCGCATGAAGCGCTCCACCGGGTAGTCGCGGGTGTATCCGGCTCCGCCGAAGACCTGCACCGCGTCGGTGGTCACCTTCATCGCCGCGTCGGTGGCGGTCAGCTTCGCCACCGACGCCTGCCGGGAGTACGCCATCCCGGCGTCGCGCCGGCGCGCCGCATCCAGGTAGGTCGCCCGGGCCGCATCGACCGCGGCGGCCATGTCCGCCAGGACGAAGGCCAGTCCCTGATGGTCGATGATCTTGCGGCCGAACGTGGTTCGCTCCTGGCTGTAGGCGACGGCGGCGTCGAGCGCCGCCTGCGCCAGCCCGACCGCGACCGCGGCGATGCCCAGCCGGCCGGAGTCCAGCGCGCTGAACGCGATGGCGAGCCCCTCGCCCGGCGCGCCGATCAAGCGATCGCCGTCGACGAAGGCGTCGTCGTAGTGCGCGGCGGTGGTCGGTATGGCGTGCAGGCCCATCTTCTCCTCCGGCTTGCCGAAGCTCAGGCCGTCGGTGTCACCGGGCACGAGGAAGCACGAAATACCTTGCGCGCCATCGCCGGTCCGGGCGAACAGCGTGTAGAAGTCCGCGATCCCGCCGTGGGTGATCCACGCCTTGGCTCCGGTGATCCGGTATCCGCCGTCGGCGGATCGCGCGCGGCAGGTGAGCGCGGCGGCGTCGGAGCCGGCCTGCGGCTCGGAGAGGCTGTAGGCGCCGATGGTGGACCCGCCGAGCATGTCGGGCAGCCACCGGTCGCGCTGCGCGTCGGTGCCGAACATCATCAGGGGGTGGCAGGACAGACCGTGCACGCTGACCGCCACGGCGACCGCGGCCCACCGGGCGGCGAGCTCCTCGAGCACCTGCAGGTAGACCTCGTAGGGCTGGCCGCCGCCGCCCCACTGCTCGGGGTAGGGCAGGCTCAGCAGTCCGGCGTCGCCGAGCGTGCCGAACACGCCGTGTGGGTAGGTCTCGTCGCGTTCGTGCCGATCGACGATCGGCGCGAGCACCCGGTCGGCGATGTCGGCGGTCAGCTCGATCAGATCGCGCGCATCGTCGGTCGGCAGCAGCCGATCCACCGCCATCAGTCGGCCAGGTTCAGCGCTGCGATCACCTTCGTCGGGGTGACGCGGACCAACAGTTCACCGGGGACGCCATTGCGGTGGCCGAACTCCTCGGCCCGGTCGGCGCCCATGTACCGGCCGCCGATGCGGGTGGCCCACGCCAACAGCTGGTCGGGATCCTCGCTGATGCTCACCCTGCCCTGGATCTGGACGAAGGAGAACGGCGGCTGCTCGTCGTCCACGCAGATGACCACGCGCGGATCGCGCGCCAGTGCGCGCCCTTTCGCGGAGGTCTTACCGGTGTTGAAGACCAGACCGCCGTCGTCCACCACGAACCACACCGGTGCGACGAGCGGCCGTCCGTCCGAGGCCAGGTAACCCACCTTCGCGGTCCGGGTGCCGTGCGAGAGGAAAGCGACGACGTCTTCGGTCAATTCGGTCACAGCAGCGACTGTAGTTCCTCGACGAAGGCCACGGTTTCGCGCCGGTCACCGGTCAGCGGATGCACCAGCAGCGTCGTCACGCCCGCCTCGGCGAACGCCGCCACCCGCTCGGCGACGAATCCGCGCGGACCCACCAGCGACACGTGGCGCACCAGGTCGTCGGGGACGGCGTCGATGGCTTCGGCCTTCTTACCGGCGAGGTACAGATCCTGGATGTGGTCGGCCACCTCGCCGAAGCCGTACCGGGTCGCCAGGTTGTGGTAGAAGTTCTTGCCCCTGGCGCCCATCCCACCGATGTAGAGCGCCAATTGTGGCTTCGCCCAAGCCAGCCGGTCCTCGACGTCATCGCCGATGGCCAGGCTCGCGCTGACCATGACGTCGAGCGGCCCCAACGCCGGATCGCGCCGGGCCGCACCCGCGCGCAGCGCGTCACCCCAGACGTCGTCAGCCTTCTCCGGGTAGAAGAACACCGGCTGCCACCCCTCGGCGATCTCGGCGGTGAGCTCGACGTTCTTGGGTCCCAGCGCGGCAATGGTGATCGGGATACGTTCGCGCACAGGATGATTGATGAGCTTCAGCGGCTTGCCCAACCCGGTGCCCCGCGCGCCGGGCCCCTCGGAGGGCAGCGGGATCTGATAGTGCTTGCCGTCGTAGCTCAGCCGTTCGCGCCGCCACACCTGCCTGCAGATCTCCACGACCTCGCGGGTACGGCCCAGTGGTGCGTCGAACGGCAGGGCGTGGAAGCCCTCGATCACCTGTGGGCCGGAGGTGCCGAGGCCCAGCCGGAACCGGCCGTCGGACACGTAGTCCAATCCGGCGGCTGTCATCGCCATCAGCGCCGGTGTGCGGGTGTAGATCGGCACCACCCCGGTGCCGAGTTCGATGCGTGAGGTGCGCGCGGCGAGGAAGCCCAGCTGGCTGATCGCGTCGTAGGAATAGGCCTCGGCCACCAGGGCGAGGTCGACGCCGAGCTTCTCCAGCTCGACGACCTCCTCGACCGCTTCGAGAAAACCGCCCGCGTAGCTGAGGAAGATGCCGGTTCGCATGCACTACATATAGCACCCAACCGGTTGGTTGAATACCCGTGAGGATCAGGGCTTGAGGAGTGCCACGACCTTGTTCTCCAGGTCCACCGGATCGTCGCTGAACGGGTCGAGCACCGTCGCCCGGGGCAACTCGGCGTCCCGGTCGGCGAAATCGCGGTACGGCGCCCCGGCTTTCCCGCCCTTCCCGCCGGCCAGCATGTGCAGCAGGTACCCGGTCATCAGGGCGCGCACGATGCGCTGGGTGCGCTTGTCGGCGCCGGGCAATCCGACGACGGTGGCGAGCCGTCGCCCCTCCACCACCCCGCCGGACTTGGTCTTCGCCGTCGCCCGCAGCGTCGCCGGTTTCCACGCCCGCGCCAACTCCACGGCGTTGGAACGCAGAGTCATCGGGTCGCCGGGATCGGTCAGGATCAGTCCGGGCACGGACAGCCCGGCGGCCGGTTGTTCGGCCGGCGGGCTGGTCACCAGCGGATAGGCGGCGAACACGGCCTTGACCCGGGCCGGCATGCCGGCGGCGGTGAACACGGCCGCCGACGCGCCGAAGCCGTGCCCCGCCACGGCCACCTTCTCCGGGTGCACGCTGATCTCACCGGGGCCCAGGCGGACACCGGAGACGATGTCGAGCGCCGTGCCCAGGTCGTAGGCCAGGTTCAGCACCGACGGCGCCAGCGACGTCTCGGTGTTCGGGGCGGCCGCGACGATGCCCCAGGACGCCAGATGCTCCAGCGTCTCCCGATACCGCTCGGCCGAGGTGATCCAGTCGTGGCCGAAGGCCACCGCGGGCAGATTCGTCCCGGACGCGGGGGTGTAGACGATGCCGGGGAGCCCGGCGAAGGCCAGGTCACCGCGCAGAACCCGGTGTGGGCCGCGGCGAGTCAACGCGTTGAAGAGCTTCTTCGTGCCGGCCACCCGACGACCGTATCCCACCTGGGAACCCCTCGGTCCTGCCGTACCCTGGTTGGCTATGTGCGGAATCGTCGGCTACGTCGGCCAGCGTCCTGCCTGCACGATCGTCGTCGATGCGCTGCGCCGGATGGAATACCGGGGCTACGACTCGTCCGGGGTGGCGCTGCTCGACGGTCGGGGCGCCCTCACGGTCCAGCGCAGGGCGGGCCGGTTGGCGAACCTGGAGGCCGCGCTGAGCGAGGTGGGTCCGCAGGAGCTGGCCGGGTCCACCGGTCTCGGACACACCCGCTGGGCCACCCACGGCAGGCCCACCGATCGCAACGCCCATCCCCACCGCGACGCCACCGGGAAGGTGGCCGTTGTGCACAACGGGATCATCGAGAACTTCGCGGCGCTGCGCGCGGAGCTCGAAACCGCCGGGGTGGAGTTCGCCAGCGACACCGACACCGAGGTCGCGGTGCACCTGGTCGCCCGCGCGTACGCCGACGGCGCGACCGCCGGCGACTTCCCCGCCTCGGTGCTGTCGGTGCTGCGCCGGCTGGAGGGCCACTTCACGCTGGTCTTCGCCCACGCCGACGATCCCGGCACGATCGTGGCCGCGCGCCGCTCGACGCCCCTGGTGCTCGGGGTCGGCGACGGCGAGATGTTCGTCGGCTCGGACGTCGCGGCGTTCATCGAGCACACCCGCGAGGCCGTCGAACTGGGCCAGGACCAGGCCGTCGTGGTGACCGCCGACGGATACCGGATCACCGACTTCCACGGTCGTGACACCGACGACTTCCGCGTCTTCCACGTCGATTGGGACACCTCGGCCGCCGAGAAGGGCGGTTACGACTACTTCATGCTCAAGGAGATCGCCGAGCAGCCCGCCGCGGTGTCGGACACGCTGCTCGGGCACTTCGTCGACAACCGGATCGTGCTCGACGAGCAGCGGCTGTCCGATCAGGAGCTGCGTGACGTCGACAAGGTCTTCGTCGTGGCCTGCGGCACGGCGTATCACTCCGGGCTGCTGGCCAAATACGCGATCGAGCACTGGACGCGGTTGCCCGTCGAGGTCGAGCTGGCCAGCGAGTTCCGCTACCGCGACCCCGTGCTGGACAGCCACACGCTGGTGGTGGCGATCTCCCAGTCCGGTGAGACGGCCGACACGCTGGAAGCGGTGCGGCACGCCAAGGAGCAGAAGGCCAAGGTGCTGGCGGTGTGCAACACCAACGGCAGCCAGATCCCGCGCGAATGCGACGCGGTGCTCTACACGCGCGCCGGCCCGGAGGTCGGGGTGGCCTCGACCAAGACCTTCCTCGCGCAGATCGCGGCGAATTACCTGGTCGGGCTGGCCCTGGCGCAGGCGCGGGGCACCAAGTACCCCGACGAAGTGGCACGCGAATACCGCGAACTGGAGGCCATGCCGGAGCTGATCTCGCGGGTGCTGGCCACCAGTGAGCCGGTGCGGGAGCTGGCCGCCCGGTTCGCGTCGTCGCAGACCGTGCTGTTCCTGGGCCGCCACGTCGGCTACCCGGTGGCGCTCGAGGGTGCGCTCAAGCTCAAGGAGCTGGCCTACATGCACGCCGAAGGCTTCGCCGCCGGCGAGCTCAAACACGGTCCGATCGCGCTGATCGAGGACGGTCTGCCGGTCATCGTGGTGATGCCGTCGCCGAAGAACTCGGCCACGCTGCACTCCAAGCTGATGTCGAACATCCGCGAGATCCAGGCCCGCGGGGCGGTCACCATCGTCATCGCCGAGGAGGGGGACGACACCGTGCGCCCGTACGCCGACCACCTCATCGAGCTCCCGGCGGTCTCCACACTGTGTCAGCCGCTGCTCTCCACGATCCCGTTGCAGCTGTTCTCCGCCGGGGTGGCCCAGGCCCGCGGCTACGACGTCGACAAGCCCCGCAACCTGGCGAAGTCGGTGACGGTCGAATAGCGCGGTTGACCTGCGTCGTTATGACTCGGTCGTCAATTAGGGAAGAATCAAGGTCGATCTGTTAACGCGGCCCGCGTTCGGGCCGATATACCGTTGTAGAACCGTTATGCATCCAGCGGTCGCCGATGCCTCGGGCTCGGCGTAGGACGGTACACCCGTCATCGCGGCTCCGCCGCGACCAGCAACAGACTCGTGCCCGCACCGTGCGGCGCTGCGCCGTCTGTCCGAAACCTTGGGGGCTCGATGAACTCCGGCGAACACCACCGCGGCCGGTTCGTGGTGCGGCCACGACGCGACGGCGAGACGCTGGTCCTGAGCGTGGAAGGTGACCTCGACGTCCTGACCGCACCCACGTTGGGCACGCACCTCGACGTGGCGCTGGCCGACAACCCGTCGGTGCTCATCGTCGACATCAGCGGAGTCGGGTTCCTCTCATCGGCGGGCATCAGCATCCTCGTCGAGACGCACCGCCTGACGTCGAAGGCGGGCATCGCGCTGCGCGTGGTCGCCGACGGGCCCGCGACCGCACGGCCACTGCGGATGATGAAACTCGACGAGATCATCCTGCTGTACCCGACGGTGGAGGAGGCGCTGCGCGGCGAGTTCGGCTGACCTGCAGCGCTATTGGCGGGGCGTGACGTATCCACGTACGGTAGTGCGAATGCGGCATTACTACACCGCCCAGCAGATCCGTGACGCGGAAGCCCCGCTGCTCGCCGCCCTGCCCGCGGGAGCGTTGATGCGCCGGGCCGCCTTCGGGTTGGCCACCGCCATCATCGGCGAATTGGGCACGGTCACCGGCACGACGGTGTGTGCCGTGGTCGGCTCGGGTGACAACGGCGCAGATGCGCTGTGGGCGGCGACCTTCCTGCGCCGCCGTGGAGCGCGCGCGGCGGCGGTGCTGCTCGCCCCGGACCGGACGCACCCCGGCGCGCTCGCCGCCTTTCGGAGAGCGGGCGGCCGGATCGTCGAATACGTCCCGGCAGCAACAGATCTCGTCATCGACGGGGTGGTCGGTATCTCCGGGTCCGGACCGCTGCGTCCCACCGCCGCGCAGCTCTTCGAAGCTGTCGAGCAGGCCGGCATTCCCGTCGTCTCCGTCGATCTGCCCAGCGGCGTCGACGTCGCCACCGGCGCCGCCGACGGGCCCCACGTCACCCCCGCGCTGACCGTGACGTTCGGCGGCCTCAAACCGGTGCATGCGCTCGGCCAGTGCGGCCGGGTCGAGCTCGTCGACATCGGCCTGGATCTGCCGCCCACCGACATCCGCGGTGTCGAGGCCGCCGACGTGGCCGCCCGCTGGCCGGTGCCCGGCCGCAGCGACGACAAGTACACCCAGGGTGTCACCGGTGTGATGGCCGGCTCCGCGACGTATCCGGGAGCGGCGATCCTGTGCACCGGCGCCGCCGTCGCCGCGCATTCGGGAATGGTGCGCTACGCGGGAACCGCTGCCGCAGAGGTGGTTTCGCACTGGCCCGAGGTGATCGCGGTGCCTGACTTCGCGAGTGTGGGGCGGGTTCAGGCGTGGGTGGTCGGTCCCGGACTCGGCACCGACGAGGCCGGCCTGGCCGCGCTGTCCTTCGCACTGGACACCGATCTGCCGGTGATCGTCGACGCCGACGGGCTGACGATCCTGGCCGCGCATCCCGATCTCGTCGCCGGCAGGCACGCTCCGACGGTGCTGACACCGCACGCCGGGGAGTTCGCCCGGCTGGCCGGTGCACCGCCCGGCGCCGACCGGGTGGCAGCCACCCGCGGTCTGGCCGAGCGTTTCGGCGCCACCGTGCTTCTCAAGGGCAACGTGACGGTCATCGCCGATCCCGAAGGGGGTGTGTACCTCAACGTCGCCGGCCAGTCCTGGGCGGCGACGGCCGGATCGGGAGACGTGCTCTCCGGGGTCATCGGCGCCCTGCTCGCCGCGGGCCTGCCGCCCGCCGAGGCGGCCGCCGCGGCGGCGTTCGTGCACGCCCGCGCCGCCGAATTGGCAGCCGCAGACCCGGGTCCGGCGCCCGCGCCGACGTCCTCGTCGCGCGTCCTGGCCCATCTGCGAGCAGCGGTGGCCGCCATCCTCTAGAAATGAGTGATGCCAAGTAGCTCGCGCCCCTCGTCCCTGACTCCCGCCTACACCGGTCGCCTGTCCACGTCGCCGATTCCGGCGCTGCGCCTGCCGGACGAGTCGATGGACCCGGTGCAGACCTACCGCTTCATCCACGACGAGCTGATGCTCGACGGCAGCTCGCGGCTGAACCTGGCGACGTTCGTGACGACGTGGATGGATCCCGAAGCCGGGCAGCTGATGTCGGAGACGTTCGACAAGAACATGATCGACAAGGACGAGTATCCGGTCACCGCAGCGATCGAGCAGCGCTGCGTGTGCATGGTCGCCGATCTGTTCCACGCCGAGAACCTGCGCGACGACGATCCGTCCTCGGCGATCGGGGTCTCCACCGTCGGTTCCAGTGAGGCCGTGATGCTGGCGGGCCTGGCGCTCAAGTGGCGGTGGCGCCAGCGCCTTGAGTCGTCCGGACAGGACTGGAAGGGCCGCACCCCGAATCTGGTGATGGGCTCGAACGTGCAGGTGGTGTGGGAGAAGTTCTGCCGCTACTTCGACGTCGAGCCCCGCTACCTGCCGATGGAACACGGCCGCTACGTGATCACCCCCGAGCAGGTGGTCGAGGCGGCCGATGAGGACACCATCGGCGCGGTGGCCATCATGGGCACCACGTTCACCGGTGAGCTCGAACCGGTCGGCGCGATCTGCGAAGCGCTCGACCAGCTCGCCGCCGACAAGGGACTGGACATCCCGGTGCATGTCGACGCGGCCAGCGGTGGCTTCGTGGTGCCGTTCCTGCACCCCGACATCGTGTGGGACTTCCGGTTGCCGCGGGTCGTCTCGATCAACGTCAGCGGACACAAGTACGGGCTGACCTATCCGGGGATCGGGTTCGTGGTGTGGCGCAACGCCGAGCACCTGCCCGAGGAACTGGTGTTCCGGGTCAACTACCTCGGCGGGGACATGCCGACGTTCACGCTGAACTTCTCTCGGTCGGGCAACCAGGTGGTCGGGCAGTACTACAACTTCCTGCGGCTGGGCCGCGACGGCTACGCCACCGTGATGCACTGCCTGGCCGACACCGCGCAGTGGCTGGCGCGCGAGCTCGCCGTCATGACCGGGCCGGACGGCACGCCGGTGTTCGAGGTGATCACCGACGGTTCGGCGATCCCGGTGGTGGCGTTCCGGCTGGTCGAGGGCACCACGTTCACGGTGTTCGACGTGTCGGCGCTGCTGCGCAGCTACGGCTGGCAGGTGCCCGCCTACACGATGCCCGACAACGCCAGCGACGTGGCGGTGCTGCGCATCGTGGTGCGCGAGGGATTCTCGGCTGACCTGGCCCGCTCGCTGCGTGACGACCTGGTCGAGGTGCTCGCCAAGCTGGACAAGACGGGTGTCGGTGGTTTCTCCGACGAGCAGCACTTCGCCCACTGAACCGGTCGGCGCGGCGACCTGGGACAATCGGAGGCGGTGATCAACGCAGCGAAACCGACCCAGCACACGCCGAGGGCGATCGTCGACCTCGGCGCGGTCGCGCACAACGTCGGGGTGCTGCGTGACCATGCCGGACCTGCGTCGGTGATGGCGGTGGTCAAGGCCGACGGCTACGGGCACGGCGCGCCGCAGGTGGCTCGGGCGGCGGTCGCGGCGGGCGCCGCCGAACTGGGTGTCGCGACGATCGACGAGGCGCTGGTGCTGCGCGCCGAAGGCATCACCGCGCCGGTGCTGGCCTGGCTGCACCGGCCGGGCACCGACTTCGCGCCTGCGCTGACGGCCGATGTCGAGGTGGCGGTCTCCTCGGTGGTCCAGGTCGCCGAGGTCGTCGCCGCCGCCGGCCGGACCGGGCGCAGCGCGATCGTCACGATCAAGGCCGACACCGGGCTGAGCCGCAACGGCGTTGGCCAGGACGACTATCCCGCGGTCGTCGAGGCGCTGCGGTCCGCGGCCGCCGATGGTGCGGTGCGGATCCGTGGGCTGATGTCGCATCTGGCGCACGGCGACGTTCCGGATCACCCGTTCAACGACGTGCAGGCGCAGCGGCTGACCGACATGGTGACCCTGGCCGGTGAGCGCGGAGTGCGCTTCGACGTGGTGCACCTGAGCAACTCCCCGTCGGCGCTGACGCGGCCGGACCTGGCGTTCGACATGGTCCGGCCGGGAATCGCGGTGTACGGGCTGACGCCGCTGCCCGAACGCGGCGACCTCGGGTTGCGCCCGGCGATGACGTTGACCAGCCCGGTGACGATGGTGCGTTCCGTGCGTGCCGGCGACGGGGTCTCCTACGGGCACACCTGGATCGCCGATCGGGACACCACGCTGGCCCTGATTCCGGCCGGGTACGCCGACGGTGTGTTCCGGGCGCTGAGCAACCGGATGAGCGTCCAGATCAACGGCAGGCGCTACCCCAATGTCGGGAGGATCTGCATGGACCAGTTCCTGGTCGACCTCGGGCCGGGATCGGTCGAGGTGTCCGAGGGCGACGAGGCCACCCTGTTCGGCCCGGGCACCGCGGGGGAGCCGACGGCCCAGGAGTGGGCCGAACTGCTCGACACGATCAACTACGAGGTCGTCACCAGTCCGCGCGGCCGCATCGTGCGGACCTACCGGGAGTCCCAGCGATGAGCCCACGCGCGGGCTGGCTGGCCGGTGCAGCCGGGCTGGTCGCCGTCGGATCGGCGGCGGGAGTGACCGCGGCCCGGTCGCTGCGCCGCCGCGTCACCGTCGAAGACCCCTACCGCGACGAGGATTTCGCGCTGCTCGACGCCGACCGCGGATATGTCGTCACCACCCCCGACGGCGTCCCGCTGGCCGTCCGCGAGGTCGGAAAGGCGAGCGCGCCGCTGACGGTGGTGTTCGCGCACGGCTTTTGTCTGCAAATGGGGTCCTTCCACTTCCAGCGGGCCCGGTTGACCGAGCAGTGGGGCGACCAGGTGCGCATGGTGTTCTACGACCAGCGCGGACACGGCGAGTCGGGGCAGGCGCCGCCGGACACCTACACCGTCGAGCAGCTCGGGCAGGATCTGGAGAGCGTGCTGGCGGTGGTGGCCCCGCGCGGGCCGGTCGTGCTGGTCGGCCACTCGATGGGTGGAATGACGGTGCTCTCGCACGCCAGGCAGTATCCGCAGCGCTACCCCACGCGCGTGGTCGGTGTCGCGTTGATCGCCTCTGCGGCCGAAGGGGTTTCGCGGTCTCCGCTGGGTGAGATCCTGAAGAACCCGGCGCTGGAGGCGGTCCGGTTCGCGGCGCGCTATGCGCCCAAGACCGTGCACCGTTTCCGGGGTGCCGGGCGATCGGTGGTGGGGCCGATCCTGCGGGCCGCGTCCTACGGCGACGAGAAGACCAGCCCGAGCGTCGTCGCGTTCTCGGAACGGATGATGCACGACACCCCCATCACCACCCTCGTCGAGTTCCTGCACGCGCTGGAGGTGCACGACGAGACCGCCGCCCTCGAGACGCTGCGCAAGGTGCCGACGTTGATCGCGTGCGGCGATCATGATCTGCTGACACCGATGGAGTATTCGCAGGAGATGGCCGCGGCACTGCCGAAGTGCGATCTCGTGATCGTCGGCGGCGCAGGTCATCTGGTTCAGCTCGAACGCCCCGAGGTCATCGACGACGCGCTGGTGCGCCTGGTCGAGCGCGCCACCCCGTCGAAGCTGGTGGCGCTGACGCGGCGCGTCCGGGATCGGGTGCGCCATGGTTGACCGGTCCGGGATGGTCGAGCTGTCCACCGCCGAGGACACCATGGCCTTCGGTGTCGAGCGCGGCCGCGAGCTGCGCGCCGGTGACGTCGTCGTGTTGACCGGTCCACTGGGTGCGGGAAAGACGGTGGTGGCGAAGGGCATTGCGCGGGGGATGGACGTCGAGGGGCCGGTGACGTCGCCGACGTTCGTGCTCGCGCGGGTGCACCGGCCGCGTCACGCCGGCGCCCCGGTGATGGTGCACGTGGACCTCTACCGGCTACTGGACGAACCCGCGGTCGACCTGATGGCCGAACTGGACTCGCTGGATCTGGACACCGATCTCGACGACGCGGTGGTCGTCGTGGAATGGGGAGAGGGCCTGGTCGAACGACTCTCCGACCGCCACCTCGACATTCGCCTCGAGCGGGCCACCGACACCGACGTGCGCACCGCGATCTGGCAGTGGAGCATCGCGTGAGGGCGCTGGTGCTGGCCATCGACACGTCGACGCCTGCCGTGACCGCCGGGGTGGTGCGCCTCGGCGACGGTTACGAGCCGCTGGCCGAGCGGGTCACGGTGGACCCCCGCGCACACGCAGAACGGTTGACCCCGAACATCGTCGACGCACTTGCGCACAGCGACGTCGACGCCGATCAGTTGGATGCCGTCGTGGTGGGGTGCGGCCCCGGGCCGTTCACCGGGCTGCGGGTCGGCATGGCCACCGCGGCGGCATTCGGTCACGCCCTCGGCATCCCGGTGCGGGGGGTGTGCAGCCTCGATGCGATCGCGGTCGGCACGACGGGCGAGGTGCTGGTGGTCACCGATGCGCGCCGGCGCGAGGTGTACTGGGCGCGCTACCGCGACGGCGTCCGCATCGACGGCCCCGCGGTCTGCGCGGCCGCCGACGTGCCGCCAAGGGCCACCGCGGTGGCGGGGTCACCCGAGCACGCCGCGCTGTTCGATCTGCCGCTGCTGCCGCAGGGATATCCCACTGTCGTGGGACTTGTTGCGGCCGTGCATGATTGGACCTCCGAGCCGGAACCGCTGGTGCCGCTCTATCTGCGGAGGCCGGATGCCAAACCGTCGGTGACGGGTCGATGAACGTGGACTACGGGCCGCTGGGCGCCGGCGATGCGGCGCGCTGTGCCGAACTCGAGGCCGAGTTGTTCGACGGGGACGATCCTTGGCCCGAGCGGGCGTTTCTGGCCGAGCTCGCCGCCAAGCACAACCACTACGTGGCCGCGCGGGCCGACGGCGCCCTGGTCGGTTACGCCGGGATCTCCCGGTTGGGCCGCAGTAAGCCTTTCGAGTACGAAATCCACACCATCGCCGTCGATCCCGCGTACCAGGGCCACGGCATCGGGCGGGGCATGCTGCGCAGACTCATCGACTGTGCGGCCGGTGGCGCGATCTTCCTCGAGGTGCGCACGGACAACAAGGCGGCGATCGCGCTGTACGAGAGCGAGGGCTTCACGACGATGGGTGTGCGGAAACGCTATTACCGGGTCAGCGGTGCCGACGCCTACACGATGAAGCGGGAGCAGTCATGATCATCCTCGCCATCGAGAGTTCCTGCGACGAGACCGGTGTGGGCATCGCCGATCTCGCCGACGACGGCACGGTCACCCTGTTGGCCGACGAGGTCGCCTCCAGCGTCGACGAGCACGCCCGCTTCGGCGGGGTCGTCCCGGAGATCGCGTCCCGCGCACACCTCGAGGCGCTCGGCCCGACGATGCGGCGTGCGCTGCAGACCGCCGGTATCGCCAGGCCCGATGTGGTGGCCGCCACGATCGGGCCGGGCCTGGCGGGTGCGCTGCTGGTGGGAGTGGCTGCGGCCAAGGCGTATTCGGCGGCGTGGCAGGTGCCGTTCTACGCGGTGAACCATCTCGGCGGGCATCTGGCCGCCGACGTGTTCGACCACGGACCGTTGCCGCCCAGCGTGGGGCTGCTGGTCTCCGGTGGGCACACGCACCTGCTGCACGTGCGGTCGCTCGGGGAGCCGATCATCGAGCTGGGGTCGACGGTCGACGACGCGGCCGGCGAGGCCTACGACAAGGTGGCGCGGCTG
>Ga0247757_10001124_pt1 | contig 19204 bp, 17 predicted proteins | sample UWRJL126311R4_FD_180929 | JGI IMG/M metagenome (GOLD analysis project Ga0247757, IMG submission 180929) | Plant litter microbial communities from Arlington Agricultural Research Station in Wisconsin, United States - UWRJ-L126-311R-4 | ecosystem: Environmental > Terrestrial > Plant litter >... | reverse complement strand
CAGGTAGTCGGCCGAGCAGCCGAGCTGCTCGGCGATGTGCAGCACGCTGAGCGCCGGGTTGGCGAACTGCTCGCGCACGAGGCACTTCGCCTGGAAGACCTTGCCGATGTCGCTGTTGAGCCGGCCGGAACCGGTCTCAACGAGGTTGCGGAACAGGCCGAAAAGCGTGAGGAGCAGGCCCTTCAGCACCGCGTCGCGCGCCGGCGCCTGCATCGCATGCGCATGGACCACGGTGTTGGAGAGCGTCAGGAAGACGTCGAGGTTGGGCGCGTCGAAAAACTCGATGACCTCGATGTCGGGCTTCCGCGGGCGCGCCTCGTGGGCGAAGTGGAGGCTGATGGTGTTGTTGTAGAAACCGGCGACGAGGTTGCGGAACGGGCGTCCTTCCTCGGCGTGCACCACCTCGGCGTGCGGCACGCCGGCGGGAATCAGGCAGACGTCGCCCGGGCCGACGCGGAAGCCTTCCTTGGGAAAGCTGAATTCCGTCCAGCCCTGCAACCCGAGGAAGATCTCGGGCCGGTAATGATAGTGCATGCCACGGCGGTTTTGCACCGGCTTCACCTCGTGCGGCACGCGCAGCGGCAGCCGGCCATGGTCGGCCTGGCGGATGGCCGCGTCCAACGCCTCGCGCATCTCCGCGCGATTGTGTTGGCTCATCGAGCGGGCGGCAAAAAGCGCCTGGGGCGCGCCGGAATCGGGTGTGGGGCTGGCCGGGGGCACGGCGTCAGGGGGTGCGGGGCCATTACTGCGCGCCTTCCGCGGGAAATTCAAACGGAAAGCCATGTTCGCGGGACCAGCCGCACGTTTGGCCCGTTGGAGTCCAGGGATGTGCTAGACTTTGGTCCAGCGCGTGATGGAAAAGGCCGGGGAATCCACTAATGAACCTTAGGAGGTCCGCTTCAATGGCGCCCGCGCCCGGGCCGGGATCTTGCGGCCCGGCGGCGGCCGGCTAGGATCGGGGCCGCATGGAAGTCTTCGTCATCCTCATCCCCATCTTCGTCGCGCTGTTGCTCGGCGCGTGGGCGGTGCTGGCGCCGAAGCCGGTCGACGTGGTCGCCGAAACGCGCCAGGTGCACGAGCACATCGCGTGGCTGGAGGAGCGCCTGGTCCACGCGCGCGAGCGGAACTGGGACGAGCAGATGATGGCCAACCTGCACCTGCAGCTGGCCAACGCCCGCCGCAAGCAACAGGCCCTCGCGGGCGCCTGACCGCCCCCCGGCGGAAGACACACCGCGGCTTTGACGGGACGCGGTCCGTTGCTAACCTGATCTTTCCATGGTTCAGGTTCACACCTTCTCCCCGGCCGAGCTCGAAGCCGAAACCGAACGGCTTTTCCGCGCGCTACTGCACGTCGACTGCACGCCGGGCAAGGCCTGGGACTACGATGCCTGCCGGAAATTCGCGCCGCTCACGCTGGAGATCAACCAGCTCAAAAAGGAAAAGGACGCCGTCATCCTCACCCATTCCTACGTCGAGCCGGAGATCGTGTACGGCGTGGGCGATTTCAAGGGCGACTCCTACTACCTCAGCCTCAAGGCCAAAGAGGCGAAGGCGAAGGTCATCGTGTTCGCCGGCGTGGTCTTCATGGCCGAGACGGCGAAAATCCTCTCCCCCGACGCCACCGTGATCGTGCCCGACCGCGGCTCGGGTTGCTCGCTGGCGGATTCGCTCACCGGCGACCAGCTGCGCCAGCTCAAGGCCGCCTACCCGGACGCGGCCGTGGTGTGCTACATCAACAGCACCGCCGACGTGAAGGCCGAGTCCGATGTCTGCGTCACGTCCGGCAACGTCTACGACATCGTCGCGAAGCTGCCGCAGCACCGGATCCTCTTCGTGCCCGACCGGCTGATGGGCGAGAACATCCGCACCGAGTTGAAGCGCCGCGGCGTCGACAAGGAGCTCATCACCTCCGACGGCACCTGCATCGTGCACGACGTCTTCGACGCCGCCGCCGTGGCCGACGCGCGCGCCCGGTTTCCGGGATTGAAGGTCGTTGCCCACCCGGAGTGCACGCCCGAGGTCGCCGCCGCCGCCGACTTCGTGGGCAGCACGGGGGCGATGATGAAGTACGTCAAGACGACCAGCGCGCCCTACTACCTGATGCTGACCGAGTGCGGTCTCGTCGGCCGGCTCCAGGTCGAGACGCCCGAGAAACACTTCATCGGCGGCTGCCGCCTCTGTCCCTACATGAAGCTCAACTCCCTCGAGAAGGTGCGCGACGCGCTCGCCCACCCGCGGCCCGACCAGATCGTGACGCTCGACGAGGACATCCGCCGCCGCGCCGCCCGCTGCATCGAGCGGATGTTCGAGCTGGCCGGCCCGATGCCGGGCACGGCCGGCTGAGAGCCTAGGGTCCAGTGCTGAGAGCCGCCCCAAACCGATCGACTTCCGAAGCTCGTCTTCTTGCTCTCAGCTCTCAACTCTCAGCTCTAGACTTTTCATCCATGCTCACCCCCCGCACCGAACAACTCATCGACCTCGCGCTGGAGGAGGACGCCGGGCTCGGCGACATTACCAGCCGGGCGATCTTTCCCGCGCAGCATCGCAGCGCGGCGGTGATCGACGCGAAGCAGGACCTGGTGGTGTGCGGCCTGGAGGTCGCGGCCCGGGTGTTTGCGAAACAGGACGCGGCGCTGAAGGTGAAGCTGCTGGCGCGCGACGGCGACCGCGTGAAACGCGGCGGACTCGTGCTGAGCATCGAGGGCTCGACGGCGTCGATCCTCACCGCGGAGCGCACCGCGCTCAATTTCCTGCAACGTCTTTCCGGCATTGCCACCGCCGCGCGGCGCCATGCCGTTGCGGTCGACGGCACGGGCGTACGCGTGGTCGACACGCGCAAGACCACGCCCGGCTGGCGCGCCCTCGAGAAATACGCCGTGCGCACCGGTGGCTGCTTCAACCACCGCAGCTCGCTCGGCGAGCAGGTGCTCATCAAGGACAACCACATCGCCGCCGCCGGGTCGCTGACGAAGGCGGTGAAGCTCTGCCAGGCCGCCGCCTCGCACGGCGCCAAGATCGAGGTCGAGGCCAAGACCCCGGCCGAGGTCAAGGAAGCCTGCCGTGCCGGCGCCGACATCATCCTGCTCGACAACATGACGCCCGCCCAGGTGCGCGCCGCGGTGGCGCTCATCGCCGGCCGCGCACAGGTGGAGGTCTCGGGCGGTGTCCGGCTCGAAACCCTGCGCGACTACGCCCTGCCGGGCGTGGACATCATCAGCATCGGCGCCCTCACGCACACCGTGGCGGCCGCCGATCTGAGTTTGGATTTAAAGACGGTGAAGAAAAAATGACCCATGGATCGTCATCCTGAGCGCAGCGAAGGATCCACTGGGTCGGCACGGGCGTCACTCGCCGGAGTGGATCCTTCGCTGCGCTCAGGATGACGGAAGCGGAAACATGAAAACCATCCACACCGACTGCCTCGTCTTGGGCGCGGGCCTTGCCGGCTCGGCCTACGCGCTGCAGGCGGCGCGCGCGGGGCTGAAGGTGGAGCTGCTTTCGCTCGGCGCCCCGTTGCAGGCCAACAGCGACTGGGCGCAGGGCGGCATCATCTACGACACGAGTCCCGATCCCGCGCAGCTGGCGCGCGACATCCTCGAGGCCAGCGACGGCGCGGCCAACCCGGCGGCCATCGCCCAGCTGGTGCACGAGGGGCCGGCGGCGGTGAAGGAGTTGCTGCTCGACGAGCTGCACGTCGGCTTCGACCGCGACGCCGCGGGCGGCCTGCACTTCACGCGCGAGGGCGGCCACGCCGAGCGCCGCATCATCCACACCAAGGATGCCACCGGCCACGCCATCCTCGCCGCCGTGGCCCAGAAGGTCGACGCCACCGCGGGAATCACGCGCCGCACCGGCTTCGTCGCCGTGGACCTGCTCACGCTCTCGCACAATTCCGTCGACGCCCATGACCGCTACGAGCCGCTGACCTGCTTTGGCTGCTACGCGCTGGACACCAGCACGGACGAGGTCGTCGCCTTCGTCGCGCGCAAGACGATCCTCGCCACCGGCGGCCTCGGCGGGATTTTCCAGCACAGCACGAACCAGCCCGGCAGCGTCGGCCACGGCGTGGCGATGGCTTATCGCGTCGGCGCCCGCCTCATCGACCTGGAGTACGTGCAGTTCCACCCCACGGTTTTCTTCAAGAAGGGCGCGCTGCCCTTCCTGATCACCGAGGCCCTGCGGGGCGAGGGTGCGGTGCTGGTCGATGCGCGCGGCAAACGCTTCATGGACGGTGTGCACCTGCTCGGCTCGCTCGCGCCGCGCGACATCGTCTCGCGGGCGATCCAGCATCACCTGGCCGAGACCGCCGATGTCTGCGCCTACCTGGATTGTTCCGCGATGAAACCGGAGTTCATCCGCGAGCGCTTCCCGGGAATCTACGAACGCTGCCTCGCCCACGGCGTGGATATCACGCGCGAGCCGATCCCGGTCGTGCCCGCCGCGCACTTCTCGTGCGGCGGCGTGCACACGGACCTCGCGGGGCGCACGAACGTCCGCCACTTGAACGCCATCGGTGAAACCGCCTGCACCGGCCTGCATGGCGCCAACCGCCTGGCCAGCACCTCCCTGCTGGAGTGCCTGGTGGCCGGCAAGGCCACGGCGCAGGCCGACGTGGCGGAACTCCGGGCCGGTGGCTGGAACCCGCCCGAGCCGCGGGCTTGGCAGAGTCCGGCGAAGGTCGCGGACCCGCTGCTCGTCCGGCAGGATCTGCAGCAGGTGCGGCAGACGATGTGGAATTACGCCGGCATCGTCCGCTCGGCGCGCCGCCTGACGCGCGCCCGCCGTATCCTGTTGGAGCTCAGGGAGGATATCCAGGCCTTCTACCGCGACTGCCGGCCGACGCGTGAGCTGATCGAACTGCGCAATGCCGTCCAGACCGCCCTGCTGGTGGTCCATGCCGCGGCGCTCAACCCCGTGAGCAAAGGCTGCCATTTTGTGGCCCCGGAAAACGAATAAACCCCCGGCGGCCACCGTCCCACCTGCATGAAAACGCCGCTCGCCCTGCTCCTCAGCCTCACCGCCCTGCTCACCGCCGCCCGCGCGGATCGCGGCGACTGGGATGACCACCACGATGGCGGCCGCCGGGGCGGCCGGGTGATCCTGTTCCAGCACGCCGATTATTCCGGCGGGGCGCTGGTGCTCTACCCGGGCGACAGCCTCGACAATTTCTCCGGCAAGACCTTCGACAACGGCGCCAAGCTCAACGACGGCGTTTCCTCGATCCGGGTGGAGGGCAACGTCGAGCTCTACGTTTACGAGAACGCGATCTTCCGCGGCGAGGCGATGCGCCTGAAGGAAAGCGTGCGCGACCTGACCGCCCGTTACGTGAAGGGCGGCGTCGGCGTGACCTGGAACGACCGGATTTCCTCCGCCAAGGTGGAAGGCGGCAGCCGCGGTGGCGGCGGCCACGACCCCAGGCCGCGCCCGCCGTCGGCCGACCCGGAGAGGGCGATCAAGTCGGCGTTCAACGACCTGCTCGGCCGCGAGCCCAGCGCGAGCGAGCTGCGCGAATTCCGCGGCCGGTTCATCGACAGCGGGTGGGACGAACGCATGCTGCGCGACCATCTCCGCACCGACGAGGGCTACCGCAGCGATGCCGCGAACTACATCATCCGCCGCGCCTTCCTCGACCTGTTCGGCCGCGAGCCCGACACGCGCGCGCTGCATTCCTACCGGGAAAAAATGCTGAAGCGCAACTGGACGGAAAGCGACGTGCGCGACGATTTGCGGAAGAGCCCGGAGTATAGGAACCGGCAGAAGTGAAAAGCGTCACGTCCCTGTAGTGGTCGAGCTTGCTCGATCCTTGGGACACCAGGGGCGCAGCGTGAAAAGGATCGAGCAAGCTCGACCCCTACAAAGATAGTACCTGCGTCTCCCCAATCGCGGGCACCGTGAACGCTTCCGGCGCCACGCCGCGCGAGGCCAGCGCCGCGGCCAGATCGCGCGCCGGCGTGTCGATCCCTTCATCGGTCAGCTGGAACGTGCCGAAGTGCATCGCCAAGCTCCGGCGGCTGCCGAGGGTGAGGTGCGCCCGCACGGCCTCGTCGGGATTCATGTGGACCGGCGCCATGAACCAGCGCGGTTCATAGGCGCCGATGGGCAGGAGCGAAATCGCGGGCGAACCCAACCGGGCCTGGATCTCGGCGAATTGTCCGCCCCAACCGTTGTCTCCGGCAAAATACAGCGAGCCCTGCGGCGGGCGCAGCCAGAACCCGCCCCACAGGGTGCGACAGCGGTCCCACGGCGCGCGCGAACTCCAATGCTGCGCCGGCGTGCAGGTGATATCGACGCCCTGCTCCGTCCAGTGGCTTTGCCACCAATCCAGTTCCACGACCGGGCTCACGCCCCGCGCCTCCAGCCAGGCCTTCAGGCCCAGCGGGACGACAAAGAGCGGCCGGCGCTGCCGGGCGAGCCAGCGGAGCGACGCGAGGTCGAGATGGTCGTAGTGGTTGTGACTGATCACGACGACGTCCACGCGCGGCAGCTCCCCGAGGCGCAGGGCCGGAGGCGCCACCCGCTTCGGCCCCAGCGCGCCGAACGGACCCGCGCGCGAGGCGAAGACCGGATCCGTGAGCACCGTCAGGTGGGGGAACTGCAGCAGAAATGTCGCGTGGCCGAGGAACGTCGCGGCGACCTGTCCGGCGCCGACCGCCGCCGGCAGTTGCACCGGCGGCCCGGGCGGAATCGTTTCCGGCCAGGCCGTGACGGAGCCGCGGAACTGCTGCCACCACCATTTCGGCAGGTCGGAAAACGACCGCGCCGCCGGCCCGCGCGGATTGAAGAACCGCTCGCCGTCGCAGTGGTCGGTGATCGGGAAGGTGGGCATGGTCTGTGGTATCCTTTGTAGGGGCGGAGCTTGCTCCGTCCTTGCGAGCAGAGGGCGGACCAAGGTCCGCCCCTACATCAGGTGCCCGCCAGCTTCTTCTGCGCCTGGCTCCAGTATTCCAGCAGCGCGCGGAAGTCCTGCTCCTTGGTGCCGCTGTGGATGATGTAGTCGTAGTTGTTGCGCTCCGCGATCTCGGCCTCGGCGCTGAGCATGCGGCGCTCCAGTTCCTCGGGGCTCATGGCCCCGCGGCCGAGGATGCGCTCGCGCAGGACGTCGATCGAGTCCGGTGCCACAAACATCGTCACCAGCCGGCCCCGCAGTTGCGGGTCCGCCTGCGCCGCGGCCCGGATGGAGCGCACACCCTGCACGTCGATGTTCATCACCAGGTTGGTGGTGGGCAGGCGCTCGAGCACGGTGGACTTGAGCACGCCGGAGCGCTGTTTCTGGTGAATGCGGGCCCACTCGAGGAAATCGCCCGTGGCCAGGCGCCGGTCGAACTCCGCCTCGGACAGGAAGTGATAGTCGCGGCCGTTGACCTCGTTGGGCCGCGGGGAGCGCGTGGTGGCGGTGATCACCCGCTCAAACCCCGGCACCTCGCGCACGAGGCGGTCGCAGAGCGTGCTTTTGCCGACGCCGGCGGGGCCGGCCAGGATGAGAAGGGCGGTCGGGGACGCGGCGGCCATTACTCAATAGGTAAAGGCGGCGGCGGATGTGGCGAGCCCGTAGACCAGGACGATGCCGCCGAGCAGGCGCGGGCGGGACGGCGTGCGGAAAAGCCAGTCGAAGAAATCGCGCAGCCGGAAAGGATAGGCGGCGAGATAAAGCGCGGCGGTCAGGCCGAGATAAACGGCCGTCACCATCAGCAGGCGCTGCGGGTGCGTCCATTCCATGTAGGCGGCGGAGAGCAGCGGCTCCGCCGCAAGCAGCATCAGGACCGCCAGCCCGCGCACGGCGAGGAAGTCCGGCGTGTAGATAAACGAGAGCACGGCGAGCAGGCCGAAGGCGGCCATGAGCAGCTTCGGCGTCTGGAAGAAAATCAGGTCGGCCTCGCCGAGGCGGGAGACGCGGTAGATGAACCAGCCCGCCGCGATCGCGAACAGGACCCACGCGGCTTCCTTCGAACGCGGCAGCGCCTTGGCCTGGGCGGCGACCGGTGCCCCGTTCCAGCAGAGAATCGCGCCCAGCAGCGCGAGGAACAGGCCGGGCAGAAGGGTGGCGAGGGCGAGGGGAGTCATCTGAAAGCTGAGAGTTTAGGGCGGAGAGCTGAGAGTCAAAGACTGAGATGCATGGGCCGGGCGCTGGACTCTAAGCCCTGGACTCTGAGCTTTCTACTCCGGCCAGCGCCAGTTCGCCATACAGCACGGCGGTGGAGACGCGGTTGATCGTCACCGGCACGAGTTCGCCGATCAGGCGCTCGCTGGCGGCGAAATGGACGATGCGGTTGCCGCGGGTGCGGCCCATGTAGCCGATCCCCTTCTTGTCCGGGCCCTCGACCAGCACTTCCTGCGTGGTGCCGAGCAGCGTGGTGTTCCGGCGGTCGGAATTGGCCCGCAGGATGCGCAGCAGCTCCTCGTTGCGCGCCTCCTTCACCTCGTCCGGGATCTGGTCGCCCATGTCCGCCGCCGGCGTGCCGGTGCGGATGGAGTACTTGAAGACAAACGCCATGTCGTAGTTGCAGGCCTCGAACAGCTCGCGGGTTTGCGCGAACTCCTCCTCGGTCTCGCCGGGAAAGCCCACGATGACATCGGTCGAGAAATACATGTCGGGGCGGACGCGGCGCAGGTCGTCGACGATCTGCTTGTAGCGGTCGCGCGAGTACGGGCGGTTCATTGCCTTGAGGATGCGATCGGAACCGGACTGCAGCGGCAGGTGCACGTACTCGCAGAGTTTTTCCAAGCGGCCGTAGGCCTGGATGAGGTCGTCCTTGAAGCCGCGCGGGTGCGGCGAGGTGAAGCGGATGCGCTTGAGGCCGGGGATGGCGTTGACGCGCTCGAGCAGCTGCACGAAAGGACTGACGCCGTTCGTGTGGGTGTAGTCGCGCCGGCCGTAGCTCGTCACGATCTGGCCGAGCAGCGTAATCTCCTTCACCCCGCGCTCGGCGAGCTGCTCGCACTCGCGCACGATGTCGTCCATCGGCCGCGAGCGCTCGTCGCCGCGCGTCTTCGGCACGATGCAGAAGGCACAGTCCATGTTGCAGCCCTGCTGGATGGAGACGAAGGCCGTGACCTGCCTTTCCTCGAGCACGTGGTCGCGGATCGTGTTCTGCGAACCCGCCTCCTCGGCGATGTCGATGATCGTGTTGCCGAGCGGTGCGCCCGCCTCGCGGGCGGCGCGGAGATTGTCGAGGTAGTCGGGGACCTGGTGGAATTTCTGGGTGCCGACGATCAAGTCGACGTCGGGCAGCGCATCGAGCAGCGCCGCGCCGCGGTTCTGCGCCATGCAGCCGAGGATGCCCAGGACGAAGCGCGGGTTGCGCTTCTTCTTCTGCGCGGCGTAGCCCGCCTTGCCGATGGCCTTCTGCTCGGCCATGTCGCGCACGCTGCAGGTGTTGAGCAGCATGACGTCGCACGCGTTCTCGTCCTGTACGATCCGGTACCCGCGGGCACGCAGGAGCGCCGCGACAGCCTCGCTGTCGCGCTCGTTCATCTGGCAGCCGTAGGTCTTGATGTAGACGCGGTTCATGCGCGGGTTCGTCTAACTACCCACCCGGGCCCGCTGGTCAACGGGGGAAAAGGGCCACGAAAGTAGGGCGAATCCTCCGGATGAGCCGTGAGCCGGGATCGCACCGGCTCATCCGGAGATTTCGCCCTACCGGGGACTTGCGGCGCGACGTCCGCCGGCAACACTCACCCCATGCAATTTCGTGCCGCGCTGGCGGTTCTGCTGCTCTTGGCAATTCGGGCCGTGGCCGCCCCCGCCCGTCCCGAGGCCCTCGTGGTCGTGCTGGGCGACCAGCACTCCGCCTACGAGCGCACGGCGCAGGTGGTCGGGCTCGTGGACCAGCTCAAGGCGGCGCACCCCGGCCTGCCGGTGGCGGTGATCCTCGACGGCGACACCCAGGAATACGGCAACGCGATCGCCAAGCGCAGCGGCGGGACAATCGACTTCGCCATGTACGCGGCGCTCGCGCGGTGCGCCCCGACGATCGTCAACCTCGGCAACCACGAGCCGGAATTCTACGACCTGGCGGAAACCGTGCGCCGCATCGAAGCGACCGGCGCGAAGGTCGTCAGCAACATCACCAACCGCGCGACCGGCCAGCCCTTTGCCCCGGCGAGCCTGAAACTGCCGCTCGGTACGATGGAGGCGACCGTAGTCGGGGTCTCGACCGACAAGCTGGACAACTATCGCGTCGCCGTGCGGCCGTCGCTGGACCTCGCGCCGCCGGCGGCGTGGGCGAAGGCAAATTTTCCCGCACTGCTTGCCGGCGCCGCGCTGCCGATCGTCGCCAGCCACGCCGGCATCGTCGCGGACCGCGAGATGCTGCCGCTCGTGCCCGACGGCACGCTCTTCGCCGGCGCGCACGACCACCAGCGCTTCGTGGAGCCCTTCGGGCGGACGGTCTATTTTCATTCGGGCTCCTGGAATTCCCAGCTGTCGCTGGCCTGGCTGGACCGCGACGAACAGGGCCGGCCGCGCTGGACGGTGGAACAGGTCGCCGTGCCGCTCGCCGGGCCGGCGGACCCGGAGCTGCAGGCGGTTATCGCGCAGGTGATGCGGGAGCAGCTGACCGACGCCGACCGCGTCGTCGTTGGGCGCACCGCCGCGGCCCTGGCCCCGGCCGAGGCTGCGCGCTTCATGGTCGCGGCGTTGCGGACCGCCGCCGGCGTGGACGCGGCGTTCGTTGGCAACACCACCTTCGGCGCCGGGCTGCCGGCCGGCGAGGTCACGCGCCTGCAGTTCGACGCCTGCGTGCGCTTCGACGGGAAGATCTTTGTCACCGAGGTCGACGGCGCCCGGTTAAAGGAATTGCTGGCGGCGGCGAATCTCACGCCGGAAACACCGTTTGCCCGCCGCAAGGGCGAGTTCAATTACGCCGCCGGGCCGGACGACGTCGACCCGGCGCGCACCTATCGGATCGCGACCACCGACTGGGGTGCCCGCAACACCGCCCGCTATTTCGGACCCCCGGCGCTGGAGTGGCGGGAAGTGCCGGGCCTGATGCTCAAGCCCGGGGTGCTGGCCACCCTGGCTCCCGGAAAATAACCGGCCGCCCGGCCGGGAGTTTCGCATCGCTTTGGCCGCGGCGTTTACTTTGCTGGCGGGCCATGGGCTTTTTCAGTTCCTCCTCCGACAAACCCGCCCCGGGTTCCGGCCAGCCGGCCGCGGGCGGCGCCCTCCCCCGCCTCGCCGAGGCCAAGGCCAAGCTCGAGGCGCGCGACGTGCCCGGCGCGGTCGCCATCTACACGGAGGTGCTCGGCAGCGCCGGCGCGCGGCCCGACGTGCTCGTGGCGATCTCCGGCGAACTCGGCGTGCGCGGCCATGTGCGCGAGCTGATCGAGCTGGTGTCGCCGCATTACGATGCGGCCCGGCACGGCCCGGCCACCGGGCTCAACCTCCTGCAGGCCTACCTCGCCGTCCGCAACCTCGAGGCCGCGCAGCACGTGCTCGACATCCTTTTCTCGCTCAACCGGCCCGATCTCGAGGAGCGGCTCTTCGGCTTCTCCAACGTCATCGCCGAGCTCATGGCCGGCCATGAGGCCGCCGCGCCGACCGCGGCGGAGATCCGCAGCGAGGAGGGCAGCACCGCGACGGAGGCCGCCAAGATCAGCCTCGCGAGCATCAGCAAGCCGATCTGGGCCTACGGCCTCGAGACCGCCGCGCCCCACCTGCTCGGCGCGCCGGGCGGCAAGGTGCGCCACGTCGCCTTCGGCCAGTGCACGCTGCCCGGCCAGACCGATGCGCTCGTGCGCTCGAAGCAGCCCGAGGACGAACTCGGCCGCTTCTGCCGCGGCCTGCCGCTGTGGTTCGCCGAGACCTTCGCCGCCTCCAGCGGCTACGACACGCTGTCGATCGTCGCGGTCTCGAACCACAAGCACTACATCCTTTTCCCCGCCGAGTGGTCCGCCGAGAACATCCGCGAGGTCAACGACACCGGCGGCAAGGGCCTCGACTATGTCGTGACCTTCGCCCTGCGGAACAAGAACGACGACTTCGAGCTCGTGGCCCGCATCTGGGAGGTGAAGAAATTCCGCGAGTTGAAGCAGTTCACCACCCGCTGGACGCCGGCGAGCGCGGACGCGGTGCTGAAGCAATTCCACGAGCAGCTGCGCCTCTACATGGAGTGGACGGCGCGCCCCGCGGGCGAGGGCCTCGCCTACACGGCGCCGGTCGCGCCGATGGCGCACATCCAATCCCTCGGCGCCACGCTCACCCAGTTCTTCGGCGAGAAGGGCGTGCTGGCGCCCGACCAGGTGCCGGCCGGCACGGAGATCCAGCTGCGCGACACGCAGGCCAACCCGGCCGATCCGCGCGCCCATCTCACCCTGATCGCCGGCCTGATGCGGCAGAAAGCCGCGGGCCTCGACCCCGATCCCGCCACCCTCGCCCACGCACAGGCGTGGCTCGCCACCGATCAGGCCCAGCAGGCGGACATGGCGGCGCTGCTGATCAAGCTGGCGTGAAACGGCGCGCTTTCTTGTAGGGGCGGACCTTGGTCCGCCCTCGCACGTGAGGACGGAGCGAGCTCCGCCCCTACAACAGAAAGAGCCCAACAAAAAGGCCCGGCGTGAGCCGGGCCCGGACTTACCTAATAACGAATAACGTCCAACCGTTAACGAGGCGCGCGGCGCGCCTCACGGATGCGTGGCATTGAAGTAGGCCACGAAATCGGCGGTGACGTCGATTTCCGAGCGGGCGACGATCACGGCGTTGCCGAGCTTGGCGGCATCGATGATGAGGCCGAGGTCACGCTCCTTGGCGAAGGTTTCCATGGCCTTGTCCATTTCCGCGGCGATCGGGCCCTGCTTCTGCTGCTGGGCCTGCTGGACGGCGGCCTGGAAAGCCTGCTGCTTCTGCTGCAGGTCCTGCTGGAGCGCGAGGCCCTCGGACTGCTTGGCCTGGAGGGCCTCGGCGGTCGCGCCGCTGGTCTGGAGCTTGTTGAGCTCGGTGACGATGGTGCGGAGCTTCTCGTTCTGGAGGGAGAGCTCGCTCTGCTGGGTGCTGAACTCGAGCTGGAGTTCCTTGGTGACGCGGACCAGCTGCTTGATGCCGGTGAGTTCGTCCATGAAGGCGGAGCTGTTGATCCAGGCGACCTTCATCGCGGGCACGGTCTTGACCGGGGCGGCGGCGGGCTTGGCGGCCGCGGCCGGGACCTGGGCAAAGCCGACGGCGGAAAGGAGGGTAAGACCGAGCAGATAAGCGAGGGAGCGGGGGGATTTCATGGAAGGGCGAGAGCTACAGGGCCGGACGGCCTTGCCAAGGCAAATGTGGCGCCCTTGGCGCCACGGTTATTGGTTGGGAGCTATTGGTTATTCGGGACGAACGACGCTTCTTTGTAGCAAGGGTCGCCGCTTGCGGCGACCTCGCGCGGGAGGTCGGCGCAAGCACCGACCCTACAAGACCAAGCCCCGATGGATTGGCCCAATAACCCATAACCCCCAACCAATAACCGCTTCGGCGCTATCGCGCCGAAGCCAGCTGCCCGCAGCCCGCCGCAATATCGATGCCGCGGCGCTGGCGCACCGTGCTGGGCAAACCATACCCGGCGAGGATCTTCTGGAAGCGGTGGGCCGCCTCGTGGTCGGTCGGGGTGCCGTCAAAGCCCTGGGTCGGGTTGAGCGGGATCAGGTTCACCTGCGCAGCCTGGCCGTGCAGCAGGCGGCCGACGGCGTGGGCATTGTCGGGCTGGTCGTTTTTCCCGGCGATGAGGGTCCACTCGTAGAAAATGCGCCGCTGCTGCTTCGCGATGTAGTAACGGCAGGCTTCCATCAGCTCCTCCAGCGGCCACTTCCGCGCCACCGGCACCAGCGCGGCGCGCTCGGCCTGGGTGGCGCCGTGCAGCGAGACGGCGAGGTGCATGGTCCGCCGCTCGTCGGCGAGGCGGATGATGCCGGGGACGACGCCCACCGTGCTCAGGGTGATTTTCTTTTCGCCGATCGCGAGTCCCGCCGGCTCGCGCAGGATGTCCACGGCGCGCATGACCGCGTCGTAGTTGTGCAGCGGCTCGCCCATGCCCATGAGCACGATGTTGCGCAGGCGCTCGCCCGCGCCGGCGGCGCGCAGCTCGTCGTCGACGTGCAGGGCCTGGGCGACGATTTCGCCGGCGGTGAGGTGGCGGATGTAGCCCATCTGCCCCGTCGCGCAGAACACGCAGCCCATGGCGCAGCCGACCTGGCTGCTGATGCACGCCGTCACGCGCCCCGTGTAGCGCATGAGCACCGTCTCGATGCGGTGCTCATCCGGCAGCGAGAGCAGGTACTTGCGCGTGAAGCCATCGGTGCTGTGCGTTTCGAGCGCCACCGGCAGGTCGCTGAAGCGCAGGCCGGCCTCGGCCGCGCGGCGGAAGCCCGCCGGCAGCTCCGGCATGTGCGCCCAGTCCCGGATGCGCTCGAGGTAGGCATACCGCCACAACCGCCCCGCGTGCACCGGGCTGAAGCCATGCCGCACCGCCCAGAGGCGCAGATCCTCGCGGGTGAGATCGTGGAAAGGGACGGGAGCAGGGGACAAGGGAAGTTATTGGATGAGAGTTATTGGTTATTGGGAAGGCCGGGCCCAACAAGCGGCAAATACGGCGCACGGCGGAACGCGCCGAAGGATCGACCCAATAACCAATAACCCCAACCAATAACCGCATCGCCTTTTGGGCGATGCTTCGCACCCTGCCCCCAACATGTCCGACTGGGTCACCCGCTTCCTCCAGGCCTTCATCCCGCTCTTTGTCGCGATCGACCCGATCGGGCTGGCGGCGATCTTCCTCGGGCTGGGCCAGAACGTGGACCGGGCGCAGCGGCAGAAAATCGCGGACCAGGCGACGTGGACGGGCGGCCTGGTGGCGCTCGGGTTCCTGTTCCTCGGCCAGAGCATCTTCAAGGCGGTGGGCATCTCGGTGAGCGACTTCCAGATCGCGGGCGGCCTCGTGCTTTTCATCCTCGCGGCGCGCGACCTCATCCAATCGGCCGCCGAGCCGGAGAAACTGCCGCCGGATTTCGGCGTGGTGCCGCTGGGCATGCCGCTCATCGCCGGACCGGCGTCGATCACGACGCTGCTCGTGCTGGCCCAGAACGGCACGGTCGGGCTCGCCGTCATCCTCGTCGCCCTCGCGGCCAACCTGGCCCTGGTCGTCTTCGCGCTGCACTACAGCGAGCTGCTCGGCCGCAGGATCGGCGCCACCGGCCTGCGCGCCATCTCGAAGATTATCGCCATGCTCCTCGCCGCGATCGCGGTGGGGATGATTCGACAGGGATTGCGGAGCTGAGAGCTGAGGGTCTAGAGCTGAGTGCAAAGCAGAATACTTCCAGACCTCTGCACGTCTGGCTCTAAGCCCTGGGCTCTGGACTCTCAGCCCGCGAACGTAGTGAGCAAATCGGCGTAGATCACCGCCGACTCCACCAGGTCCTTCACCTTCGCGCGCTCGTCGATGGCGTGGTAGTTCAACCCGCCCGGGCCGTAGCCGAGCGTCGGGCGGCGGAGCTCGTTGGCGAAGAAATGCATGTCGTTGAACCCCGTCGACACCGTGAACTTTGAGGGCCGGCGGCGGACGCGGGCGACGCTCTCGCGGAGCGCGGCGGCGAAGGGCGTCGCGGGGTCGCGATAGCACGAGTGGTTGTGGGAAATTTTTTCGATCGTGATCCGGCACTGCGGGATCTTGCGGGCGGCCTGGGCGAGGAACGCGCGCAGGTCGCGCTCGGCGGCGGCGACGGTTTCGACGGGCAGCACGCGGCGGTCGATGGTGAAGCTGGCGGCGGCGGGCACGGTGTTGACCTTGCCGCCCTCCCCGGCGGCGAAGACCCCGCCGACGTTGAGCGTGGGCGTCATGATCCGCCCGTCGGGCGACAGGAATTTTTTCCAGGCCAGGACCCGCTTGTACTCGTCGAGCGCGAGCACGAGGGCGGACATCTTTTCCAGCGCGTTGATGCCCCGCTCCGGCAGCGAGCCGTGGGCGGCCTTGCCGTGCACGTGGACGTTGAGCCAGACGACGCCGTTGTGGCCGCAGCACACCGCGTCGCCCTCGCCGCCCTCGCCGACGATCGCGTAGTCGGCGCGGATCTTGCCATGCTGCGTCACCCAGCCGGTGCCGAGCGTGCTGTCGGTTTCCTCGTCAGCGCAGAACGAGACCTCGACGTTGAAATTGGGCTTCGTGCCGGTGGCGTGCAGCGCCTTCAGCGCAAAGACGATGCTGGCGATCGCGCCCTTCATGTCCGAGGTGCCGCGGCCGTACATCCAGCCGTTCTCGACGACGGGATTGAACGCGCCGTGGCGCCACTGGCCGGAAACCGGGACGACGTCGAAGTGAGCGTTGAAATGGACGGTCTTCTTCGCGCCGGTGTGCCAGCGGGCGACGACGTTGTAGCGGGGGTAGTCCAGCAGTTCGGGCTGGGTCTTCCGCTGGGTGGACCGGGGCACCCGCACCCGGCGGGCCTGCAGGCCGATGTCGCGGAGGGTCTTGACGAGGAGGCTCGTGATCTCGTCGTAGTTGTTACCCGGCGGATTGACCGTGTTCAGCCGGATGAGCTGTTGGAGGAAGCGGACCAAATCGGCTTCGTGACGGGCAAGGTAGCGGGCGGGCGTCATCGGCAGGGAGGGTGCCGGTAAAACAGGTTCGGGAGGATGAAGCCAGCCGCGACTGGCCGGGATGGGGTTTTTCCTGAAACCCGCTAGGCGCGAAAGGGTTGGGGTGTTGCTGACCGAGGATGATTTTGACAGGACGGGGTCCCGGTCCAGCATGGCAGCATGGCATTAGCAGACATGCGCAAGGATTACGGGCTGGCGGGCCTCGTCGAGAAGGACCTCGCGAAAAATCCTTTCCGGCAGTTCGAGCAGTGGTTTGCCGAAGCCGAGGCGGCCAAGGTGCCCGAGCCGAACGCGATGACACTGGCCACGACCAGCCGCGACGGGAAGCCGTCGGCGCGCGTTGTCCTCCTCAAGGCGGTCGATGGCCGGGGTTTTGTTTTCTACACCAATTACGAGAGCCGCAAGGGCCGCGAGCTGGCCGACAACCCGCAGGCCGCGCTGGTTTTCCCGTGGATCACGATGGAACGCCAGGTGATCGTCGAGGGGGCGGTGTCGCGCGTGTCGCGCGAGGAGGCCGACGCCTATTTCCACAGCCGCCCGCGGGCGAGCCAGCTTGGGGCCTGGGCTTCGCCCCAGAGCACCGTGGTGGCCGGCCGGCCGGTGCTCGAGGAGAGCTACCGCGTGGTGGAGCAGAAGTACGAGGGTCGCGAAGTGCCACTGCCGCCACAGTGGGGCGGCTTCCGGCTGTCGCCCGTGGCGATCGAATTCTGGCAGGGCCGCCGCAGCCGGCTCCACGACCGGCTCCGCTACCGCCGCGAAGCCGGCGGCGACTGGATCATCGAGCGGCTCTCCCCCTGACCATGCCGGGCAAATCCGCCAGCCAGCCGGCCGACCAGGCCGTGGTGGAAGCGCTGCCGGTGCCGGCGGTGCTGACGGCCGAGGGGTGGGAAAAGGGCGGATCGACGATCGTCTTCGCCAACCGCGAATTTTGCGCGCTGACCGGGTACCGGCCGGCGGAACTGAAGGGGCGCAACACCCGGATCCTGCACGGCCCGCGCACCGACGTGGCGCGGCTGCGCCAGGACCGGCCCGCCGCCGGCCTGTCCGGCCGCGGCGAGGGTGAAGCCTGGCTCTCGCGCAAGGATGGCACCGAATTCTACGCCCGTTGGAAATACCGGCCGCTGCACGGCACCGGCGGCCCGCTCGTGGTGGTCTACCAGGACCATTCCGAGATGTGGCTGCAGCGCGAGGCGCTGCTGCGCTCCCAGAAACTCGGCACCGTCGGCCTGCTCGCGGGCGGCATGGCGCACGATTTCAACAACCTGCTCTCCATCATCAACGGCTATTGCGAGATCATGGGCCCGAAGCTCGGGACCCAGCCCGCGGCCCGCAAGGACCTCAACGAGATCCACCGCGCGGGGCTCAAGGCCTCGGCCATCGCGCGCCAGATCCTCGAGTTCAGCCGGCGCCACGACGCCGAGGCCGGCGTGGTGAACTTCAACACGCTCATCCGCGAGGTGGCCGACATCATCCGCCGCGTGTGCGGGGACGGCATCGAGGTGCAGCTGCGGCTCGCCTCCGATCTCGGCAACGCCCGCATCAACCCTGTCCATTTCCAGCAGGTGCTGCTCAACCTCTGTTTCAACGCCCGTGACGCCATGCCGCAGGGCGGGCTCCTGACGTTGCGCACCTTCAACCACCTCAACGAGCGCGACGGCTCCAACCAGGTGGCCCTCGGGGTGAACGACTCCGGCGCCGGCATCGCACCGGCCCAGCTCAAAAAGATCTTCGAGCCCTTCTACACCACCAAACCCGAAGGCACCGGGCTCGGCCTGCTGACGGCGCGTGGCCTCATCCACCAGGCCGGTGGCTCCCTGGAGGTGCGCAGCACGCCGGGAAACGGCGCCACCTTCGAGGTGTTCCTGCCCGAAACGGCCGAACCGGAAAACGTCGGCGCCACCGCGCTCGGCGTGCTGCCCTCCACGCAGGGCACCGAAACCGTGCTGCTGATCGAGCAGGACGACGGCCTGCGCAAGATGATCAGCGGCATCCTCACCATCGACGGCTACACCGTGTGCGATGCGCCGACGGCCGAGGAGGGGGTCACCCGGTCGACCTCCCCGCAGCTGGTCATCGCCGACACCACCTCGCAGCGCGGCTTGGAAAGCCTGCGCCGGCTGCGGAAGCCGCGGGCGGGGCTGCGCCTCATCAGCACCGCGCCCGAGCGGCCCGCCTTTGCCGGGTTGGTGATGGCGGACAGCGCCCATCTGCCGAAACCTTTTGCCCTGAGCGTGCTGCTCACCCGGGTGCGGACGCTGCTCGACGGGGCGCCGCGCTGAACGCGCGGCGGTTATCAGTTGGGGGTTGTTGGTTATCGGTGGTTCAAGGGAGCGCGAGTGGCTCCGCCTCCCAATAACAAATAACCACCAACCAATAACCGCGGCGGCGCCCGCCGCCGCACCGCCGCCCGCGCTCTTGCGCCTGCCCGGGAAATCCCTAGGAATCTAGCCTCTCTGATGGATCAGTCGTCGACCTCTTCCCTGCCCCCGAACCCGCCGGGTCCGGGCCAGCGCTCGCTGGCGGCGATCGTCTTTACGGACGTGGTGAGCTTCAGCGCCCGCATGCAGGCCGACGAGGAGACGACCCTGCGCCTGCTCAAGCGGGACTTCGACGCCATGCGGGAGATCTGCACGCAGCATCACGGGG
>Ga0247757_10001123_pt1 | contig 19208 bp, 13 predicted proteins | sample UWRJL126311R4_FD_180929 | JGI IMG/M metagenome (GOLD analysis project Ga0247757, IMG submission 180929) | Plant litter microbial communities from Arlington Agricultural Research Station in Wisconsin, United States - UWRJ-L126-311R-4 | ecosystem: Environmental > Terrestrial > Plant litter >... | reverse complement strand
AGTAATTATAGGCTGCGATTATCTTGTTGCTCTAATTATTTAAAAACATCATTATTTCTTCATATAACTTCCTTCTACCTCAATCCTATTATTGATTGGGGGAAAATATGCATCATACTGCCTTGATTATAGTAGCAGGTGACGAAATATAAGGAACAGGGCGCTGTTATCCATTGTACTTCTTTACGCATAACAGGCTATACATAATAAGATTAACAAAATAAGACAAGAATAGACATCTTACCACTGCTGATAAGACGCTCCTTCCTGCTGCCTCTGTAAGCCAACCCATCCCCTCACTCTACAGCCCTCAAAAGTGGCTTTCACCTATAATAAAACATCAGGCCAGCCAAGCCATTCACTTTCCCAAATACCAATTGCAGCTTGGTGGTGCGATATCGATGTCTATCGTATTTACCCATGCTATGCTTCGGGAAGAGGGAAGGATAAATGGGTAAGTGAGACAATTGTTGGGCAGTTCTTCGAATGTTCTGGCCAAAGGACAAGGTTCATGGTTGGTACGCCAAGGTATACGACGAAGACATACCCGTATACCTTACACCGCTTCCTTCTGGGGGCGCCTTCACGCCACGGGTCTCCACGCATGTCAGAAAAAAATATTCAGCTCTAGCCAGACTTCTGCCGCCTCATCAGGCAGGAGCGGGATCCGAAGGACACGGTAGATCCATAAGGAACGCGTCTGTCCTTTCAAGATATCGGCATCCTCAACATATCTTCGCAGTTCCGGGCGCAGCCGGGCAGAGTGAATTCGATGTTGAAAAAGGTGGTAGGATTAAGCATGATATTGCGAGTAGCATCTTAATGGCCTCCTGATTGTATTATAGTAGAGGCTGACGTGGTAGCCTACAAAATATAAAGTCAATAACGCACAGAAGCTGAAAGAGGAACTACGATACCAAACAGTATATGTCTGGCCATGAAAGAGCCACATATAAGGTCAACGGGAACCTCCCCTGATGTACAATGGGTCCGAAAACAGTCTTCTTGAGCTGTGCCTATGCCACTTCTAGATTTTTGACGGTCTTTCTATGCAGTCTCGCCAACCAAGTCCTGCTCATGTAGATCCGAATCTTCTTGCCCCAGCCCATGAATATCAACAATGCCAAATTATTCGCAAGCAAGATCGCTGCAAATATACCGGAAATGGTTACTGCGTATCCATTCTCGAGGATCCAATCCAAGAGATATATTCCCATGCCGAATGAAATGGCTTGCTTTCCCAGATTCATCGCGATGAGCATCTCGGACGTGTTCGATTGGTATGAATCGACGGCATATGCGAGCGTGAAGCTAAAGTAGAACAAGGCACCCCATTGGTCCATCCCGACCCCAAAGAAGTATGCGATCCAGTGGAGATTCTTCTCGGCCGCGAGGCCATAAAGCACGATACCGGCAGGGGCAACAATCATGGCCGGAAGCATGACGCCAAGACGCATCTCTGCTTCGCGTATACCGCCATTCTTACGCGTAAGGTGTGCGGCCAGTCGGTCGCTCGAAGATAGGAAGGGCAGCGCAGCAAAGAATCCTAGAAATGTAGCGATGGTGATGAGACCGCTATTTGTCTGGCTCCAGTTGTAAGGAGGCTGGGTAATCTTGAGTGGAAAGGTGTAATTGAAAGCCAAAGCGCCCAATCCGATATAAATGCCAAAGGATGTAATTACCCACAGAACCTGGGGCACTAGAAAATATGTGAACGAGCGAGGCATCATGATCCAAAATTCCTGCTCATGATCGATTTTGCCCCAGATGCGGAGTTGTTCAGCGAAGGTTTTGCGAGGTGGCAGGTTCGTTGTCAGGTCTTCAGTTTGTGAAGCTTCCCCAACCTTATCCGTCATCGGTGTAGATGGCGAAGGAGGACGTATAGTTTCTCGTTTGTATGCTGTCTCCTCCACAACCAAAAAAGCGAGGATAAGAAGAGCGATGGAAAAAGCGAAGAGGACATAAAAGTAGAGGTTCCAAGAGTATCCCCCTGCAAGCATGTAGCCAGCGTAAAGTGGCCCGGTGGAGCCGAAACAAAGGGCTACTGTAATAGACGTCAACTATAGTGACACTGTCAACGAGAAAGGAAGCATACTGGTGTAGTACCCAATACGTAGACCGCGCTCGTGTAAGAAAAAAATATCGTTGACGAGCTGTACGGGTAGAGCTTCGCAAACGCCTGAGCCAAAGCCATGGATTATGCGACAGGCCATGAGCCCACCAAAAGTGGTAGCCTGTGAAGCCCCGATCAAGCCTGCGCTGAACTAAAGAATTGCTAATCAGCATCTACTGGAAATTTGTCATCTGTGGATCACGTACAAACACCATGGATAGAAGCATAACCGGACGTCGACCGATCTTCAGATACAGGGGTACAAGAATCAAGGAGCCTATTGCGCATCAAGTCGGTAAGATGCAATGCATTTGTCTTGAAAAACATACCGAACCCAAAAGCAAGATTAGGGTAAGAAACTAAATCTGAGGCCTTCGTTGGGGTGATTTTGAATTGCTCAGCATAGAGACCAATGTATACAGAGGGTCCCAGGAGTGCACAATTTCCAAGAAACGAATATAGGGCGCTGACCAGCAGAATCATCGATTTCTTCCAGTTAGGCCACTACGCTGAGCTCAGCTCTCTGCAGAGTTATAGCATGTGATTAGTCGTACTTGCAGCGGGTCATTGGGGTCCTCCGCTGGGACAGGATATAGTGCTTGACCATACGCTGTGTCATCGCCCTCTGAACACTGGTTAGATGCGAGGAACTTCGTTAACACACGCACTGACCTGCAACCTGAAGATTAACAGTTCCTGGAAGATCTTCTTCGTGTGCGTGACTTGTCATAAGAGTCAGTACGCAATTCGCATTGCAATATAGCTTCCATGAGTCCTTACCTGTGAACTAGATGTCCTGGCGTCATGATTTCTTTCTGCAGCGCGAAGTTTTCCCACACATCAGGGCCAAGCCTACTTTTCTACCTTTCTCCAACCCATGTCACCAAAACCCCGGCACTTGCGTTTCGATAAATTGCCGGTAAGCACCCATGCCTCCATCCATCTAACGGTCTAGCATAGGCGGTCCAGTAATCTCCTCTCATAAGCACATGGGGACCTCGTGCGGAGCCAGTGATACGGAGCAGGCTGGGCGTATAGAACCGCAGCGCTTCACTTGATCAGGCTAAGGGCGTGCTGATGAACGACTGATTGAGGATACCAAACTGCGGGGAAATGAGTATAGGCCCCATCTGCCCCACAATTGGTCTTCAGGCTCCCAACGCAATGTTCTAAACGTAACTCGCGACACTCTTATACTTCGTACTCATGAAGGATTTTGAACATGGCAAAGCAATGCCTTGGTTTCCTTCAAGCACAGCAAAGGGAGCAATAATCATCAGACAATCAAACTAAGGAATCTATATTTGGCAGATAATACTGCTAAGGAATGCCGGTATTGGATATTGAAGCGCTGTCCCATGCAAATTGTAATATAAGTTCTCTTGCACGATCGATGTTGAAATGATATATACTAACGCTCCTTATATCCCAAGGAAATTCACAACTCGCCGAGGAATAATGCCGTCACCCCACGCATTATCATGGTTGTGGTGTTCACAAAACTGAGTTGTCAGTGCATATTCCTACATACGTGCATCATCGCTGCAGAATAAGCAAAATTTTTTATAATCAGATTTTGATGATTTTCCTACTATACTACGGAGTCGAAGTGTACAGTTTCTTGTAGGGATCCAGCCAGAGGCCCGTCTCAACCCATCAGGAGAGTCAGCGGATGCGTCTCGACCCTTCAGGGGAGTCAGTCCCCTAGCTAGATCCCTTCCAGAAGCCAATTAACGATCCTAATGCCCAGGAACTAATCAAACAGTTGCAAGCAGCAAAACAAGATATTGTGCTAAACCAACTCCAACCCAATGCTGCAAGATGGGCCCAAGCCCCAAAACGCCGCCGTTACCAGGGTATCGTGCTTTTAAGCTGATGCTGTGTAGGCGGAGAGCCGCCAAACAAGAGAAAAAGGAAAATCGTGATTCAATTAAGGCTGTTCATCGAGATCCGACTCGTACGCCCAGACATCATGGAAAACCGGATCATCAAGAAACTTCCAGATCTCATCAGTATCCGCAGCAAAAGACTCATCATCAGAATCATCCAAGGTAACAGCGCCTGGGATATCTTGCTCAACTGCAGACTGTTGTCCGGAATCGGAGAGGACACTCGGAGACGGAGCATAAGCTTCCCTAAGGCGGCTAGGTTTCGCTGGGGTGTACTTTGCAATACGGGCTCTTTGGGCTTCGACGGCCGGATCGACTGTGTTCCCCACCAAATTCCCAATGGCAGGAGGGACAGAAAAGCTTTTTTCGACTGGAGTTGGGAGTGAAGCATGCGCCATAACCGGAGCGGGTGGTGGTTGTTGAGTCCAGGGTAGGGAGCTAGGAGAGCTAATAGGCACCTCTATCTCAGAATCGTCATCGGAATCCGTTTCAGGAACATGATATGATCCAGAGCCTGGAATATGGCCGGAGCGGCGAAGCTCACGCATGAACTCGGCTTGTTGCTCGCTTGATCGCTTCTGAGACGGAGCGTTGGTCTGAGATTGGCTGAAAACATTTTTGTTTGCGTCAATGGGTTGCTCATACTCGGTGGGGCTGAACTTGGGCGACGGGAGTATTGACGATCTGGGGTGAAGGTCGCTGAGAGATGCAGTATTGCCTTTGGAATCGAAAATGCTCTGCTTGTTAAGGGGTGTGACTTCAGAAGCATTCTCAGTAGGCATAGCCTTATGTTTCTTAGCTGGCGGCTGCTTTCTCTCTTCCTCCTCGAGACGCAAATGCTCAAGCACAGCCCAAGCTGGAGCCCATTCATTGTCTTCAAGGTTGTATAGCTCGTCATCGATACCGAAACCCCCGTGTTTGATCCAAGGTCTGGAAGCAAAATGGTTGAGATCAGCCATCTTGATGCCCGCCTCGAGGCGCTTGCGCTTTTCGCCGAGAGCAGCAGGATCTTGAGAAAGATCTGTGATGACCTTCTGGGCCCAAGCTTCAGCCTTGGCTTGCTCCTGAGGATCAATAACACTACGTCCAACAGTTTTGGACATGGCTTCAGCGACTGCTCGACGGTGATTCTTTGTACGCGAAACCCTGCTCTTCTCGCGAGACTCTCCGACTGGGGTAGGGGTTGGAGTGAGAGCTATGGCGAATTCACCAGATACAGGAGACTTGGTGCCAAGAAAGGGCGACTTGATCTTGGACCAAATGTTGCCAAAAAAGCCAGCTTGCGCTTGTGGGGTAGCTGCTGGTGAACTGAGCGCCGTATACATGGTTGGCGTTGGCGAAGAAGGCGACGGTGATGGTGGCCCTTGGATCGTTCCATTGGGTTTGGCAGATATACCGTTCATGTTCTTACCTGCGCCATTGATGTTTGTGGACGTAGCTGTAACAGGTGCCACGACTGGGGGTGCGGCATTGACTCGAAGCTGTGCTTGATACTCGTTCTTGGTATTGACGATATGATCAAGTAGAGCAAAGGCGGACTCGGTGCCCTTCAAATGATCTGTAGTCCGTACGAATATATCGGGTTTCGCGAATTTATCAGGGTTTTGCATGTATCGGATTTGCTGATATAGCCGCTGGTTGTCTTTGACATATTCGTCAGTTTTGGACTTGAGACTAGAAATCTCTGTCTGTGCGGCGGCCATCTCCTTGATCTTGGTATTTTCGAGCTGCTTTAAAGCAGACAACGGGATAGTATCTTCGGGTTTGACTTTCAATGTCTCGATCTCGAACTCAAGATTTTGGATATAATGGATGATACTGTTGATGACAGTATTGGGCACTTCGCGATACTCGACGCCGTCGCGGACATAGACGGGTTTGAAAAAAATGGCTTTCTTACGCAGAAAAATTTGGGCGCCGGGATCTGAGTCACCGGCAGCACCTGCATCCCCGTTGCTTGCAACTGACTCGGCCTTGAGAGACTTTAAGTCTTGCTCGTCCTCTTTAGGCTCTGGAGTCTGCGAAGTTTCCTTCGTAGCGCGACCCTTCCTCGTGCGTTTGGCTTTACTTGAGGATATAGTAGGAAGAACACGTAGAGGTGAAGCGTCTTGTTTGGCGGAGCGCAGGCGACGCTTCGCGACGACCGGTTGGGGGTCTTTGGCCGCGACGCGGCGACGCGGTGTGGCCGAAGCCGGAGCCGGAGCCTGATCAACTGTGGCTATTCCAGCTGCAGCACTGCGACGTGTGCTCACCATGGTGTCGCTGTTGGTGTCAGGCTATTTGTCCGATGTGCAGCGGGAAGGTACTTGCCTGTGCTGGGAAAGCGCGCAGGTGCTAGCAGAAGATGGTGTGAAAAGTGTGTATGGGTGTATGGATGTATGGGTGATCAAGATGTGCAAGTGTCTTGTGTAGAAAGAAGTGGCGACGCGCGTTGTTTCCAATGAGGATGCTGGCGGTGCGCGACGGTGTTGTTGTGAAAGTCGGTGGTTGCGGCTGTCATGTTGGAAGTTCTTCGACGCGGTAGGTCCGTGCAGGATGATCCTTGGCAGCGCCGCTAGTTCCCTTATGTCAGCATGCTTGGCCCATGCAACGCCGGCAAGCTCAAGCTCCCCAAGCCATCATCGATAGAAAAGACAGCGGGCAGCATCACAAATCATGGAAGGCCTCTTCTACAACGTAAAATACGGGTTAGTAGCCTATTGTCTTGTTCATGTATATGTGCATGTGGCTGACGATATTCAGCTATATCGAGGGCATCGTCCGCGGATACCGCAATGCCCTGCTCACCAGCCAGAACTACAACAACCTCACGCAGTGTGAGACCATAGACGGTAGGCTCCCCGCGCTTCTGTCAGTTCTTTCGCCATCTGCTGACGTTCTGGAAAGATGTGAAGCTCCAACTCTCTCCTGCCTATGGCGATTTCCTCGCTTCGCTGCCACCAAACCCTTCTACTTCCGCTCTTGCAAGCAAGACGACCGAGAAGCTCGTCGCTGAATTTCGTTACCTTCAGGCCAATGCTACTGGCTCGCTCTCCAAGTTCATGGAATATCTGACGTACGGATACATGATTGATAATGTTGCGTTGCTCATTACTGGTACTCTACATGAGCGAGACACCCGGGAGCTACTAGAGCGATGTCACCCCCTCGGATGGTTTGAAACTATGCCTGTTCTTTGTGTTGCAACAAATATCGAGGAACTTTACAATTCAGTCTTGATTGAAACGCCGCTTGCACCCTATTTCAAAGGCTCTCTCAGCCACCAGGATCTAGACGAGCTCAATATTGAGATCATCCGCAACACGTTGTACAAGAATTACCTCGAAGATTTTTACAATTGGGTCAACTCGACAGACGATATCGCTGGGACACCCACAGCTGAGGTCATGTCTGAGGTGTTGGAGTTTGAAGCTGACAGGAGAAGCATCAACATTACACTCAATTCCTTTGGCACAGAGCTTTCAAAAGCCGATCGCAAGAAGTTGTACCCTAACTTTGGAAGACTGCATCCGGAAGGCACCTTAATGCTTTCAAGAGCAGATGACGTTGAAGGCGTGCGCATTGCTGTAGAGGGCGTAGCCGATTACAAAACCTTCTTCGACCAAACAGGCCTTAGCGGTAGCGGTGGCGTTGGTAACATGGCTGGAGGAGTTGGAGGAGAGTCGCGAAGTCTGGAGGACTTGTTCTATCAGAAAGAGATGGAGATCTCTAAACTCGCCTTCACCAGACAATTTACACATGCCATAGTGTACGCGTGGGTCAAGCTTCGAGAGCAGGTATGTCTTCTTACATTTACCGTTGCTTGTTTCACTGCTGACTTTCATGACAGGAGATCCGTAATATCACTTGGATAGCTGAGTGCATCGCCCAGAACCAGAAAGAGCGAATCGGGAACTATATTAGTGTATTCTAGGCATATACACTTGTAAATTTGAATGTACTTTGTATGCATGGCGATTTCTGAGGTGGTGGCGTCTATAGCGGTCTGTATTCAATATCTTACTTTAACTGCTTAATTCTTCCCTGCATGCGTTCCACGGGGCCAAACTACCTCCTTCCTAGGGCGCAACTGACCTAACTCCATTCTTTGTTATCAGTGACTTGAAAGTTCCCTGGGTCCGCATATTGTCACTATAGTGAGAAGTATCCGGGCTGGTACTGTTAAGCGCATTAATATTACTCGCCGTTCTTTTGGGGTTTGAAATAGGGGAAGCGCTGTTATCTTTGGGTTCTTTTCATTTGTATGTATGACGCAAGTCCACGTTTTGTGTGTGAAGCTAAAAAATTAATTTGAATAAGACTTATAATTTCCGGCATACACTTTTCACACTTTATAGTTGCCAGGTATTACTTTTGTATATGGACACAACATTAACAAAACGAGACAAACGACGGTTTGCACGAACCTGTTTTGTTTCTCCGTATGTCCTTGTGAATAATGATTCTGCAGTTGACTTGAATGTAAAGATGGAGTCCGATTGCTGGTAATTGTTTTCCAATATGATCTACATGTTCTCCCAAAACCCGAGTGAATATTAAATACACAGCATGCGATCCCACAACAGGGACACCTCTCGAACCGGCACTCCAAAACTCCAGACTAAAAATGTTAGCTAACACGCTTGCAAACACTCATTGAACCCATTTTATGGTTGTCCAGCCTGAGTCTTTATTTATATTAAGAAGGTTATAGATGCGGATGCCATTCACCGCGCGCTTGCGTTCCTTCCCTTTCACTCGCCGTGTCAAGCTCATGGGCTGCTCTGTCTAGTATGCTGCCTGGCTCATTAGCTTGAAATCTTACCACAATCCTCCGCTCCCCGTTGAACAGATGTGATACTATTCCTAACTGCCTGAAAACTCACGTATTCATTTATATAGAACAGTGAAACGCCTTTACACAAACTTCGGCGAGGTGGCAAAGTCTAAGACTCTCTAACACTCCCAGTTTCTTTCCAGTACATCAATGCACTGCTGCGGTTCACGCCCCTGTGCTCAACGAGGATGAAGAGAGACGGTACTATATCAAGATCTGGTGCCCTGCTAAGCGCCTTGACTCACTCGAAATAGTGAAATAGATATCGACTAGTAGTTATCCATTTTACGCCTTTTTTGTTGGTCCGCAAAGGGTGCTTTGCATGGTTCTTATTTTTGATGTTATGATACCCCTCAGTTGCTCTAAAAAAACACCATAGATATCGATTTCAACAGCAGTCAGCCGATCCCCCGGCGGGTGTTGATTCATGTTCCGCAGCATGAGTCGTCCATACCGAGCTAAGGGCACCAAAGTTTGCTTCATGCTACGACAGAAATTTTCTTGAATATCTCAGCAAGCAGACCGTCTCAGTTGGGCTCCTCTCTGAGCTCGATCAATTCATGGAAAGCCATCCAGAAATCACCAGGTGCGCGAGTAGCGGGGATCTGATTAAGAAACTAATTCACCTTCCGCCTCTTCAAGCATATCATTTCTTCATCAGGGATTCTACCCGTCTTGCTAGGTAATATAACTTCACGGATGCACAGACTCAAATATGTTATTGTATCGGTCCAAAAATGGACCTGTTAAGAAGGGACAGAGCTGTTCAGTTTCTTAAAATGTCCTGGAAAGAAGGCAGGGAGCTGCTCCAACTAAAATTTGCAGGTACATCGATGGACTCATTACCCCAGGAAACCTAAGGCTTCCTTTCGGCTTCTCTATAGTTTCCCTTATAGCAAGGACAAAGCAGAATTCCGAGCTTGAAGAGTGTGTTGAGAGTTGTGAATGTCGATGGGATATCATTGACAGGATCGATTGTGAAGTCGCGGCTGCATGCGATGAGTTAACCTGTGGTCGCCATGTCAATCGAGTATTGCTCTAGTTTGTTTGTTATGCATTCTTTAGTAATCTAGTTGATGCTTATAAGTGATATAAATATAATCATTACCAAGATCATATCCAGCACCGCTATCTTCCAGAGCATACTGCTCTTATGAGGGTCCAAAGCCTGATGGTTGTGCTTGGAGGGTATGGGACTAGTGAACAGAGCTTTCTTGGTGAGTATGTACTGAACTGAACTGAGACAGACGGAGATTGCAATGTCTTATGAGCTTTTGCTCTATGGGTATGACCAAGTTTCATACGAGGAAGAAAGGTCCAGTAATGCAACAAATTAGTGCAAGGGTGTTCATATCTATCCTACGCATAGCAGAAGAAGCCTTGCTACATATATGGGGCCTTATAGGAGCTAGAATAACTTACCTATTGAAGGGCTATAGTACATGTCAGCTAACAGAACGAATGAAACAAGATTGAACAACACCGGTCTATATGCGCGTGATTGAAAATAGACCCATCTGTGGCACAAAAATGTCTGATTCCTAAATGAGAGTAGGCGAAATAGATATCAAGCACCAATCGTCCAACATAGGAGCTAGTGTCAGCGCTGCCAAAGTAAAGGCTTGGGCGGCTTCCGGTTTTCCGGGGTGTAGGTGTAAACGGCTGTTTTTCCGAGCATCACGTCTACTGGATAATGGTATCCTGATCGAGACTCATCAATGGTCCGTACTAGCAGTCGAATTTCAATGTTCATATTCATAAAACATATCCTGTGCCTTGAGGACGATTTCCGCATATGTACAAAGGCTTCAATGTCGCCAGGTAAACCAGCCACACTGATATGAACCGGCAATTATACAGAATATTTCAATTTCAAGGCCCAAATTTATAACAGTGAGCCTGTTCTTACCCCTTTCTCTGGCATAGTCCTAGATGGACATGGTCACGGGTCGTTTAACATACTTGACCAGTAAGTAAGTAAGATTTTGACATCCTAGTATTGTATACACATATGAACCTCCTAGGAGTATGAATGTATTTCCTGTGATGAGCTGCCTGACCGTCGTGTGAGGCTTGTCCCACTCCTGCCCTCCTCTGTGCAAGGGACGCGAAGCGTGTGTCCTGACTGGGCCCACGGGGCCCAGTGCTCATTCCTTCTAGGAGCCTCTTAAAAGAGACAATCTAACAATACAACATCATGGTTATGCTCACGCTTTTGTTAATCTTTTGAACCTCTCTTGAATATTTGGTATTTTTAGAACGGTGCTGATTGGCTACGTTAGGATGAACGAAGCCTGGTCCGATGCTGATCCGGGCGATCCCCGGACCTGGAGCCCGTTGGCACACGTCACGGGACACGGCTGCCTCGAGCTTTTCCAACAATAATCTATAATCGTGATCGAGGTATAGACTCAACAAACCGCTTCATAAAAGCTCCATACCCTCGACCCCTGCACTTTTCTGCTCCGTGCTTTGAAGAACACTTAAATCACACCGGGAAAAAGGTAACCTTTTGCGTCGTCTGTGAGCCGCAGCGCTCAATACGTACAACAGAAGCCCAATAAAGCGACAAAGCGACGACTCGGCATTCGAGTCAAAAAGGCCTAAATGGGGTCTGTCGTGCTTCCACATCTAAGGACCGGATGGCACGTCGACCAGGCAATTTTGAGCGAGGAGGATAGATTGGTGGTCATCCGATTTGGGCGCGACCATGATTCCGACTGCATGCGGCAAGACGAGGTGCTGTACAAGATCGCTGACAAGGTCAAAAACTTTGCCGTAAGTCTCTTTAAACCATTCTTAGATCTTCGTTCCCTCCCTCACACTGGCATCAATATTACTACAACTCGACAAAAGAGGCATCGGATATGTTGGGGAATCTTGTGTACTGATAGTTACGACTAGGTTATCTATCTCTGCGATCTTGATGAAGTGCCTGACTTCAAGGCTATGTACGAGCTTTATGATGCCTGTACCGTCATGTTCTTCTTCCGCAATAAGCACATGATGTGCGATTTTGGCACTGGTAACAACAACAAGCTGAACTGGGTACTGGAGGACAAACAAGAACTTATCGACATTATCGAGACCATCTACCGTGGAGCGAAGAAGGGTAGGGGTTTGGTGGTTAGCCCCAAAGATTACTCGACAAGGTACCGGTATTAGCGTTGGTTGGTGTCACGAGATATCGGTGCGTCTGCTTTCGCGGACGTGAATTTCTAGCCTGGATGGAGTAGTGATTATTCGTTGAGCTACTTGGCCGACGGAGGCAAAGGGCGTCCAGCAAGTGCATTCTAAGCAGACACTCGACTTGCCAGAATAGCTGTGAGACGACGAGTCTCAGCAAATCAAACAGTCAAATGTGGAATTATTGATAGTGATTATTGGTCTATTGCTGCCTGCACGGGGTATCTCTTCTTTGGCCCTGTGCTCTCGTGCAAACACGCCCGTGCCCCTCTCCACACCTCCTCTAGTATCTTCCTTTTTGGTAACAGCTTGGGGAAAACGACGACTACATTCTCCTCGCCCTTAACCACTACAGCTAGGTAGAACCTCACTTCAAATCCCTTGAACGCCTCATATATGAAGATGTCTTGGATACTGGTAGTGGGAATAAAGCGCGTGTTTGGGGTGCGAAAGTACAGAGAGGAAGTAGTGCTGATTTGGAGGCCGAGGCTACGGAGAACAGTAAGGGATTCCTCTGCACACTGTTAGCCAGTTTACAGGTAGTGGAATGCCCAATACGTTGGCGCACCCGTATATGGCCGTTTTAGGGTAAGCCAAGCCATGAACAGAGCTCCAGGAGCTAAGTAGATCCACTGTAAGCTTTGGATAAGTTGCGCGAGCCATTCACGCCGTGCATCAGTTAGCAGCAGCGGTAGAATACCCGTGTAATCCTCGGAGCTGGCACGCCATTTTGCCTCCAGTAGTAGCAGCAGCAATAGGCTGGTCAGAAACCGTAGTGCAAGACAAATGCACAAGGATAGAATCGTGGGGATCGTATTCGCGGCAGGACGCGTAGAAACGACGTATGAAACGGTAGCATGGGTAGGTTGTAGAATGCGCAGCTTCTGGGGCGGCGACGAGCTGAGCCGCTGGAGAACGGACATCATGGCAGGCATAGCGTCATTGTGGGATGGGTGTGCAAAGGTACGCCGATGCGATCTTGGGTGTGGAATTAATGCCGTTGCGGAGGGGACGCTAAGTGAGAAGGTACCGGCCTGCCGCTATACATATTCATGCCTCGCCTCTCCACAACCATCCCACCGCCACCACACTGTGAGAACTCACGCATTACCCTTGGCAGATTTATTTCTGCGTTGGAAGAGCCGCTGCCTCTATATTAATCTCTGCGCTCTCCTACACTCTGTCATCGACAATGCCTTCACCCTCCCCAGACATGGAGCCTCGAAAGCCACGGTCACCATCGCCTGTCCGCAACGAAAAAGACTCCCGCGTACGCTCTCGCTCACCAAGGCGAAGCCCGCCACCACGTAGACCTAAGAGCTACTCGGGCCTAAAATGGAAAAAGCACGATCGCGATACTGGAGATAGAGACAGGGACAGCGAGAGGAGGCGAGACGACAGACATGGCTACGACTCTTTCCGCGGACGTGATGGCAGGGATAGGGACTACAAGTCTAGGGATGAGCGAGACCGTGGCTATGGAAGAGACAGACGGCATGACGACCGTCCGCGAGACAGGGACCGAGACAGAAGGGATGGCGATCGATACCAGCACTCAGACCGCCGACGAGATGATCGCGATCGAGAACGTCGTCCACGTGAGGATCGTGAGCGCAAAGAAAAGAAGTCTGCAGCTCCTCCAGCTCTGACCCCCGCCCCAACCGGAGAGCCCATGATCATCGTTACTGTGAACGACCGTCTAGGTACTAAGGCCCAAATCCCTTGCATGGCGTCCGATCCTGTTAAGGTATTTAAGGCGATGGTGGCCGCGAAGATCGGACGTCCGGTGCATGAGATCATGCTGAAGAGGCAAGGAGAGAGGCCGTTCCATGACCAATTGAGTTTGGCGGATTACGGAGTCAGCCATGGGGTACAGATTGATTTGGAATTGAACACCGGCGACTAGAAGGTTTGCATGGCATTCTGCAATGGAAATGGAGGTTCAATAGATGCAGTTAGCCTGCTACAGGCATTGGCTTCCCGATGATAAATTGATGGAGGATATACACGAGCGAGTAAACAAGTGGTTAGCTAGCCATGTTAAGCACGGAGATACGGTCACCAAAAATGATACCCAAATTTCAACCAGAGATACTTTTTGTGTTAGTGGGTATCTTATCTACTGAAGGCCCTCCCCCCTCGTTATTCATCTGCTAGTTCGCTGTTCGGCTTTATCTTGTTCGCATCCAGGCCTTTTCTCCTTGCATATCGCTCGTTGATAATTTCAACAGGATCCTGCCTCTCTCTCTCTAGCACAGGAATATAGTTACCCTTTGCTCTTCCCATATTTCCACCATCAAACACTCTGGGCCCTCCTTTCCCAATCGTCCACCCTTCTGGGCCCTCCTTTTCCTCCGCGTCCAGCGTCGACGTTCCTCGCGAGACGACAGTATCAAGCAACAATGCCGAAAGCGTCTCGTCGATCTTGTTCCCTCTCCACGTTTCCCACACATCATCTATGACTCCACCGCGGCCCCACTTGCCATTTCCCATACTGCCCAGCCCACCGGCCTTTGCCTTGCCCCGGCTCGTAGACTCGATGGCTCCCTCATCACCCACATATACCCAATCCAGGCGGTCTTTGTAGCCGTGTTCACGCTCATCTGCTGATTGCACTTCAGATGCGTGCGGAAATATGCAGTCCCAAAGTACAAGCGGCGCATCGGATGCCATTTCGTACTTTGGACGCGTAGGATTGGTCGACACGTTGAGGAGCTGAGGGACAAGGGACGGGCTTTCCAGGCCCTGGCCGATGAGGAAGAGGATGGCGACGATGGAGCGGACTTGGTGCCAGAGGAACGCGGAGCCATGCAAGACGAATGCATACATCTTCGGCTGTTCGCCCAAGGCGGGGTTCTGGATCGCGGGGTGGGAGAGGAAGGAGGGCACAGACAATGGGCTTATTTCCTCGATGTCGGCGTGGAAGATGCGCCGCTTGAAGTTTGTAAGTTGCTTCGAGGCGTCGATCTTGCAGAAGTTGCGGAAATCGTGCAAGCCGATGAGTTCGCGGCAGGCGGCGCGCATCTTATCGATGTCGAGCCAGCCTTCACGCATGGTGGTCTGGTCAGGAGCTGTGGTGTATAGACCAGGGCCACTTGGGGGAGGTGCAAAGCAGGGATTCGTAAAGAAGTATTTGTATCGCCGTTCTTTGCAGGAGAAGCGGGCGGAGAAGTTGGGTGGTGGATTGGGACACCATGCATAGATGCGAATGTCCGGCGGAAGGACTCGATTGAGGATCTGTACGTAAGGGAGCTCGTCTTTGAGATTGTCAAATGGCTTCGTTGGTTCGTCAACGACGTCTTCAGTTGTAAGAAGCGACGAGGACGGCTCGTCTGTTTCTTCTTCCGCCCCGTAGCTGGGTAACATGGTGGTCAGAGTCTTTGATGCCGGCAAAGGTCTATGGCTTCTAACACGCACGCCAATGACCTGTCCAAAAGCGCTGACGCCTCTGTCTGTTCTGCCACATTTGGAGTAGTCACACCCGTCCCAGTTGACATCAGCACCGCCTCTACCCCAAGCCTCCAATGTCTTCCGATCAACCCTGCCGTAGGCTACTCCCCCGTTCTTGGGGGGAGGACTTATGAGCCGTGTCTTGACCAGCGCCTTCCACAGCTCTTCCTCTATGGTCGGCAGCGGGGTGGTGTTCTTGTTGTGGTGTTCGAAGCCATTGTACCTCTGGCCGAGATATGCGAACTTTAAAGCAATCAGCCGTGTGCTGTACTTTGACGGGTCGAAGGCCTTCGGCTGCTGCTTTTGCGGTTTGCAGGAGGGCGACTGATTCTGGTCGTCGGCCGACGCAGTGAGGGGTTCCACCACACTGGTCGTAGTGATTTTTGTCGACTCCAGCAATTGCGCCTCCAGCTCGGCTATCCTCGCAACCAGCTGCTCGTGTGTCCAACTTGTATAGCCTGGGCCCATTGTGGCCCCCCTTGCTCTTCGGCCTCGGTGGTTGACCAAGACACGGCGCGGGACTCGCGATAACTTGTGGAAGCCCCGGCGGGCACAGAAAAGACGGTGCAGGTGGTGCTCGAGCTCGGGGAAGATGTGGGGCAGTCGGGCAAGGGCTGCGCTCATTGTCTTGCGCCGTGTCGATGCCGTTCGGCTGGCGACCTGAACTTTTTTCTCCTGCCAGGGCCGGGCCCTCAAATTGCATCAATGCACCGTGCCCACGCCCACCACCCCAATAACAACAACCTAGTCCAAGCACCCCTATGGCAGCCTGGCACTACTATGGATGGTTCCGCACGTATTCCGCGCTTCCATAATCCATTACTAACTGTATGAGGCTGTGCTTCCCCACTGACGCTTTAGGCAGCACCCCGGGCAGCCATCACTATCCACGCCTCATGGTATTTAAAGGCGAGCGCTCGCCATCCGCATTGCAACTGCAGTCTTGACTACATTTTCCCAAGCTTGGATGACTGAAGCTTAGATCTTCCAGATTCGAACAAGTGTCTAGACCGACGCGTTTTCCGTACTCCAATTGCTGTTAACGCAGCTTCGTTGGCGGTGCAACCTCTCAGAACCACGAGAGGCCGCCCAGCAGACAACCTTAATAAACGCTATCGAACCGCTTTTCTTCTGATCTTCACTTCGTCCCACCTGGTTCCTTGTACTGATTGATTGTCTTGATTGTCCGCCCTTGTTGCCCTGCTCTGACGCTGGCCCTGTTCACCATCACCCTATCCCCTCATTACCATGTTTGGAAACATCAACCAGGGGCCTGCTTGGCGCAGCCATCCCTGTGGCCTCTTCTACACCGGTGCAGGTTCACGTCTGTTCGACAGAGTCTCCCTTCCGCTTGTTCAAGTTGAAGCCCATGCCACCATTCTCTCCACCACATCCCGAACCACATTAACACAAACCTTCATCAATCCTTCTTCCTCAAAAGGCATTCGTGAATTGAAGTACACGTTCCCCCTATATGATGGAGTCAGCGTTGTGGGCTTCACATGCCACATCGGTGACCGTACCATCATTGGCGAGGTCAAAGAGAAGGACAAGGCAAAACAAGAATTTTCTGCTGCCGTGGCTCGTGGTGAGACTGCTGGTCTGTTCGAGCAGCGAGACACAGCCGATGTGTTCTCTACAACAGTCGGTAATGTACCACCGGGGTCCAAGGTCATTATCAATATCGCGTACCTGGGCGAGCTCAAACATGACATGGAAGTTGATGGTATTCGGTTCACCATACCAGATATAATTGCGCCCCGATATGGTGTATCCGCAATCGACTATAACTCTAGTTCCGTTGAAAATGTCTCTCGAAACAGATTCTCGATTACTGTCGATGCAGAAATGTCAGAAGGCTCCTTCATCCAAAAGATCATATCCCCTAGCCACCCCATCTCTGTTTCGATGGGCACAACATCCCTCAAGCCGAATGAGGAACCAAAATTAACAAAAGCGTCCGCAACTCTTAGCCTTTCAGTTCCCCAGTTGGAACGAGACTTCATTCTCCAGATTGTGGCAAAGGACACCGGTATCCCGAAAGCTGTCCTCGAGACACATCCTACCATACCGAACCAACGAGCTCTTATGGCCACTTTGGTACCTAGATTTTCACTTCCACAAGAACATCCAGAGATCGTGTTCATATGTGATCGGTCCGGCTCAATGTCAGGCATCAACATCATGCTTGTCAAACAAGCTCTCCAGGTCTTCCTCAAGTCCCTTCCAGTGGGAGTCATGTTCAACATATGCTCTTTTGGTTCAGAGCACTCCTTTCTCTGGCCAAAGAGTGTATCCTACAGTCAGCAGACACTTGATGAAGCTGTTGCTCATGTCAACTCGTTTGATGCCAACTATGGTGGAACAGAGATGCTGCCGCCTCTGAGGGCTACTGTTGAGCAACGATACAAGGACATACCACTCGAGGTTATGATGCTCACCGATGGAGGTATTTGGAACCAGGATGCTCTCTTCGCTTACGTCAACGAGCAGGTTGTAGAGACCAAGGCGCCCATTAGAATATACAGCCTCGGGGTGGGCTCTGGGGTTTCATTCTCATTGGTTGAAGGTCTTGCAAGAGCTGGCAACGGGTTTTCACAGACCGTCGGAGAAGGCGAAAACATGGATAGCAAGGTTGTGCGGATGTTGAAAGGAGCGCTTTCCCCTCATGTCAACGACTACACACTCGAGGTCAAGTATGGAAGTACCACGGATACCGAAGCGAATGATGAATTCGAGATCATCGAGAAGGTCGCCGATAGTCTGATGGTCAAGCTGAATTTGGAAGATGACAAAAAGACCCAAAAACAGGTTAGTTTCTCTTCATTATATATACCTTCCTAGGCCCGTTTCTTTTACTAATAACCATCACTATAGGCTACACCGATTTCTCTGTTTGACACATCCGTTGATCCAGACAAGACGAGCTCACCTGTTGCAGACAAGACGGGCGAATCACGATATGCTCACCTGCCAACGATCCCCGTGCCGAAGATCATCCAAGCTCCCCAGAATATCCCGACTCTCTTCGCCTTCAACCGAACAACTATATATCTCCTTCTTGGGAAGGACAGCCCACAGCAGGTCCCTCAGTCGGTGGTTCTCCGCGGTACTAGTGCTCATGGCCCGCTTGAACTCGAATTCCCTATCCAAGTATTAGAAAGTCCTGGTGAGATGATCCATCAACTTGCAGCCAAGAAAGCTATGTCCGAACTTGAAGAAAGACGGGGCTGGCTTTCTGAGGCCAAAGACGAAGTAGGAAACCTACTGAAGAATCGATATGAAAGCCGTTTCCAGAGTATGGTCGAGCGCGAGGCTGTTCGACTAGGGATTCAGTTTCAAGTCGGCGGGAAGTGGTGCTCTTATGTAGCCGTTGAAAAGAAGAGAAAGATGCCTGATGATCAAGAGGATAAAGACTGGGAGTTCCTTGATGACGAAACTGCCCCTATCAAGGGGACGGGAGCAGCTAGCGAAATTCCTCCTCCTCGTGGGGGCTCGTTTTCTTCAGGGGGTCTATTCGGTTCATCACCACATATTATGGCTGCAGCAGCACGGCCACCGCCCGGCCCCGGTGGTATATTCGGCGCCTCTAACCTGGCCCAGCATCTCTTTGGCCAGGCTCAGCAGGCAGCAGGGCCACCACAGTACATGGCTCAGCAACAGCAACAGCAACAGCAACAGCAACAGCAACAGCAACTCCAACATCAACCACTACAACAGCAATCTCTGGCTCGGCGACAACAACAGCCACAGC
>Ga0247757_10001122_pt1 | contig 19223 bp, 17 predicted proteins | sample UWRJL126311R4_FD_180929 | JGI IMG/M metagenome (GOLD analysis project Ga0247757, IMG submission 180929) | Plant litter microbial communities from Arlington Agricultural Research Station in Wisconsin, United States - UWRJ-L126-311R-4 | ecosystem: Environmental > Terrestrial > Plant litter >... | reverse complement strand
ATGCAATCAAGGTGCCTGAAGGGTTCATATGCGATCAGCAGGAAAGACTGGTGACTACGCATTACTTCCGCCCAAGGAGACAAAGATGCTGAACAAACGGCACGACGTCGTCCGAAGACGACGCGGCGATTGATTATTTAATCGTCGCAAAAAGGACGAACGTCTCGAGGATTTCGGAAGTGAAAAGATAGCGGTGATTCTCCCGCTATGGTTACATTAAACGCGCAGAAAATGGTTTCCCACAGGTCAAATCACGTAGGCTTGCGGCCTAGTAGTATGCTGGGTCCTTAGCATTGGGATAAGGTAAGTATTGCGCTATATCCCTGCGCTTTTGTATCTTAATACCCTGGAGAGGACTTTGCCTAAGGCATTCCCTAAGGTATCTAGGAAGGGCGTGCGCCGTTCGAACTGAGGTTAACGAAAACTATCAAATGCGCTACGGACGTAGCCACTGTACAACACCCTTTAAAATACGGCAATGGAGTGCCGTGCATAAGGGAGCGATGGTAGGCGAATGTGATCACGTAAATTCTACAATGCATGTTGAATAAAATACGCTCCATTCGTCATACAATGCCTTCTCTCCAAGCAAATTTGGTGTGCAGAAAAGTGATACAGTGTCATTAGAAGACGAGTTAGTATGGAAAACGATATACCTATATCCTAGAAAAATGTCATGAGCTCAGCGACTGCATCAAGACTATCAGCCGAAGGGCAGCTTAACTTCATAACAGAACGAAGAACTCACAGGGATAGAAGAATAAGATGAAGAAGTTTCTGTGCGAGTAGAATAGATAGGGGAAAGACTAGTAGAATTTGTTCTAAAAAAGCTGTCCCGATCTCTATTTCTAAATACGACACCACGTACATCTCCAACCCTATCCAAAACTTGTTAATCTGTGTTGAACACACATTGAACACGCAATGTACTTGGTTGAAACTGATTAATAGTAATAATCTTTTGGGCTATTTTATCAACCGGTAACCGTTATGGTGACCATAGCGGAGTACTTCGAAAATAAAGGCTACAAATCAGGTAGAGCTTTCCTTCACGCAAACTTCAGCGCCGGTTTAGAAATGCAATCAAATTTTCCATTAACTGTACTTCGACAACTCTTTTCCATAGATTTTCCCTGGACAAATTTTCTCAGCTGGATTTGTCGTTGTAGAATTACTATCCCCATTCTACAGCCCCATCTCATTTATCGCAGCTCTAGTACTGTAATCCCGATCCCAAAGGCTCTTTGAGGTACATGTATTTTTCATAAAATGTTCATTCAATATTAGAAGCCATAAACCTTCTTCCTGGTTGGATCATTTTTCAGTGATTATTCAAGCAAGCAAATTAACGTCACGATGAGAATTTAAAAATTCAGGTACCGTCAGGAGTTTTAATGCCCTTACTAATGAGAGCGTTATTTTTAGGCGGTAGAATATACCCGCATTGTTGCAAATAGTAGTACCCCATAGCCGCCTTCCCTACTTTGATACTTATTCATCATAATTGCTACCATACACAAAATCAAATGCTAGTTACTAAAAAGTATGAGCTCCCGGAACTAACCACTCTGGATACTCGTGACATGTATTTTCCAGCTTAAGACCAAAAAGGCACTCGTCTGCGCTCTTGCGTACTGCTTGACGGGTCGCTTTATCCAAGAGAGCCCTATCCTCTCATATGAGAGATATCTTGTGGGACTATGATCGTCACAACCAAGCTGTTCTAATGAGACCTTAAATAAAACTACGCTTTTTCCAAATGTAGTAATTGAATCCAACCGGACTTACTTCACATTAGCCACCATTCCTATCATCAGATGTATTCATTTAGCGTTCAATCAATGTGTTGCCAAAACACCGTCGCTAAACTACGAAGAGCAGGAGAATTCACGAAATGAGCTCCACGATCGATTTCCAATCAAGATCGATCGGCAAGAAGAAAATCGACGGATCAAACCCCATCGCCGTGCAACGGTAGCCTGTAACACATTCCCCAAACGTCATTATTGCCTGCACGAGCAACGATTTCAAATCAGCAATGTGTAACTATGAGCTCGATAATCGCCTACGATCAACTGGTTGGATTACGCCGCCTCACATCCGGACTTCAAGGCTCGTGTTTCATCTTCTCTGCACAGTATTGCCACTATTGATGATACATCGCCACCCACCTGCCGGGTACTTGCACCTACTTGAAATGTGCATGGTCCTCGCTTGGCACTGCACACTGCTCGCCTAGTTGTTCTGCCCTGGTCAAGCAACAACAGGAAAGAATAGGAAAGCGGGCCGATATGCAGGTACATGCAGTCAAGTGGTACAATAGATATCGCGAAGCCTGCATGTAGCTCCGACCACGCTCTCCCATCGGCGACCTGTGGGATGCCTGAAACAATAGACCAGTCAAGCAAACCCAATGGGAGCACCAGATGCTTCGGAACGTACGCACTCGATTAATATGTGTGCATGTTTGTACGCACACAACAACACCCTCACCCAACATCGCCCCAGATAAACCCCCCCCCCAACAAACCCATCGTCCTCTACTGCATCTCCTGATTAGGCGTCTTGGGCCTTCCCATCTCTAGCATTTCGTCCCGTATGTAAACCTGCGCCTCGAACCCACATCTAAGGTACGTACCACTGCATGCATACCAACCCCCGCACTGCATTATCCGTGCTTCGCGATCAATTCCCTCAACGATACCGCTTCAATTTTGTCGCCCTAGCCATGGGTTCTCGTACTTTCCGGATTGGCATCTAGAACGGCGGACATCGGAAATAATAGGTGGGCCGTAGGGAAGAAAACTGGAATATTGAGGGTCCCGTGCGCGAAGGAACAAGCGGCCTCGTATGTGGGGTCCGCAACCCATCCAGCAAGGCCACATGAACCGGACCGTTCATTCCACTGCGCGTGCGTGAGAGCCATCATGGTCAATCGCATATGCGGGTGTAGATATGGGCTACTTGTGTTATATGTTTGTAATAAACGCATGTTTGGCTGCATACACAAATGCAAAAAGTGCTACATGCTACTTACGTCGCGATGCAGGGTCACATTCGGATAGAAGAGGACACCCATAGCGCAGCGGGAGCAATCCATCGCGCAATGAGGGTCTTTTGGAGGCAGAGCAGCAGCGATGACGGACACATTGCGGAAGGAAGAGTGGCGATTGGTTGGCAGTACGGACTTCAAATAAGCGTATCCTCACTGCTGGGCTGGCTTGGTGTAAATCCAGGAACAGGATAAAGATCTGAAAAGAAGAAATATTTCGCCAAGAAAGGATGTGGATGCGAAATCCGGTGACCGAAGCACGTGGCCTGGTGATGATGTTCTCGTGTGAGTTGGATGGTGGGGTTGGCGTTCGACAACGGAGACGACGCTGGTTGCCACTCAGCCATCATCTTTACTATTGTAAGCAAATTGAAAGATAATCCTATCTTGGTGGAGCTTGTGGTGGACACGGCGTTCACCTGACGTGAGAATGATTCGCTTCTTTGTAGATTCTTCAGAGGGGTGCGTGAGCGGACTCAGCCTCCACTTGTGCTACCATCTAAAGGTCGAATACTGGCGGCTATAGCAAGTGGTGGAGGGAGGATCCTATGGCCCAGCCTTCTCGTCTGCTATCTTTGGTCGAGGTGCTCGAGCAATGCGATACCGCAACACTTGCCGTTCGTACAAGGCTGTTCGTGGCTTGAGTGAGTCTGCCTTCCGAATTGACAAATGGATTCTTGCGCAGACCTCCCGTCACATCACCGCCGCTCCACTTCTAACTTGACTCACTGCATCGCCGTCCTACAGCTGGAGCTAGAGCCACAAAAGTGTACAACTCCAGGTGCTTCATCTCCACCGTTGACATTTAGGTGTGGCCTCGGTTGAATTTTGCAGCAAGGAATTTGCTTGTTAGTGCCAAAAAGCCTCGCGACAAGATGTCACTCGTCCAAAATGCGTGCCGCTACCCATTGCTAGTTCCCGCAGTAGAGATCTAGGCGCAGCAGAATATTCTTGAGCCTTACTCGAAAGAGCTATTGTCGAGCAGTGCGCCTGTTTTCGGCCCCCAGCCTACGCGGTGCAAATGCCATAGATAGCTTCACCATGGACTTGAATGTGCCGATCACTGTCCAGTCCTCGGCTTAAAATTCGGCAGCTCAATCACGACACGTAGAAACCAATGCATGTCACTTGGCCCCATCAACCCCCAAAGACTTGGCCTCGTGCGGGTTGCTTTTTCTCGTGTCCCACAACAATTATAAACATCCGACGGGTATGTCCACTCCTCGGAGGATAGGGCGAGCGGGCGGAGAAAACTTGAAACCAGCTCTGGCATCGACGTACAAGCGCATGCGCTAGCACAAAGGCGTAACACTAGGCAAACAAATTGTCGAGATGGAAATACGTGAAAGTATGTATTGGCAACCGCAGCCTTGCGAACTGTATGCAAATCGCTACCAAAAATAGTTTCTACAATATGCGACTTGTTCGATCGACAAGTGCGATGCGCGGTAAGGAGCAGGATGATTAAGGTATGTAGCGAGAAGGTTAATATACGCGAGGCTTGTGGTGAAGGCTGGCCCCACATCACTGGGCGGTGTCTCAACGGCTCCGCCACCACATGGCCGGCTCTCTACGGTAGGCGTCAAGGGAGCGCTTGTACGTGCGTGCGATTGGAGGTCAATCTGCACGTCGAAAGATACTGTGTATAGTGTGCGGCAGAATGACAGAACGCTCAGCGCCTCGGTACCTAGCCGATAGGATGAATGTAGCGCGTAAGCCTTTGGTCAGCATCCGGATTGGAAACAAGTTGCTGGCGGAAAAAGGAAACTAGAGGTAGAAGGTAAGGCTGCAGGGGGTGGATAATGATGATGATAATGATGATGCCGGTGATGATGAGTGGCCATGGTGCTTCGACGTGCGAAGCTGGTGGATTGCTCTTCCTTCGCTTTTCCCGGCGATGGCCTTTTTTGGAGTGGTCTCTTTGGACTAACAGATGATGTGTAGGCGATGGAACGTTTGCGCTTCGTTTATCTGCGCACAAACTGTGATCTTCGTTGGCCGCCCAGCAGGATTGCGCTACACTACAACTTTGTTTTGATGTTTCCACGCTTGAGACCAAACCCAACTACTGTTTCAGGTTCTCACCTCACCACTTCGCATCCAGGAACCGAACGATGGGTACGCACGAAGGGCGCCGCCGGTGAGGGCCGATGCATGCTGCACTGCCATCAAAATCAATAAAGTCGCCCTGGCGCCAGATTGGTCGACGAGGTGCGCCCAGCGTAAGCTTACCCCAAAGCTCCGAAGCTCCAGAACACCCCACCTTCCCCAAGTACTTTATTCCAGCCTGATATGGTGAGCCAATTGGGCACCACCGAGACCGAGGAAATCCCTACTCGCTGCGATAGATTACCCGAAAGGAGACAGGCGCTTCTGTGTGTTGCTTACTTTGCTGCATCTTACCAGCTCAAATGATGCCAAAGCTGCACCCAAGCGGATATCACATTCAGCTGTGAACCAAAGACTCTGCTGATACCAGCACGCCAAAGGAAATCTTCAGGCAGATACATCCAGCTGGGTACCTGCAGCCATCCGCCCCAGAAATGGACCTTGCTAAGGCGTCGGCAGCCTATTCGGAAGGACGGATGGTCCTGCAGGGGTCACCAGCAACTAGAGCTGTGAGATGGTGTCAGAGGCTAAGTGGAACGAAGGAATCGAGGAGGGATGGTAGGGCTGGCCTGAAACTGGGGTGAAGGCATGTGGGCAAGCATCTCGATTGGGACAGCTTATAACGTGGTACAAAGAGGATGGCGCATGGTCCGCATAGCAAGCTGCAGGTACGTACGAAGGGCCGACTTTGCCGTCTTTCCCTCGTGGTCGCCCTCGGAGGAACAAATTCAAATGCAGGTTTCAGACCTCCCTTTCTGTGCATCGCTTGCACGCCACTACTGTTAGCAAGCACCTGTGCCACGGGCAGAAGGATGAATCCACATGAGGATGCTGGTCAAATGCACACACGCGGGGCATCAGAGGCATCTTGGGCTCATTAGCCCCAGCGTACAGTAGTCCACAAGGGTGGACACGCTATTGCTAGTTTCCTTGGTTCCCGCGTCGTTACCACCACCATTGGTTGGACTACGGCTGCATGGTGTGGCATACAATTCTGTTGGAGCAAAAAAGTAAAGTGAACGCAAGTTGGGGGTGCCAACGCAACTCGGTTACGGACGAGCAGGGGAAGACCGTTCCCCTCGCCTTGATTCCAGAGCTGCTACTACCGCCGTCGTTGAGAAGCACCGGAACGACGACCCTTTTCCCGTTCTAGCGCGAGACATGGCACCCTGGGGGCATGGGGCAGCGTTCGTTCCCGGGGATAGGTCGCATGTTGCCGACCACGCGAGGCAGACTGTTGGAAACATGGCCTCTCGTGGAATCTAAGCTCGGAGCACAGAACTTCGATGATGCAACGGCCAGATGATCGATCTCATATCGTGCGAAGCAGGCGGGCGCCAATGAGGGATGGGGCCAGGGGATCCCAGCGGAAGGAAGAGGGAGAGGCACACCATCGCCTTTGGCTAAGCTAAGACTTCTCTGCTGTGTGTGCTTCGCCCCTCTACTACCCCTCTAAATATACCAATGATGGAGGGAGGCTGGACACTATGGCCTTGCAGGATACGGTGCAGTAGGGTGCACGTGGCACACTCGCCAACGTCTCAGGTATCCCGGTCTGGGCAGCCAGGCACCGCGACTTGGTCTGTGGTGCGATGGTATGTCGACTGTTCCTGAAAGCTGAGGCGTGCCTGAGAAGAGAAGGGTGATGGTGCAGGCCCGGAAGCGGCCACGTTCGATCGGTCGGAGCATCTTGCGGGAACCATAATTTTGGCCGTGGGCTGGAAGTGGCGGGGGCGATGTCGATGCGGCCGTGCGGAACGGGTCTAGCGTGCAGGCCCAAGACCCATCATGGAGCCTTCGAGTTTGTCACGGCTGCCACATGTGGGTGGATCGAGGCAGTGGGTGCTGGATTCGTAAGAGCAGTACATACAGCAGGCCAAGCGATGTCTAATTTTGGCCCTAGATGGCGGTAAGGTGTATGCGAAATTTTTTTTCCCTCTCGTCCTAGACGGTTTTGCTCCATGGTCGTGTGTTTTGAGATAAGAAGAGGGCCCGGAATACTAGGCACGGCGTATGCACACGGCTGGGAGGGTGTCGCAGACGGGTGCTGCTACGTGCGACAGAGGAGAGGCCAGGAGGGGAGGCCAGGAGGGAAGGCCAGCCTTGCAGATGTTGTGCAGGTTGCTCTCGTACTCCCTCTGGGATTCGCAAAGTGGTCCCACCCCAGACGCCGTCGGCTTTGCCCCCCTGCCAGAGGATCCGCTCTCACTGGCTCTTTGCTGAGCCCAGCTGCCCAAAACAGCCAAAGCTTGGTCCTTGGGTGTATGCCCCCCTGGTCTGAACTAGGCGCGGGACAGGCAAGCGTCCGGTGCTGCATGTGCCAAAACAATATCGACACTGCATGGCTGTGGCCCATTTTGGCCAGCGCCAGAGACTGGGTTTATTCTTACCTCACAACGTGCAAGCATGGGTGTCGACACACACTCGTCTGACACAGACCCCAATGCCTGGGATCGGTGCTGTGAACGATCGATACATAAGGTCCGTCGGTCTCAGCAGCCTACCGGATCTTCACGACCAGTTCTCCACGACTATCAAACACTGTCTCTCGGTTCGACAGTTTTCATCTAAGTAATCGTCAGCCATCTGTTCCATTGATCGTCAACAATGGCCACTATCGAGTTCAAGCAGCACACACCAGAATGGCAGCCTCCGCTGACCCCAAGCCAACCCATTCCGACTTCGACACCCCGCCAGACCAACACATCGCCCAAGTCTGCCAACGACCGGAGGCCCAAGCTCCGTGCTTCTTGTGATGCCTGTGCTGCCTCCAAGGTGAAGTGCAGCAAAGAGCATCCGATCTGCACCCGATGCAGAGCCAACGGCTCACAGTGCATCTATGGTGTCTCTAGGAAGCACGGTAAGCCGGGCCGTACCCGAAAGAGGAATCCGGATGGCACTCCTTTCATCAAAGCTTCTAAGCAGCGACCTTCTCCGGATGGTAGTGAGTTCAGCAAGTTCAGGGTTCGTCCAGAGCCTATCGTCTCATCGAGGGAGGTTACCCCATCTTCCAACTGGTCCCCTACTCCGAGCTGGCCGGCAACACCAGAGTTCGAATTCGAGATGACGCCAGAGCCATTCTACTTGGAGCCGACACCCGACTTCAACAACTATATGGGCGACATGTCAGCATACCTTCCCCTACAGCCCGAATTCGATGCCTTCCAGCAGCCACTGCAGCCAGAGCTCACTTTCGTCGACCCTTTTGCACGGAAGCAGTCTGTCAAGCTAGACCTTCCCGATATCCAGGCTCTTAGGGACTTCGTCACTGTAGAGACGATCAACCCCGTCGACTACTCTTTCACTGAGGGTATCCCTATGGATACTGGCTTCCTGCCTCCGTCGAACACCGTCTCCCCTCACAGCCCAGGGAGCACTCCTTCGTATACACAGAACCCGCTCCGTATGAGCATCTCGATGCCCACCCAGCACTGCTGCTATACCCGGGCTTACTCCACGCTCGAAAGTCTTCGCATCATTAACCCGCAGAACTCGTCGGATATCGAGCTCAAGAGCCTCGATTCAGTCCTTTCCATCACGCGCGATGCCGTCGCCAACGTTCTCCAGCTCCTTAGCTGCTCCTGCTCTTCCGACCCACACCTCGCTATGCTCTACTCGAGCATCACATCCAAGATCCTGACCTGGTATCAGATCGCCGCTGGGGTCAAGCCTGCTAGCCCACCCACTAGCCCGCCTTCACTCAGCGCCGCCTCGTCGCCCTCCTCTTCAACCTTCTCTTCCCCACTCTCGACCCCCTCCTCCGAGAACTCCACCTTCAATATCGAGATGAAGCCCATCAAGATCGGTCTCTTTGAGTTCGATGAAGACATGCAGCAGGCGCTTCGCCGAGAAGTTGTCCTCCGTGAGCTTCGCAAGTGTGGCTCATTGGTGGAGGCACTGGCCACCTGGGGTATCTCGAACGTGAGCAAGGCACAACAGGCCGGATACCTTTACGATGTGCTAGGAGCGTGGCTTAAGACAGAGCTATACAAGACCCTCCAAGAAGTCGAGGGGGATGCGATGCTTTAAGCTGTCGCACCCGTCTTACCCAACGGCGTCCGAAACGTTGGGGGGTGCGGTAACGCGCCATAGGATCTTAGTGCGTGGGTCAGGCTGTTGGTTTTCTAGTCTGTCCTTAGCGGCCTTATTTGCATTGGGAGGAATTTCTTTTCTTGTACTTCGGTCTGTTTACTGCTGATTTGGTTCCTTACTGGTCTCGTTGCTTGATATCCCCTTTCATAAATTTTGCATCGGCCTGGTAGCGACGCGCTTTCTGCTCGCTCGGTCGCGTTCCACTCGCTTATGATTGCATGGACAAAGGCGTTTGGATGGTCTGTATGAAAAGTCACGAATTTTTCGAATCTTTGCTTCTCTAGAGGCAAATGCACATATGTAGATAGTCGTAGGTGTGTATGAATATGAACATACAGAACACATCACGTTGTGTGTAATGTGGTGCTATGACATCATGAAGTTGAGATTAGTCATCGCTCGTCCAACTTCCCCAGCCTGTCCCCTGTTATCAATGGACGACAGCCATTGCCGCTCCTTGGTCCTACGGTTCGGGCCCGAGTTCACTTTCTCTCCGAAAACAAATACGTTTACGAAGAATGAGCGACCGTTTCGAGGGCCGTAGCCAGCAAGACGACGACGCGCACGCCGAAGATAACCGATGAGATCCCATGATGCATCCTTATCAGCGCTCTAGAACCAGCCCCTGTCTGTCAGACTGGATAGTTCGTATGCAAGGGGTAAAAGATTAACTGCTGGGATGGACACGATGAACTCTGACTGAGATGGGGGGCTAAAGTCGCTTCCTTTTCTACTAAAAATCCACAATACGGCCCCCGCGTGAGACACAATCTACATCAGGAGGCCTAAGGCTGCTATGCAGGTCTAATAAGACAAGCCAACGAAAAGTGTATGAGAATGCCAAGGCATAGTGAAATCAACATCTTAAGCTTCACGAATCATATTACATCGTTATGGAAGACATTTTGGACGACTAACCTGTGGACTATGCCCGGTCGCTGGCGGATCAAATCAAAAAACTTAAATTCTATCTACAAGTCTGTCAAAAATTCTATCTACTTCCGCCAGGGAGTCCTCACTACACAAGCCGCACTAATCTCCTTCAACATTCTCTCCACCTGCTCATCGCTCCCAGCCCATCTTGCGCGCTTAGGCATAGGAGCATCATTATGAAAATTTACTGGTCTTATGCCACGTCCCCTTGGCTGAGAAACTGTCATAGAAACCGAGGACAACGCTTGCAGGGTCTCACGGACGTCCGGGGCAATAGTATCGTCTTGGAAAGTCTCGGAGCTCGCTTTGTAGCTTGCTCGGCGGCGTTCCCTCGACTCCTCCACCTTTCTCTGCTCCTCCCAAGCCTCCCCCAACTACTAAACCCCATAATCCTTCTTCATCCACCACCACAACCCTAACAAACCTACCCAGGCCAACCTCTCCTCTCTTTCCTCTTCCTCCCAAATCTCCTTCCACCGAGCGGCCTCCTGTCTTTCCATCCATCCCACTACTATCCTCAATCCTATCAAAGCGACTTTGTATAGGCTATTTTTTTTCATCCTCTTCCTCCTGCTCCTCCATCATCCTCTGCATCTCCTCCTCTTCTTCCTCGCTCATCTCCCTCCCCTGGTCCGACATCTGTGTCTCGTTAGCAGAAGAAAACTTACCAACGAAAGGAGCTTCGAAAATGAAGTCTGGGCTGGAATCTAAAGAAGCCACGTGGCAGCAAGAATCTGCGCTTCTTTCAGCAGAAAAAATGCTCTGGAGCGAAAGGGTGACCACAGAGGGCACTTAGCTGTTGACTAAACAGGCATTGACAGTGTGATGCAGAATCGAGCAAGAACTGCTGTGAGAGTGTTTCTTTCTTCTAGCCTGAGGAACATTAGAAAGGGATGTGTTTAATTTATGTCTGTGCCAAGGAAATGGGGGACAGGTGTACTGTTGTGTCATCAGGGAGTTATCTGTTTACAACTCATTTCATTGGGAGGTTGCGAAGGTCTGGGCTTTGGTGTTGAGGATGATTGGAGAATATCGCTCCAGAAACCTTGGATCTAGGGCAGTCATAAATACTTACAGGCACTCCTATTTGCTAATGGATTGTATGATAATCACACTATCCAATGAGTGATGGACTCTATGAACTGCTATCAGCTGTCACTGCCAATGATAGAAGCTTGCTACTAATGTAACATCTGTCCAAATAACGAGTGTATCCGATGAGCTGTCGGCGATGAAAAAATCCAGGAGGAAGTGTGGTGCTCGACATAACGATGGGATGTGCTTTGTATAATTATCTGTCTTGCTTTGCTGTGAAAGATGGTTTCTTTCACTGGGGAGCAAGAGCGATGGTGACACCTGTGTTGTTGCCTCCGACCCGCACCTACCGCCGCCACCCATGGCTCAAACAAGAGCATATTCCAACCAACTTCTTGCCACCTTCGCACGCATGGCCAACATTCGGAAGCACCATCATGTGTATTTCATTGTCGTCATCGCATTCTTCGTCTGCCTCATCGCGGTGCAGCTCTTCAAAGATACGCGCCATGAGCATTCGCCACTTTTCCGCTCGCAAATTCTCGACACGACGCCAAAAAAGGCTTCTCCAATATCATACAACGCAACCGATGACGCGGACACCCAGCTCCCTGACGTGCGGGATGACTTGTTCATAAATAAGGAGTTCGAGATATATAACATGGCCGCTGAGGAATGTGAAGCCGAGTTTTCGGAACTTTTCAGCGAGATCGACCGCGCAGCCCTGCATAGGAAGAGTATCGGGCACGTGAACGCATCGGAGATTGACTTACAATGGGCTGGAGACGGCGGAGTAAGGGCCATGATTTACAAACAGAAGGTATGAGAACCTGCTCGAAATTGACAGGCATCAAAGGCTTCGTGTTGAAGGATGACGCTGAGCCGTATTGCAGCTATACATACTTGAGTCGAGAATCGGATTTGGCTACTACCCCCCACGCGTAATGTCAATCTTGAATCAGATCGACCGAGCTATCTTAGCAAGCCCGGGGCCTCTACCTGACATTGAATTCTCTTTCGTAGTCAAGGACATACCGGATGAAGAGCATGCGCACCATACTGTTTGGGCCCTTACTCGTCAGACAGATGATCAGGAGACGTGGCTCATGCCCGACTTTGGATACTGGTCCTGGCCGCTCGACCTTGTGGGAGCTTACGAGCAGATACGCATGGAAATTCATCAGAATAGAAAAGACTGGAGGGACAAAGTGCCAAAGGCTCTCTGGCGCGGAGCTCTCAAGACAAATAAGATTCGCGCATCTATGTTTGAGGCTACACGGGGCAAGAAATGGGCAGACGTAGAGGAAGTGAGGTGGAAGAACAGGTTGCAGATTGCAGGAAGCTCTGCTCCTTTTGCCATGCCAATGGTAGATCATTGCGCCTACCAATTCCTTATCCACACGGAAGGATTGAGCTACTCGGGCCGTGGGAAGTATCTCTTCAATTGTGGTTCAGTTGTCATCACGCACAAAAGCAAATGGATCGAGCCGCATCATAACGTTATGGTTAAGTCCGGTCCTACTCAGAACGTTGTGGAGGTAGAGCGAGACTTCTCAGATTTGGAGGAGAAGATGGAAGAGCTATTGCAGGATCCAGAGCGTGCTCGTAAGATTGCCATAAACGGCGAGAGCAGGTTCCGAAATCGATACCTCACACCGGCGGCACAATCCTGCTACTGGAGGAGACTGATCAGTACCTGGGCAGGGGTCAGCTTCAGGCCTCACCCGTGGGAAATAGTCGATGGAAAATGGAGACTTCGTGGCATTCCCTTTGAAACTTTTGCGCAAGTTCAACGCTGAATCCAGCATTTCAATCGTGAGAAGTTAATAACAGTGATTTAGGACTAAAGCGTTCGACGGTCATACTGTGACGTGCCCTTTCTGGGATAGAATGATCTCACAATGCTGATGGAAGCTTGTCGCTGAGAACTTACACCTAAGGTAGCGAAATTAGGCCTGGACAGTTTGACATGGCCTAAGTTAATGTCTAATGGTTCGCAGGTTGCGAGAATGAGTGATACATCTGCCACAAGGGAAAAAATGGAGTTATCATATTGCAAATTTGATCGGGATTGGCACGATCCATACGATACAAAATCAGACCGATGAACGGGGTCATCGACTTAGGCACAACGATCTACTTGTGGTGGACTGCGTAGAAGTATGCCAACATCCACCAAAAATGAGAATGATGATGCAAGATGCCGAGACTTTTGCGTGAGGCCTTCGACAAACTAATGCCTTGACTGTTTGAGCAGAATCGTACGCTGTTGAGATACGATTGGCATCTTTCGGATCTTTCCTCCCTAGAGAAATTGAATCGACCGATCTGTCGCTGCCCAAGGCGCGTTTCCAGGTCCAGCCCATGCGCCTTCAGCGGTGTTTCTGAACCAGCTGGCGAGCAAGTTCCAATCAAATCATGAGGAAACAGAATTGCTTTACGGCGGAAGTACTTGATTCCAGGCTTTGCGGCTGCACACGAGTCTGGACATGACCACATCTCGGTTGGGATGATGCAAGCGGTCCAGAGCCATGTGGCTGGCACCTGCATTCCTGGGGTTATCGTGGCAAATAGGCTGCTGGCGCTCGATGTGTGCTTCCGGACCCCAAATCCTGGCCTCGTATTGTCCTTCAGATTGGTACATACACCATTCGTGGCATTTTACTTGCGTGTAGCCTAGAGTTTGCTAAATGCTGCTCTGAAGCCTATCATTTGCTGTTGCGCGTCGCCTTTTACGTGCGGAACAAGCCGTTGAGCCAAGAAGGCCAGCTGCCAGTGCAGTGTGTCGTCTTATGTGTTAAATCCGATTCGAAAATATTCAAGCTATTTGATTGTTTCGGCACGTTCCGATTTAAAGCTACATTTTGGGCAGCGCATAGTGAATTTTGGCAGCAGGGCGCGGAAAAGCTGTAGCAGCCAAGTTGAATGCCAAGCATGCGTTGATATCGCAATACCGTGGCAGAATTGCGCAAGGGCTCCACCACGCCCCCCATACCAGCACCCCTGGCAAGCGAACAAGACTGCAATAAGCTAGGTAGTAAAGCGTCTATCTCCTGCCATTTAACCCACCTGTTGATGCCGGTTTCCTTTACAACTACTGTAATGCAGAGTCCACGGCTTTTTCGCAGAGTTGCAGCGTTCCTGGTCCTTCGATACAGTATCGACAGCGATCTAACAGTCCACCAATTGCTGCACCCGGTCCTTCGGCGACTGGCCTAGCCACGCCACTTTCTTGTCCTCTTCATGCCCAGCCTCGACAAGCTCTTGGTCCCTTTCACGAGGGAAGACCGGTTTTCACCATGCCACTACGCGCGATGACCCCGCCGTCTGGAAAGGTTCCAGATGCCATGGAGACGGCGCTCATGATGCCACAGCTGAAAGCCAATCCTCAAGGCCCGAACGCGGAAAAAGCATGTTCGCCATGGCATGCGCAAACTGAGCAATCCATTATACACAAACATTCGCTTTGAGATCATAACCTCCACGCCAAGCTGTAAGCTCGTGGCAGCAACCCCGCCGTAATGGTTCCGGCTTGCCCAAAGAGCTTCTTCACTCGCTAACATCTGGGCTGCCAACTCCTCCACTCGCGTACCCTAGCTCTGCAGCTCCCACGCCTGGGCTTTGACGCAAAGCGCCGCTTTTTTCAGTCCTTTCGTATATATACATGCTGAGCTGGTCCTATAGTGAGATACCATTCAACCCTTATAGCAGATATGTCAGGTAATCCTGCTGGTCGAGGAGTGGCTAAAGTGCTTGGTATCAATCTTGATTACCGTAATGAAGAACCAATCGCTTCTGCTGCAGCCTCAATCTCCTCTATAGAGACTTGTAAGTTGAGTTCATATGTACCTCTGGCATCAGTACCTGACTCTATACAGATGTTGAAAATGAACCGACTATCGCTGAATGGGCGTCGCAATTCAGGCCTTCAGCCGGCGCATTCAAACGATACCTGCGCAGCTTGTTTCCATTTTGGAATTGGATTTTCCATTACAACTTAACATGGCTCCTGGGAGATGTAATTGCTGGTATGTTGTGAATCACTTCAAGATCGTCTGATCCTGATGTTTGGCAGGCGTTACAGTGGGCTTCGTTGTCATTCCTCAGGGTATGGCGTACGCACTCTTGGCCAAACTCCCACCTGAGTATGGACTGTACACGTCTTTCGTTGGCTTCCTACTCTACTGGGCATTTGCAACATCAAAAGATATCACAATTGGTGTATGTACACCCATTCATACTTGATAACGTTGCTGACGCACCAAAGACCGTTGCCGTCATGTCAACTATTGTCGGCAACATCATCATCCGTGTACAGGAAACGAGACCCGATCTCTCCGCCGAGGTTATTGCTAGGGCTCTGTCCGTAATTGCGGGAGCTATTCTCCTTTTTATTGGCTTGATTCGATTTGGGCGAATTGTCGAACTTATTCCTCTGGTCGCTATTACCTCCTTTATGACTGGCGCCGCTATTAGTATTGGTGCAGGCCAAGTCCCGGCTTTGTTGGGAATCACAGGCGTTAATACGCGCGGTGCGACGTATCTGGTCATCATTGACACACTCAAGGGTCTTCCTAGGACGAAGCTTGATGCTGCAATGGGCCTGACCGCCTTAGCAATGCTTTATTTGATCCGTGGCTTCTGCTCCTGGATGTCTACGAAGAAACCACAACAAAAGAAGCTCTGGTTTTTCATCAGTACACTTCGTATGGCTTTTGTCATCCTGCTATACATTATGATTAGCTGGCTTGCCAATCGTAATATCAAAGACGCAAAGAAGGCCAAGTTCAGGATTCTGGGCAAGGTTCCGAGAGGTGGGTTAGTATACCGAAGGAGTCAATCCATCACTAAAGCAACCCAGGTTTCCAACACGCAGGAGCGCCAACTATCAACAAAGATGTTCTCACTGCCATTGCTCCAGACCTCCCTGTCACAGTGATAGTGTTGATTCTCGAACATATCGCCATTTCTAAATCTTTTGGTCGAATCAACAACTATGTTATCAACCCATCGCAAGAGCTTGTCGCGGTCGGTTTCACGAATCTACTTGGGCCATTCCTCGGTGCATACCCCGCTACCGGCTCATTCTCGCGTACGGCAATCAAGTCCAAAGCAGGCGTTCGTACACCCTTAGCTGGTATTTTCACTGCTGTTATCGTTCTCTTGGCCTTGTACGCGCTCACAGCAGTCTTCTTCTACATTCCTAGCAGTTCTCTTGCGGCCATCATCATCCATGCGGTGGGAGATCTCATCACCCCGCCCAACGTTGTCTATCAGTTCTGGGAAACATCGCCTCTGGAAGTTGTCATCTTCTTTGCAGGTGTCATTGTCACCATCTTCACTACCATTGAAATTGGTATTTACGTCACGATTGCTGCTTCGTTTGCTCTCCTGCTCTGGCGGCAGCTTTTCACCCATGGGTCCATACTTGGTCGAGTCAAGATTTACCGTGCAACACCAAGTGTGATTGGCGACCGCGAGAACGAAGCGCAAAGCCCCACCACCCGTGAAGCTTTTCTTCCGATCAATCACAAGGACGGTAGCAATCCTCAGATCGAGCCTGAATCGCCGTATCCTGGTGTCCTCATTTTCCGTTTCACAGAAGGCTTCACTTACCTGAACCAGCAAGGATACATGGATGAACTAGTGGCCCACGCTCAGCATATCGCCCGCCCAACTACCCTAAACCGTTATGCTAAACTAGGCGACCGGCCATGGAACGATCCAGGACCCCGTCGTGGCCAGCAAATCAACCTCGACGATAATCGCCCTGTCCTCCATGCCATTATCTTGGATTTTTCGGCTGTGAATCACGTAGATGTTACTTCTGTACAGGGGTTGATCGATGTCCGCGCACAGCTCGACCGCTACGCCGCACCTGACAACGTCGAGTGGCATTTTGCTTCCATCAACAGCCGGTGGACTAAGCGCGCTCTCACGACGGCAGGCTTCGGCTACGTTGATTCAGAGCGCTTCCGAGAACGGCGCTCAAACCACTGGAACCCTGTGTATAGCTTCGCGTCGGCTTCACCGAATGTCAACCGTACGGATGTTGAGTCCCCTGATGAGATAAATAGGGTGGGTGCTGGCGCGGGCAAGCTGAGTACAGTGCATGGTATGAACCGACCGTTCTTCCACGTTGATGTCCAGGCTGCTGTCGAGAGCGCTGTGACGGGGATACAAGGACGGCTTGCGAATGTAAGCGCCCAGACGAGCAGGGAGGTGGTTGAGGGGAAGACGGGGTGAGCGGCACAGGTAGTTTGCTTTTCCGTTTTCGTTTGACATGTGCCAGTAGATTTGTGATTTTACGAATGTAATATGCGAATGAAATTTCTTCCGAAGAATGACGAGTGAGATTTCGTATGCTTATTGTTCTGACGTCTGGACTCCTTCCTTGCCGCATCAAGCGTGTCTCCTTTACACATGTCAAGCAAAATATAACCAGCAGATACGACGCTGCGCGATGACGCGTCAGAGGCACGGTTGGCAGCTGGAGGGTGCCCAAGTGTCAAATGCTGACACCCAGTTCATGCACCGGCCGAACGAAGTGATTAGTATCGCAGCGCCTGCGTTTGCTATTTTTATAGCGTTACGGATCACCTGGACGCGGCCCTGCGTACGCATGGATTGGCCGAGACCGGAGCAAAAACCGGCGACCGAGCAGAAAACACAGGAACAGACAGTGGTGAGCATGCTGCATTCAAGCAGGTCTTGTAAGGAGAGTGTAAAGTTGGATTATTATTCTAAAAAAAATTACCAACAAACAGACCTCCACCGATCCTACCATTCTATCCACACAAAAGAAGGTAAGACATTAGAAAATAATACACTATGCGATATGTAGTATCGTAAATGATAAGCCCCCAAAAGGAAAGATCTAAACGCCGCGGCTATGCGAAAAAAGTTGGTAAAAAAAAAGGAACGGACGCGATGACCTTCCACGTTGTTGTCGGGGAATTGCCGCCATTAAATGTTTACCTAAAGCTGCACCCTGTATATGGTGGGCGAGCTCATAGCCATGATGAAAGCACACCCAAACGCCTTGTGTTTTGTGTCCAGTCTGCTTAGTAGGTGTGGGTGGGATCGGCGATACCGCTGGGGCTCACGATGCTCGAGGATGAGCTGGAAAGAGTCGCAACGGAGGTCGAGGGGGTCGCATAACTGCTAATCGTCACGACAGAGCTGGATGGAGTGGCGTATCCGCTGGTAGTGATGATGGAGCTAGAGGGAGTCGCATATCCGCTAGGAGTGGTGGAAGAGCTGGAAGAGGTCGCGTATCCGCTAGGAGTGGTGGAAGAGCTAGAAGAAGTCGCGTATCCGCTAGGAGTGATAGATGAGCTGGAGGATGTTGAGTAGCCGCTAGGGGTCACAATAGAGCTAGAAGGAGTAGCATATCCACTTGGGGTGGACTTGGAACTGCTTGACGACTTAGTAGTCGGGTACAGGACGTAACCAGTACCGCTTGGGGTGACGTGCGAGGAGCTGTAACCGGTGGGCTTAGGGCCAGGAGGAGTGTACAACGAAGTCGGCTTGGGACCAGGGGTGTAGATCACGCTTGTTGGGTAGCCGGGCTGGCTGGGAGGAGTGACGGTCACAGTGAACGTGGCCGTGCTGCCATGCTCGGTTACGGTGTAAGTCTTGGTCTCGCAGTTCTTGCAGGCCTCAGGGTACATGTAGACAGTGACAGTGGAAGGAGCAGGGCACTCAGACGACGAGACGGGCTTGGGTCCAGGGGTAACAGGAGTAACAGTTGGGTAACTGACCTCGGTCGTCGTGTAGGTCGTAGGAAAGTATGATGGGGTAAGGTAGGTGGAGTAGATGACCGATGGTCCATTGTGGCCTACAGGAGACGAGACCGGCACCCAGACGTAAGTATTGGTCGTGATAGTATGCGTCTCAGTGACCGGGACACCATAGGAGGTAGGAGCGGGGGTGGGTTGGTGGTGGCAGCCGCCCTTGCAGGAGGTGATTGTGATGGTGCTTGTTGTCAAAGTTGTGATCA
>Ga0247757_10001121_pt1 | contig 19261 bp, 17 predicted proteins | sample UWRJL126311R4_FD_180929 | JGI IMG/M metagenome (GOLD analysis project Ga0247757, IMG submission 180929) | Plant litter microbial communities from Arlington Agricultural Research Station in Wisconsin, United States - UWRJ-L126-311R-4 | ecosystem: Environmental > Terrestrial > Plant litter >... | reverse complement strand
CCGGAATCACCACGCCGTCGTGCAGCGGGCCCTTCAGCACGCCGACCACACCTTCGCGGGGCCGCTCACCGTTCTCGAGAACCGTTGCGGGCGTGTCGGCTTCACCCAACTGCTCGACGACCCGCATGCAGGTGCCGGCGCCAGGGGTGACGACGACGCCGTAGCCGCCGGTGGCGACGTGCGCGCGCAGCATCGCGAAGATCTCTTCGAGGTCATGCTGCTGACCGCGTGCCGAGGGGGCGGGCCGGATGTCCAGCCGCACCGGCTCGTCGGCACCGCTGTCGAGCTGGCTCAGTGTCCACCACGGGTGCCCGCCCGCACGGGCGGCGTCACGGCCGGTGTCGAAGGCGACGAATCCCGAGGCGCCGAGGGCGCCGAGGTCGATCGGGGCGTCTCCCCCGACGGCCGCCGTCGACCAGGACGCCTCGAGGAACTCCTGGCCCGTCTTGATCAGGTCCGCCGCACGGCTGCGCACCTTCTCCGGATCGCAGATCAGCAGCGGCGTGCCCGCGGGCAGATGCGAGGGCAGCGTGACCAGCTCTGCCGGCTTCAGCAGCGGCAGCAGGGCCTCCATCCCGTCGACCGGGATGCCTTCCGCGAGCTTGGCCAGCATGTCGGGCACGCTGCCTGGCACGTTGTTCTCCGCGGGGGGATGCTCGAGTGACAGCACGCGGGCCCGTTCGCGCACATCCTCGGTCAGCATCACCTCCCGGCACGGCACGGCGACCACGGTCGCGACGTCGATCTCGGGGATCGAGCGCTGATCGGCGACCGCGAACATCCGCATCTCGGAGACCTCGTCGCCCCAGAACTCGACGCGCACCGGGTGCTCGGCGGTCGGTGGGAACAGGTCGAGGATGCCGCCGCGCACCGCGAACTCGCCGCGTTTGCCGACCATGTCGACGCGTGTGTAAGCCAGGTCGACCAGCCGCGCGACGGTGTCGTCGAAGTCCAGCTCGGCACCGACGCTCAGCGTCACCGGCTCGACAGCGGCGAGGTCGGGGGCCATCGGCTGCAGCAGCGACCGGGCAGTGGTGACCACGACCCGCAGCGGCGGGCCGAGCCGGTCGTCGTCGGGGTGGGTCAGGCGGCGCAGCACCATCATTCGGGCACCGACGGTGTCGACGCCGGGCGACAGCCGCTCGTGCGGCAGGGTCTCCCACGACGGGAACAGCACCGCGGCGTCCCCGAACACGCCGCGCAACTCGGCGGTCAGGTCATCGGCTTCGCGGCCCGTGGCGGTGACGGCCAGCAGCGGGCCGGCCTGCGCCAGCGCGGCGGCCAGGAACAGCCGGGCACTGGCAGGGCCGACGAGATCGAGATCGGCGGGCCGGTCGGTGGCGCGGCGGGCGACGTCCTGCAGGGCAGGGTCGCGCAGCGCCAGGTCGACGAGGCCCGCGATCGGGGTGTGGACATGGAGGATCCCCGACGCGGTCATGATGCCCCCATCGTAGGCCCCACCGGGGGGTGGGCGGCCAGGGCCGGTGGCCGGGGGCCGGGTGGCCGGGGCCCGGGGGCGCTACTCGTCCTGCAGGTGGGGGTCCGCCTCGAGGTGGGTCAGGCCGTTCCACATCAGGTTCACCAGATGCGCGGCCACCACCTCCTTCTTCGGCTCGCGGGTGTCGAGCCACCACTGCGCGGACATCGACACCGACCCGACCAGGGCCTGCGCGTACAGCGGGGCCAGGTCGGGGTCGAGGCCGCGGCGGGCGAAATCACCGGCCAGGATCGAGGCGACCTGGCTGACCGCGTCGTTGAGCAGCGTCGAATAGGTGCCCGAGGTGATGCTGGCCGGGGAGTCGCGGATGAGGATGCGGAAGCCGTCGGTGTGTTCCTCGACATAGGTCAGCAGCGCCAGCGCGACCCGTTCCACCCGCACCCGGGACCGGTTGTTGGTGAGCGAGGAGGTGATGCCGTCGAGCAGCGCCGACATCTCCCGGTCCACGACGACGGCGTAGAGGCCTTCCTTCCCGCCGAAATGTTCGTAGACGACGGGTTTGGAGACGTTGGCGCGCTGCGCGATCTCCTCGATCGAGGTGCCGTCGAAACCGCGCTCGGCGAACAGCGACTTGGCGATCTCGATCAGCTGCTGGCGGCGCTCACTCCCGGTCATCCGGGCGCGTGGCGCACGCAATTCCTTGTCGGAAGCTGGCACGCCTGTCAGCGTATGTCCTTGGACTAGAGTCTCTGGGTGTTCAGTCCGTCGTGGTGTAATCGGCAGCACCTCTGATTTTGGTTCAGATAGTTCAGGTTCGAGTCCTGGCGACGGAGCAGTCGGAGCGTCACTCGTAGGCGACGAGCGTGCGCACACTGCACCCCGGACACGACGTGTCGAGGTGCAGACACGCGCGCTCGCGGAGGGAAGGACATCGATGCGGGACGCCGCAGTTCTGATCCTGGCCGCCGGGGCAGGCACCCGGATGAATTCGGACACCCCGAAGGTGCTGCACAGCATCGGTGGGCGCAGCATGCTCGCCCACGTGATGCACGCGGTGGCCGGGGTGGAACCCCGGCACCTGGTCGTGGTGGTCGGCCGTGACCGCGAGCGCGTCGCGCCGGCCGCCAGGGCGATCGGCGCGGACCTCGGCCGCCCGGTCGAGATCGCCGTGCAGGAAGAGCAACGCGGCACCGGGCACGCCGTCGAGTGTGCGCTGGCCGCGCTGCCCGAGGACTTCTCCGGTGTCGTCGTGGTGACCTCGGGCGACATCCCGCTGCTGGACTCGGTGATCCTCGACGCGCTCGTCGCGGCCCACACCGCCGAGGCCACCGCGGCGACGCTGCTCACCACGACGCTGGAGAACCCCACCGGATACGGCCGGATCCTGCGCGCCACCGACGGCGCGGTGACCGGCATCGTCGAACAGGCCGACGCCGATATCGAGCAGCGCGCCATCACCGAGATCAACGCCGGCGTCTACGCCTTCGACGCACCCCTGCTGCGGTCGGCCCTGAGCCGGCTGCAGACCGACAACGTCCAGCACGAGCTCTACCTGACCGACGTCATCGCGATCCTGAGCGGCGACGGGCACCCGGTGCGCGCCCAGCACGTGGCCGACACCGCCGCCGTCGCCGGCGTGAACGACCGCGTGCAGCTGGCCGCCCTCGGCGCGGAACTCAACCGGCGCGTCGTCACCACCCACCAGCGCGCCGGTGTCACGGTGATCGACCCGGCCTCGACGTGGATCGACGTCGACGCCACCATCGGCCGGGACACCGTCGTGCGGCCGGGCACCCAGCTGCTTGGCCGCACCGCGATCGGCGCACGCTGCGACATCGGGCCGGACAGCACGCTCACCGACGTCACCGTCGGGGACGGCGCGCAGGTGGCCCGCACCCACGGCAGCGGGTCCGTGATCGGCGCCGACGCCGTGGTCGGCCCCTTCACCTACCTGCGGCCCGGCACCGTGCTCGGCGAGAACGGCAAGCTCGGCGCATTCGTCGAGGCCAAGAACGCGACCATCGGCGCAGGCACCAAGGTGCCGCACCTGACCTACGTCGGCGACGCCGACATCGGCGAGCACAGCAACATCGGCGCGTCGAGTGTCTTCGTCAACTACAACGGCGAGACCAAGAACCGCACGACGATCGGTTCGCACGTGCGCACCGGCTCGGACACCATGTTCGTCGCGCCCGTGACGATCGGCGACGGCGCCTACACCGGGGCGGGCACCGTCGTGCGTGAGGACGTGCCGCCCGGCGCGCTCGCCATCTCGGCGGGGCCCCAGCGCACCATCGAGGGGTGGGTCGAGCGCAAACGTCCCGGCACTGCCGCCGCCGAGGCCGCGGCGGCCGCCCGGGCGGACGGTCAAGCTACCGGCGAGTAGCGATCCGTCGCTTTTTGTTGGCATTCTGGTAACCCGCCAGCGTGCCTGCAGGACCGCTACGTACGATGGCCCGAGAATCGACCCGCCATCGATCTGAGAAGCCGAGGGCACCGTGAGCCACGACTGGACCGACAACCGCAAGAACCTGATGCTCTTCTCGGGTCGAGCGCACCCCGAACTCGCCGAGCAGGTCGCCAAGGAACTCGACGTTCCGGTCACCGCGCAAACCGCGCGCGACTTCGCCAACGGTGAGATCTTCGTCCGCTTCGACGAGTCGGTGCGCGGCTGCGACGCCTTCGTGCTGCAGAGCCACCCCTGGCCGCTGAACCAGTGGCTGATGGAGCAGCTCATCATGATCGACGCGCTCAAGCGCGGCAGCGCCAAGCGCATCACCGCGATCCTGCCGTTCTACCCGTACGCCCGCCAGGACAAGAAGCACCGCGGCCGCGAGCCGATCTCCGCCCGCCTGGTCGCCGACCTGTACAAGACCGCCGGCGTGGACCGCATCGTCACGGTGGACCTGCACACCGACCAGATCCAGGGCTTCTTCGACGGCCCCGTCGACCACATGCGCGCGCAGAAGCTGCTCTGCGGATACATCGGGGAGAACTACGCCGACCACGACATGGTGGTCGTCTCCCCGGACTCCGGCCGGGTGCGCGTCGCCGAGAAGTGGGCCGACTCGCTGGGCGGCGTGCCGCTGGCGTTCATCCACAAGACGCGCGACCCGCTGGTGCCCAACCAGGTCAAGTCGAACCGGGTGGTCGGCGACGTGCGCGGCAAGACCTGCATCCTGACCGACGACATGATCGACACCGGCGGCACCATCGCCGGGGCGGTCAAGCTGCTCAAGCAGGACGGCGCCGGCGACGTGATCATCGCCGCCACCCACGGCGTGCTGTCCGATCCGGCCCGCGAGCGGCTGGCCGACAGCGGCGCCCGCGAGGTCATCGTCACCAACACGCTGCCGATCGGCGACGACAAGATGTTCCCCCAGCTGACCGTGCTGTCGATCGCTCCCCTGCTGGCCAACACGATCCGCGCCGTCTTCGAGAACGGTTCGGTGACAGGGCTGTTCGACGGATCTGCATGAGCGACGACCTTCGCGAGACCCGGTGACCGTTTGCCGGGTGGCCGTCGCTGCCGCGGCGGCCCTGGTCCTGGCCGGGTGTTCGCCCGAAGCGCCCGACTACCAGACCGTCTGGTCGACGACGAGCAAAGCCGCGGCCGCCCCCACCTCGACGCCGGCGTCGGGCGCCCCGGTGCCGATCGCCGCGTTCCTCGAGCAGGCCGGGGTGGCCGGCCAGCCCGTCGCCCCTGACCGCCTGACCGACATCACGATCACCATGCCCACCCCGGCGGGCTGGCATCCCTACCAGAACACCAACCTCGCGCCCGGCACCAGGATGATCGCGAAGGGCGACACCTACCCCACCGCGATGCTGATGGTGTTCGAGCTGACCGGCGACTTCAACGTTGCCGAGGCGCTCACCCACGCCAACGTCGACGCGCAGATCAGCGAGAACTTCCACCAGCTCGACGCCTCGACCGCCGACTTCGCCGGCTTCCCGTCCTCGATGATCGAAGGCAGCTACGACCTCAACGAGGCCAGGATGCACAGCTACAACCGCATCGTCATCGCCACCGGAGCGGCACCGAAGAAGCAGCGGTACCTGATTCAGTTCACCGTGACCGGTTTCGCCGACAAGGCCGCCGAGCAGTCCGATGACATCGAGGCGATCATCAAGGGCTTCTCGGTCACCGCCGGGAAACCCTCCGGGCGCTGATCGGTTCTAGGGTGGTGGGCATGAGCGACTGGACCGCCGCGGACCTGCCCTCCTTCGCTGGCCGCACCGTCATCGTGACCGGGGCCAACAGCGGGCTGGGTCTGGTCACCGCCCGTGAGTTGGCCCGCGTGGGCGCCCGCACCATCCTGGCCGTGCGCAACACCGACAAGGGCCATGCGGCCGCCGCGCAGATGACCGGTGATGTGGAGGTCCGCCCGCTGGACCTGCAAGACCTGTCGTCGATCAAGACGTTCGCCGACGGGGTGTCCGGCGCGGACGTGCTGATCAACAACGCGGGCATCATGGCGGTGCCCTACGCGCTCACCACCGACGGATTCGAGAGCCAGATCGGCACCAATCACCTGGGCCACTTCGCGCTGACGAACCTACTGCTGCCCCGGCTCACCGACCGGGTCGTCACGGTGTCGTCGTTCATGCACGCCATCGGCCACATCAGCCTCAATGACCTGAACTGGAAGTCCCGGCCGTACCTGGCGTGGCCCGCCTACGGGCAGTCCAAGCTGGCGAATCTGCTGTTCACCAGCGAGCTGCAGCGCAAACTGAGCGCCGCCGGCTCCTCGGTGCGCGCGCTGGCCGCCCACCCCGGGTATTCGGCGACGAACCTGCAGGGGCAGACCGGCAACCGGATCGGCACCAGGATCACCGAGGCCGGCAACCGGATCTTCGCCACCGACGCCGACTTCGGCGCCCGCCAGACCCTCTACGCCGCATCGGCGGATCTGCCCGGTGACACCTTCGTCGGCCCGCGGTTGCTGCTGCGCGGCCGCACCGCGCCGCAGTGGCGGACCCCCCTGGCCCGCAACCGCGCAACGGCGACGGGCCTGTGGACGCAGTCCGAGCAGCTCACCGGGGTCGAATTTCCGCTGTAGACCGCTGCTGGGTTACCCTGGGCGGCGCATCACGGCGAGGGTGGCCTGCTGACGGGCCGCCGTTATCGACGGGAACTCACCTCTGCAGTTCGAGCCTTCTGCAGTTCGAGAGACCCTGGCCGTGCCCGACGACCGGCACAGGAGTACCGAACATGGCGAAGAACGCCCCCAACAATCTGACCGCGCAGGTCCGCACCACGACCGGCAAGGGCGCCTCGCGCCGCGCCCGCCGTGAGGGCCGCGTCCCCGTGGTGCTCTACGGCCACGGCACCGAGCCGCAGCACCTCGAGCTGAACGGGCACGACTTCGCCGCGGTGCTGCGCAACGCCGGCACCAACGCCGTGCTGACCCTCGACATCGCGGGCACCGAGCAGCTGGCGCTGACCAAGTCGCTGGAGATCCACCCGATCCGCCGCAACGTCCAGCACGCCGACCTGCTCGTCGTGCGCCGCGGCGAGAAGGTGACCGTCGAGGTCACCGTCGTCGTGGAGGGCGACGCCGCACCGGGCACCCTGGTCACCCAGGAGACCAACGCCATCGAGATCGAGGCCGACGTCCAGTCGATCCCCGAGCAGCTCACCGTCTCGGTGGAGGGCGTGACCGAAGGCACCCAGATCTCCGCGAGCGGTGTGGAGCTGCCCTCGGGTGTGACGCTGGTGTCCGACCCCGAACTGCTCGTGGTCAACGTCGTCGCCGCGCCGACCGAGGAAGCGCTCGAGGCCGAGGGTGGCGGCGAGTCGATCGAGGAGCAGGCCGCCGAGGCCGAAGCCGAGGCGGAGGCCGAGGGCGGCGAGGGCGAGTCCGCCGCCGCCTCCGAGTAGGACGCCGGAATCGTGGCCGAACCCCACCTGGTGGTCGGCCTGGGCAATCCCGGCCCGCAGTACGCACTCACGCGGCACAACCTCGGCTTCCTCGTGCTCGACGTCCTCGCCGATCGCATCGGCGAGACGTTCAAGGTGCACAAGAAGTCGGGGGCCGAGGTGGCCACCGGGCGGCTGGCAGGCCGCCCGGTGGTGCTGGCCAAGCCGCGGGTGTACATGAACGAGTCGGGGCGCCAGGTCGGCCCGCTGGCCAACTTCTACTCGGTGGCCCCGCGTGACGTGACGATCGTGCACGACGAGCTCGACATCGAGTTCGGCCGGATCCGGCTCAAGTACGGCGGCGGGGTGGCCGGTCACAACGGCCTGCGGTCGGTGGCTTCGGCGTTGAGCACCAACGACTTCCACCGCGTACGGGTCGGTATCGGCAAGCCGCCGGGCCGGCAGTCGGGGGCGTCGTTCGTGCTCGAGCCGTTCAACTCCCGGGAGCGCCCTGAGCTCGCCACGATCTGCGAGCAGGGTGCCGACGCCGTCGAGTTGCTGATCACCCAGGGGCTGGAGCCTGCCCAGAATCTGGTGCACGCCTGGGCCTGAGGGCTACCAGGTCAGCAGGACCCCGCCGTTGTCGCGGGGGATGGTGTCCACGACGTTCGGTGCGCGCGTCCCGGGCACCGCCTTGATCGACACGCTGCCGTTCGTCTCGCACCGCACCAGGCTGCCCGCCTCGTGGCAGGTGGGTTGCGCAGTCGCCGACGGAGCGAACATCAGCGTGGACGCGACGGCGCCCGCGAACGCGGCCGCCGTCGTGAGGGTCGCTCGGTTGCTCATCATTTCTTCTCCCACCGATAGTGCTTCATGCGGCCGTTGCGGTCACACACACGACGACGCGAGGATCCGGGCATTCGGAGCGAATGTCAGGTGCGCGGTGCTGACGTGTCCGAACGCGTCGTCACGGGCCGCCTCGATGGTCGGGCCTGCGCCACCTGACACGACGCCACTGCCGTCGTCGGCGCCGACCGACACGATGCACACCGCGTCGTTGCTCTCCTCGTCGCTGGTGCATTCGGTGGCGCCGGCGCTCTGACAGGCGGCGATCACCGCCGAGGCCGCGAGGTCGTTGGTCGGGCCGGTCGCGGTGTAGCCGATCAGCGCCCCGTCACGCACACCCGAACCCACGGCCCTAGAGACCGCACCGCTGTCCACCACGCCGCCCGGTCCGTCCGCCCACGCCGGCGGAGCCATCGCGACCACGCAGAGCAGTCCCGCCGCCACACCACGGATCCACGCCATCGTTCCTCCTGAGTCGGGGTCCATTCAACCCCGCTCAGCCCGTTTCCGGGCACGATCGGCGGCTATTGGTCACGGGCCGCGCCTACCCCGGACACCACTGTCCACCCGCTTGACCGGTTTGTGCGGATAGCGCTTCACCGCGTGCGCTTCGGCATCGGAACCCGGGAGGACATAGAGGGTTTCGACCTTGTCCTGCAGCGGCTTGAGCACCAGGTCCATGAAGCCCCGCCGATCATCGAGATACGGTTCGATGACCTCCTCACCCGCCGGGCACACCGCAAGGCAGTACGCCGCCTTGTAGTTGGCCTTGAACGACAGGCTCTGCCACATCGAGGCGTTCTCCGAATCGCTGACCCGCGAACGGAAATCCTCGGCGTCCTCGCTGTCGGCGACCGTCTGCACCCAGTCGGTGAAGCCACCCATGAACTCGCGGTAGTTGTGCACCGAGCAGGCCACGAAGTCGAAGTCACCGTTCTTCTTGATCGCGCCCACGGGGCACGCCGCCACACACAACTTGCATTCCAGACATGGCGAATAGTCCAGCGGCGCACTGTATTCCGAGACCTCACTGGCGACGATCACGGTGCCGAGCAGGATGAAGTTACCGAAGCGCGGGTGGATGACGTTGCGGTGGATCCCCATCACGCCCATACCGGCCGCGACCGCGACGGGCTTGTGCGCGACCACCCAGATGCGCCCAGGATAGCGGTCCATCTCCATCGGGAACGTGGCCGACGGGTTGACGACGCGGTGCCCCGCATCCTGCAGCGCCCGGGTGATGCGGTGCGCCGCCTCGTTGCAGATCTCGCCGCTGCGGTGGAATTCCTGGTTGGCCACGCTGCGCGCCGTGGAGCGCACGTTGTCCCGGTTCATCTTCACCACGAGCGAGATGTAGCTCAGCACACCGGGTAACGCCGCCTCGGCATGGCCTCGCTCCGAGGCCAGCGCCGGATCGGCGACACTGACGAAGCCGACGTCGTCGGCGCCGGAGTCGAGGCACAGCTGACGCAGCCAGGCCGCGTCGATCACACCGGGTGGGCGCGCCGGGTGCGCGCGCACCTTCTGGACGGTCGGGTGTTGGGCCAGCCGCGCGGGCAATCTCTCCGCCATGCTGGGTATAGTACACAATACTTAGAAGGATGGGCCGATCACCGAGGATGCCCGCTCGATCAGCTCCGGCTGGAAGACGACGTGGCCCGGCCGGTGGTCGGGCCCGCCGTCGGCGGCCGCGAGCAGCAGGTCGATCGCCGTGGCCCCGATCGCCTGACGCGGTTGGCGCACCGAGGTCAGCGGCACCACCCCCGATCCGGCGAAGTCGATGTCGTCGTAGCCGACCACAGCGATGTCGTCGGGCACCCGCAGCCGGCCGGTCAGCGCCAGGGCCGCCAGCATGCCGATGGCCAGCAGGTCGTTGGCGCAGAACACCGCGTCCGGACGCCGGCCCGCCGGACGGTCACGGATCTTCTCCCCCGCCACCCGGCCCTCCAGCACCGTCAGCGCGGGCGCCTCGAGCACCTCGAGCGACGCTCCCGGCACGGCCGCGATGGCCTGCCGCGCGCCCCGCAGCCGATCGCGCACCTGCCGCAGTTCCCTTGGCCCCGTGACGACGGCGATGCGCCGGCGGCCCTGCTCGCACAGATGCCGCACCGCCGACTCGGCGCCCGCCACGTCGTCGACCGCGACGGAATCGAATTCGGTGCCGGAACCGTCGCGGTCCACCAGCACCACCGGCGTCCCCCTGGCGCGCATCGTCGTCAACCGCGACAGGTCGTCCCCGATCGGCGAGACCAGCAGCCCGTAGACGCGTTGCTCGTCGAACGCGTCGATGTAGGCCCGTTCGCGGCGCGCGTCGTCGTCGGACGTGCCCAGCAGGACGATGAGGTTCTCCTGCGCGGCGCGGTCCTCGGCTCCCCGCGCGATGTCGGTGAAGAACGGGTTGCCGACGTCGAGCACGAGCAGCGCCACACACCGGGACCGGCGCGCTTTCAGTTGCCGCGCAACATCATTGCGCACGAATCCGAGCTCGGCGATGGCCGCGTGCACCCGCGCCACGGTCGACGGTGCGACCTTGTGCGGCGCGTTGAGCACGTTGGACACGGTGCCCACCGACACGGAGGCCGCCGCAGCGACATCCCGGATGCCCGCTGCGGGCCTGCCGCCCCCGGTCATGCCCGGGTCGGGGCGGAGGGCAGGTAGCGCCTGGTGACACCGGCCGCGGCGACGACGGCCCGCAGCGCTTCCAGGTCACCGCCGAGCAGTCCGCGGCTGCGCGCCTGGATCAGTAGATTGCCCGTCGCGGTGGCCTCGACCGGTCCCGCGACGACGGGCACCCCGACGACGTCGGCGACGCGCTGGCACAGGAGCGTGTTGCGGGCACCGCCACCGACGAGGTGCACGGTCGCCACCGGCGTGCCCGACAGCCGCGCTGCCGCCTCGACGCCGTCGGCGAAGGAGGCGGCCAGGCTCTCGATGATCGCCCGCGCCGTCTGCGCGGGTGTCTCGGGGGCGGCGAACCCGCGCTCGCGATACCACTGCGCGATCCGGCCGGGCATGTCGCCGGCCGTCGCGAAGGCCGCGTCACCGGTGTCGAAAGTCGCAGGCGGCAGTGCGCAGGCCGCCGCCTCGTCGAGCAACCGGTCCAGGTCGACTCGCGTACCGCCGCGTTCCCAGTGCCGGATGGATTCGGTGAGCAGCCACAGCCCCATCGCGTTGCGCAGGAAGCGGATCCGACCGTCCGCGCCGACCTCGTTGGTGAAGTTCGCGGTCCGCGCCGCCTCGTCCAGCACCGGACCGCCGAGCTCCACACCCACCAGAGCCCATGTGCCGCAGGAGATGTAGACCGCCGACTCGGCGGCCATAGGCACCGCAACGACGGCCGAGGCGGTGTCGTGCGAGGCGACGGCGCCCACGTGCGGACCGCGCGGCAGACCGATCCGGTCGGCGACCTCGGGCAGCACCGGACCGAGATCGGTCCCCGGGTCCACCACCTCAGGGAAGAGCCCGGTCGGCAGGCCGAGCGTGCCCATCAGCTCGACGTCCCAGCGTCCGTCGATGCCCAGCAGGCCGGTGGTGGAGGCATTGGTGCGCTCGGCGACCCGGCTGCCGGTGAGCCAGTACCCGACCAGATCGGGGATGAGCAGGGCGGCGTCGGCCACGTCCAGGCTGCCCGCCAGGCGGTCGGCGGCGAGCTGGTAGACGGTGTTGAACGGCAGGAACTGTAATCCGTTGCGCGCGTAAAGCTCTGCGCGGGATACCGCCCCGTGCACGGCGTCGACGCCGGCCTCGCACCGGTCATCGCGGTAGTGGAACGGCTGCCCGAGCAGAGACCCGGCGCGCAGCAGCCCGTAGTCGACCGCCCATGAATCCACCGCGACGGCCACCAGATCGTCGGCTTGACGGCCCGCCTCGGCCAGGCCCGAGCAGATGTCGAGGAACAGCCCGCCGACGTCCCAGTGCATGGCCGCGCGGGCACCGTTCCACAGGTACACCGGGTCGTTGCGGAAGCGGGCGACTTGGCGGATCTGCAGCGCGCCTCGATCGACATCGGCCAGCATGACGCGCCCGCTGGTGGCCCCGAGGTCGACCGCGGCGAGCTGCCTGCTCATCGCAGGAACGCCGCGGCCACCCCGGCGTCGACAGGCACGTGCAGGCCGGTGGTGTGCGAGAAGTCCGAGGTGCACAGGGCGAACGCGGCGTTGGCGACGTTCTCCGGCAACACTTCCCGCTTCAGCAGGGTGCGCTGGGCGTAGAACGCACCGAGATCCTCCTCGGCGACGCCGTACACCTCGGCCCGCTTGGCGCCCCACCCGCCGGCGAAGATGCCCGAACCCCGCACCACGCCGTCAGGATTGATGCCGTTGACCTTGACGCCGTGCTCGCCCAGTTCGGCGGCGAGTAGCCGAACCTGGTGCGCCTGATCGGCTTTGGTCGCGGAGTAGGCGATGTTGTTCGGACCGGCGTACACCGAGTTCTTCGACGAGATGTAGAGGATGTCGCCGCCGAGTTGCTGGTCGATGAGCACCCGCGCCGCGGCCCTGGAAACCAGGAACGACCCCCGCGCCATCACGTCGTGCTGCAGGTCCCAGTCCGCAGCGGTGGTCTCCAGCAGGGGCTTCGACAGCGACAGGCCCGCGTTGTTGACCACGATGTCGAGCCCACCGAACGCCAGCACCGCCGCGTCGATCGCGGCCTGCACCGCGTGCTCGTCGGTGACGTCGGTGGCGATGCCGACCGCGACGTCGGAGGTGCCGATGCCCTCGGCCACCGCGGCGGCCTTGGCGGCGTCGAGGTCGGCGATCACCACGCACGCGCCCTCGGCGGCCAGCCGGGTGGCGATCGCCTTGCCGATGCCGGACGCCGCGCCGGTCACCAGCGCGATGCGGGTGGCCAGCGGTTTGGGTTTCGGCATGCGCGCGAGCTTGGCCTCTTCGAGCGCCCAGTACTCGATGCGGAATTTCTCCGATTCGTCGATCGGCGTGTAGGTCGAGATCGACTCCGCACCGCGCATGACGTTGATCGCGTTGAGGTAGAACTCACCCGCCACCCGGGCGGTCTGCTTGTCCTTGCCGTAACTGAACATCCCGACACCGGGAACCAGGACGATCGCCGGGTCGGCACCGCGGATCGCCGGCGACTCCGCCGTCGCGTGCCGGTCGTAGTAGGCCTGATAGTCCTCGCGATAGGCCTGGTGCAGCTCACGCAGCCGGGCGGCGGCCTCCTCGAGGGTGGCGTCGGCGGGAAGGTCGAGCACCATCGGTTTGACCTTGGTACGCAGGAAATGGTCCGGACAGCTGGTGCCCAGCCCGGCTAGCCTCGGATGCTCTGTGCTGGAAAGGAATTCGAGAACGCGTGCGTCGTCGGTGAAGTGACCGACCTGCGGCCGGTCGGTCGACGCCAAGCCGCGGATGATCGGGGCAAGGCGCGCCGCCTTGTCGCGGCGCTGCTCCTGCGGCAGGGCACCGTAACCGTCCAGCGCCGGGCCGAACGGGTCGCGGCGACCGTTGCGTTCGAGGTAGCGCTGCGCCGTCTCGATGATCTCCAGCGAATGCCTCTCGGCGTCGGCCGACGTCTCTCCCCACGCGGTGATGCCGTGGCCACCCAGGATCGTGCCGATGGCGTTCGGGTTCTGCCGCTTCGCCTCGGCGATGTCGAGTCCGAGCTGAAAACCCGGGCGCCGCCACGGGATCCACACCACGCGGTCGCCGAAGATCTGTTTGGTCAGGGCCTCCCCGTCGGCGGCGGTGGCGATCGCGATACCGGAATCGGGGTGCAGATGATCCACGTGGGGCGCGTCGACGAGGCCGTGCATCGCGGTGTCGATCGACGGTGCGGCACCCCCGCGACCGTGCAGGCAGTAGTCGAACGCGGCCACCATCTCGTCCTCCCGGTCCACCCCGGGATAGACGTCGACCAGCGCGCGCATCCGGTCCAGCCGCAGCACCGCCAACCCGCTCTCGGTGAGCGTGCCGAGGTCACCGCCGGAACCCTTGACCCACAACAGGTCAACGGGCTCACCGGTGACGGGGTCGATTTCGGTGCCCTTGGCCGACGTGTTGCCGCCCGCGTAGTTGGTGTTCTTCGGGTCCGCACCGAGCCGGTTGGACCGCTCGATGAGTGCGGTGACGGTGTCGCTCGTCATGGAGTTCCTCTCACGCGCCCCAGGACGACTGGGTGCCGCCGACGCGTTCGGTGTCGATGGTGTGCTGGTAACCGGACGCGGCGAACGCGCCCATCGGATCGGCGGGCAGCCCGCGGTCGGCCCGCCACTGTGCCAGCGCGGGACGCACGTCGGTGTAGAAGGCGTCCATGAAGATCTGGTTGGCGCCCAGCACATCCCCCGCGTCCTGAGCGGCGGCCAGCGCCTCGCCGTCGACCAGCAGCGCCCGCGCGGTCATCTCTGCCACGTTGAGCACCGAGCGGATCTGGCCCGGGATCTTGGCCTCGATGTTGTGGCACTGGTCGAGCATCAGGGCCACGTCGGAACCGGCCGCCAGGACGCCTCCCCGCACCACCTCGTACATGATCCGGAAGAGCTGGAACGGATCGGCCGCACCGACGATGAGGTCGTCGTCGGCGTAGAAGCGGGAGTTGAAATCGAACGACCCGAGCTTCCCCAGCCGGAGCAGCTGCGCGACGATGAACTCGATGTTGGTGCCCGGCGCGTGATGCCCGGTGTCCAGGCAGACCTTCGCGCGGTCACCGAGTGCGCTGACGTGGGCGTAGGAGGTGCCCCAGTCGGGCACGTCGGTCATGTACATGGCCGGCTCGAAGAACTTGTACTCCAACACCATTCGCTGGTCCGGACCGATGTGCTGGTAGATGGTCGCCAGCGACTCGGCCAGCCGTTCCTGACGCCCCCGGATGTCGCCCTGGCCGGGATAGTTGGTGCCGTCGGCCAGCCAGATCTTCAGGTCGCGCGACCCGGTCGCGTCCATCACCTCGATGCAGGCGAGGTGATGATCGATCGCCTTCTGCCGCACCGTCTTGTCGACGTGGGTGAGGCTGCCGAATTTGTAGACGTCGTCCTGGAAGGTGTTGGAGTTGATGGTGCCCAGGCGCACACCCCGCTCCTCGGCGTGACGGGCCAGCGCGGTGTAGTCATCGACCGCATCCCAGGGGATGTGCAGCGCGACCGTCGGCGCCAGCCCGGTGAATCGGTGCACGGTCGCGGCGTCGGCGATCTTCTCGTAGACGTTGCGCGGCACCCCCGGGGTGCCGAAGACCTTGAAGCGCGTTCCGGAGTTGCCGAACGCCCACGACGGGAGCTCGATGGCGAGGTTGTCCAGGAGTGGATCGATCATCACGGGACCTTCTTGTCTGTCTTCTCAGACGGCGCAGTCTGTTCCGGCGCAGTGGCCAGGTGGAAGTACTCGGTGAGGCGCTGCAGGGACCGGTCGGGGTGCCCTGATTCGAAGTACTCGGCCATCGTGGACTGCCACCGCTCGTTGACGTCCGCGCGCGCCATCGCGGCGTTGGTGGCCTCGACGTCGTCGGTCTCGAAGTAGCCGACCACGAGCCCGTCGTCGGGCCGCACGAACAGCGAGTAGTTGCGGTAGCCCGCCGCTCGCAACGCGTCGAGCATCTCGGGCCACACGGTCTGGTGGGCCGCGAGGTAGTCGTCGATCCGATCGGGTTTGAGCCGCAGCAGGAAACACACCCGCTCCGGGTCGACCGCCGTTGCCATCAGACCCCCGATTTGAAACGTTTCAAATGTGACCGCACTCACGCTAGGGGCTGACCGGCGCTCCCGTCAAGGCGATGCGGTCAGTCCGACGTCCGGCGCCGGTAGGCGGCCAGCGCGAACGGGGCGAACACCGCGGTGAGCACCAGCGACCACAGGATCGTCGCCAGGATCGGATGGTGCAGGGGCAGTTGGGCGCTCGCGGGCGCGGGCCCGCCGTTGCCCCACAGTTCGCGCATCGCCTGCGCCAGCGACGACACCGGGTTCCACTCCGCGATCACCCGCAACCAGTGCGGCATCGGCCCGGTCGGGACGAAGGTGTTGGCCAGGAACGTCATCGGGAACAGCACGGTGAACATCACGCCGTTGACCGCCTCGACGGTGCGCATCAGCGAGCCGACCAGGATGCCGAGCCAGATCATGCCGAAGCCGAACACCAGGATCAGGGCGAAGGCCAGCACCGCTTCGGCGACGGTGCCGCGGATTCGCCAGCCGATCGCCAGGCCCGTCAATGCCATCACCACCACGCCCAGCGACGAGTGGATCAGGCTCGCGATACTGCGGCCGATGAGCACCGACGAGCGAGAGATCGGCAACGACCGGAAGCGGTCGATGATGCCCTTCTCGACGTCGGCGGTGATCCCTGAGGCGACGACGAACGCCGAGAAGACGATGGTCTGCGCCTGGATGCCGGGCAGCAGGAACTCACGGTAGGACGCCCCGCCGGTGTTCGTGATCGACGCCCCGAACACGAAGGCGAACAGCAACACGAACATGATCGGTTGCGCGGTCACGTCGCTGAGCATCTCGGGCATGCGCTTGGTGTGGATCATGTTGCGCTTGACCATGATCCACGACTGCTGTGCGAGATTGGTGGCACGTGTCGGCACGGGCTCCGGCCGCACCGCGGCCTGGCTCTCGGTGTCCAGCGCGGTCATGCGCCGACCTCCTCGGAATCGTCGGTGCGGTGGCCGGTCAGGCTCAGGAAAACGTCGTCGAGGCTGGGCCGGGACAGGCCGATGTCGTCGACGGCGATACCGCCGTCCCGCAGCCAGCCCGCGACGGCGATCATGTCGTCCAGGCCGTCGGCCGATGCGGTCAAACGGCGCGCGCCGGTGTCGACGTGGACCTCGGCCCCGGTGCGCGCCAACAGCTCCTGCGCGGCCGCGAGGTCGTGCGCGGAGGCGACGGTGAGCACCAGGCTGGCACGGCCCGCCTGCTGCTTGAGCTGCAACGGCGACCCTTCGGCGATGATGCGGCCGCGGTCGATGACCACGATGTTGTCGGCGAGTTGGTCGGCCTCTTCGAGATACTGCGTGGTGAGCAGCAACGTGGTGCCACCGGCGACCAGACCGCGCAGCACGTCCCACAGTTCGCTGCGGCTGCGGGGGTCCAGCCCGGTGGTTGGTTCGTCGAGGAACAGGACCGGTGGCGAGGCGAGCAGGCTGACCGCGAGGTCGAGGCGGCGCCGCATGCCGCCCGAATAGGACTTCACCACCCGGTCGGCCGCGTCGGTCAGCGAGAACTGGTGCAGCAGTTGGTCTCCCAGCCGATCAAGGGCCTTGCGCCGGATTCCGTACAGCCCGCCGATCATCCGGATGTTCTCGCGGCCGGTCAGCAGTTCGTCGACGGTGGCGACCTGACCCGTCAAACCCATGTGCCTGCGTACCTGGTCCGGTTCGGCGCGCACATCGAACCCCGCGACCCGCGCGGTGCCGGAGCTTGGCTCGGTGAGCGTCGTCATCATCCGCACCGTCGTGGTCTTGCCCGCACCGTTGGGCCCCAGCAGACCCAGGACCGTCCCTGCCGGGACGGTGAAGCTCACGCCGTCGACGGCGGTGTTCTCACCGAACCGCTTGACCAGTTCGATGGCTTCGATGGCCGGGTTCATGTCAGCGACGGTATCGGTGCGCACCGACATCGGGCCAATGCTTTAGCCGGCGAGCGTGCGTCGTGTCGTGAATTTCGACGGCGTGTCCGCCGCAGACACGCCCGCTCGCCGGGGTGGGGGCGGCTAGGTGACCAGCGAGACGGAGGTGGAGCGGCGCAGCTTGCCCGACGACGTCTTGGGGATGCTGCCCGGCCCGAGCACGACCACGTTGCGGGGCCGCATCTCGACCTCGGCGACCACCTCGTGGGCGACCTGGTGTTCGATCCGGCGCACCTCGGCAGGGTCCTGCCAGGCGTTGGACTCGACGGCGACCGCGAAGGTCTCGCGGGAGTGCCCGGCGTCGAGGCGCACCGCGACGGCACAACCAGGCCGCACCCCCTCGACACGGCCCGCGGCCCGCTCGATGTCGGTCGGGTAGATGTTGCGACCGGCCATGATGATGACGTCCTTGACGCGGCCGCACACGACGACGTGGCCCTCCTCGGTGAGATAGCCGAGGTCGCCGGTGTCGTACCAGCCCTGCTCGTCCTGCGCCGGGATGAACCCGCCCATCGTCATGTAGCCGGGGGTCACGCACTCGCCGCGCAGTTCGATGACGCCGACGCCGCGCGGCGGCATCACGTTGCCGTGGTCGTCGATGACGCGGGCTTCCAGATCGGTCAGCAGCGGGCCGAGATCGGCGAGCCGCTTGGTGTTGCCCTTGGCGGCGGGCACGGCACGGCGCAGCGCGGCCAGCAGGTCGGCGTCGACCTCGTCGACGACCAGGCCGGCGTTGCACGGCGAGAACGACACGGCCAGCGTGGTCTCGGCCATGCCGTAGGCCGGCAGGATCGCGCCGGGGTTCAACCCGAACGGCTTGCCCGCGTCGAGCAGGTCCTCGACGTCGGCGGGATCCACCGGCTCGGCGCCCGACAGCGCGAAGCGCAGCGTCGACAGGTCGTACTCACCGGGCTTGGCCTGGCGGCGCAGCCGCTTGGCGAACAGTGCGTACGCGAAGTTCGGGGCCGCGGTCATCGTGCCCTTGTACTTGTCGATCAGCTTGGCCCACAGCAGGGTGTCGCGCAGGAAGTCCAGCGGGGTGACCTTGACCAGCTCGGCGCCGAAGTACATCGGGATGGTCAGGAAGCCCACCATGCCCATGTCGTGAAAACAGGGCAGCCAGCTCACCATGACGTCCTTGTCGACGTCGTACTGCGCGCCGATGAACATCGCCTCGGCGTTGGAGTGGATGTTGCGGTGGGTGATCTGCACGGCCTTGGGCGAACCAGTGGACCCGGACGTCAGCTGCATCAGCGCCAGATCGTCCTCGCCGACCTCGATCGGGTCGATGGGCTCGGCGGCCAACAGGTCGGTGACGGTGAGGACCGTGATGCCCTTCTCCTCCAGCACCGGAATGGCCACCAGGAAGGGATCCGAGACGATCACGGCCTTGGCCTCGATCATCCCGATGACGTTCATGGTGTCCTCGGCCCACATCACCAGGTCGGTGCGCGGCGTCGGCTGGTGCAGCATCGTCAGGCTGGCGCCCCGCATCCACAGCCCCTGGGCGGTCGGGGCGATCTCCACGGGCAGGCCGGCCAG
>Ga0247757_10001120_pt1 | contig 19288 bp, 11 predicted proteins | sample UWRJL126311R4_FD_180929 | JGI IMG/M metagenome (GOLD analysis project Ga0247757, IMG submission 180929) | Plant litter microbial communities from Arlington Agricultural Research Station in Wisconsin, United States - UWRJ-L126-311R-4 | ecosystem: Environmental > Terrestrial > Plant litter >... | reverse complement strand
CCATAGAGGATCTAGTATAGGAAAGGTCAAGTTCAATTATAGGATGGTATGAGATGAATGATAGATGCGGGTACAGTGGTTAGGCTGGTATATATGGAGATAGCCATTGTTGGTGGCTTGCTTGCCGAAAGACCCCACCTCCGACCGCCACTGGTGAGATGGCCAATGTACAGTCTTCATCTCCGAGTCCTGCAAATGCCGATTTCAGTCCGTTCTAAGTTACAGCTCAATGCGCGCCTCTCGACTAATGATCGGGCGAGCGCATCGGAATTCCTTTCTAGTCAATCAATATTCGTTAGTACTTGGCGGATAAGCCTCTTCGAGGTACCACTGCATATTCAACCCCCATATTGCCCATGAGCCCGTCTACAACAAGAGCCATCGTCTGTATGTTGTTCTGTCAACTCATTGGTATGTAGAAATTTTACTGGTAGAAAGCTAGTAAAAATGAAAGAATTAAAACTGGCTCTACGACGAAGCTGAGAATGACAGGGAAAAAGGTTTGAGTGCTAGAGAAAATTCATTCCTCAATTGCCATCTCAGCAACATAGATGAAGAGTTTTCTCTTCCTTTCTTTTCTAATTGTTTTCCTTTTTCTTTGCTGTCTTTTTTTTTTCCTTTTTAAATTAATTTTTTACTTTTTACTTTTTTACTTTTTTTTTCTTTGAACCCGAAAGGCAATGTGGAGGGAGTGGGCACCCAAGAGAAAAAACATAATGTGTAAATCAAGTGAAAAGCATTAAGGGTCGGAGAACCGGGTTAGACACTCGATACAATCCATTCATAAATATCCATTTGATACATTCGCACTTAAAGCGACAAAGCTCAGACAGCCTAGTGCTACCCGTCCACTAACGAGTAGAAAGGTGCCCCAAAGAGAATGGCTTTTCTCCACCCACTGCTCCTCTCTTCATTCGCAAAAAGGTCATAATGCAGCTCGCAAGCATCAATGCCACAATGAAGAACATGAAGACAGTATCGGCCTGGCACTCTTTGCACCTTGAGTTGAGGTACTTTCTGCGATCAGGCCAGTCCCAGTTCCAGCACAGCTTTTGGCCTTCAGCCTTGCCGCAACCTCCATTGAACAGGTGGTTATCTTTCAACCTATCTCGATTCTCGCCACTCGTATCGCCGCAGTTAGCGCCGCGGATGAGGATAGCAAGTAGCTAAACCGGAAGAAGTGGCATGAGTAGCTATTCGGACGTCATAGGGAAGATGGGAGTGACCTACCACGCCGCCGGCTATATTAACCAATGCAACAATGGTATCCATGATGAGAGAGATCTTTCCTTGAATCAAAGTGAAGAATTCGCCGGCGATACCAACGAATGCAGTTACAAGAGACAGACCCCCTACGAAGGATGTATAGCGGAGGGATATGGGTGAGTTTGCGCCTGGTGCTTGACCACGAACCAGAGAGACGGAGAGTCCAAGGACGACAGCGGCGAAGACGACTTGGAAGCCGCGTATGGCGAAGTTGACGACGGTAGAGGCCATCGTATGAGGGAGTGATTGAGCACAACAGATGACAAGAAGTATAAAGGCTTTTGTGTTTATGCTGAAATGCCGGTCAGCAGCGTGTGGTGGCTACGGGCATGAAGCAAAACAAGGGGCGCAATTGGGCGGCAATGCTTTGAAATATGGCTAACAGTAGACGCACCAAAGAAAAGGGGAGTGTAGTGTGCAAATACCTAGATGGAAGGGGATGTCGTGGATAGATTACAAGCGTCAATTTCGAAGCAAGGAGGGTTCCTTTCGCGAATAGTCAACTTGACAGAAATGACAACAAAAGGGCACCGACCCTCACTTTATATGTATCGTTCCCAGTCCGAATCACCGCCATACCCCACAATCCGTGTCACCATCCTACAGAAATCAGCCTCGTCGTGTCTGTGCAATCCACCACAATGTTGTACCGCAGGATCAGATGTGGTGGTTGCTGCCTTGCGACCCCACCCTCGAACAATGAGCCGACCAATTAGGCTCGCTGAATATTTAACCCTGTCTATATGCAGCCAATTACATTCCCACGGATATATCTATTTTCGTCATTGTGCTTCGACCCTAGCTTCGAGTTGGTATCGATGCACATATTGGGCGGGAAACCTATGATGCCCGTTCGCACGGTAATTGACGAGTGGAGACGCAATGAAAGTAGGCAAAAAACGGATGCATAAGCGCTAAACACAACGGAGGCATACGAAGGCAGGGGGCGCCAGGAAGCACGTTCCAACTTCAACGGCGTGGCATACTCAGTTTTGAAGTGCGCTTAGAGGCTATCAGTGACTCACAGCTGGCTGGCTGCCCGGACTACAATACACATGATGGCCTTGGTAGTGTCTGGCTTGTTCCAAAACGGTCACTTCATCCGCGACCTTCATGGCCAAGACACCCCCACAGCCCCGGTCAAGTTCTGCAGCCCAAGGATCCTTCTAATTTCGATGCAGCCTGAAGCGCCGAACACTACACGGTTGTCTGCAGATATTCACTACTACCCTACCCATCGTACGGTGTACAGTTTCGAGTAACACTGAAGCATCACTAAGATTCGCTGACTAACGCAATCGCTCGGAAAGCTAGGAACCTCCGCAAGCTAGTTCCAAATTGCTAATATTTACTATGCTAGTAACCGCTTATAATCACTCCAGATAAGTGGGTATTCCATACACGACTGCTGCTGCACCGTTCAAATACCTTAGAACGCAAGCGTCTCTTGCATCCCTAATGGCCTCATCCAACCCAATCCCTCTACGTCGTTCTCGGCGCAAAGTAGATTCTGCTGAATCAGCTGCCTTAGTCTTTCTTCCTCTCTTTGGCGTGTCCTTTTTCGTCAACACAACCTCCTCCACAAGCTGTGCAACCCTGCTTTTGGCTTTTGTTTTCTTAGATGTGGTTGGCGGCTCCATGTTTGCTTCCTCTGTAGTGTCGGGCCACAGTCCCCATAGCTCTCCAGCTTTGACAGCAAGTCGATCACAGTCCTTGTCTGTGACATCCCACAGCATGCCTACCACGGCAGGCGCACCTGCTGTGAGATAAGAAGCAAGCATACCGGATGGCTCATAGATACCATTTTCAGACAGATGTACCGACGAACAACCAAAGAGGAACACTGTCGAGCACCCTGGCTTCTTCCCTTCCCCCCTCTGAGAGTTGACATAGAGCCGTCTTACCGACTTAGATCGCACAAACTGGGCTCCACTTCCGTGACCGAAATACAGTACCACTTCTTCGTCTCTCAAGGAATCTTCAAACTCCTTCTCTGATGGCGCCCGGTTGATTATGTGGGTCCAGCTGCCCTTCATCTCGTCTAGTCGAGGCTTAATCGTCTTCATAGTGTGACTCAGATCCCCAGAAGGATTCAAAATGCTCGCCCCTCCTGCTTCGGCAGAGATGTAGTGACCAGGTTGAGCACCTTGACTCATCGATGGGGAACGCGCTGTAAGCAGTCGTTCCCGAAGCGCAGCCAATGAAGGAAGTCGAGATATTGAAAGCTTTTCCAGACAGGGAAGACTCTCCCAAGGGAACATGTGCAGATTCTTGTCCAGTATTAATATTGTGTGTGTCTTACTATGCAAATCATCCTTCGCAGCATTGTGATAGGCTCGTAGTGCATCCATGGTTTCAATCACCATTGCATCAAAATCGATTTCATCGTACGCATTGGGCTCCCCGTTAAACTGAAGGATGTCAACAACAAAGTATATGAGGTCGACAAGCGCCTCATCAAAGTCTGCTTCCTCTTTAGAAGCATCTCCAAGACCGACGAATAACTCTAGGACCCTTGGGTCGAGGTTGGTCCTTTTGCGTGGTCCCTTTTTTCGCCGCGATGGTAGATGGGAATTCAGGGTACCCTCAAAAGACTTTTGAAAGCGCGCTAACAAGGCTGGCTGCCGGACGTGATTTGAGAAAATGCCTTTGAAGCCGCCGAGCCAGATATTCTCCATATTTACCAACAAATCGCGGAGCTTTATATCAAGCGCTTCACGTTCTGACCACCACTGCAATCTAGCTTCTCTGGTTGTCATATCCTTGGCATTACGGGTGCTAAAGTCACTCAGCTCAATAATCTCTTCGAATTCCTGTTTGCCATCAATGAAGCTGAATTCTTCTTCATCCATATCGCGAGAGGAGTGGCGAGCTAACGGTAATCGGAGCACGAATGGGGAGGTATGGCTTTCGTATCGGGTGATATATAGCTCGTTCCGTTCGTCGTTCAGTCCCAAAGAGATCGCATTCCAGGATTCCGGAAGCATGTCGATGTATTCATGCTGGAAGTCAGCGACGGAGCCCAGCAATGACCTTTCAGATTCAAGCTTCGGCCACTGCAGATACTGTTCCCGTGACATTTTCTCTTGTTCAACTTCGATTACGTCCTGAGCAAACTTCAACGCTTTCAGTTTTGGGACCTCGCTCATATATGCAGAGTAAAGAGGATGGAGTGAACCACGCAGACGGCCCCGGGATATAGCAGAGAGAAGTACGGTAGCTTGGCTTAATGCAGCTGATATCTTTTGGAAATCATGATTGGTGCCTCTGCCGGCACAACGAGCATGTGCCTCCACCAAATTCTCGCGGGCCTGTTGCAATTCTTCGATGAAATTGACGTTGACTGGCTTCTTACCACGCACCGCTTTGGCGGTAGTTCTAGCTTTGGGGCGTTGGACGATTTCGACCTCAGATGAGCGCCGATCTTCTGGTGGAACTGAAGGTAACGCGATCGTAGATTCAGGCAGAGTATTAAATGTGAAATCCTCTGTGATGTTCTTGGTAGCTTGCGCAATTTGAACCTTGAAGCGAATCCATGTATGGGCAATCGCATGTTCGTCTCCTTCGATACTGATACTTTTGAGAAGCTCCATTGCTTTTGGTACGTCATCTTGGAGAAGATGTGCTATCACCCTTTGATAGATGAGTTCCGTTTGGTGTACCAGTAGAAGCGCACATTGCTCATCAAGCCCAGTCGGCCCAGTCCCATGTTCACTAGCCGTATCTTTGGTTTGTGAAGTCGTAGTTGGTATGGGTTTGCTGGAGGGTTTTCGCACAGCTCTGGATGCTGCCTTGGGAATCGTTCGAGCCACAGCTTTTGGGACCTGAGATCGACCCCTCGTACTTCGCAATGGTTTGCCCCCGCCTGGTTTTACATTTTGTAGGGACATGGCGGCTACCTCTTTTGTCAAGTCATCAACACTTGATGTAAACCTTTCCATTGAAGTTAGATGTAATGACGAGGATAGATCACCGAGCAACTTCTCTATAGCATCATAAGTGGCCAGCTCTTCTTGGGGCTTGTTATTGAGTCGATACATAGTTGCCATGGATGTGTGGTAAGTTATTTGTCTCCATTCCTTAGTACAAAGCCAACGGCTTGCCGATTCCAGCAGAGACTGTGCCTTGTCTACCCTCCCACTATTCAACCACAGGTTAGCGAGGCGGCTGGCATTTGCCATTTGGAGCGAAGAGGAACCAATCGCGCAAGCGATTTTTTCGGCCTGCTCAGCTATATAGACAGCCTCCTGAAGAAGTCCTTGGCTGACAAAGGTTTCCGAATGCTGCTCCAAAGCTCTGTAAAGGGGTGAAACAAGTGACCAGAATTCAGCGCCTCTAAGTGCATCGTGCGTGATGGACATCGTGACCGGGGTAGCTTGGTCGTTACGTAGGGTAGTCAGTGGGCCGAGAGCAACCCTGGTAGATCTTTGAGAGTCTAAGTCGGAGGTTTCTGGTGTTGTGTTCCGAAGGGTTGTCCTGCTTTCTAAAGCAGCCCAGATATTCCGATTTAGTATAACGCATTGCTTAGCATGTCTTGCAGCATGTTTAAAATCACCCTGGGTCGAACATAAGACTGAAGTTACATAACAAGCGTCGGCGACAATTCTATGGAATCTCACTCTTCCAGCAAGGCTCGTTGTGGGTTTCGCGAGATCCATGAATTGGGCGTCACCTCGTGCAAGCTGCTCTGCGGTAGCCAGTGTGGTTTCACTAAGCCTTGTCAGCAAGACGATGTAAAAAGACCCAAGTTGCTACTCATACCATTTGTTTATATCGCCTATTCGTAGGAGGTACTCGGCATAAGCAATGTGCCATCGTAATTTGGCTTCCGTCGGCGCAGAACTTGCGGAAATCAATTCCCTTGATTTTATGAGGTGCGAACCAGCCTTCCCACTATAGCCCAATCGCAAATAGTGCAGCGCAAGCGTACAGGAAACCGTGATTAGCTCTGACGGATCAGAGCAATCTTTCAACTCTTGAATGCGAACAAGCAGATGGAGGACTGGAAGAGCATCGTACTCTTTGCCTTTTGCATCAAGAAAATCAGCACTTGCATGCAATGCTTCTAGCCATTGATCAACATTGTCGACGCAGGTAAGCAAATGGTCCCAGCATGGAGCAGAATCAACCATTTGCTGCCAAGTAGAGAAGCAGTCGTTGAGTGCTTGGGCTGACAAATCTCCAACTCGGAGCCATTTCTGGAGTATGATCAACGCTTTCAAGTGAGCCCCAAAAGGCTGAAGGCTGTGGTCTTCTGTACCGCTTATATTTTGTGTGTCTGGAGGCTCATAATCTTCAACGCTGGAGTTCGCCGATATGATCCCAGGATATGACTGCAAAAAGTGGCAGAGCATTAAATGGACTCTCTGGTACCGTATTGGAAACTGTTTATGGCTGTACAAGCTCAGAAGGCGGTCTACCAGGATTTGAAGCGATGGATTGAGATTTGAGTCCCACTGCCTGTTTCTAGATAACGTTCTTTGGTAAAGTCCGAACTGAAATTCGAGAAGAGCACCACGGACAGCTGGTGGATGAGTACAATCATCAAAAAAGGCAAGCTCTTTCGAGTCTTGTAACCCACTTTTTTGGAACGAACGATGGTAGGATTTCAACATCCTTCCGAGGTTGCTTAACTCACGACCGTCGTCGAATATATACCCAATGGGTTGGCTTGATGAATCATGTGCAATCTCATGTGCGAAGCCGTCATTTAGTGATGTTTGAATACACTGTGCAAGAGCTTCGCGGGACTCTTCGGTCCGTGAAAGCTGGTCGAGAACTTCTCCCAACCGCTCCAACTTCATTGTAAGTAAGCCTATCTTGCGTTCTTCATGAGGCCTGGATTGGAGAACTGCAATGGATTGTTGCATAGCCAAAGTGCTTGATACAAGTTGCGTGTCAAACTTGCGTATTTGCAAATAGATAGCCCAATACGCGTTCGATATTTTGACAAATGGGGAGTGAGAGGCGTCTTGAAAAGCCAGCACGGACTCCTGCTCACTGTCTTGTAATCTTGTCATGAGATTGATGAAGTCTTGAACAAGGGCATCGATTTCAACCCAATGAGTCTCTGACAAAACCGGCTGTCTACAGCAAGACATCACAGAGTCGATAGTACTCTTCATGAGTTTGGAGACTATGCCTACTCGTTCTTGATATCGTGCAAGAATCCTTGGGTCGTCCTCAGATGTTGGGCAAGTTCCGATATATCTGCCGGTAAAGCGCACACTCGTCGTTACAATTCGAATGCACTGGTGCCTCAAATGTTCAGGAATCGTTTCAGCTGTCGTGGAGGAGTTTGAAGCAAGTATTCGGCTCGCCACTCGTCGTAACGTGCTCACTTCCAACAACAATTCGTTCAGTTCGATAGTTGATCCACCTAGACTACCAGAAAGCGCTTCAAGTGCGGTATCGCTAGTAGTATCCAACTCCTTAGTCTTCTTGCTCTTTAGAAAAGCTTCTAAGGACATAGCGGCGATGCGGACTAGTCGAATGGTATTTCTTGTCGTAGATTCCTCGACGCAGGGAGTGTCTGCACCCATCCAGCGAAGAGCATCGTCTGGTAATTCAGCAGCACGAGCAAGTAAGCTGAGAGTCTTGCAGGCAAGCGCTGAAGTTCCCAGGACCATGCTTTTGGGTACGTTGGCATCTTTTCCAGCATCATACAGGTCTGTGTACAAAGATTCTGCCAGTTTAAACTTTTGCAGCGCTGAAAATGTAGATCGCCGTGCAAAAGTCACAAGACACTTTGTAAACGGCTCCAGAATCTCCTTCTCTCTGTCTCCTTGGTGCTGAGCGAGTGTCCACCATCTTTGCCGAACCCTGAATGCAAGATGCTGTAAACACAGGACAATGTCTGGAGATGGTTGAAGCTGCTCCTGGTCATCCACGGAAGCTATGCTGGGGCACAGTGATAGAATGGTCTGAGCAAGAGATTCTAGTTGACGTGCAGACTTTGCTCGATGGTCAGTATATTTCGCCATGTACCAGATCAAGTTGGCTGGTGATGACTGGTAAGACAGCTTGAGATATTTCCAGGAGGCCTCGATCAACCTTGAACGCTTCAGCCTTGCAAAAACACGTAGGGTATAGAGCTGCATGTTGCCAACGATTGATGCTGCTGTACTCTGGGGGTCGATGAGGCCGAAATCTAATAGAGTTGCTAGGCTTTCTTTTTGTACAGCAGAAGCTTCATGTCTCGCTGTTCGGTTTATTGCAGATCGACTATCGGGGATTTCGACAGTGTGGACAATGTATTTATCCAACCTCCTTTTTAGAACTCGCAGCTCCTTCAAAGCAAGATTGTCCAAACCATGTGCCACCAATTTTCCCACAAGTGCCAAAAGTCCATTTTCGAGCTGGAGTTCGGGAGTTTCCTTCCCTGCAACCTTGACAGCTTCTGCGGTACCTAGGTAAGAAAAGGCTAACCTGGCGCATTCGGCGACTGCGACCAAGCCTGAATTAGGGCTAGGATTTTGGCTAGGAGACGACGAACGAGGCGCTGTTGTGGGCTTCGTTGGTGAATTGGTGATCTGGCTGACGGGGCGCTCTTTCAGCGGGTGACTTGAGGTGGATAAACTTTTCGTATGCGCAGATGGTGATGGCGGTCTTGTCGCCGATTTCGATGTGGATTTCGATTGGGGCTGCGGTTGTACGATTTGCGCATTGGATGGCGCCTTCAGTGCATCTGTTAGCGACTTGAGGGTAATATTTGCGACTTCGGTGGCAAGAATATATCGCTCTCGTGGCACCAGAGAAGCGCCTGGGTCCCCTGCGTTGCCCTTCACTACCGCTGCACCTGCCCTTCTACGAGTGCCTGATTGTAGGCCGGATGGCTTTGTGTTCTTGACATTCACATTCTCCTTTTGTGCTACGTCTTTTTCGCCCGTTAAAAGTTCCCCAAGCGCTGTCACTGCTCCGGTTGTGCATGTCGACGTGGATCGAAGCTCGGTTTTAATGTTTTCAATGCGCGCACGCGTTGCATTCTGCTCTTTTGCCATGTTTAGCGGCCTCGGACTGTGGAACTATTCGTGTAAGTTATCATGAGAGTGACAAATTATACATTATAAGAAGAGCAATTCGACGGAGATGTTGAGGAGCGCAGCAGCCAACGTGGTGGTGGATCCGTCGCGTCGCTTCTGCCTTTGTTTGGTTTTACCCATACTCGGCTTAGCCGATTTTACGGGCAACAAACCTTGGCTGCACCTCCGCTCCGCACATCCATTAGTCGAATGGAAAACATCATTTTGCAATCTAAATTGTACAATAGTCAAGTCACTTTCTGGAGTCATGGCCAACCTAAAAAGCTACAAGGATAAATGAATACTGGAGATAACTAAGCAGACCAGCTTTTTTTATCACTTCAGCTAACCCCTCTGTTTGGGCGGCCAGACACACAGTCCCCCGCAGTCAGCTCCTCCATTGAGCGGGTCGCATTGATCGCGTGGATCGTCCTTGCACTTCATCGCCGGGTTATCACACGGCAATCCCGCAAATCCACCGCACATCTTGTCCAGAACACAAATTCCTAGGCCGTCACACTCAGGTCCGCAGCCCTCTTTATAAGGGTCTTTGATGCAAGCGTAGCCTTCCTTGCATTGGCGGTTATTGGGACGCCCGCCACCACAGATGTCATGTGTACCCATTGCCTTTGGTGGCTGGGTAGACGTGGGAGAGGGCTTGACAACTAAGGTGGCTAAGGTGCTAGTTTCCAGAGGAGGGCATTTCTGTACGTTCGTTAGGGTCAAGATCTGAATATCTGGTATGGAGCAAACGTACTTGGAGCTCCGGCTTCACGCCACCACACTTGTCGTAGCATTTTTGCTTATTCGCATTCTCGCAATAGCAAGATTGAGGCCAAATTTGAAGACAAAAGGTGGTCTCACAGGTACAAGACGGCGTTGGAGAAGGAGTCGGTGGACTGATTGGGCAGGGCTGAGACAAGTTAGCTGGCGAAAGCCTTGAAAAGAGGGGAGCACGTACAAGGTAGGTGGGCTTGTACGTGGGACAGGCTTTCTTGCACAAGGTCTCGCGGTTGTTGAGGCATTGACAAAGCTTCTACGCACTAGTCAGCGTCTACAAAGTTGATGACTTCGAATTGGCAATACGTACGGCGGCATCATCGGCAGGGCATTTTACTTGCGGACATTGACAGTCGGTGGTTGTAGGAGATTGAGCCAAGGTAAGAGTTCCCAAGAGGGAGAGAAGCAGTAAGACAGCCTTCATGATGCTAGCTTAGATTTTGTCTTTCTCGCAGCAGGAGTAGCTATGGATTTTAGAGGAGAAGGGGTGATAGCTTCTTATACGTATGACGGTTGCCCAAACGAGCCATGAACGAACCCGTCTGTTCTTTCCCTGTGGCACTCTGGACTCACCTTTTGTATCACGCCGTTTGCCATGATCTCTCCGCCAAGGCCCATAAATACGACCAAATTGACCCATCAAACGGCTTTGACATCAGCTGTCCCTTCCTGAGAACAGCTCAGCTAAGCTGGGGTAGAGCAACGGTTGGTGGCATCCTTCCCCGTCTCCGCATTCCGGCGCGCGCCCCGTTTAACGGCACGCGAAATAAACGATGGCCATCGGAAGGGATCGCTCTGACCGAAAGGATGACCTAGAGAATAAGAAGCCGCACGAGCGAATTAAACCTTGAGGGGCTAAGAATAGATCGGTTGGCCGACTACCGACTCGGGGTATTTTATATAAGCTTTCCCTATCCACGCATCCCCGCACGATACCGACATATTCTTCCGCATGTGATCGGCGGCAGGTACCCGGAGATTCGACCGTTGCGTGCTTGCGACATCACCAAGAAGTTTCCCATAACTTGCACGAGATCTCTGCTAAAATGGAGCAAGGAGGGAGACATCCAAAGGCAAGAGCCAAGGAGGTGGCGTCCGTCTAACAAAACTATCGGTTTTTATTTTCTCCAACACGAGGTCCGCCATATCAAATTTCTGGGAAATAGGCAGCACGGTCCGGATAATTGGCCATGGACTGTGTCAAGATGTCTGTGTGCGCGTCCTTGCATATCTAGCTTTTGGTGCAAATGCCTAATACGTGAACACGGCACATCTCAGCTGACTCGCAAGCTGTCGCGCTGGAATGCGAAGGCATAAGAACGGGGAGGAATCTTCTCGTGTCGAGCGCGTCCAAGGAATAAGGCACACGAACACTAACAGAATGTCTCCACCTGAGAGATGTAAGACCGGATCGAAATCCGACTTAACCACATAGGAAGAGTCGCTGGCTTCTACTCGGGAAAAGAAATTGTAAATGGTTCCGCTGCGACATACTCATGCTCTAATTGCTGCACGGATAGCAGTAGCGAGAAGTTAGGAATGTCCCAATTCTGAAAGTCTCAAGGCCCTTTCCCTGCTTCATATTATCTTCGAGTTCCATCAGCCTATAATCACACCAATACCCCTTAGTCTCGTGTCTGCTTACCGTGCACTGGCCTTCATCACTGTCTTGTATGCCTTTTCTAATCTTACTGGATTCCACTCGGATTACTCGGATTGTTGTGGCTTACAATGAACGCCAGAACTAAAATCATCTGAGACCTAGTAAGCCTTCTGGATGGTCGTGTGACTAGCACGCCGGCTCTTCTGTCGTTCGATAGTATTGACAGTTTGTGTGCCCAACTCAGTGCCCTCTTCAGCATTACGGTGACGAATAGACGAACCTACCAAGTGTACACGCACGCAGTACTAAACCATGAAAGCATGATTCGTTCTCATTACATCTTCGCGCGCTCAACTTGCAGATAGCACACTCTTTCGGTTGATTTTCCTATTACTGGCTTTCATAAATAACATGATAGATAATATATCTAGTTTGCAGCTAAGTCCAGTGTCGACAAAAGAAAAGAATGAATGCTGTCAAGTAGAGATAGCATGGGATCGACGCCACCCGCGTACAATCAACAATGCATAAACAAATGATAGCAGGGCAATACTGCAATGCAGAACACCAATGGCCCGTTTCCTGCAATGCCGCTCGCACCGTCTTAATCGCAGACTGAATCAAATCCTGCGTCAACATCTGCCCTGTTAAAATCTACCATAGTGTATCGGGGGTATTAATCACTCAAGGACCTTTGTATCTTATCCCAATCCTCGCAGAGCCCAACGCCGGGATATGTCCATCGCACATCCACCCTCTCCACCGGAGCCTTGAACGGAATGCTAAAATTCCTCTGAACAGGATAATCCGTTCGCGTGCTGGGCCTGCCATTGAAATCACCGTTTGACTTAGGGAGCATTAAGTCTACGGATTCTTCATCAGAGCGTGACCCTACGACTCTCTCCTCGGGATAGTCCTTGCCTACAATCCCTGCGATGTTAGCTGATAAACTCAATAGCTAACATCAACTTGAAAATAAAAAAAAAAAAAAATCATGTTTCAAAACATCGCGCACGCAGGCTCACGCACTCGCCACTCCAAGTCCTTCACAAAGCTTTTTCCTCCACATGCCACACATCTCTTCAAAGCCGCTGACAACGTCACCACATGACGCGCCAGCCTCTCGCTCCTTCAGCCGCCGATCCCAATCCCCTCCTTCGATGTACTGGATTCCCAAATCGTTGAGTTCCAGGTCTTTTTTCCACTCCGCCAGTTGATCTTTCGAAGATCTCAGACGGCGAGTTGCATTTAGTGTAGATTGGCGAGACATGTGGAGCGAATCGGCCACGTTAGAGAGATGCTCGAGCAGCTCACGTGTGGATGCGGTGAACTGAGAAAGGGACATCAGAGCTTCTGGAGAAGAATGGGGTAAGAGTTCGAGGGTACTGGATATCAGGGGAAGCAGGGCGTCGATTTCTTCAATGCTGGGAATTAGCGCGCGAGGACCGGAGAAAGACGCAGTGACCGATGTTAAGGTTCGCGATTGGTGGGTGAGGTGTGTCGTTAGGGCATCGTGTGCGGTTTTCAGTCTGCAATTTGAGTCAGCTTGTCTTGTGGATGTAGGCACACCCTAGACTTTGGTTGACAAACCTTGTGGTTCCGCTCTCGATTCCAATCTGGCTTCCAAGATCTCGCAATTGCTCAGTAAGCCTTTTGACTATTCCATCTGTTGCGCTACCATTATCCTCGATACCCCGTCGAGCCAAGCTTTCAATCGCTGCCATCCGTGCTTCAAGGGCTGGGGAAATGCCGTCGTTTGCCTCTAGATCTGAATCATCTCCATAGTCAGATCCATCATAGAGCGATCGTTGTCTCTGATGCCTCTTTGACTTAGCTGCAGACTGTGGACTCAGTGTCGATGCCGCAGGCGACGAAGATGGTATCGCAACCCCACTATCCCGCGCACCATTTACATTCACAGTACTCTCCGCGCCCGTGGATCCGTCATGGTCTACTGCAACTCCTATGCTGTCAATTTCTTCGCGCGGCATTTCCATATCGTCGTAGTATTCACCGTCGGCTTCCTCCTCTTCATCGTCCCACACGTCCCCCAGTTCATCTGCTAGGTTTCCTAAGCCCCCGTCACCTCCGCCATCCATATTTTGCGCAGGACTGCCATGCTCAAACTCTTGGGAGAGCCGTCGCGGCGTAATCGGCGAGTATCCGGAAGAGCGGCGACGGTAGGATTGTCGCCTGGAGGACGCGGCTGTGTGCGACATGTCGAGGCTCGACGGATTGCGGCGATGAGAAGAGACTGGCCGATATGTAGGTGTCCGCGGTGGGGAAGACATAGCGCTTTTATATAGCGCTTGCTGGTGCAGAACGGGGTAGCTGAGACAGTTTTAATTTGGCTGAGAATGGAAGCAAATGTGCGAGACTTTTCGCTCGCGGATCATTGGCTGTGCTCGGCGATGGGTCACAGAACGATCCGTTGGGTTCTGAGAAATGAACGGCGTTCACCAACGAGGGATACCAGCGCGACTGGCGCACTGAATTGGGTAACGTAGAAAATATGAAGCTGCCTATCCGTGGGCTTGGCCTCGGAGACTGCAGTGAAATGGGATGGCGGTGGTAGCGGGCAGCTACTGGAACGATACAAGTAGAAGGCACTGGAAAAAAAAATGTGGGTTGCTGAGTGATAGTCGACGTGTGAGTTGGCGCGCTGTTTGTTGACGGAGGTTGAGGGGCAGCTCCATGTCATGACAACCGACGAGGTCCGTGGTCCCAGGGCCACGACGTGTTCACCACCCCCCAGTAAATAATCCCCACTCACATGGGATGGTAATCAGAGTCACACAGTGATACTTTACTTACGAATCCGGTACCGACAACGCGCGGCATATGTGACAACCCTCATATCTAGTCGTTGACGACTATTTATAACTATAAACACTAACAGCCATTCTCCGCTCCGTTTCCGACCGCAGGATGACGCCGCAGTGAGAGTCCAGTTGGGTATCCCTACAGTACCGTGAACCAAAACGCTATGCCCCCGAAACGCCAGATGATACCATGCCTGAGATTTACATCTTTTGTTTTGAACGCTGGAAACCTATCTCCGTAATACAGCCACTATGGAACACAAGCCAAGAATGTAACAGCCCGTGAACTCCCGTTATGCCCAGAATGCCGCTGGAATGAAAGGTATGGGAGTCGTTCCGTAATCACGACGTCTTGCCCTGCTCGAGCACGGAAAGCTGCTTCTTGAGCTGTAGAAAGAAATCTTGCCCACTAGGCATGAGGTGTGGCATCGTCCCTGCGCCCGCATCAGTTCCGCGCTGTCTCTGGATGCAGTGCCACTTTGCACATACCGCGGGAGCCCCAGGCGCCGCTGCTCCTCTTCGCTACCGAGTCGCCCTGGACCTTGTGGTAGGCTGATGGTTGGTCTTTTGAAGCACGGTTAGTCGTGGCACTCGTAGTAGACGCACTACTGTCCAAGGCAAACGCACCTGCAACGCTCTCGAGATACCCTGTAGGACGTGTAAGTTGAAGCTTGGGTAAGTGTGGGGAAGGCTTGGGAGGGATCATTGTGTGCTATGACGCCACCGAGACCCGTCTAAGAAAGGTGTTCGCGTACTCTTCTTCAAGAACTCCCTGACCTCGCCAGCGTTGAAGTCCTTGACTGGGACGTGTGCTTCTTGCTGGACAGAAGGGGGTTGGGCTTGCGCCCGATCCCCCCCGCCCGCACCTTTGCTCTTCCACGCATTGCCTGACAATGCAGCCATGGCCTGCTGGCGTCCTCCGTCTTTGTTGGGCGTGTTCGGGCCCGAAGTGCGATTGCCTCGTCCCTGCGGGCGCTGTTGCCAGCTGCTCCTGGAGCTGTTAGAAATCCATCCAATGCTCCTACGTACAGGATCAGTGGCATACCGATTCTCGCCCGCGCCACTCATTGTCGGAGGTGGCAGGAAACAGGTGGGGTACTGGAAGGTGTGGTGATGGGAGGGCAGAGGATTATTATACTGTGTACGCGCATGGCCAGTTAGAGCACGAACCGGCCAGTCAAGACGCTCGGGCTAGCGTGAAGTATCGGAGACTGACCAATCAGCGCGTCAGAAACGGGTGTTCGAGCTGCCAACGCACAAAATGCATCGCCTTTTCCAGCAGCTGGGGCCCTCGGAGGCGGTAGTGCTGGGCAGCTTGTCCAATCTGCTGGATGGGAGACGCCGAAGCTTGCCGCGGGGTAGCATGACAAGACGGTCACGTGGCAATTCACATTACAATATCAAATCACGGTTGAGCACTGGAGAGCACTGATCAAGTGTTCCGAATGGTTGCGCCGATCAATCAAACACATGCTGTTGTACATTCATCTACTTTGTTTTACAGGAGCCAAAGGCTATAGTTACAGTTTATCAGGAACCCCTGGCTCCATCTTGCGCCATACCGCAAGAAACCCACCACCGACGACTTGCTTGCCTGGTGACGGACGACACACGGTTGCCCATTTCTCTTCATTCTTGGCGAGTTCCTGTGCCAGCTCATCATCCCTAGCCTCTTGCCGTGCTACGGAATCTATTGGCTCTCCCCCAGATGAAAATTCTGACACCTCATCCTCGTCTGCTTTCATCGGTGACGCTCGGGGTCTTACAGCTCTGACTTCCCATTCGCGGATGGTGGACGCGCCTAGCTCAATGACCTGGTCAAGCAGATATGGCAGCTTGTGCTTACGGACTGTCTCTACGCAGTCCACTATCTGCGTGATGTTGGGATTGAAGACGGCAAGTGTACCGTTGACGTTTAGTGCGGGCGCTACGTTGGCCAAATGTAGGTTGGCGTTTGGCAAATCTAGGAGTATATGAGTCAAGAATGAGACTTTGGTCTGCCGCGATGTTTGCTGCTGAGCAACCCAGGCGGAGACGTCTCCAACGTGGAAATCCACATTGCCGGCGTACATGCCCCTTCGGAAGCCTTGCACGATCTTCCGCGCATGCTTCGAGTGCTTGCTGGAGATGTCCAGGGTATGCACAATAGCCCGTCGACTCGCTCGCCATGCTTCTAGGTTAGATTGTTGCAGGTCTGAAAGAGATTCTCCCATAGACACTGCATCATCGTCTTCCTCTTCTTTGATATCATCTTGTTTATGTCCATTGCTTGGGAGCTTCGGCACAGGTGGGTTTGCAGCATGTATAGCGCGAGCCAGATGCAAAGTCAAAGCACCATGGCCTGTGCCCGCTTCAAGAATCTCATAGGGTGGACTCTGTTCCAGCCCGGGCGACGGCGTATCGACGTGTATGTCTAGGAGGGAGACAATCAGGTTTGCGTCTGCCGGGTATATCTGATCATCATCAGCCTCGTCGCCGTAGTGTAGCGAGTTTTTAGACGCACAGGAGTGACCAGACGTGGAGTGAGCCGAACGTAGTCGGCCAGCGTGGGTTCATGAATGCGGTACAAGCCTCGCGACGTGCGTACCAACTGCCGTGTCTGCTTTCCGATTATTTCATCGTGTTGTATGATTCCGCGATGGGTGTTCAATGCACCCGATGGCTTAAGCTTAACCAGCAATTCTTTAGTACCTGTCTGTCTTTTTTCTTCAAGCAAGACATAATCGCCTTCTGTCCGGTTTGTGAGCCAGATGCGGAACAAGAAGCGGTGAAGAATGCTTGCCTTGGAATGCGCGTTTGCAGAAGGAGCTTACCGCAAAGCACCTGTGTTGTATTGGCGCCGAAGCTTTCGCACAGAACCGCGAAAGGTTGACGCGCATAATTGTGATGCGGAGCGGAAGTGAGCCCGGGGCGGCGGCGAGCACATGCAGCCAAGATCGGCCGGTAGAACATCCAGCACTTGGAACAAGTCACCCGCACTCCCTGCGCAACACGTTCCACCGGCCATGGTCGGTATACGCCCTCGATCATACTAAGGCTTCCCATGACCGGAATCGTAGCTTGAGCCGGGAAACTCTGGCGCACAGAGAGCATCATGCCTCGTCGAATTGCAAGTTTCCGGACAACTCCTTACGCTTTCTCGACACATGCTAACAAAGGCCATAGGTCCGAACGGGTGTCCAGCTTGGGCTGTTCGCAACTATCATCTGCCTCATCGTATTTTTTCTCGATAACCGCTACCGCGTACTACCCCAGTCTATTCATAATCACCTACCACTCCACCACGAAGGTCTTGTCATTACAGACATTACCATACAAACTTGCTCTTCTCTAAACCCTGTGTCCAAATGCAAGCTTGATCAGGATCAATGGCACCGTGTGGAGAAGGACCTATATCTCGGCACAAGCTGGGTGTCGAAGGCATTTGTGCATATTCGGCGCAAGAAGGAGGAAGAGCTCACTGATGAGGACAAAGTTATTGTTGATATACGGACTGGTAAGCTGGATCCTGCCATGGGAGATAAGTCGCAAGCCTCTGAAAAATGGGAATCACGCTCCGCTGGTGTGTGGGTCAAGCGCTCAGCGAAGCGTCATGCCAGCGACTCCAAGAAAACCATCACTGCGGTTGACGTTCTGTTCGGCGCTGATGCAGTCGAGGCACGACCTGGTTGGGAATTAGTCCAGAACGGTCCGTTGCATTTGGATACAGGTGGCGACGACAAGGCACCACGACTATCTATCCGTAGAGGCCAACCAGTCAAGCTCGAGAAGCCGACTCCCAGAATTAGGAAGGATGGGAAGTTCAAAATCATGCAAATATCCGATCTACATCTCAGCACGGGCGTCCGGCGATGCAGAGATCCCGAGCCCAAGGACTACAACGGCGGGCATTGTGATGCCGACACAAGAACACTTGAATTCGTCGAGAAGCTGCTGGATGAGGAGAAGCCGGATCTTGTGGTACTTTCCGGCGATCAGGTAAATGGCGATTCCGCTCCTGACGTTCCAAGTGTAAGTACACCAAGACTACTAATCCATGCCACTATGCTAACTATCAGTAGGCTTTATTCAAGATTGTTTCTGTGCTCGCGCAACGCAAAATTCCATACGCAGCTATCTTTGGCAATCACGATGACGAAGGAGTCCTCAACCGTGGCGTTCAAATGCAGTTGTATGAATCGCTTCCCTATTCGCTCTCTGAGGCTGGTCCTTCGGCTATTGATGGTGTGGGCAATTACTACGTCGAAGTGTTGGCCCACGGCGCCAACTCGCACTCTGCCCTGACCCTCTACTTCCTCGACTCTCACAGCTACTCGCCCGATGAGAATAAATTCAAAGGCTACGATTGGATCAAGCCGAACCAGATCGACTGGTTCAAAAAGATCGCCGAAAGCCTTAAAGAATCACATAAGAAGTACACCCACATCCACTTGGATATGGCCTTTATCCACATCCCTCTACCCGAGTATGCCATCCCCCAGAACGAATACCTTGGCACCTGGAAAGAACACGTTACCGCGCCGGGCTTCAACACGCACTTCAAGGATGCGCTGGTCGAGCAGGGCATCAAGGCTGTGTCGTGCGGGCACGATCACGTCAACGACTACTGCATGCTTTCGAAGAACCCGCAAAGTGAGCCCGAGCTCTGGATGTGCTACGCCGGCGGCAGCGGCTTCGGGGGCTACGGCGGGTACGACGGATACCACCGCCGGCTCCGCGTCTTCGAGATCGATGCCAACCAGGCGCGCATCTCCACGTGGAAGCGGCTCGAATACGGGGATACGGCGGCGCGTCTC
>Ga0247757_10001119_pt1 | contig 19317 bp, 20 predicted proteins | sample UWRJL126311R4_FD_180929 | JGI IMG/M metagenome (GOLD analysis project Ga0247757, IMG submission 180929) | Plant litter microbial communities from Arlington Agricultural Research Station in Wisconsin, United States - UWRJ-L126-311R-4 | ecosystem: Environmental > Terrestrial > Plant litter >... | reverse complement strand
CTAAAATCAACCCCGATTTATAAAGTCCTGGACACTTTATGACTTGTCGAAGGCCCTTTAGATTCGGTATAGTCTTCCGTAAAGCCCGCCTCGGTTATTGATCTCTTTTTGTCACTGATAGGACTGATCGCCAGTGGCAGATTATGTCGATTTTTAATAAGATATGATGCAAAACTGTGAAATCTCCCCGTCTTGTGATACGTGAGCCACCTTGCGTCGGCAAGGGGCGCGCCAATCTCCTTGAAGACTTCTGGTATAAGTTTTGTGAGGCCTTCAATCTGGGTCTTGGAAATGCCTTTCTTCTCTAGGTAGAATCCAAGCGACAGGTATGTCTCGTGTGCTGGGACGCCAGATCGACTTTCCTGCGGCATGAGTTTGCGTAGACGGATGTGTCTACTGCTCCCAGGAATACGTCGCCAGAGTTGCGGCGCCTCAGAACCCCGCTCTTTCTTCATACAATCTTCGATGTCTCGAGTTGTGAAGCCATCAGGGCAGCTATCTGCAAGAGCTTCCAGGTGTTTGATCAAACATCGTGTGAAGGAGTCAGGCCCAGGTTGTGGAGTTGTATCACCGATGGCTGAAGCAGCTAGCATCTCGAATGTTCGTCCCAGTTCGATTTGGTTTCGCATAAGGTCACTAGCGAAACAGCAGTCCATGATCAGAAGCACATCAGCCGTTACGGTTGTAAGCAGGCATTGCTCTACCACGTTCCACAACAATTTAGGGCCCTTGCCTTCGTTCGTGCTAGCCACTGGTTAGACGAATTAGGTACATGGAAAACCTCTAGGCTTACGGTGAAAGCGAAAGCTGCCTGGATTTCTTATGGTAAAGCCCATGCCCTGCGTAGTAGACAATGAGCAAGTTGTCGTTATTGTTATACTCGGAAGCCCACGAGTTAATTTTTCCAACAAGCGCGAGTTGAGAATTGTATCCAGGAATGTTATATTCTTCTACTTCGAATCCAAAAGTGTTTTGAAATACATTCGCAAGGTCATTCACCTACAATAATACTGTTCAGTATCATACTTAAGTGCAGGCGGTAGGAGTGTATCGTACCTCTTGCTGCACTTTCAGCTGATCAATTGTATCATTCCATTTTATGATGAGGACATATACTCGCACGTAGCCATTTTGTAGATTTAGTTGATTGGCGATGTTTTCATCCCAGCACTCTTGGAGATTTGTGGCTTCTCTGTCTTCATCAGGCAAAGGAGTTTCTGCATTCCCGAGATCACCATTGCTAATGCTTGAGGGCGAAAGTGGGAAGTCGGTGTACCCTTTCTCCTCAGCAGTCGCTGGGACCGGCTTCAGGTAAGGAAAGTCGCAGGACATCATAGGTGGCATACTGACAGCAAACCATTCAACAGCGAAGGACAAACGTGCTTCTTATTCGTGAGCGAGCTTCCAGTGAACCATGGGGCTTCCTACGTTAGAAAGCTGTGGCTGTGCCTCAGGCTGAAAGCTTTGAGAAGCTCAGAGGCTTGTCAGACAGACAAATAAGCCCAAAACGCCTTGTACAGCCTTATACAGCCTCGTAACATATATGCTCGCTTAAGAGCACCAACTATTGGTAGAGAAAGAAGGCATCCGGTTGCCCACTGTAGGCAACTCGCTTACGAGTGCATTAGAATAAGTGGTTCTCATGACCGGTGTGGTAGAGCACTTGTGCACGAGGTCACAGGCACAGCCATACGAATATTGTTGAGCACCTTGCGGCTGAGGCGTTTCATTGAAAAAGCGCCTTAGACCGGTGTGTGTTATCTCTTACGCGCCCTCTTTCAAGTCATGGCTGAGGAAATTCACCAAGTCCAAACTGATGGCGGAGCTGTTGTATGTGACCCCCAATCATGGCCCGCAAGCAGTCTCGAACCCACACCAATGATCCAATTTTAATTCATACCAGCAAGACATAAGAGTGCCCTTAGACCGAGCAGGCGCGGAAAAGGGCCACGAGGCTGAGGTGTGTGCCCCGCTCTGAGGATCCGTGCAACGTCTTCGAAATCTAATTGGATGTGTAGATTATTGCAAAATATGGTCCCGACAAACACATCTCCATCACAGAGACTGTTCAGGATGAGCAGAAGAAGAGACAGCTATATGTACACGTATCTCGCAAAGGTCCAGTGACCGGGAAGCCGGAGTATCAGCTCAAAGATTCCAAGACTGGCCCTGTGAAACTATATGCCAATGGAAAGTGGTTTCCTGAGAAGGAAGTGAGACGTGCTTAGGCTAGACCAATTGTTTCAAGGTGTCACACGGCCTCACTGTTGCTCACCGGTGACTTTTATTTTAAGAGCTAGAAATCTAGCATAGCTTTCAATTCACGACTTATCTCTTCTTGCTATTCAAGCATTCAATATGGGTGATCCTCTTACATTGCCGTCCTCTCAAAAATCTATTGACGTGCAGCCTCAAGCAAGAACGCCCTCCAATACGACGTCAGCAACCGCATTTTCCCAGGGATCACCGGGGTTGTCGCAGCATTGGAAATGGAATTTTTGGTTATCTCGAACTAGAAGTACCGTAAATGATGTCGAGAGCCAAGCCGTAGATGAGGATGACAGCGACTCAGTCTTTAAAGTCGGTGGCGCCGATGCGACCAAAGTACGCACATGTAAGTAGCATGGGAACTCAATGTGCTTCCGATCTGACAGAGACAGTGGAAGAGTGCCCGTTGGGGTACCCAAGATTGGCAGCATTCACTGCTAGCGAGCAGAACTTCATGCTATACAGAGGCTTCAGTTGCATCCATGCACGTCTTCTTTTGAATTTACAGACAAGCATCCAAATGCTAGAAGCTGAGCTCGATCAAAAAGATAGATTCCACGACACGCTAGATACGGAAAAGAAGAAGAGACTGAGGTCGTGGGATCTTGATCTGGAGGCTTGCGAAGAAGAAAAGGAAAGGGACGTGAGAACACGCGGGGATATTCTCGAAGAACTTCGAGTTAAAGTCTGCCAATATGGTACGAGCTTATGAATTAATTGAAGGAAATATCACTGACTCAACAGATGAGCTCCTTATAAAAGCCCGAGAAATGGTTTCATTCCAACGCCCCACTCGCCGTGACTATCAGAGTGTTCGGAACTGGATCCACAACGAAGCTCCCCTCGTCAGTGAAGAACAAGAATATATTCTCTGGAGAGAAGATATTGTGACCTTACGTCATGGTAGGGAGTGGGCAAACTTCGATGGTCTTGTCGAGCATCTGCTCCACAAAATTGATTGCCGTGCTATTCGTGTGAGTCTACCTATCCTCTTCAGCATGAGTACAAATTAGGTATCAAGCATGACCCTGAGCGTCCTTTGAAGATCTGAAAGAGCATTATTGGTACTTCTTCGTAACAAATGGCTGAAGATGTTGCCCAGTCGGGAGCATGCTACAGAAGGCTAACGAGCAACAGTGGATGTTTTGCACCGACGATCTTCTTCGGAAGACGAGCGACAAGAAGCTCTACTACTTTTCTCCCACTCGTGTCTCAAAGCTTGTCAACTTGATGATCACTACTGTGATCTTGGCCCTTTTGGCGGCACCTGTGCTGAGCATGTATCATCTCTCTTCGCAGAAGACTAGTAAGACCGTGTTCGAGGCTATCGGCGTTCTTATGATCTTTACGATGCTTTTCGCTGCAGCTATGTCATTACTGACGAAAGCAAAAAGACATGAGCTCTTTGCTGCGAGTGCTGCGTATTGTGCTGTCTTAGTTGTCTTCATTGGGTCAACAAACTTTGGATAGGGCTTGTATAATGATGAGCATCGATTCGAAACCTTGTTTCCGTACTGGAGGCTCATACAAATTATTTTCTGTAAGGACTTGCAAGGGTGACATGATGAAGGAAAAAGTATTTCTGGATATTTAGATATTCTAGAGAGACATGGTTTCCCAAAATGTAGAGGTAAATTCTTATATACAATCAGATCTGGTAGACTTGCCTGGAAATTGTTCTCACCCCGAGAGCGCTCGCGTCGCTCACGCAACGAAAATACGTTTGTTTCACGAAGATGGCTGATATATGGGTGGAGCTCGCACGTTTATGCGGTGGGATGAGATGTCGAACAGATCCCTGAGGCTCGTGGGGTTGGTGAGCCCACAGTGCGTATGCGCTGGCCCATGCGTCTTACTATGTTTACTGCTTTGTTTAGCACCAAGAAGCCGGTTGTTGCTAGCCATTCCATCGCGGCGCATCTCGGACAATTTGGCAACAGGTGCCTAATTGCACTTGGGCATTTTCAGCTCCGCGCATGTCCTATTTGAGCAGGCGGGCAGTCGAGTGGTTCTGGCTGGCGATTGCTACATGTGCTTCTGGCAGGACTGCCATGCTTCGCAATCTCGTCTAGCCGCGTTCAGTCGAAAGATGCCCAAAAATATGGATTGGAGCGACAGATGTCGCCGTCGTGATGAAACAGCCGAGCTCGATTTTGGCGTCATTCGCAAGGATATGACCTTGCTAGTCACGCGGGAAGGGAAGGCGACAAACTCGATTGAGAGGTGGGAAATTAAGGCTGAGATCCAACACGGGACGACATACCAAGAGACAGGCGACCGTTGTTCGCCCTGCGGTCGGCCTCTTGTCAGGCAAGGATATTTTGAAAACCCAGGGCGTTGCGGAGGCGAGCCGTAGGACCGAGGGTTGCGACAGCGTTCGAGCGACGAGAAGCTGGATCTGGAAGTCTCCGAGTGCACAGCGCAAGACAGCTGAGGCGATGGCACGGGACAGTGTCCGAAATCAGAGTAGGCGGACGGGCCTTTGTCGAAGCTCACACGTGGAAATACCCGAACGAGCCTTGAATCCCGAGATCGTGGATTCAGGAACGAGTGCATCCACCTATCGCTGTTTCGTCCATCTCGGACAACAAACACTCCCTGCAATGCCTGCACATAGCTGGGCGGCCCACCTACTAGTAGCCATGACTCCATAGGGGCCAGGCCCTGCATATACAGCCCAGTGCATGTAATTTCGTCCCTGTGCCCATTCCAGTCGTCTTCGCTGCGGGACGTGACTTTACGTTGTGGATTGTATGCCGGCAACCTGAGCACATGAACCGCATCGTCGACGATGTGGCTGGGACCGCGCGAGAAGAATGATGGAGCTGAGCATGTCATCAACTATGTCAATCCCCAGAAGGAGTTGAACGCAGGGCTCTGGTCTTTGTTCGCTGGCGCAACTGTCTTTCTTTGCCTTCGCTTGTGGTGCAAAATCACTCGTCGTCACGGGCTGTGGTACGACGACTACGTTCTCATTCTTACTTGGGTATGTGTCTTGCTCGCACTTCGCTAGCTCATGCTGATCGTTTGAACCCTGTAGGCAGTTCTTCTTGCTACCGATGTTCTCATTTCGTACCAGTACGCGACCGGTTATGTTCCGAAGAACGGCACCAAATGGGACGATCGCATGCATATCTTGATCAATGTGTCGTCGTGCACCAACGTCATCGGCCAGGCCTGGAGCAAGACAGCTTTTGGCGTGACCCTACTGAAGCTCACTAACCGTTGGGGTCAGTATATCATCTGGTTCTGCATCGTCACCATGAATATGTGGATGGTCGTGAAGAACATATTCCAATGGGCAAAACTGTGCGATGAGAAGAGCTACAACGTTTGGTACCGGCTAGACTTCTGCATCGACAAACAATTTCGAGACGACTTCAAGGAAGCTGGCAATAGTTCGTCTCCATGGCACACGAATCGATAACATGAACTGATCTAAAGATAGTTTACAACGTCATCATGGATTTTGTTTTCGCTCTCTTCCCGTGGATTATAACATGGAAACTTGACATGAAGAGAAAAGAGAAACTGGGCCTATGCATTACCATGAGCCTGGGAGTGGTGTAAGAGCTACCTGAGATGCAATCTTCGAAGCCCACTAAACTTTTTCTAGTATCGCAATCGTCGCTGCCGTCCGCATTGTCTGGAAGGACGAAGGCAACAAGCGCGACCCGTACTACTACTGGCGCAACGGAATTTCCAATGTATGGTACAACTCCGAAGTCGCCGGAACGATCCTCGTCCAGTGTATTCCTGTCCTTCGTACACTCCTTTCCGAGATTCACACGTCTCTTACATCCAACCGATTATCCTCCAATGGGCCTACCCCAAATAGCTGGTCATGGTCGATAAGAAAGAGTAACCCTACAACGACTGAAACTCGGACAATTGATTCGAAGGGGTGGGACGGCGCAGGCAGCACGAACGACTACAACGGATTCGAAGGAACTAACGGCTTAAACAGCTTTAGCTTTGGATTCAACGAGACAAAGATCAGTGCCGGTCCTGGAATTGAACTGAAGAGCATCCCAGAATACGATACCATAGATAGGGAGAAACAAGAGTTCAACAGCAACAAGGAATTCAAGACTATACGAATAAGAGCGGAGGATTGTTGAGCCATCGAAAGCACAGTACTCAAATACCCACTGCGAGTCATTCATTTCGAAACAGGAGTTTGGGATAGAACTTGAAGTAATGTAATGGATTGGAGCAGCTGTATAGGGTAACGACAATGCATTGCCGCCTGGCTTCATTAACACTCACCGGTCGTGTTCAACCGAGCATTTCTTATGTGTAAAGAGACAGCACTGTATGAGTGCTCTACCGTGCTCGCCACCTCGGCTCTCTTATAACGTACGTGACTTACTACAGAAAGCAAAAGCGTTTGTAATCTGTATTTCTACAAGGCTCCTCAGTTCACGCAAAGTTTTGTGGTTGGTCCAAAATACTCACCTTCACTTAAGAACGTCCGCGCTCGCGCCCGCGCCCGCGCCCACGGCCATCAAGTACTCTCCTTCACCCTCTTTCACCAAAAAAAACCCGCATCAAAGAGCACCCGCGCCGTCGACGCCGCCGGCTGCCGGAGCCCGTGCGCAGTTTGCTCTCCAGAGTATATAAACCCTCTCCCCCCCGTCCCCTCCTCCTCTCCTCAGATACACGCCGCTGGTCGCCAGGAGCTGCTAACAAGCCCTCCTGGTCCGGCGGTACGCTCCGTTCGCGAAACGTAAAAGCACATTAACGCCGTTCTTCCCTTTTCCCGGCGTCCAGAAAGAATCGGGTAAAAAATGTGGCTCTGCTGCTGCGGCTTTTCAAGCTTTGCTTGGTGTTGGGTGTCTGTCACGATGTAAAGTGACTCGCCCTGTCGCAATCTACTATCAGGCATGGCGGAAGTCCTCTGCGATACTGCTTCGCACGACCCAGCTTCGGCTGGCAGCAATTTTTTGCTGAAAATTCCGTTTGTCTGAGGCGGTGATTTGGACAGTCGGACAGGAATGGTGTCGTTGCCCTGGGTGTGCTGCTTGCGGTGCTCTTGGATTCGAAGGGGCGGCCATGACTGTTCGACGGGCTACGACGTGTTGTGAATCCCGAAGGAATTCTCATGATCCTGCGTTTCTCACCTGGAAGATAGGCATCCATCTTAGGAGCCGAAAGGTGACTAGTCCCTCTTGCACGGCAGGCACTTTGGCTTGTGAAGTTTCGACTGAGCGACAAGAGACCCTAACCCCTGGAGGAGGGCTGGGAACAACTTCGGGTCCTCCAAATCACTGCTATAACCCCTCCAAACAGACCAAACCCCCGCGTTCCTCAGTAGCAGGTCCCGTCGCAGGGATTCCGGTTCTTCCACACGTGGTTCACATTGCGGAGCAGGCGGTCCTGATCGGAGCATTGTGATCTCTCGTCGAAGAACCACTGTTGAACAAGGGTATAGTCGAGCCGCCTCTGGCTCGCGGTTGTTAAGGTCCATTGTCAAAGACACGAGCGGTACAGTCGGAATGAGGAAAAGCTGATCACCGAGTACTCGCCGGCGCGCTTGGGGTGCCCGAGAGGGCTTGTTTGGTTCTTGAACTGCCAGAAGCGCCTCTCCGGACGTACTGTTGACCCCTGTCGTAACCCGGCAGGCTTGACGCAGGCAGAAGGTGTATAGCGGACTGGATCCCAGTTTGAGATGGTGGAAGCTGCAAGCTACATTTTTTCATTGTGTGTATGCCTGATAGGCAACATCCGAGGAAGAACTCATATCGCACCTTGTGTCTCTGAGCTTGAAAGCTCTTGTTACCTCTCATGAAAGAAAAAGACATACAATTGTGGAATTTAAGATAGTTTAGCCAACTAATCAATATCATTTTTAGTAGCATCTATTCCTGTATATTGGATGATTTAAGGGTATTAATATATGACTTGCTAAGTGTCCACCAAAACGACTTGTACTGGGGAATCATGTAAAGAAAAATAGTATGCCAAAACAAATTAAGGGTATCTCGTATGCATCGCAATCCAAACAAACTTGACTTTCCACCCCCAATGATTTCTAAAGAGTTGACAGGGTATATGAATAGAAGACACCATCCTACAACATCCCGGTACCTCACCGGGCCTGAATCCCAACGTTTGTCGCTCTGTTATTTTGGATTCCATTAGACGCCACATGCCCTGTAACAGCATGCTTCTTCGCCTCCTCCTTCTGGAACCACAAGGGAGCCTCGAAACGATACTTCTTCTTTGCTCCCTTCTCTTTCCAATGTTCCGCTGTCACAGGAGCGGTGTCGCTTCTTGGAATAATTCCGCCGCTCTCACCGTTAACGCCGTTCGTCTGTTGTTTAGATTTTGTTCCTGTTCCCTGACTGATTGGTGCTGTGGCGGCCTTCTTTGGCTTCGGGGTCTTTGCACCATTTGTCACAGGTGTGGCAGGTCGTGACTTTAATGGCATCGGCGCTCCTTCCTTGTGGCTACTCTGACCTAGAAGTGCTGCTTTGAGCCCGCTTCTATTCCTCCTTCTCTCCTCCTTGATTTTCGGCTGAAGCAAGTGCCAATTCTTGCTAACTTCCTTCTCAACAGCCCACTTCCTTGCTTCATTCGACCTCCAATCTGGGTCACGCCCTCTGGGTTGAGTCCTAGGTTTTTCGACAGACACACGCGACTCCAGCTCTGCAACCTCCCTTCGCCCTTGTATGATGCGCGCACGGCGCAGGAGATGCGTCGGCTGGTATTTCTTCATATACTCTTCCTCGACACCTTTCATGAAGTAAGCTCCCGGGCCAATGAGGGCTGCGAGATCTTTGAGGATAAACCCTCCAATACCCATACCGAACCCTTCCAGGAGTCCGAGTACACCGCCGGTCCTAGCGCCGCGATAAGGTTGCATCCATAGGCCAGAGATGCCATCGCAAACTCCATACACAAGCTCGTCTCGCCCAGCTCGTACTCCTGAATGAAAACCAGTAACCCGAGGTGGCCTACGCACCGTTTCGTCGCCGTATAGACGAGGCGCATTGTGAAAACCCTGAGCTATTGCGAGATGCATTCGCATGGGCGCTCTCAGCAAAGCACCACCAGTCTTGCGCAGACCAAGCTTAGCTTCTTTAGCAAACTCCACTGCCAGCAAATCATCCAGTTCCGAAACCGTTGACATCGAAGACTCAAGTCGTGAGAGAGCCTCTGGCCCGTCGCTCTGTATATTGTTTCTTGTGTTTGTCGAAGAGTCGATTGGTGCCGCTTCATTCGTCGATTCCTGTGCAAGCTGTCTGTTCGCACGATCCACAACGGTCTTTTTCTCCTGCTTTTTCCGCTGCTTTTGCTTCTGTCTCTTATAAATCCGGTACTTCTTCTCGTAGTGCTGTTCCCTCTTCTTCACGCTTTTGGCCATGTTCATGGGAACCCGTCCAACGCCCGTTGCAACCTCCGAGAAGGTATCTATGAGAGCGCCCCATATGCCGGTGATTGGTTCCCCAGGACCCCCAAAGTCGTTCCATTCATACTGCCTCATAAGGCGAAGTTCGTTCCATTTGACCTTTTTCCACTCCACCAATAGCTCTGCGGCCAAAGGGCTCAATTTGATGGATGTGTTCTTCAGTCGCCATGCTGCGACGCGGTTTGGCAAGAGTGAACAGCGCATGCTATTCTCCCCATGCAATGGTAAGCTTCGATGAAACGAGCGTACAGCATTGAGTGCACCATCGCCTTCTCGAGCAATGCTTTCAGCAATCTTCTGGACATTTCTCTTGGCTTCTTGGGTAAGGCATTGCTTGATCCCCTCGGCAAGCTTTTCAGCAGTGAGTTTTTTGAAAGGAATGCACTCGTGTGCTCCGGCCCTAGCTTTCGCTACCATGGAACCCCAAAAGGGTTGGTCCCCAAAAAATGGGATGATCATAGTAGGCCGTCCACACTTCAGTCCAATTGCTGTGGTCCCTGCGCCTCCATGGTGTACGACTGCGGAAACCTTAGGGAAGAGCCAGTCGTGTGGAGTGTTTTCAAGCATATATATGTTATCCGGTGCTGTGGCATTGTTCCCAAAACCTCCCCAGCCCTTGGACACCAGTGCACGGACACCAGCAAGCTCGACTGCTTTAAATATGAGCTTGGTAAATTGGTCGGGATCATCGACGACGATGGAACCAAATCCTATGTAAACCGGGGGTTCACCCTCGTCTAGAAACTTTGCCAAGTCCGGCGGAGGTTTGAAAGATGATGCGAGATCGAGATAAACAAAGCCCGCGATGTCGATTTCTGGCCCCCAATCCTTCGGTTTGGGAACAAGGCTTGGAGACCACTGTCGTGTGGTCAGCTAGGCATGTGGATATGGGCGAACCATCCTCACCATGTATGTATAAGGCACTTTCAGTCGAAAGAGCTGGCCTGGTGCCCAGAGCGTCGACACCTCGTCCAGATGCAGCGTTTTCGCTCTGAAACGATTGATCAAATCTCCAAGACCCTGCCAGGTCATCATTTCAACCAGAGGATAGCTCATGAAATTTGTGTATTTGGCATCAACGTTACTGGTCTTGATGTTTGCAAGAGGATGAGGAAACTGTGAAGTAGGGGTATAGGGAAAGCTTAACGTGGTCAGTAACGATGTAGCAAAGCCTATTTAGTACTTACGTGAACATCATGTGTAAGGGTACGCCCAAGCGTTCAGCAATATGGGGAGGTGCAAAGCTAGGAGGGTTTGCGATGATGGCGTCACAAACGAAGGGAATTTTGTCAGCCACTGCAAATTCTTTTTAGCGACTTGTTCTTCGGCTACTAATTGGAGTCACTCACTCATCTTGAGGTTGGCATGATCAGTCTCATCATCCGTAGCGTTGACGCAGGCGCGCCACATGCCCTCAAACATGTCGTACATGGCTGCCCTTCGTCGACCGATCTCGCCGTCTTTTACCGTCTCCAGGTTTGGGATCAAGCCTGGATTCTTGACCATAAAAGCCATCAGTTCGGCAGGGTCTCCTCCAATGGAAAAAAACTCGAGACCCGAATCCCTCTCGACAAATTGCTTGAAGGCGGGATGGGTAGCTATGCGAACTCTATGGCCGTAGTCTTCTTTCAATATCTTTCCTATTCGCAGGAAAGGCTGGATGTCGCCTCGAGAGCCGATGACGATGATGACGATGTTGAGGCGCATGCGTTGCTTGGGATCCTCCATGTAATCCTCCTCCTCGGGTATTTTTTGATGACTAGTGTCAACATAAGGAGGATGTTTGGTGTCGGCGTCATCTGATCCCAGCAGATGTTTCCTCAATCCCGCAGCGAAGGTTTTGGCAAAGTAGCCGCTGTTCAGCGTCTCGCTAATGGAGAGTTTGAGGCGGCCATCTTGCCTGGACACTTTGCCTTTTGTGTGGAACTGATCGTTTCCGAGCTTGAAGCGCGAAAACGGATGCAAGCTCGATTCCTTCATCTTGCAACCTTTTGCACCGTTCCTCTGCGCCCTTTGGTTTCTCTTAGCATACCACCCATCATCATCGGATGAACTTGAGTCGGAATCGGACAGATACGGATTGAAGGTCAAGTAGGCGGGCCGGTCGTGGCGTGGGGTATTCTGGGCTGTACCGGCACGTCTCAGAGCACTCCACTGGCTCTGAGCTCTGGAAGCAGGTTGCTCGGTAGCAGACTTTTGGATCGAAGGTCGCGCGCGCTCTTCTTCCCACACGGTATCTGCAACTGAGTGGGCACGCGTGGGGCCGCTCTCTACACGGTGTGGTGAATCCATCTTCTCAGGAAGGTGGGAAGGTGGCGGATGAAGGCGTGGGGTGGCGGGCAGCTTGAGAGCAGTACCCAAGCCATGTTGTAGAACAGGCCGAGGGATTAGTTCGCTAGGCGATGGGAAGCTCGGCTCAGTAAGGTGAATTGCAGTCGGAAGAGGCGGCGATTGCCCATGGTCGTCAGCCATGGGTGGTCGACAACTACGTCAGAGTCGCGGGAAGCGAGACGCGAGAAGCGTGGAGGGTGTCTTGATAGGGCAGCGGAGGGTTTGGGCTGGATGCACTGTAGACGAGACGAAGACGAAGACGAAGACAAGGAGGACAAGGAAGTCGACGGGATGGCACGGAAGTATCTACGTGGGCGAGGCAAGAACATGTACGGATTGATGCATGGAGTTGGCAGGGCTTCAGAGCTGGCGTCACACAGGCGCAGGAACCTCGAACAACAGCAAAACTAAACCTTGTCGGCAAGTTAACGGGCACGACGGGCTCTGGCCGCCCCAGGGCCCTGCTAGCCTGCATGTGCATTTGCGATCGCCAGCGTCCTTGTCCCCAACCGTCGTACTACTGCACGGTTCCCGCCCACCCAAGACCCCGACTGGTCTGATGTCACCGTTATTGTCCGCAACCACGAGACGACACGCGAGTCCGTGGCTGTTCAGCTGCTCGGGCCCGCCGGCTCTCTTCACGACCGGCCTCGTCCGAAGCCACAGGCATGACCCACCAGCCTCACCATGTCCGCTGCCCAGCCCGCCCATCCGCGCGCTGCCTCGACCGCGTTCAACACCTGTGCGATCCTACGGTTGAAGGCCTCCACCTCGGCCCAATCGTCCGCGCACGGCTCCCACAGCGCTGTTTCCATGCTGCCTGCTGTGCCTTTGTCTGCAACCTGCCACTCTCCGCTCTCGTCCTGGTTGACTGTGACCTTGGGCCCGACCACGATGCCGCGACCCAGGATGCGCGTGTCGGCAACAAGACGCGTGCCTGCGTCCACGACGTCTTCCACCTTGCCCATGCCTCCGCCCGCAAGCGCAAACCGTGCCGTGATCGGGACAATGTTTGTATCAATAAAATAAGGAAGAAGGATGTTTATACGGATGCCCTGCGGGTGCGACGTCGACCTCAGCGAGCGGAAGAGCCCAAGTACGGCATGCTTTGCAGCCGCATACTGGGGCGCTGCCGAAATCGGGGCGAGCGAGGCAATGGATCCCAGCAGCAGCAGGTGTCGGTCACGCGTCTGCTCCTCCGGCACCGAAGTCATGCTGCAGGCCGTCGAGCCAGGGTTCTTGGGAAGCCAGTAGTAGGCGAGATGGGTCGTGTATAGAACCCCCGTGCAGTTCACGTCCATGACCTTGAAGTTGGGCTTGCGAGGCTCTGCCGCGCTGAGGTCGCTAGGCATCTGTAGTCGGTCGTTCCTGTGTATGCCTGCGTTGGCCACCACGGTGTCGATGCCGCCATGCGGGCTGAGCTTCACCGCCTCCTTGAAGAGGTTGACCTGGGACTGCCAATCCGTCACATCGCAATGCACAAAGTGAACCCTCTTGTCACCCGTCTCTTTCTGCAGCTCCCGCGCCAGGCCATCGCCCTTCTCGACGTCGATGTCGCCCACAATGACCGTGGCTCCGTGGGCAGCCCACTTTCGTACGAAGCCCGCCCCGAAGCCGCTAGCACCACCTGTGACCAATATGGTCTTGCCCTTGACCCATGCGGCCTCGTACGGAACGGAGAAATCGAGTGGTGGCGACTGGCGGATGAGAGCGCTCATGTTTGGTGTGGCCATGGCGGCCGGCAAGACGGTAATTTGAAAAGTGCGAATCGCTTTCCCGGTGCTGAAGACTATAGCGATCAGCCCAGCCCCAGACAATTGGCATGGACGCAAGGGCCTCTCCAGGATCGAGAAGGCAGGGCCTATGGCAGCCCGTGCTCTAGACGAACAAGGATTTCTACCATGGAGAGGCGGTACAATAGGAGAGCTCTGAGCCTGGCCTGACCTAAGCTGTATGCAGACAGAGAGGGGCTCTCAATTCTCCGATGCCGACAAGCACCAGCGCAAACGTCTTTTGCTCGCTCTCCGAACAGCCGCGCAGTGTCCGTCACTGCAAACTGCGACTGTGAATTGCCAGCTGCCCGCCTACCATGGCCTCTGCCGACACGAGAGTCGCCTCCCTGGACACGTCGTCGACGCATATCGTCGCCACGCTCTTCTACAAATCCGACACACCGCACTTCTTCCCCCACCCTGATGCTTCACCGCACTCGCCCACCGACCGCCTGCCCTCCGCCTCGCTCGAATCACTAAAAGATGGCGCCGTGCCCACTGACAAGATCGACTCGTATCCATTGGAGCCACCCACCCCGGGTCCCAATCCGCTCGACCACCTTTATGGCTCCTACGTGTCGCAAAGTTGTTTGGCCGACTTCTTCGTCATGCTGCGCTCAGTGATTCCTGCCTTGCCAGAGCACGGTGTCGTCAGCCGAAGGCTGCAGCACGAGAAATCGTGTCGCGTTATTGAGGTGCAGTTCCCGCTACCGGTGACCACACCCGTAACGCTAGAGACGCTCAGGAGGCACGAGGCGGTGTCGCGCTTCGAGCGCGAGTGGAACGTCGAGGTGGTGTGGCAGGCGGATACTATCCACAGGCGATACAAGCGGCTGGCCGTCTTCGATATGGACAGCACTCTTATCCAGCAGGAAGTCATCGACGAAATTGCCTCTCTTATCGGCGTCGAAGACCGGGTGTCGGCCATCACGGCCGCTGCCATGAACGGGGAGCTGGACTTCGAAGCCAGTCTGAGGAAGCGCTGTGCGCTGCTGAAAGGTGTGCCGAGCAGCGTGTGGGAGACGCTGAAGCCGCGCATCACCATGAACGAGGGTGTCCCGGAATTAATCCGCGCGCTGAAGAGGTTGGGTTTCAAGACCGCCGTCCTGAGCGGCGGGTTCACGCCGCTTACTGGATGGATGGGCCAGCGGTTAGGACTCGACTATGCATTTGCCAACCACCTCGTCGTCTCAGATGATGGCACAGAGCTGACAGGTGAGCTTACTGGCGAAATTGTGCATGCCCAAAAGAAGAGGCAGCATGTTCTTGAGATCGCTGAGAAGGAGGGCATACTGTTGGAACAAGTCATATGTATTGGCGACGGTGCAAACGACCTACCCATGATGGGTGTCGCAGGCCTGGGCGTAGCCTTCCATGCAAAGCCAAAGGTGCAGATGCAAGCCCCCGCTCGTCTCAACTCAAAGAGCATGCTCGATGTGCTGTACCTTTTCGGCATATCCAAAGAAGAACAAGAAGCGTTGTTGCGGTAGCATCCGTGAAAGCTATGTGTCCTCCCTAGTGTTGGACGTGCTCGCTGGGCACTCCCACTCAATTGTATATATGGTAGAGTTGCTACGGATGGCATTGCGCTACGACCAGGAAACCACTACCCAACAACAACATTCCTCAGGCGGTACCAAAAACTCTTCTCGCTGGCCATGCCTTCAATAGGCTGGACGAGGTCCTCGCGTCGCCCGGTCCAGATATCAATCTCGTGCACATTTATGATCGTCGTCTTCTTCCAAAATTTATATGCAAAGTAGAAGAGAATGAAAACGGGGAGAAGAATGTAGTTGATGACGAGATCTTGCGCTGAGAACGGGTTGAGAAAACACGTATAGCCTGGGTGACATGTCAGTTTACTTGCCCATAAAATAAACGCAGGTGGGTATAGTGTACCTTGGAAAAAGATGAGGAAGACGTTGGCAGCCAGGCACGCATAGGTGCCGTAGGGGTACAGCAGAGCCTTGAAAGGAAGGGTATCCAGGCTCTGGCCTTGGGCTCGGAGCGCCTGACGGAAGCGAATATGCACGAACTCAATGACGGCCCATACGATGAACGTTGCGACTCCAGATAGCGTTATTAAAGCGTTGTATAATGTGCCTGCAGACGATGACTGAGACAAGAAGGCAATGCAGGCAAACACGTTTGTAAAGAGCAACGCTGCCCAAGGCACACCTCTTTTGTCCGTTTTGCCCAACAGCTTGGGGGCCATGCCGCTCCGGGCCATGTGGGTGATGGTCCTGGAAGCGACGTATAGCGATGAGTTACCAGCTGAAAGTACCGATATGACTATCAAGGCATTGATCAGGTGCGCCGCAGGCGCAATGTTGGCATCCTTCAGTGAAATGGTAAGGGGTGATGCAGCGGTTTTCGAGCCCTTGCCAAGGAGTCTCGGGTCGTTGTATGGGATAAGGATGCCGATGAAGAACATCATCCCGACATAGAAGATCAAAATCCGCCAAAACACCTGGTTGATAGCTTTTGGTACAGCTCGGCGCGGATTTGCCGACTCGCCTGCAGTGATGCCAACCATTTCTGTTCCGGCATAGAGGGTTCCCGCAATGACAAAGGTCCTTGCTACACCATTGATAGAATCCGCGAAGGCGCCTGGGTCGTTCCAGTACTTGAACCCAATCTTCTGCGGGCCGATCCCGCCAGAGGAGATGGCAATGGCGAGGATGAAGAATACGGAGATGGAGATGACCTTGATCAAGGCTAACCAGAATTCGACCTCACCGTATGCTAATACACCTAGCATGCTTAGCGAGAGGAAAAGTGCCCAGAAAATGATGATCCAGGCCCATTGCGGAACGGTATCGGTCCAATACATGACGACGAGCGAAATGGCGTTGTATTCGTTGGTCAGGACGGTCAGCCATAGATACCAGTACGCCCAACCGAGCGCAAATGCCAGTGCAGGGTCGAAGAAGCGGTCTGCATAGTCGATGAAAGAACCGCTGACAGGAATCAAAGTCGCTAGTTCACCAAGTGATTGCCTGATCGGTTAGCACAAGTACTGCATGCAAAACCTAAGGCCACTCACATGACGAAGAAGACAATGATACCGACGAGTGAGAAGCTGATTAAGATGCCTGCAGGGCCTGCAAGCCGGAGCGCATTACCGGATCCTACTAGTAGTCCAGGGCCGATGATACCTGTACCCGTCAGAACGGTTTACACATTGAGACAGTCGCAAGGGTGAGAATTATCCTAACCTCCGATTGCTATCATCTGCAGATGCCTTGACTTGAGTTTTCGATGCAACGGCTCAAACTCTCCGTTCACGCCATTTTCGGATCCATAGCCTCGCTCACCATCACTCGCTATGCGCGCGTCGTCGACTTCGTGGACGCCTTTCAGGTCAGCCATGATTGCGGTGCTGGGAGGAACAAGGCCGGGACACAGAGATCAAATACTCTCTGGTGGGTGACATGATTGAGGGGCGCTACCGGGGTCAAGGCGGGCTCATTGGCATTGGCAAATCTTCATTGGGATTGGAAAGTCTTGGTTCGGATTTTGTGCAAGGAACGGCTGAGATAACGCCATCGTTGAGGGAGCGTCTTATTGGAGCGGAATGCCTTGGCGTGGAGATAATGACTAAGAATCGTGGGGATGTATCACGAGACGGCGCGCATAGATGCCTTCGATTCGTCTTTCACGGTCGATCGGTCTGTCTCGCAACAACGTGGAGACTTGGTCGGGGCTGAGGTATTTGATACGGAGTTCATAGTTTGTGTCACGTATTGCCTTGCAACTAATCATTACACACGCCATACGCGCTCGCTTGACCTTCCTCTCTGGATTGTAAATCTCTGATGCTATCTCTCCCCACCTGGAGTCCTTCCATCTTGAAACAAGAGATTTCTACTTTGCCAAGCTTACCTACCCTTAGACACGCTCGTGCATCGATTGGCTTCATATACCAATCACTTCTTATCTTCGTATTTCAAAAGCCTTTTTAGCATATCCAGAAGATGGTCAATACCCTCTTTCCGATCTTCCTCCCTTTCAATATCGAGGCCGAGCTGCCTAAGAAACTCAGACTCGCTCCTCATCGTCGACTGATGTGAGGATTGTTTGCTTTCTTCGTCGGTGCCGTGCTCAAATTGCTCAATCTGCTTTGCGACCGAGTCTCCAATGTCGATAGTCTTCTCTCCATCCCCGTCTTGTCCTTTCAAATGTGGCTCCAAAGCTTCTTCTGCTATGCTGTTCTCACCCCGTTTATCAGTAGTCCATCCGTTACTAACCTCTTCTTTGTTCTTCAGATTAGTATCCTCGGTAACAAAGTCTCTGCCCTTTGTCTGCTCCTCTGGCTTCATGGCTTCATCGCATTCTATCGTCTGAATAACCTCTTCTCCTCCTGCCTCACCATGCTTAGACTTTGCGCCTTCTGCTTTGTGCGCTTGTTGCTCACGAGCCCTGTTTTTTTTGTTCTCTTTAGACTTCCGGTTCTTCTTAGCCTTCTTGACCTTCTCGTGCCACTTCTTCCTCTCACTATCCTCCCACTCAAAAGCTATGAGGAGGTTAGAAGTTTTAGCAACAATAGAAGGACCCAACTCTTTACCCTTGGGAGTTTCGGGATGAAGTTGGATGTAGTGACTACCTTCTTCCAGGCATGCTAAACGCTCGCTCGACTTCGAGAGCAAATAACAAGGTAACTTCCTATCTGCAATGTTCCCATGCTCATTTCTGGGAGCTTCGGTGACATCAACATCGAATGTAAAGCCTTCCGCTGCTGTCAAACTAATAACGTTGCAGGCAAGTCTTGGAACATGCAGTACTTCTTCTAAGCGTATGGTCTTTGTTGACGTGCCGTCGTGTGGCGCCTTGACGGGAATCTCCACCGTACCGACACCGGCGACAGACTTTGGACTCCGGTTTTTGTTCTCGATGGGGACAACGTGAGAATCAAAAGCCGTGTAAGATGTGAACCAACCTTGGTCCTTGGTCATGCTATCGGTTATGTTAGCCCTTCATCTTTACCCGTAGTTGAGAACTTACTGGACTTTGTGTGTTTCTGATAGGACCCAGTCGGGGCACAACGGATCGTCCCTCGCCATTTTCAAGCTGCTGGATCGGCTGTACTTGCGCGGAGTCAGATTCGACGTGGCTTTCAGGTAGAAGCAGGCTGGTCGATGATGAACAGTATGTACCAGTTTTTATGGTGTTGCAGAGCAGTCCTGCCGTGTGTAGAAAAACAAAATCGCACTAAGCGCAGTCGACAAACATAGCACGTAATTTTAGTAACCCGATCTTTTAAAGACCGTCTAGCGTGCACATATTCCCTGTTTAGATAGGAAAGCTAACTGACTCAAAAGGTATGGAACTGAGGAACTATTTTCAAACTATTCAAGAAAAGCATAGGTTTCACTGGCTTTGTTGGAAATATATGAGCGGTAGGTACACATTGGCAGCACGCAATCGGGCCTTAGTATTATACGAGTTATGCTGCGGCCTTTGGAGTCACTATACAGCGGGGAAACTACTATCTTTGCGCGTTCCCTGAGCCCCCGGGACGAATGTTCTTTT